>Ga0255336_100152_pt1 | contig 154814 bp, 126 predicted proteins | sample MeOH1_35cm_T3_17_FD_189102 | JGI IMG/M metagenome (GOLD analysis project Ga0255336, IMG submission 189102) | Sandy soil microbial communities from University of British Columbia, Vancouver, Canada - MeOH1_35cm_T3_179 | ecosystem: Engineered > Artificial ecosystem > Sand microcosm > Unclassified... | reverse complement strand
TGGCAGTTCAGGCAGCGGCCCGCGGGCCGCTGCCTGAGACGCTGCTGTCCGTTTCTTTTTCATCGGCATATCCATGACCTTGATCCCTCATGATATGCCCCGCCCACGAAATCGCGGATAGGTCCGCCGCCGTCGCCGTGACCACCGTCACCATGGCCGCCGTCACCGTGACCACCATCTCCGTGGCCACCATCTCCATGGCCACCATCTCCATGGCCACCAGCGCCGCCACCATTTCCGCCGTCACCCCCTGCGCCTGTTCCGCCACTGCCACTTCCACCACTGCCACTTCCACCACTGCCAGTCCCACCGCCACCAGCCCCACCAGTCGACCCCGCGCCACCCTTCCCACCGCTACCGGTACTCCCAGCACCAAGTCCCGCCGAGCCGGAGTTAGCCGCACCATTCCCGCCGCTCACCCCGCTCCCGCCATTCCCGCCGTTATTGCCGGCAGCAGCCGCCCCTGCCGACGAAGTCCCGTTGCCGCCTCCGCTTTGCGAGCACGCAGCCGACAGCGATCCCAACCCATCCGCGGCCACGGCGATTCCAACTCCACCCGGCGTCAATACGCCCGCGCTATCCTGCTTGCAGCCAAGTGTGTCGAACGACGAACAATCAATCGGCACCGCTTGCGCAAGCATGATCCTCGCCGGACCGGCAGACGGCGCCGCAGGCACCGCCTGATTTGTCTGCGCACCCGCCATCGACGCATACAAACTCACAGCAACTGCGAATACTGCCCGACGCGTCCCCAGCGCCAGCACGTCCCCGCTTTGCTTTTTCATTTCATTATCCTAACTACTTGCCTTTGAAGACCGGCCTGGATAACGAGTGACTCTCTGTTCACTGTTAAAAATGAAACTTCAACGCCCAATCGTCATTACCTCGCATCACGCTGAAACAGCATGACGTCCGGCATTTCTCGCGCGGATAACCCCGGTCCGATTCAACGTGATTCGAGAAAAACGATTGGCTGTGCACGAACTGATTCTGGAAATGGCACAGCTTGGCCTGATGGACGTTGAAGATGCGGAGCGTCATTCAGTCACCGTGCGCTAACCCACGCAGTGCCACATCGATCGTGTGTTTGTGCTCAATTGCGCTCCTGGACTGTCAAAGATCGTCAATTACTGCTTTTATCAACACACCCGGAAATTCATTCATTTAGATATGCAATCCAAACTATTATCTTTACTGACGCGGGCGTATCTGACCGAATGAATCAAACCGCCATGATCGTTACCATCAGATCACCGGGAAGGAACGCTCTGTGTTTCTCCGAACATAAAGAGCGGCTTGAGGCGGGAGTGAGTGCAATCCCTCAGAAAGCACAACTCAGACTTTTTTACGCCGCGTTACGGTTCCTTGCTTAGTTAGCGAGGCTCCAAAAACGTCAAATCAAACGCAAGCACGCAGTAGCAAACCATCAAGAAAGCGAAATGCCGGCTCTCGCTCTGAGAGACGAACCGGCAAACGCTGCGCCATCCCAAACAGGCGGCCGTCGCGGGCATGGCTGCGGTCGGCCGCCTGTTCGAAACGCCGCTGGGGCGACCCGGACCATCCATCGTGCCGGCAGGAAACGCCTTGGCCACGTCGCTCACATGCGCATCACTGCTCGCGAAAGCATTCAAAGAAGTGTCGCTGCGCAACCACCACGCGACGGCATAACCAACACTTCCCGGCAGTATCTTTTTCCGAAGCATTTCCACCATCCGCACCGTTTGAACCGGCCATTCTCACCGGCGCCTGCCGCGGATGCCTGCCGCGCGAGCCCTCGCGGACAATCGGTAAGAAACGCGGGTTTACCTCTCTTTGACTTCAGAAGGCAGGCTCGTTTACTGGACGCAAGTCAACCTTTCAGAACACTTCCGATTTGCTCTGATCAGCTGAATGGTGTTCTGCAAGCGTCTTCACTATCTCAGGAGATGAGCCATGGTTAATGTGTCCAGCAGCGCCGTCGACGAATTGAAAAGCGCCATCCGGGGCCAGGTTCTGCTGCCCGGCGACCCCACCTTCGAGCAGGCACGCAGCATCTGGAACGCGATGATCGACCGGCATCCGGCAATCATCGTGCGTTGCGCCGGCGTAGCCGACGTTCGCCAGGGCGTGGCCTTCGCACGCGAGAACGGCCTGCCGCTCGCGATTCGCGGCGGCGGCCACAATATTGGCGGCAGCGCTTTGTGCGACGACGGCGTGGTGCTCGACCTGTCGCAGATGAAATCCGTTCGCATCGACCCCACGGCACGGCGCGCCTATGTCGAACCGGGCGCGACGCTGCACGATTTCGACCATGAAGCGCAGGCGTTCGGGCTCGCGACTCCGCTCGGCATCAACTCGACCACAGGCGTGGCGGGCCTAACACTCGGCGGCGGTTTCGGCTGGTTGAGCCGCCGATACGGCATGACGGTGGACAATCTCATTTCCGCCGACGTCGTGACTTCAGAGGGCGAACTCCTCAATGCAAGCGCCGGTTCGCACGAAGACCTGTTCTGGGCCATTCGCGGCGGCGGCGGCAATTTCGGCGTCGTCACGCGATTCGAATTTGCGCTGCATCCGGTCGGACCGCTGGTGTACGGCGGCCTCGTGGTCCTGCCGCTCACCCAGGCGCGCGACGCCCTGCTCAAGTACCGCGCGGCGAACGCCGGCATGCCGGAAGAGCTGAGCGTATGGGCCGTGCTTCGGCTCGCACCGCCGCTGCCATTTCTGCCGCCCGAAGTGCACGGCAAGCCGGTGATCGTGTTCGCGATGTGCTACACCGGCCCCGTCGAAAACGGTCCGTCCGCGGTGGAATTCGTGCGCGCCTTCGGCACGCCGGTCGGCGAACATCTCGGCCCGATGCCGTATATCGCGTGGCAACAGGCGTTTGACCCGTTGCTCACGCCCGGCGCACGCAATTACTGGAAATCGCACAACCTGAGCGAGATCAAGGACGGCCTCATCGATGCGCTGCTCGACGCGATCGACAACCTGCCGTCGCCGCAATGCGAGATTTTCTTCGGACAGATCGGCGCGCAGACCCAGCGCGTGCCCGTCGAAGCCACCGCCTATTCGAGCCGCAACACGCTGTATGCGATGAACGTGCACGGCCGCTGGGACAATGCCAGCGACGACGAGCGCTGCATCACCTGGGCCCGCGCATTCTTCGACGCGGCGGCGCCGTTCGCGCTGGGCAGCGTCTACGTTAATTTCATGACGGAGGAAGAAGGCGGCCGCGTCGCCGAGGCCTATGGGCCGAACTATGAACGGCTGGTAACCGTGAAAAACCGCTACGATCCGCGCAACCTGTTCCGCTGCAACCAGAACATCCGACCATCCGCGTAGTCATAGGAGCTCGGGGGAATGGCGCGCGAATCTCGCGCCATTCCCGGTGCTCGCGGGTCGGGTCCGCCGTGCCCACGCCAACGCGGGGAGCAGGCACGCGAAATGCTGGTTAACAATTGACGTACGGCATGCCCTGCGTCATCAGGATTCGCCTGAACACGAACAACGCAGCCTCCATAACGTACATAACGCATAAGGAAAACAATCATGCGCAGACGACAATTCATCATGACCAGCAGCGCCGCCCTTGCCTCGGTGGGTCTTGGCCTCGCCGGCTGTACGACCACGTCGCCGTCCTCGAGCGCATCGCCTGCCGCCAACGCCGGCAAGCGTGACACCATTAATGCGGGGATCGATTCGACGCTCTCGCGCCTCTACGCGAACGTCACCGGTTCGCGCGAACTGGTGGCGAAGGCGCGTGGCGTGCTGGTGTTCCCGTCCGTGATCTCGGCGGGCTTCTGGGTCGGCGGCCAATACGGCGAAGGGGCGCTACGCGTGGCTGGCCGCACGGCGGGCTATTACAGCACCGTGGCAGGCTCGTTCGGTTTGCAGATCGGCGCGCAATCCAAGGCCCTCGTGTTCCTGTTCATGACGCAAGAGGCGCTCGATAAATTCCTCGGCAGCCAGGGGTGGGCCGCCGGCGCGGACGCCACCGTCGCCGTGCTGAAGGTGGGCGCGAACGGTGCGGTCGACACGTCGACCGCCACCAGCCCGATCGAAGCCTTCGTTCTGACGAATGGCGGCCTGATGGCCGGCGTATCGCTCGAGGGCACCAAAGTCTCGCGCCTGATGATCTAAGCGCGCGCTTTGCCACGCGGCCGCTGGCCGGCTGCGTGGCGTCTTTGCCTCGGCGCGATGCGAAGCCTTTCGCGACGCCGCCCGTTGCTGAACGCATCACCGGCAATCTTGACAACACTGCTGTAAAATCCACGCCTTTCGCCATCCTGCCCGGCCAGTACCACACCTCGGGCTGCGGCGCTCGCCTGTCCAGTGCCGCGCGCCTCGCGTCCATGCGCGCTGCTTGCCCGGACTTCCCTCCTCGCTTAAGATGAACACCGCTCGTCCCACTCACGGCTGGCTTGCCACGTTTGCCGGCATCAAAAGCAATGTCCTCGCCGGACTGACCTCGTCTTTCGCGCTGGTGCCGGAATGCATCGCCTTCGCACTGGTCGCCCACCTCAATCCGTTGATGGGTCTGTACGGCGCCTTCTTCATCTGCACCATCACGGCCGTGTTCGGCGGACGGCCCGGCATGATTTCGGGCGCCGCCGGTTCGATGGCGGTGGTCATCGTGGCGCTCGTCGCGCAACACGGTGCGCAATATCTGCTCGCCACCGTGATCCTCGGCGGCATCCTGATGGTGCTGTTCGGCGCGCTGCGCCTCGGCAAACTGATCCGCATGGTGCCGCATCCGGTGATGCTCGGTTTCGTCAACGGCCTCGCGATCGTCATCGCGACGGCGCAGCTCGCGCACTTCAGGCAGAGCACGCCGCAAGGCGAACAATGGCTGCAGGGCAACGCGTTGCTGATGATGAGCGGACTCGTCGCGCTGACCATGGCGATCGTCTATCTGCTGCCGCGGCTTACGCGCGCGGCGCCGCCCGCTCTGGTGGCGATCGTCGGCGTGGGCCTCTTCACGCAGATGCTGCATCTGCCCACGCGCACGCTCGGCGACATGGCGCACATTGCGGGCGGCCTGCCGGATCTGCGCATGCCGAATGTCCCGCTGAATCTGGAAACGCTGCACGTGGTGCTGCCCTACGCGGTGCTGATGGCGATCGTCGGTTTGCTGGAAACGCTGCTCACGTTCAACCTGAGCGACGAGATCACCGAAACCCGCGGCCAGCCGAACCGCGAATGCCTCGCGCTCGGTGCGGCGAATATCGCCTCGGGTCTGTTCGGCGGCATGGGCGGCTGCGCCATGATCGGCCAGACGATGATCAATCTGAATTCGGGAGGCCGTTCGCGCCTGTCAGGGATCGTGAGCGGCGTGATGATCCTGATGTACATCCTGTTTCTGTCGCCGCTGATCGAGCGCATTCCGCTGGCTGCGCTGGTCGGCGTGATGTTCGTCGTGGCGCAGCAGACTTTCGCTTGGGGCTCGCTACGGGTGCTGGGCAAAGTACCGCGCAACGACGCGCTAGTGATCGTTGCGGTCACCATCATCACCGTGTTTTCCGATCTGGCGATCGCCGTGCTGTGCGGCATCGTCATCGCCGCGCTGAATTTCGCGTGGCAGCATGCCCGCGAAATTCATGCGCATGTCGAAGATCGTGCCGGCGACAAGGTCTACGCGCCGCGCGGCACGCTGTTTTTCGCGTCGACCGCGCGTTTTCACGAGCTGTTCGACCCGCTGCAGGATCCCGAACACGTCACGATCGACTGCCGCGATCTGCTGCTGGCGGACCATTGCGCGCTCGCGGCGCTGCAAGGCCTCGTCGAGCGCTATCGGAAAGCCGGCAAGGCGTTGCGCATGAAGAATCTGTCCGAGCGCAACCAGCGTCTGCTGAGCCGTGCCGGCATCGCATTGACGTAACGAACGGCCCACTTCGCCAATCTGGGGCCGCGGGTCAGCGGCCTTCCGGCAGGGTGAACACGGCAATCGCCGCGCTGAGCTGGCCGGTCTGCGCTTTCAGCACGTCCGCTGACGCGCTCGCCTCTTCCACCAGCGCCGCGTTCTGCTGGGTCGTCTGATCCATGCTCGCCACCGCGATGTTGACCTGCTCGATGCCCGAGCTTTGCTCCACGGAAGCCGCGCTGATCTCGCCCATGATGTCCGTCACGCGGCGCACCGCCTGCACGACTTCCTGCATGGTCTCGCCGGCGCGGCTCACGTACTGCGAGCCGCCTTCGATCTGCGCGGCCGACTCCTCGATCAGCGCCTTAATTTCCTTCGCCGCCGCCGCGCTGCGCTGCGCGAGGCTGCGCACTTCGCCCGCCACGACCGCGAAGCCGCGTCCTTCCTCGCCGGCGCGCGCCGCTTCGACTGCGGCGTTCAACGCCAGAATGTTGGTCTGAAACGCAATGCCTTCGATCACGCCGATAATGTCGCCGATCCGATGCGACGACTGCGAAATGCCGCGCATCGTCTCGACCACCTGACCGACCACTTCGCCGCCGCGCGCCGCCGTCTCCGATGCGTTATGCGCGAGCTGGCTGGCCTGCTTCGCGTTGTCGGCATTCTGCTTCACGGTCGCGGTGATCTGCTCCATGCTCGACGCGGTTTCGCCGAGCGCCGTGGCCTGCTGCTCGGTCCGGCGCGACAGGTCCGCGTTGCCGGCGGCAATTTCGTTGGACACCGTCGAAATCAGCGTCGCGCCGCCGCGAATCTGCGCGATCGCCTGCGCGAGGCGCTGCTGCATACGCCGCATCGCGGCGAGCAGGCTGGTTTCGTCACCCGCCCTCGTCTCCACCACCAGGTCGAGTTCGCCGTCGGCAATGCGGGCAGCAATCTGCGCCGCGTACGCCGGTTCGCCGCCGAGCTGCCGCAAAATGCTGCGCAGGATCACGCCGATCACGAGCGCCACCACCAGACACAGCACCAGCGCGGCGCCCACATACTGGATGAGCGTCGTGTAGAACGCGGCGTCGATGTCGTCGGTGAATACGCCGGTGACGATCGTCCAGTCCCATGGCTTGTACAGCCGCACGTAATTGATCTTCGGCGCCATCTCGTTGGAGCCGGGCTTCAGGAACTGCAAATGGATGAAACCTTCGCCTTCGCGCTGGGCGAGGTCGGAGCCGTCCTTGAACACGTGGCGCCCTTGCGGGTCGGTGAAGCCGCTCATGTCCTTGCCTTCGAGGTCGGCCCGCACGCCGTGCATGAGAACGCGGGCATGCGCGTCCTCGATCACAAGGTAGCCGCCGGCACCGCCGTAGCGCATCGCGCGCAGATCGGCCATCGCCGAGCGTTGCGCGTCGGCGAGCGGCATGCTGCCCGCGGCGGCCAGACCGTTATAGCGATCCAGCACGCTGTACGCGACGCTGACCACGCTCTTCAGTTCGGCCTGGCGGTCGGCGACCATCGTGTCGCGTGTCTTGAACGCGCCCCACAGGCCGATCGCCAGAATACCCATGCACATTACCGCTAGCGCGAGCCAAAGCCGCACCTTCAGACGAAACCGTTCCATCTCCGTATCCTTTGTCCTTGTAGTTGTCGTCGACACGCCGCCGGTCGCGCGTGCACCGGCGATTCATGCCCATCTTCAGGATTAACGGCGGGACGAGGGAAAACTTCAGGCCTGGCCGATCGGTCGCAGCCCTCGAGCCAGGGCGTGCACCGTCTACCGGCTGGCGCGGCTCACGATGTGACTGACCACGTGGCTGACGCGGCGCCGCCTGCCGGTCTGATTTCGCGCACGGCAGGCCGAATGCGGCCTTACTCCGTCGGCAGCGTCAGCGAGGCGACTTCGCAGCGCGGCCACTGACGCAATACTTCGGGCGCCAGCAACAACTTGGCGGCGCGCACGCCCGCGCCCATGACGATTTGCGTCCGCTGCATGACGGCGGCGTCGACGAGGATGCGCCAGCCGGCCGGCAGGCCGAAGGCCGTGATGCCGCCGAACTCCATGCCGCTATGCTCCACGGCCGCTTCCCGCCTGGCGAACGAAAGCCGCTGCGCGCCGAGCGCCGCCTTCACCGCGCCGTTGATGTCGAGCCGCAGCGACCCCAGCGAGACCAGCGCCGCGTAATGCTCGGCGCCCTCTTTCTTGTAGCGGATCACGATGGTGTTCGCGCAGTCTTCCAGACCGAAACCGTAACGCGCGCTGAATTCGGCGGTATCCGAAGCGTCGTCGGCGACGGTGAAAACGGTTATGCCTTGAGCCGGCAACTGTTCGACGACATGCGTGGGCAAATGCGCAGCCAGGTGTTCGGCCGCAACGATGTCCAACTGCTGTACGAGTTCGTGCGAGTGCATAGCGAGCGAAAATAGATGAGGATCCCCCGGCATTCTAACGGCACCCTTGAACGAGGTTGCGCCGGAACTGCGCACCCCGCTCCCGGTTGTTATAGTCACAGGCACAAGCTTTGCGGAAGGCTTTCACGCGAAGACCGCGTCAAGGCTGTCTCAACGGTTCGCCACCGGTTCGCCCCCGCACAGCCGCAAGACCGGCGCAGCGCCCGTACCTCTTGAGAAACACGACCATGGACATCGACACGCTTTCCGCCGAGAACCTGCAACTGGCGGCCCGCAAGCAGGCCAACTGGGCCATCGGCGCATTCAAACAGTTTGCCGAGGACCGCTGCGCGGCCATGGCGGCCAGCATCGCCTTCTACGCCGCGTTTTCGCTCGCGCCCACACTGGTCATGGTGATCGCCGTGGCCGGCTGGTTTTTCGGCGCCGAAGCCGCGCGCGGCGAGTTGTTCGACCACATTCACGGATTGCTCGGCGACCAGGCCGCCGCGGGCGTGCAAACCATCGTCGAGAACGCCCATCACAGCGGCAGCGCCGGCGGCGTCGCGGCGATCATCTCGTTCTCCATGCTGGCGATCGGCGCCTCGGCCACCTTTTCTTCGCTCAATAGCGCACTCAACGTAGTGTGGCCGTATTCGGGACCTCGCTCCTCGAGCGTGATCGCTCTCGTGCGCGTGCGCCTGATCTCGTTCGGGCTGGTGCTCGGGGTCGCGTTCCTGCTGATCGTTTCACTGGTGCTGGATACGATCATCACTTTCATCGGCAAGTGGCTGTGGGGGACTTCTCCGTATGTGGTGATCGGTGACCTGCTCCAGCTCGGTGTCGGCGTGCTGGTGCTGGCATTTGCGTTCGCCGGCCTGCTCAAGTTCCTGCCGGACGCTCGCGTGCGCTGGCGCGACGCGTTGGTGGGCGGAATCGTCGCCGCCCTGCTGTTCTCGGCGGGCAAGAAGCTGTTCGCGCTGTATATCGCGCACGCCGGAATGGCGAGTTCGTTCGGTGCGGCCGGCTCGCTCGCCGTGCTGCTGATGTGGCTGTACTTCTCGGCCGCGGTGCTGCTGCTCGGCGCGGAATTTTCGGCGGCGCGCGGGCGCATGCACGATCCGCGTGGAGGCTGGGGCATGCAGCACGACATGCCGCCCGGCAGCCGCGCCAAGCTCGCGTCGGTGCTGGCGGCTTCGACGGTCGGCGCACAAGCCGCACCGAACGGGGCGCTCGATCACGCCATTCCGGGCGACACAGCCCTCCCCCCCGTCGCGCGCGACGCGACAGCGCGCCCACTCGTGGGCGCGGCGCCCGCGTCGGCCTTCCGCGCCCGCACCGGCAAGAAAACCTCGCCGCGAGCGACGGCTGTCAAACTCGGCCGCACTATCGTCTCGGCCGAAGCGCAAGCGACTCGCATCGCCGCCGTGACGCTGATCGAGGCCGGCCACAAAGCCGTCGCGGCCGATCGCTACGTGAGGCGGCATCCGTGGACGTCGGTGTTGTTCGCCGCGGCTGCCGGGCTGACCGCGGCAACGGTTGCACGGCGCAATGCCGGCAGCCATGAGTCGAAACGCTAAGACTTCGCGTGCGGGCGGGACCCGTCGCGCTAGCCGCACTTATGCGCCGAAGTGGTGCGCTTGATCACAGTGCGGGCGACCTGTCCAGCGTCTGGATCAAGCGGAATGGGTCTCGATTTTTATGCACCTGCTATAAAACAGCCGGAAAAAGCTAGACGACTTTATTACGATCCGCCTTCAAACGAGTGCTAGAACTGACGGTGTCGGTGGGCTCACTGTCAACAAAACAACAATAATGCCCAGTCAACGAATAAATGTTGCTGAAACCGCAATAATCGTTAACGCGCTTTAAATACAAGGCTTTGCGCGGGTTGTCAGTTTTTGGAGACAGTCTTTTTTTTCCAGTTCTAGCCCAAAGACCTCTGCGCTATTCTCCCTCCCGCAACAACAAACTAATCATCTGCGTGGAGAAATGGATGAAACGAATCGCGCTGTCTACCCTCTCGCTGGCGCTCCTCGGCGTCACTGGCGTCGCTCATGCTCAAAGCAGCGTCACCTTGTACGGTTTGATCGATGAATCGATCCAGTACGCACACAACACGGTTGACGCTTCGGGCAAGAACTCGAATCAGGTCGGCCTGGTTGGCGGCAATCTGCAAGGCAATCGTTGGGGCTTGAAAGGCACGGAAGATCTCGGCGGCGGTCTGAAGGCGATTTTCCAGTTGGAAAACGGCTTTGACATCAACAACGGCAAGCTGGGTCAAGGCGGCAAGATGTTCGGTCGTCAAGCCTACGTCGGCCTGACGGGCGACCAGTGGGGTACGTTCACGCTGGGTCGTCAATACGACCCGCTGGTCGACCTGGTTCAGCCGCTGACGGCTGACAACTTCTTCGGCTCCACCTTCACCACGCCGGGCGACGTCGACAACAACGACAACTCCTCGCGCACGAACAGCGCTGTCAAGTACACCTCGCCGGTGTGGGGCGGCTTCCAGTTCGAAGGTATGTACGCATTCGGCGGCGTGGCTGGCCAGACGGGTTCGGGTCAATCGTGGTCGGGCGCTGCAACGTACGCAACGGGTCCGTTCAGCGTTGCTGCTGGCTACTTCCGCATGGACAACGGCAACACGCTGGCTAGCCGCACGTCGGCAGGCTCGGTGGGCTGGAACGGCAGCACGTCGGACGGCACGTTCGACAACCAGATCAACGGCGCTTACGCTGCTGCCAAGTCGATCGGCATCGCTTCGGTCGCTGCACAATACGTGGCGGGCCCGTTCACGGCTAACGTGCGTTACAGCAATGCACAGTACAAGCCGGATGCAAACTCGGGCTTCGGTTCGACCGAGAAGTACAACGTCGCTGGCGCGTACCTGGGTTACCAGGCAACGCCGGCCATGCTGGTTGGCGTGGGCTACACCTACACGAAGGCTAGCGGCGATTCGAGCGCAACGTACCATCAGGTTTCCCTGGGCGGCGACTACAACCTGTCGAAGCGCACGGACATCTACCTGGTCGGCGCATATCAGCACGCAAGCGGCCAGCAACGCGCTTCGAACGGCACGCTGGTCAACGCAGGCGCTGCAATCGGTTCGTACAGCTACAACTCGGCTTCCAGCTCGCAAGAACTGGTCAGCCTGGGCATCCGCCACAAGTTCTAATCGAACTTGACGGACTGCTGAAGCAACACGCAGTTGAAGACCAGCCACAGGCGCAAGCCTGTGGCTGGTTTTTTTTCGTCCTCGCGCCGGTGCCGCCGGCACGCGCGTCGAAGTCGCACGATCGCCTGCTCGCGGATGCTTCGCTCGCCGGATACGCGGCCGATCACGGCGGCAGACGCAAAAAAAGGCCGCCGGCAGCCCTGTCCGGGCTCCTGACGGCCTTGCCATGAGGCGCCCCGCGAAGTTCAGCGGTCACGCGCCGGCAGCCTACCTGCGCTGCGACTTGCCCTTCTCCGCCTGCGCCAGCGTCTGCGCGGGCCGCGCGTCGATTTCATGCTCGATGCCATCCGCGCCGACCGGCGCACGATACAGCACCAATGCCCGCTCGCGCTGCAGCAACGGCACGTTGGGCGAATCCTGCCAGTCCGGATCGGGAATCTCGCCGAACACCTGGCGCAGCCGTTCGCCCCACGTGCGGTGAATCATCTCGAAGTAGGCGTTGTCGTGGTCGATCGAGACGAAGCGCGTGACGCGCAGCGTATCCTTCTGATAGACCAGCAGATCGAGCGGCATCCCGACCGACAGGTTCGAGCGCAACGTCGAGTCCATGGAGACCAGCGCGCACTTCGCGGCTTCGTCGAGCGGCGTGGAGGGCGTCAGCACGCGGTCGATGATCGGCTTGCCATACTTGGCCTCGCCGATCTGGAAATACGGGTTCACCGCCGAGGCCTCGATGAAATTGCCCGCCGCGTAGATCATGAACAGGCGCGGCCGGTTGCCCGCGATCTGCCCGCCGAGAATGAAGCTGCAATTGAAGTCGACGCCGAATTCCTGCAACGCCTCAGCCTCGCGCTGATGCACGCACCGCACCGCGCGGCCGATCACCCGGGCCGCGTCGGCCATGGTGGGCGCGTTCCAGAGCGTGGGCAGCGACGGATCAGCGGGCTCGGACAGTTCGTGCAACACCGCCTGGGTGAGCGACAGATTGCCGGCGCCAAGCAGCACGAGCATGCGCTCGCCGGGCTGCTCGAACACCGACATCTTGCGCGCGGTGCTGATGTGATCGACACCCGCATTGGTGCGCGTGTCCGAGAGGAACACGAGACCGTCGTCGACGGACATCGCGACACAATAAGTCATAAGGAAAGGTACCCGCAAAAAACCACTGAATGGCGCTATTGTAAAGCGGCGCGCGTGCGTCTCTATACCGTATTACGGCCGGTGCGGGCCGAATCTGAACGGGTTATGAGGGCTGACGCTCACTCACGCCGCCAGTGGCCCTCACCGGGCGCCGCCCCTTCGCCCTCTTACTGCGGCTGTTGCGCGCTGACCATCACGGACACCTTCAGTTGCTCTTCCAGGCCGCCGATACGCCGGCCGCGCACCGGCGCGGCCGATTCATAGTCTCGCGCGACGGCGAGACGGCAGTAGATTTCGCTGGCGAACGCGGCGTGCGTGACGTCGATCGAGATCCAGCCCTTGCCTTCGAGCCACACGTCGACCCAGGCGTGGCTGGCGGCGTGCGACACGTCGCCCGGCTCGATATAGCCGCTCACGTAGCGCGCCGGAATGCCCCGCGCTCGGCAGCACGCCAGCATCAGATGCGCGTGGTCCTGACACACGCCATTGCCGAGCGCGAGCGCCTGGGCGGCCGTGCTGGTGACTTCGGTGACGCCCGGGTTGTACTGCACGCGCTGCACGATCTGTTCGGACAGCGCGATCAGGTTCCCCGAGCTCGCCAGATTCGGTACCGATTCGGCCAGTTCGCGCACCGCGCCATCGGCTTCGGTCAAGCGCGTCGAGCAGGTGAAATGCTCGAGCGGAATCGGGCCGACGGGGTCCGGCAGATAGCCGTCGAGCAGCGGGATCGTGTCCACTTCGCCGGCCACATGCAGACGAATCTCGCTATGCGGCTTGTTGATGACCAGCGTGTGCAGCACGTTGCCGTAAGCGTCGAAGGTCGCGTCGAGCTTGCCCGGCGCATCGATGCTCCAGCGCCGCACGACCTGCGAAGCGCCGCTCGACGGCGTCAGACGCAGTTGCTGGATCGAATAATGGACAGTCGCTTCGTAGCGATAGGAAGTGTCGTGGCGGATCGTCAGGTACATAAAAAACTCCGTCAGGCGACTGGCAGCATGAGGTAGGTACGCGCAACCAGATTGCCCAGCTCGAACACGCGAGCGAGGAACTGCGTCAGATAGGCGTGCAGGCCGGCTTCGAAAATCTGCCGGATGTCGGAGTACACGAGTTCGGCGCGCAGCTTGCCGGCGAACCGTTCGCACTGGTTCGAACCCGAGGTGCGCAGCATCGCCAGATTCGCGCAGACGCCTTCGAGCGACGCCAGCAGCGAACGCGGCATCTGCGGATTCAGGATCATCAGTTCGACCACGCGTGCCGGCGTGACGACGTCGCGATACACCTTCCGATAGATTTCCAGCGCCGACACCGAACTGAGAATCGACGTCCAGTAGTAGAAATCTTCGAGCTGGCGCGCGGCGTCGCGTGAATTCGGTTCGACGTCGGCAAAGCGCACGTCGAGAATCCGCGCGGTGTTGTCGGCGCGCTCCAGATAGGTGCCGAGCTGCGTGAAGAAGAATGCGTCATCCTGTAGCGCGGTGCCGATCGTCACGCCACGCGACAGGTGCGAGCGGAATTTCACCCACTCGAATAATGCGCCGGGATTGCTCGCCGCCTGCCCGGACGAAATGCGCTCGTTGAATTCGAGCCACGTGTCGTTGATGGTTTCCCACCACTCGGTCGTCAAGGTGCCGCGCACCGCGCGGGCATTTTCACGTGCGGCCTGCAAACACGAGTGAATGCTCGACGGGTTGGTCGCGTCCGCCACCATGAAATCGAGCACGTGCTCGCGGGTCGGTTCGTCGTAACGCTGCGCGAACGCGGTTTCGAGTTCGGAAATGCGCAGCACCGAGCGTTGTGCGCGCGCCTCCTGTTCGGGCGTCTGCGGCAACAGCAGCGCCTTCAGATTGATATCGAGCATGCGGGCGGTGTTTTCCGCGCGCTCCATGTAGCGGGCCATCCAGAAAAGGTGATCGGCGGTTCGGCTTAGCATGACGGCGTTCCGTATCTGATGACGCGAGACCTTGTCGAAGTAAAAGGCTCGCGCTGGTTATCCGTAGGCGCCGGCGGCGGGCGTGTTGCGTATCGCGTGCCGCCCCGGCGCGTTGGGTTGCGGGCGCGGTTGCGTGAAAACATCCGCAACCGCATCGGCAACCGCGTCAGTCGACCATCCACGTATCTTTGGTCCCGCCTCCCTGCGACGAATTGACGACGAGCGAACCCTCCTGCAACGCCACGCGCGTAAGTCCGCCGGCGACCATCGTGACGGTCTTGCCGGACAGCACGAACGGACGCAAGTCGATATGGCGCGGCGCGATGCCGCTTTCGACAAATGTCGGACACGCGGAGAGCGCCAGCGTGGGCTGCGCGATATACCCCGCCGGACGCGCGATCAGACGCTCACGGAACGCCTCGATTTCGGCTTTCGTCGAAGCCGGTCCGACGAGCATGCCGTAGCCGCCCGCGCCATGCACTTCCTTGACCACCAGCTCCGGCAGATGCGCGAGCGTGTACGCCAGATCGTCGGGCTTGCGGCACTGGAACGTGGGCACGTTATTGAGGATCGGCTTCTCGCCGAGATAGAACTCGATCATTTCCGGCACGTACGGGTAGATCGATTTATCGTCGGCAATGCCGGTGCCCATCGCGTTCGCCAGCGCCACGCGGCCGGCGCGATACGAAGTCAGCAGACCCGGCACCCCGAGCGCCGAGTCGTTGCGGAAAGCGAGCGGGTCGAGAAAATCGTCGTCGACGCGGCGGTAGATCACGTCGACGCGCTTCGGCCCCTGCGTGGTGCGCATGAACACGTAGTTGTCGTCGACGAAGAGATCCTTGCCTTCCACCAGTTCCACGCCCATCTGCTGCGCGAGGAAGGTGTGCTCGAAATACGCGGAGTTGTACATGCCCGGCGTGAGCACCACCACGACCGGATCGTCGACGCCTTCGGGCGCGACCGAGCGCAGCGTATCGAGCAGCAGATCGGGATAATGCGCGACCGGCGCAATGCGGTTCTGCACGAAAAGCTCGGGGAAAAGCCGCATCATCATCTTGCGGTTTTCGAGCATATAGGAGACGCCCGACGGTACTCGCAGGTTGTCTTCGAGCACGTAGAACTCGCCTTCGTCGCCCGCGCGCACCACGTCGACACCGGCGATGTGCGCGTAAACACCGAGCGGCACATTCACGCCCTGCATTTCAGGCCGGTATTGCGCGTTGGTAAAGACCTGCTCGGCCGGCACGATACCGGCGCGCACGATATTGCGATCGTGATAGACGTCGTGGATAAACAGATTGAGCGCCTGCACCCGCTGGCGCAACCCGGCCTCCAGGGTCTGCCATTCGTTGCGCGGAATGATGCGCGGAATCAGGTCGAATGGAATCAGCCGCTCGGTGCCGGACAGGTCGCCGTTCACCGCGAAGGTAATGCCGACCCGGCGAAACAGCAGGTCGGCTTCCGCACGCTTGCGTGCGATCGCCTCGTTGCCCTGCTTCACCAGCCACCGCTCAAAGCGCGCGTAGTGTGGCCGCACGGCATCGTCATGATGACGCATCTCGTCATAGCATCGCATGTCACGCCCCGCTCTTGTTGTCGGATAGAAGGCGAATGCGCTGCGCATTCGGTGTTCGACAATCGATCAAGCAAGCGCTATGCCATTGAGCTTTTCGCGTAGTAAACACGGTGCATGCACGCGAACAGCGCATCCCGACCGGCAAGGCTCCGCTGCCATCGTACTGCGGCGGCCCATGATGCGCTAGTACGGTGCATGCGCAGCACCGCGGTGCGCGCCCGAGGCACGTTCCTCGGCCCGCGCACCGGTTCGCGCGCGCAACGAGCGCGCATGAAAAATCCCCGTGAATTTGCATCCACGGGGATTCAGACAACATGTACTGCGGATCGTCCCGAAGGAAAAGTCCCTCGGGTGTCTCAAGCGTCAACCATTGTTAAAACAACGCCGACGCATGAAACGCGATCAGCCTGCAGCAGCGTCTTTCAGCTTCTTCAGCGGACGTGCCTTGATGCGCACGCTAGCCGGCTTGGCCGGGAACCAACGCTCTTCACCCGAGAACGGGTCTTTGCCAAAGCGCTTCTTCTTCGCCGGCACAGCTTGCACGACGATCTTCAGAAGACCCGACAGCGTGAATTCGCCAGCGCCCTTCTTGTGCACGGCGCCGAGGATCGTGTCTTCGAGCGCGGCCAGAACGGCCTTGGCGGTCTTCGGTTCCACAGCAGCGCGTTCAGCGACGTGTGCAGCCAGCGAGGCCTTCGTGAAGGTGTCCTTGATCGGCGACGGAGCGCTGGACGCCTTCACGGCGACCTTCTTAGCTGCGACGGCCTTCTTCGCAGGAACTTTCTTTGCAGCAACCTTCTTGGTCGGTACCGGGGCAGCAGCCTTCTTGGCCACCTTTTTTGCGGAAGTCGGCATGTTTCTCCTACCTGTTGTGGTCAGTGAATTGCACGAAGCGCACACGGCATGTGCACGCTTCAAGGCCGGATTCTACAAGCGCTAATGCGATTTGCGCGACTCTTTTATGTATAACAGCGAAGGTTTGTTGCGCGCCGCAGACTGCGCAACACATTTTGATGCTTGTTTTAGCGGGTAAACGTGCGGAGTCGAGCCCGACAACACGAACACGTAACGCACGTTACAAGTCATTTCGATGCGTGAATCACGGCACTTTCTGAGTCGAAGGAGAGCCGGTGGATCGCCCGATCATCGAAAAGAAGACGTCGCGGCTCGCTCACGTTGATCGTTCCCGCCGTGGAAAAGACACGCCCCTTCCGGCGAAAAACACTGCGGAGGCAGCCCATTTCGCCCTGCGACAGAAAATCGCGGGCTGTTTATAACGCGCCGTTACTGCCGGCTGACGTGCTTCGGATCGTGCTCGCGTTCCTTCACGTGAGCACGGTACTCACTTTCGTCGCGCGCCATGGCGAGCTTGCGGTTGCGATAGGCGGTCGCCATCCACTTGTCGAGCCGCCAGGCGACATCGCCACGATGATCCGCGCGCGCGGCGCCTTCATTTCCGGCACGCACTCCGGCGCGCTTTCCACGCGCTCCTGCGAGTAGACGTTCAACTCGCGTGCTCATTGCACGAGCCGCGGCAGGATGCCGGCGAGCCTGGTGAGGGCGGCGTCGATATGCTCGACGGCGATATTGCCGTAGCCGAAAATCAGGCCCGGCCGCGCTTTCACACGCAGATGAAACGGCGCGAGTCCATACAGCCCGATCGATGCTTCACGCGCCGCGCTCACCACGGCTTGCTCCGTCAGCGGCGCTTTAAGATGCGCCGCCATGTGAATGCCGGCCGTCGGCACGATCGGTTCGAACCAGGGCGCGAGGCCGCCGTGCAGGTGATCGAGCAGCATCGCTCGGCGCGCCGCATAGATCTTGTGCATGCGCCGCAAGTGCTTGGCGAAATCGCCGTTCAGCATGAAGGCCGCGAGCGCGGTTTGCGTGAGCGTGCAGCCGTGCCAGTCGGCGATCTGGCGCGCCTTGAGGAGCGCGCCGTAGAGCGAGGCCGGCGGCACCACGTAGCCGACCCGCAGTTCGGGAAAGATCGTCTTCGAAAACGTGCCGACGTACGCCACCAGTCCGGCGCGATCGAGGCTTTTGAGCGGCTCCATCGGCCGTCCTTCGAAGCGGTATTCGCAGTCGTAGTCGTCCTCGATGATCACCGCGCCGCGTTTCTGCGCCCACTCGAGCAGTTCGACGCGACGCTCGAGGCTCATCGGCATGCCGAGCGGAAACTGGTGCGAGGGCGTCACGTAGACGAGCCGCGCCTTGTCCGGCAGCTTACTCACGATCAGGCCTTCCGCATCCACCGGCACGGGCACCACGCGTGCGCCGGTGGCCGTCAGGCAGGCATGGGCCGGCGAATAGCCGGGGTCCTCGATCGCCGCGACGTCGCCGGCGCGCAAGGTGATGCGCGCCAGCAGATCGAGCGCATGCTGCGCGCCTTGCGTCACGATCACGTCTTCCCAATTGCTTGCCACCGCGCGGTTGAAGGCCAGATAGCGCGAGACCGCGAGACGCAGTTCCTGCTCGCCGGCCGCGTCGCGATACGTGCCCGGGCCGCGCGCCTGCGCACGCAACGCTCGATTCACGCAGCGGCGCCAGACGTCGAAGGGAAACAGCGCCTTGTCGGTCGCGCCGCCGATGAAATCCTGCGGCGAGCGCACCGAAGGCCGCGGCAACGCGAGGCGCTCGGGCATCTCTTCCCACAGCGGCTGGGCGCGCGCCGCGGCCTTCGCCCTGGCACGCTCGCGTGACGATTCCGCCGCCCGCGCATGCGCGGAGCGCTCCGCCGGCAGCCGCTCCAGACCGTCGGCGACGAAGGTGCCCGAGCCGGCACGGGCGCTGAGATAGCCTTCGGAGAGCAGCCGCTCGAACACGTCGAGCGTGGTCTTGCGCGACACGCCCAGTTGGGTGGCGAGTTCGCGTGTGGACGGCAGGCGCATGCCGCCGGCGAGGCGCCCTTCGACGATGCCGGCGCGCAGCTGGCGATAGATCTGTCCAGACAGATCGTGATGCCCTTCGACCGCAATATGGATTTCCATCCGGGTGGTCACCTCAAATATGCGGAAAATGGTTATTTCTGAAGACCACTGCCGATCGTAAGCTTACCTCTGTCGCCGCCATCCGGGCGGAGATTGACGAGAAGGAATGCCTCATGCAAGCACGTCTCGATTTCTATAAGGCCTGCCCGAGCGGCACGCGCGCAATGGTCGCGCTGGAAGAACCCATCGGCAAAAGCTCGATCGACAAGACGCTCGCGGAACTGGTGCGGATCCGCGCGTCGCAACTGAACGGCTGCGCGTTCTGCCTGGACATGCACGCGACCGACTCGCTCAAGCACGGCGAAAGCCAGCGGCGGCTCGCCACGGTGGCGGCGTGGCGCGAAGCGCCGTTCTTCACCGCACGCGAGCGCGCGGCGCTCGAATGGACGGAGGCGGTCACGCTGATTGCGCAAACGCATGTGCCGGACGCGGTGTGGGAAGCGGTGAAACCGCATTTCAGCGAGCAGGAGATCGCCGATCTGACCTTGTTGATCGTGGCGATCAACGGCTGGAACCGGATCGCGGTGTCGTTCCGGAAAATGCCCGATTGAATGTCGGAGAATGTCGGACTCGAGGCGGGAATCCAGACGGCAATCAAGGCTGAATCACGATGAATACGGTGGGCGAGCGGCGCATTCGCGCCGCTCGCCACATCGCAACGGGTTACTCCGCCACCGCGCCGTTCGGCGCCGCGATTTGGCGGGCGCTCTCACGTGCTTCGTCGCTGCAACGCTGATGTTCGCGCGACAGCTTGCGCATCAGCGGCAACAGCAGAACCGCCACCAGCGCGCCCACCGCGGCGAGCCAGCCGAGGCCGGTGAACAGCTTGGTGTAGAGCGGCAGCGATTCGAGCGGATCCATGTCGCCGGCCGGCATCTGCGCGAAATTCGCGACCACGCTGCCCAGATATTGCGACACGCCGGTCGCGACGAAGTAGGCGCCCATCATGAAACCGCTCATCCGCGCCGGTACATAGCGCGCGATCATGGCGAGGCCAAGACCGCTCACCAGCAGTTCGCCGAGCGAATACAGCCCATAGCCGCCCACCATGAACCACGACGACACGCGCCCGTTCACCGCGTAATTGCCGCTTGCCGCGTAGACGAAGAAGCCCGCCGCCACCACCGCGAAACCGAACGCGTACTTCACGGCGACCGGCACGTCCTTGCCGCTTTTCGCGAGCTTCGTATAAAGCAGCGCGAGCACCGGGCTCAGCAGCATGATCCAGATCGGGTTGAGCGCCTGGAACTGCGCGGCGCTCCACGTGAACCAGGTCTCGCCGAACAGCATGAAACGCGGATCGACGTTGCGCAGCGCGAACAGCGTGAGCGACGTCGACATCTGCACGTAGAACACGAAGAACAGGATCACCTGCGCGGTCAGGATCAGCGCGGCGACGAGACCCGAGCGCTCCGAGCGTTCGCACTTCACCAGCATGTAGCCGAAGATCGCCAGAATCGCGACGCCCGCCGTGTACACGCAGGCCACCGCGATCGCCTTGTGCCGCAGCACGAACATGGTCGCCGCGCCGAGCGCGAGGCCGCCCAGCGCGACCGCGCCGACGCGTTTCCAGCGCACCGGCTCGGCATCCGGCGCGGAGCCGATATGCGCAAGCGTGCGGAACATGACGAAATAGTTCAGCACCGACAACAGCATCCCCGCGCAGCAGACGGCGAACGCCGTGTGCCAGCCCCAATGGTCCTTGATCCACGGCGTGGCCAGCATCGACACCGTCGAGCCGATGTTGACCGCCATGTAGTAAATCGTGAACGCGCTGTCGATGCGCGCGTCGTCGCCTTCATAGATACGGCGCACGAGATTCGCGGCATTGGCCTTGAACAGACCGTTGCCCACCACGATCACGCCGAGCGATGCATACATATAGGCGAGCTGGTCATTGGGTAGCGCCAGCATGAAATAACCGATCGACAGCACGCCGGCGCCGAAGATCATCGTGCGGCGCGCGCCGAGAATCTTGTCGCCGATCCAGCCGCCGATCGACGGCGACGCATAGACCAGCGCCGTGAACGCGCCCCACGTGAGAGTGGCGTGGCTGTCGGTGAACTGCAGCTTGTCGATCATGAACAGGACCAGTAGCGCGGCCATGCCGTAGTAGCCGAAGCGCTCCCACATCTCGATCAGAAAGACCGTCGAAAACGAACGGGTCTGCGACACGCGCGCGCCCGGCGGATTGGATGAATTCATTGTGTACCTTGTGTTCAAACAGTTGCAGCGTCGCGCGAACTGGCCGCGCGGCGCGCGAAACGGAATCTGGCCCAAAGTTGAGCGCGCCTTACATGTTTGCCGCACTCGCACTTGCGGCCAGAAATAGTCTGTAGTGTCATGCCTTTAATTCATGGATGCCCAAATTGCATAGCGCGTTTACCGGCGTGCATACTGCAACCATGACCGCCTTTGCATGCCGTTTTCCGAAATAAACGGTCATTTTGGCCGGGATTAGTTCCGATTCTGGCAACATAGAGCGTTATCTCGAATTGTGGTCGCTTGCCCCGCACGGCATCGGCAAGGCCCGATGCCGCCGCCCAGACCGCAATCAAACCATATTTACATATATCAAACAAATTTTGACGGGCTAATTTCCTCCTGCTATGGTCACGACAATTCAAAAGAGCAATCCCGCGCTAGAAATCGGCAGCAAGATCCGCGCGCTGCGCCAGCGGCTCAAGCGCACGCTGGATGACACGGCAACCGCGGCGGGTATTTCCAAGCCGTTTCTGTCGCAGGTAGAGCGTGGTCTCGCGTCACCGTCCATCACGTCGCTGGCCGGTATCGCTCACGCACTCGGGGTCACGGTGCAATATTTCGTCGACACTCCCAGCGAAGAACGCTGTGTAAGCCGCGGCGATCAGTTGAAGTTTTTCGGTTTTGCGGATTCGGCCAATCTGTTCGCGCGGCTGACCAACGTGACGGGCGGTCGTCAGCTCGAAGCGATCCTCGTGCGGATGCCGCCCGGGCAGAAACGCTCCGAGGTGACCACGCACGCCGGAGAAGAGTTTATTTATGTGATCGACGGCGAGGTGTCGTTGACGCTGGAAGGCAAGACGTTCGTGTTGCACGCGGGAGACAGCGCGCATTACGAATCGACGGTACCGCACAGCTGGGTGAACACCGCGCGCGTCGAGTCGGTGGTCGTCTGGGTGGGCACACCAAGACTGTTCTAAAGAGCAGGCACCTTATCCGGTCGAGCCGGCCAGGGATTGCCTGCATTACGCAATGTAAGGAATCCTGCATGTCGCGCTGCCAACACGAGCAACAAGGGCCGCCCCGGCCCGAGCAACGCAGCTAAAACGGGCGCCCTGGCGCCAGCGCGTTTCTCTCTCGACCTTTCCTGCGATCTCAATCGATGAAAACCCCGTTCGTCTACGCGACGGCGCTGACCGCGCTCGTCCTCACGTTTGCCCCTTCCGCTTTCGCCGTCAACGTACCTGCCGGCGTCACGCTCGCCGCGAGCCAGGAAATCACCCGCCAGGTGCCGGCTGAAACCGAATCGCTCGACCCCGCGCATATCGAATCGTGGACCGGCAACACGATCGCGCTGGACCTGTTCGAAGGCCTGACGCGCATCGACGCGGCCGGCGCGGTGGTGCCGGGTGTCGCGCAATCATGGACGCGCACCGGGCCGGACACGTGGGTCTTCAAGCTGCGCCACGATGCGCGCTGGAGCAACGGTCAGCCGGTCACGGCAGCGGACTTCATCTACGCGTGGCAGCGCGTGCTCGATCCGAAGACCGGTTCGAAGTACACCGTGCTGGTCGAGTTCGTCAAGAACGCCAAGGCGATTCTCGCCGGCAAGGCGCCGCTCACGAGCCTCGCCGCGCGCGCCGTCGATCCCTATACGCTCGAAGTGACCACCGAAGTGCCCGCCGCCTTCTTCCCGCAACTGGCCGCCATGCCGACCATGGCGCCGGTCAACCGTGATGTCGTGACGAAGTTCGGCGGCGACTGGACCCGGCCGGGCAACTTCGTCGGCAACGGACCTTATGCGCTGACCGACTGGCAGCCGAGCAACCGCCTGGTGGGCACGAAGAGCAAGACGTACTGGAACGCCGGCAAAGTCGTGATCACGAAAGTGACCTATCTGCCGATCGAAAACGACGAAACGGCCATGCGCATGTATCAGGCCGGCCAGTTCGATTACACGTATTCGGTTCCCTCGGGCATCTATGCGCAGGTGAGCAAACAATTCGGTTCCGAACTGAAAACCGGCCTGCAGATCGCCACCTACTACTACAGCCTGAACAACGACGACCCGCTGTTCAAGGACAAGCGCGTGCGTCAGGCCCTGTCGATGGTGCTCGACCGCGACCTGCTGACCCAGCGCCTCACCGCGGACGGCGAGTTGCCCATGTACGGCCTGATCTCGAAGGGCACGCAAGGCGCCGCCGTGTTCAAGCCTGAGTGGTCCACCTGGCCGATGCCAAAGCGCGTGGACTATGCCCGCAATCTGCTGAAGCAGGCCGGCTATTCGGACACCAAGCCGCTCGCGTTCACGCTCACCTACAACACCAACGACCTGCACAAGAAGGTCGCGCTGTTCGCCACGTCCGAGTGGCGCACCAAGCTCGGCGTGAACGCGAAACTGGAGAACGTCGAATACAAGGTGCTGCTCAAGCAGCGCCACGACGGCAAGGTGCAGGCCTCGCGCGACGGCTGGTTCGTCGACTATAACGACGCCATGTCGTATTTCGATCTGATCCGCTGCAACAGCGTGCAGAACGATCAGCGCTACTGCAATCCGCAAGTGGACAAACTGGTCGATCAGGCCAACCAGCAGCTCGACGACGCGAAGCGCACCGCTCTGCTCACGCAGGCGCACGATCTGGCAATGAGCGACTACCCACTCGTGCCGCTCTTCCAGTATTCGGCGGACCGGCTGGTGAAACCGTATGTGGGCGGCTACACGTCGACCAACTACGTCGACCAGCGCGCCACGCAAGACATGTATCTGATCAAGCACTGAACGCGGGGAGCACCGTCATGCTGGCCTATACGCTGCGCCGCACGCTCTGGGCGGTCCCGACGATTCTCGCCGTGATCACCGCGTGCTATCTGCTGCTGCATCTCACCCCGGGCGGCCCGTTCGACACCGAGAAGCAACTCTCGGCGGCCGTGCTGGCGAACCTGAACGCCAAGTATCACCTCGACGAACCGTTGTGGCTGCAGTACCTCCACTACCTCGGCTCGCTGCTGCACGGCGACCTCGGGCCGTCGTTCCGCTACGCCGACTGGTCGGTCAACGACCTGGTATGGAAAGCACTGCCGGTCAGCCTCGGCGTGGGCGGCGTGTCGGTGCCGATCGCGCTCGTGATCGGCGTCGCGCTCGGCACCGTGGCCGCGGTGCGGCGCGACCGCTTCGTGGATCACTTCGTCATGGTGCTCGGCAATATCGGCAACGTGGTGCCGCCTTTCGTACTGGGGCCGGTGCTGGTGTGGATCTTCGCGATCCTGCTGAAGACCTCAGAAGGCCACGGCTGGCTCCCGGCCGGCGGCTGGGGCGAAGGCGAGTGGCGCTACCGGGTGCTGCCGATCGTGCTGCTCACCATCATCAACGTCGCCGCGATTGCCCGCGTGATGCGCGGCAGCATGATCGAAGTGCTGTCGGGCAACTTCATCCGCACGGCGCGCGCCAAGGGGCTGCCAGGCCGCACGATCGTCCTGCGCCACGCGATGAAGCCCGCGCTGATGCCGGTCGTCTCGCTGCTCGGCTCGATCTGCATCTCGTCGATCACCGCGGCGGTGGTCACCGAATCGGTGTTCGCGCTGCCGGGTCTCGGCCAGCTGGTGGTCAACGGTGCGATCAATCGCGACTACACCCTCGTGCTCGGCCTCGTCGTGCTGACGACCGCTATCGCCGTGCTGTTCAATCTGCTGGTCGACCTCGCGTATGCGTGGCTCGATCCGCGCATCCGGTACTGAACCATGCCCCGCTCTCTTGAATCGACTGCCGCGGCGCTCGATCCGCTCGCGGCCATCGCCGGGGCGCCGCGCTCGCGCGGCCCGCTCGCCACCGCCGCGTGGCGCTTCGTGCGCAACCGCGCCGCCTTCGCCGGCTTCGTGGTGCTGATGCTGATCGTGATCGCCTGCGTGGCCGGTCCGTGGTTCCTGCCGAACAATCCGATCGACAGCGACTGGAGCGCGATCAGCCTGCCGCCCACCTTGCAGAACATGCACTGGTTCGGCACCGACGAACTCGGCCGCGATCTGCTCGCGCGCGCGCTGCAAGGCGGGCGCGTCTCACTCGAAGTCGGCCTGCTCGGCACGTTGGTGTCCGGGCTGATCGGCGTCGCGTACGGCGCGACCGCGGGCTATCTGGGCGGACGCGTCGACGCCGTGATGATGCGCATCGTCGACATGATGTACGCGATTCCCTACATGCTGATCGCCATCCTGATGATGACCATGTTCGGCCGCGCGTTCTATCTGGTCGTGCTCACCATCAGCGCGTTCTCGTGGCTCGACATGGCGCGCGTGGTGCGCGGCCAGACGCTGTCGCTGCGCTCGCGCGAATTCATCGACGCCGCGAGAGCGATCGGCGTGAGTTCGCGTTCGATCATCGCGCGCCACATCGTGCCGAATCTGTTCGGCGTGGTGGTGGTGTACGCGAGCGTGACGGTGCCGAACATCGTGCTGACGGAATCGGTGCTGTCGTTCCTCGGCCTCGGCGTGCAGGAGCCGATGACGAGCTGGGGCGTGCTGATTCAGGACGGCGCGCAGAAGCTCGAATCGATGCCCTGGCTGCTGCTGTGCCCGGCCGTGATGCTGTGCGTGACGCTGTATTGCGTGAATTTCGTCGGCGATGGCTTGCGCGACGCATTCGATCCGAAGGACCGTTGAGATGCCGCTACTCGAAGTCAAAGACCTCAGCGTGCGCTTTACGCGCCGCGAAGGCGCACCCGTCGACGCGGTGCAAGGCGTGTCTTTTTCGCTGGAGGCGGGCCGCACGCTCGGCATTGTCGGCGAATCGGGCTCCGGCAAGAGCCAGACCGTGATGGCGCTGCTGGGCCTTCTCGCCGGCAACGGCAAGGTGTCCGGCGCCGCGACGTATCGCGGCGAAAACCTGCTGACCATGAACGAAGCGGCGTTGAACCGGATTCGCGGCGACCGCATCGGCATGATCTTTCAGGACCCGATGACCTCGCTCAACCCGTTCCTGACGATCGAGCGGCAGATGACCGAGACGCTGCAATTGCATCGCAAGATGTCGCGCCGCGAAACGCGCCGCCGCGCCATTGAAACGTTGGAATCGGTGCGCATTCCCGATGCGGCCCGGCGCATCGACATGTATCCGCACGAGTTTTCCGGCGGCATGCGCCAGCGCGTGATGATCGCGATGGCGCTGCTCTCCGAGCCCGAAATCCTGATCGCCGACGAACCGACCACCGCGCTCGACGTGACCGTGCAGGCGCAGATCATCGAACTCTTGCGCGAACTGAATCAGGAACGCGGCACGGCGATCATTCTGATCACGCACGACATGGGCGTGGTGGCCGGTCTGTGCGACGACGTGATGGTGATGTACGCCGGCCAGACGGTCGAACAGGCGAGCGCCGCCGCGCTGTTCGCCGCGCCGACGCATCCGTACACGCTCGGCCTGCTGAACGCGCTGCCGCGCCTGACCGACGATGACGACGAGCGTGCGCTGCAAACCATTCCGGGCAATCCGCCGCTGCCGGGCGAAGTCGGCGCCGGCTGCGCATTCGCGCCACGCTGCGGCTACTGCACCGAGCGCTGCCGCGAATCGCGGCCGCGCCTTGCCTCCGCGGAAGGTCACGCCGACGCGCTGCGCGCGTGCCATCGGCCGGTAGGGGAAATTCTCGAGGCACAACACGTATGAACACCACTCCTCCCGCAAATCAGGACGCGGCAACGTTGCTCCGCGTCGACAATCTCAAGGTGCAATTCGGCGTGCCGCGCGGCGGCTTTCCGTGGTCCGGCAAAGCGACGCTGCGCGCGGTGGACGGCGTGTCGTTCAACGTGCGGCGCGGCGAAACCGTGGGCCTTGTCGGCGAATCGGGTTGTGGCAAGTCGACGCTCGCGCGCGCGATCATCGGACTCGCACCGGTGGCGAGCGGCAGCGTGCGCTGGCTCGGCGACGAAACCGTGCTGCCGGGCGCGCACCGCGATACCTCGCGTTTGCGCCGCGACGTGCAGATGATTTTCCAGGACCCGCTCGCCTCGCTCGATCCGCGCATGACGATCGAACAGATCGTCGCCGAACCGTTGATGACGCACGGTCAGAACATTGCGCGCGCCGACGTGCAGCGGCGCGTGCTGACCATGCTCGAACGCGTCGGCCTCAACGCGCAGCATCTGCGCCGTTATCCGCACGAGTTTTCCGGCGGCCAGTGCCAGCGCGTGGGCATTGCGCGCGCGCTGATCGGCGAACCGCAACTGGTGATCTGCGACGAGCCGGTATCCGCGCTCGACGTGTCGATTCAGGCGCAGATCGTCAACCTGCTGCGTGATCTGCAACGCGAACTGTCGCTCTCCCTGCTGTTCGTGGCTCACGATCTGGCGGTGGTCAAGGCGATCAGCCACCGCGTGCTGGTGATGTATCTGGGACGTGTGATGGAGTTCGGCGACAAGCGCGAGGTCTACGGCACGCCGCGCCATCCGTACACGCGTGCATTGCTCTCGGCCGTGCCGGTGCCCGATCCGGTGGTGGAGCGCGCACGCCGTCATCTGCTGTTGCGCGGCGAGATCGCCTCGCCGCTCAGTCCGCCCTCCGGTTGCGCGTTTCGCACCCGCTGCCCGGATGCGATCGACGCCTGCGCCCGGGAGATTCCGCAGCCTGTCACGCACGGGGCCAAGGCGACGCGCGTCGCATGCATTCGCGTGGGGGACGTTGCGAAGGAAGCCCCGTTGGGGAACCGCTAAAGCCGAGAACCTGAGAACTTAAAACCGTATTCCCCGGCGCGGCGGGCCGTCGCGCCGTTGGATTCGCTCGTCCCGCCGTCAGCAGGACGAACGATAAACGTGGACTGGCTAACCGCCAGCCAAAGATTCACCACAATAATCAGAGACGTATTCCATGAAAGATACCCGATCAAAATACCGGTCGAAAAAAACCGGAGCCGCGACGTTCTTTTACTGCGCATTCACGCTTCCCGCGTTGACGCTAGCCGCGAATGCCTATGCCGATGACAGCGTCACGGAGCCCACCTCCCGATCGTCTAAAACTCAAACGCTCGCGCAAACGTTGTTGTCCCCCACGCAACATGTGCCGGATTCACCGGCGGCGCAAAGCGATCTATCCGGCAAGCGGCGTGCGGACCAGGGTGGCCAGGTGCGTAACGACCAGCCGGACACCACCAACGCCATCGTCAACGCCGAAGCCAATCAAGCGGTCACGCCGCCCGCTGCATTGTCGAGCCAGGCGGCGAGCAAGGGTTTCATTGCCGACAGTCATCTGAATCTGCTGTTTCGCAACTACGCCGACTACTTCCAGGCGCCCGACACGATCTATCGTCACGCGTGGGTTCAGGGCGTGCAGGCCAACTATGAATCCGGTTACACGCAAGGGCCGGTCGGCTTCGGGGTGGACGCTTCGCTGTTCGGCGCGCTCAAGCTCGACGGCGGCAACGGCGCGGGCAACATGGTGCACGTGGGCAAGGACGGCGGCGGGTCGGAGCAACTCGCGTGGGCGTACCCCGGCATGTACGACATCAAGGGGCGCATTTCGGAAACGGTGGTGAAGTATGGTCTGCAGATGGTCACCAATCCGTTCCTCGAACCGCACGACAACCGCGCGCTGCCGCCGACCTTCCTCGGCGTCTCCATGGTCAGCAACGATCTCGTGCACACCACGCTCGAGGCCGGCAGCTTCACCAAAGTCGATGCACGCGGCCACACGAACCTGACCAATCTCACCACCTCGTATGGCGGCACGCGGATCGATCGCCTGACGTATGTGGGCGGCACGTGGCACTACGCGAAGAACGGCGAGATGGCTCTGTACGTCGATCAGGCCGACAATGTGTGGCGTCAGTACTACGGCTCGGTCGCGCAATCGTTCGGCGATCCGACCACCATCAAATGGAGCGGGCTCGCGAACATCTATTCGACGCACGACACCGGCGCGTCGCGCCAGGGGCACATCGACAGCAATGCCTACAGCGTGTCGGTTTCCGCGCAGCACGGCCCGCATGCGCTCCTGCTCGGCTACCAGCAGGTGCTCGGCGACCAGTTCTTCGACTACGTCAACGAGACCAACGGTATCTACCTGACCAATTCGATGGACGTGGACTACAACGCGCCGCACGAGCAGTCGTTGCAGTTGCGCTATACGTTCGACGGCAAATACGCCGGCGTGCCGGGACTGAAGGCGATGTTCTGGGGGCAATACGGCTGGGGCGCGGATGCGTCGGCGGGCGCGGCGGAGAACGCTGCGCCTTCGGCGCCGCTGCATGATCTCTACTGGAAGAACGGCGAACCGGTACATGGACATCATCACGAGTTCGGCTTCATCCCGAGCTATACGCTGCAAAGCGGGCGCTTCAAGGATACGAAGATCACGTTCATCGCGATGTGGCACAACAGTCAGTACCACTACTCGGATGGCAACAACATGGAATACCGGCTGGTGGTGAATGTGCCGATGAAAGTGTTCTAAGGGGTTTCGAGCAGCGCCAGGCGGCGCGGCCTACGCGCTGCCGCGCAGGGCGTCACGCTCGTGGCTCCGGCGTGACGCCTGCTTCGCCGGCCGCGCCCGCGCTTATCCCGTGATCCGTTCGGTGGTCATGGCGCGCGACAGGCCATGCATGGGCCTGCGCAAGGCGACATCGAACGGATTGGTTTGCGGGCCGATCGCATCGGCCTGCCGCCGCAGCAATTCGACCACCATCGGAAGACGGTCGTCGCCCAGGCGCGCGGCCAGCGTGCCGACGCTCAACGCCGCCACCGCCACGCCGGTGCGATCCAGAATGGGCACCGCCACCCCCGCCATGCCGTCGAGCACACCGCTATTGCGCCCCGCATAGCCCAACCGGCGCACGCGTTCGATCTCGGTGCGCAAATACACTTCGTCGAGCACGCCGTAGCCGCGAATTCGCGGCACGTTGAAGCGGATGATTTCCTCACGCTCGGCCTCGGGCAAAAACGCGAGAATCGCCAGACTGCCCTGCCCGACACCTAAAGCCACGCGGCCGCCGATATCGCCTGTGAACGAACGGATCGGAAACGGCCCTTCGCAGATGTCGAGACACACCGCGTCGAAGCTGCTCTTGACGAGCAGAAAGATCGTGTCGCCGAGACTGGCGCACAACCGCAGCAACGCGGGACGGCACAGCGTACGCATGCCGCTCGGGTTGCCGGCCTGCGCCGCGAGCGCGAAGAAGTCCACACTCAGCCGGTACAGCTTCGAGCTTTCGTCCTGTTCGACGATGCCCTCCGCGATCAACGCATGCAGGATGCGGTGCACCGTGCCCTGCGTCAGTCCGACCGCTTTCGCCAGACGCGTGACGCGTCCGCCGTCGGCCTGCGCTTCGGACAGCGCGCGAATCACCGCGAACGCGCGTTCCAGCATGCCGGGGCCGGGCGCACCGCCCTTTCCGGACGCTGCGGCGTCGGTATCTCGTTTGGCGGCAGCATTCATCTTCATCGCTCTCAATTATTTCACTGATCGGAACACTATAAAGCGTTTTGCCCGCCGATGGAATCCCGGCCAGCTCTGTGGCGGGCGCTGTCTTATCAATGATTCATAGGGATTTTCCGGACGTCATACACCGGAACACTGGGCGCCGTATTGAGTGGATATCTTCCATGTAACGGAATTTTTGTGAATCTTATATCGGCAAACGGAATTTGAAATTGACTGGCGGTAATTTGGCTGGCTAGAGTCGGCGTCATCGAGGCAGTAGTTGAACCGGTGTCGAACCATCCAAAGGCCAGATCATGTCGTTCCTTACACTTACCGACGTCACGAAATCGTTCGGCGATCTGCATGCAGTCGCCGACGTGAACCTGTCGGTGGAAAAAGGCGAGTTCGTTTCGTTGCTCGGGCCGTCCGGCTGCGGCAAGACCACCACCCTGCAGATGATCGCGGGCTTCGTCGAAACGACGCGCGGGCGCATCACGCTCGACGGGCGCGACATCACGCACATGAAACCGAACAAGCGCGGCCTCGGCATCGTGTTCCAGAGCTACGCGCTGTTTCCGCACATGAGCGTTGCCGAGAACGTCGGCTTCGGGCTGGAAATGCGCAACATCGACAAGGCCGAGCGCAAGGAGCGCATCCGCGAAGCCCTGGCGCTGGTGCGGCTCGACGCGCTCGCGCATCGCTTTCCGCGCGAACTGTCCGGCGGACAACGGCAGCGTGTGGCGATTGCCCGCGCCATCGTGATCGCGCCGCCCGTGCTGCTGCTCGACGAGCCGATGTCGAATCTCGACGCCAAGCTGCGCGAAGACATGCAGTTCGAACTGCGCGGCATTCAACGCAAGATCGGCACGACCACCATCATGGTGACGCACGACCAATCCGAAGCGCTGTCGATCAGCGATCGCGTGGTGGTGATGGAAGCCGGCCGCATTACGCAGATCGACACGCCGTATGAAGCGTACGAGCGCCCGGAAAATCGCTTCGTCTCGCAGTTCATCGGCAAGGCCAACATGCTGCCGGGCACCGTGGTGGCGCGCGAGGGCGACGCGATCCGCATCGATCTCGGCCACGACCTCGCGGAAACGGGGCACACGGCGCAGTTGCCGGCGCGCGAGCGCGTAGTCGGCGTGGGCGACGCGGTGACCTTGTGCATCCGTCCGGAAAAGCTGCGCCTGTGCGCACCGAACGCGGGACGTGTGCCCGCCACGGTGACGAGCCGCTTTTTCCTCGGCAGCCAGTGGCTGTACCGGCTGGACAGCCGGCTCGGCGAAGTGCTGGTGTGCTGCCAGAACGAAGGTACCGAACCGTTGCCGGAAGGCGCGACGGTCGGCGTGGACTGGAACAGCGAGGCGATCCGCTTCATTCAACGGGACACGCATCATGGCTAGTACGCTGCCCGCAACCGACAACCACGGCATGAAATCCGGCACCACCCGCCGCGCGCCGTGGCATGCATTCCTGCCGTTGTGGCTGATGTGCGCGCCGGCCTTTCTGCTGTTCGTGGCGCTCGTGCTCGTGCCGCTCGTCATGACGCTGGTGCTGACCTTCTACCGCTTCGATCCGGCCAGCGGGCCGATCGCCGCGTTCCAGTTCGGCAATTACGCGGAAGTGCTGAGTTCGTCGTATTACCACACCATCTTCCTGCGCACCTTCGGCATCGCGTTTCTGGTCACGCTGCTGTGCGTGGCGATCGGCACGCCCGAAGCCTACGTCCTGTCGCGCATGCGCGACCCGTATTGCTCGATGTTCCTGCTGGTGATCCTCGCACCGCTGCTGGTCTCGGTGGTGGTGCGGGCGTTCGGCTGGAGCATGCTGCTCAACACCAACGGTCTTGTGAATCAGGCGTTCGGTCTCGTTGGACTCGGGCCCTACAAGCTCGAGTACACCACCTTCGCGATCGTCATTGCACTCGTGCACGTGATGCTGCCGTTCATGGTGATTCCGGTCTGGACCGCCTTGCAGAAGCTCGACCCGCAAACGGAAAACGCCGCGCTTTCACTGATGGCCTCGCCCGCCACCACGCTGCGCCGCATCGTGTTGCCGCAACTGATGCCGGGCATTCTGTCGGGCAGCCTGATGGTGTTCGGTTTGTCGGCGAGCGCGTTCGCGATACCCGGCCTGCTCGGCGGACGACGCCTGAAAGTGGCCGCCACCGCCGTCTACGACGAGTTCCTCGGCTCGCTGAACTGGCCGCTCGGCGCGACCATCGCGCTCCTGCTGCTGGTTGCGAACCTGATCGTAATGCTCGCGTACTACCGGGTTCTGGAACGCAGGTACAACCGAAGCCTCGGTTAATTCATCGGCGCACTTATCAGCTCATTTATTGAGCCCACTCAGTGAAATCATCATGAGAAAAAACGGCCCCATCGCGCTGATTTTCCACACGCTCGTGATTGCGTTCGTGCTCGCGCCGCTCGTGATCGTCGTGCTGGTCGCCTTCACGCCCGACGAAACGCTCACGTTACCCACGCACGGCGTCTCGCTGCGCTGGTTCCGCGCGATCCTCAATTACCCGGACTTCATCGGCGCGTTTTTCAACAGCCTGAAGCTGGCGTTCGCTTCGGCAACGCTGTCGCTGATCGTGGCGCTGCCCGCGGCGCTCGCCATTGGCCGCGCGCGCTTTCCGGGCCGCGGCTTTCTCAACGGCCTGTTGCTGTCCCCGCTCGTGATTCCCGGTCTGGTGCTCGGCATCGCCCTGCTGCGCTTTTTCGCGTTGATCGGCGCGACCGGCTCGTTCGCCTGGCTCGTGCTCGCGCACATGATCATCATTACGCCGTTCGTCATGCGGCTCGTGCTGGCTTCGGTGAGCGGCCTCGACCGCAGCGTCGAACACGCCGCGCACTCGCTCGGCGCGGACGCCTGGACCACGTTTCGCCGCATCACCTTCCCGATGATTCTGCCGGGCATTACCGGCGGCTGGCTGCTGGCCTTCATCAACAGCTTCGACGAATTGACGATGTCCATCTTCGTCACCTCGCCCCAAACCGTCACGCTGCCGGTGCGCATGTACATGTACGCCACCGAATCGATCGACCCGATGATGGCTTCCGTCTCCGCGCTGGTGATCTTCATCACCGGCGGCGCGATGCTGCTGCTCGACCGCGTGTATGGCCTGAACCGCATTCTGATCGGCCAGCACTGATGTCTTCTTCCGCCCACGCTCTCATGCCGCCCATCTTGCCGTCTAACCAGGCCACCGCGCCGCGCCGCGAGCCGCAATTCATCCGCGTAGCGGAAACGCGGCGTGAACCGCTGCACTTCTTTATCGACGGCCGTGAAGTCGCCGCGCTGCAAGGCGATACGCTGCTCACCGCCGTGCTGATGCAGCAACGCCGGGTCCGCGAAAGCGAATTCAGCGGCGCGCCGCGCGCGGGCTTCTGCCTGATCGGCGCGTGTCAGGACTGCTGGATGCGCACCGAAGACGGCAGGCGCGTGCGCGCGTGCTCGACGCTCGTGACCGAAGGCATGCGGGTGCTCACGCGCGTTGCCGCTGTGGAGTCCGACGCCGGCGCCGCGGATGCGAGCGGAGACGCCCGATGAGCGAAGAACGCCGCATCGTGATAGTCGGCGCCGGACCCGCCGGCGTGCGCGCCGCCCAGACGCTGGTGGCGGCCGGGGTGAAACCCATCGTGATCGATGAAAACGCGCGCTGGGGCGGCCAGATTTATCGGCAACCGCCCGCGAACGGCGGATTCGAGCGCTCGAAAAAAACGCTTTACGGTTTCGAAGCGCACAAGGCCGAGGCCTTGCATTCGACCATGGCCGCGCTTCTGCCGCATCTCGACTATCGCCCCGACACGCTCGCCTGGGCCTGCGAGGCAGGCCGCCTCGACACCCTGCATGCGGGACGCGAGCTGCGCGTGCCGTTCTCGCATCTGATCGTCGCCAGCGGCGCGACGGACCGCGTGCTGCCGGTGCCGGGCTGGACGCTGCCGGGCGTCTACACGCTCGGCGCGGCGCAGGTCGCATTGAAGGCGCAGGGCTGCGCGATCGGCCGGCGCGTCGTGCTGGCCGGCACCGGCCCGCTGCTGTACCTCGTGGCGTATCAGTACGTGAAAGCGGGCGCGCAAGTCGTGGCGGTACTCGACACGAGTCCGTTCTCGCAGCAAATCGCCGCGGCGCCGAAACTCGCGCGCCAGCCGTCCACGTTCGCCAAAGGCCTGTACTACGTCGGCTGGCTGAAAACGCACGGCGTGCGCATCGAGCGCGATGTGAGGCTGACCGGCATTCGCGGCGCGGACGGGGTGGAGGCGCTCGAATGGCGTGCGGCGCAGGACGGTTCGGCAACCGAAACGATCGCATGCGACGCGGTCGGCGTCAGCTTCGGCCTGAAACCCGAAACGCAACTCGCCGATCTCGCGGGCTGCCGCTTCCGTTTCGACGCGACCAACCGTTGCTGGCTGCCTGAGGTGGACCCGGCGGGACGCAGTTCCGTGCGCGGCCTGTATCTCGCCGGCGACGGCGCGGGCATTGCCGGTGCGGACGCCGCCGAAATGGCCGGCCGACGCGCCGCGCTGGCCTTGCTCGACGATCTCGGCATCGCCCATCCACGGGGTCCGGGCATGCCCGACGCCGCATCGATCGAGCGCAGCCTGAAACGTATCGCGATATTTCGCGAGGGCATCGAGGCGGCCTTCGCGCCGCCCGCGAAATGCGCGTCGCACTGGCCCGACGACATGACGGTGTGCCGCTGCGAAGAAATCGATGCGGGCACGCTACGGCGCTGCATCCGCGCCGGCGAAGCGCATGAGATCAACCGCCTGAAGGCGCTCACGCGCGTAGGCATGGGCCGCTGCCAGGGGCGCATGTGCGGCGAAGCCGCGCTGACCCTGCTCGCCGAAGAAACCGGCCAACCCCTCGAAGCGGTGGGCCGCTTGCGCAGCCAGCCGCCCGTCAAACCCATTCCGCTTTCGCCGGCCATGTACGCCGACGATGTCGCTGACATCCCCGTGGAGGCGCGCGATGAGTGACACCCTGCACTACGACGTCGCGATTGCGGGCGGCGGTCTGGTCGGTTCATCGGCGGCGTTGGCGCTGGCGCGGCGCGGCCTGCGCGTGGGTCTGTTCGAGCGGCGCTATTGCGGCGCGCAGGCGAGCGGCGTGAACTACGGTGGCGTGCGCTGCCAGGGACGCCCGGTCGAACAGATGCCGCTCGCGATCCGCGCGCGGCGTATCTGGGACCGCTTGCCGGAGTTGATCGGCATCGACGGCGAATTTACGGTGTCCGGACATTTGCGGCTCGCCCGCAGCGAAAGCGCGCTGGCCGCGCTGCAATCGTGGGCGGAGATGGCGCGCGACTATGGACTGCACGCGCAACTGATGAGCGGCGCGGCGTTCCGCCAGCGTTACCCGTGGCTCGGCGCGTCGGCCCTCGGCGGCTCGCTGTGCGCGACCGACGGCCATGCGAATCCGCGGCTGGTGTCGCCCGCGTTCGCGCGGGCCGCGCGTGCCGCGGGCGCGGACGTGCGCGAGCAAACCGAACTCACCGACATTCATCACGACGGTACGCGTTTTCAATTGCGCGCGGGCGACCTGCGCATCAGCGCCGACTGGCTCATCAATTCGGCAGGCGCGTGGGCGAATACGGTGGCGGGCTACTTCGGCGAGACCGTGCCGATGAAACCGATCTACCCGAACATGTGGGTCACCGAGCCGCTGCCGCTCTTCATCACGCACAACCTGGGCGTGTATGGCGGCGGCATCTACGCGCGGCAAGTCGCGCGCGGCAATTGCGTGATCGGCGGCGGACGCGGACATGGCGACGGCGAATACGGCCAGCCGTCGACGGAAACCACGCGCGCCGTGATGCGCGATGCGTGCGCGCTGCTGCCCGCGTTGCGCGAGGCGTTGCTGATCCGCACGTGGAGCGGCGTGGAAGGCGAAACGCCCGACAGCAATCCGATCATCGGCGCGAGCCGTACCGTGCCGCGTCTGTTGCATGCATTCGGTTTTTCAGGCGGCGGCTTTCTGCTCGCGCCGGGTGTCGGCGAAGTGCTCGCCGACCTCGTCGTCGACGGCGCCACCGCCACGCCACTCGACGCTTTTTCGATTGGCCGTTTTGCCGCTGTTGCGACCTCGCCGGTCGCCTAAGTCATCGTTTAGTGAACCTCTGGAGCCCCTCAATGAAACTGTTCAAGACGCTCGCGGCGCTGGCCGCATTGTGTGCATTCGGTGCGGCCGCGCCGGCGTGGTCGCAAACCAGGACGATTTACATCGGCATGAACGGCGGTCCGATGGAAAAAGCCTATACGAGCCAGGTGCTGCCTGACTTCGAGAAAGCCAACAACGTGAAGGTGGTCGTGGTGCCGGGCACGTCGTCGGACATTCTCGCCAAGCTGCTCGCCAACAAGGCGAGCCCGCAGATCCACGTGGTGTTTCTCGACGACGGCGTGATGGCGCGCGCGGTCAGCATGGGGGTGTGCAAGAAGCTCGACGACTCGCCGGTGCTCAAGGAACTCTATCCGTTCGCGCGCATGAAGGACGACATGGGCGCGGGCGTGCAGCTCGGCATGACCGGCATCGCTTACAACAAGAAGCTGTTTGCTGAAAAAGGCTGGGCGCCGCCGACTTCGTGGATGGATTTCGCCGATCCGAAATACAAGGGCAAGGTGGTGTTCCAGTCCGCGTCGAGCAGCACGTTCGGCCTGCACGGCTTTCTCGCCATCAACCGCCTGATGGGCGGCAGCGAGCAGAACGTGGAACCGGGCTTCACCAAATGGGCGAGCACGGTCGGACCGAACGTGGTTGAGTACGTGCCTAACTCGGCGAAGATTTCCGAAATGGTCCAGACCGGCGAAGCGGGTCTGTTCCCGTTGACGCCGACCGCCGTGGGCGATCTGGCCGACAAGGGCATTCCGGTCGGCTATGTGAATCCGAAGGAAGGTCCGGTGCTGCTGCTGGTCGACCTGTGCGTGGTCAACAACAACCCGGATCCGCAACTCGCGCAGAAGCTCGCGCAGTTCCTGCTGTCCGCGCCGGCGCAAACCAAAGCCGCCGAGGCCGGCCGCCAGATTCCCACCAACCGTCTCGCGAAGATGACGCCGCCCATGCAGCAGAGCCTCGGCAACGTCGAAGATCTGGTGCGCAAGGTGACGGTGGTGGATTGGGATACGATCAACGCGCACCGCGCGCAGTGGGACACGCGCTGGAACCGGCAGATCGAACGCTAAGCCGGTCTGCTGAAACCGCAACGCGAGCCCATAAAAAGCGCGCGCCTTGCAACGCTGCAAGGCGCGCGTTTTTTTGGGCTGGCACGATAGCGGCGTTAGAAAACCACCGACATCGCCACCGCCAGCCAGATCCCCACCACGCCGGCGAGAAACAGATGCCGCGCAATGCGAATCCGGCTGTCGCTGGACTCGGGCTCGACCGGACTCGTCGCGACCCACGGCACGAGCCCAAGGCAACCGAAGCCGATCAGCGCGGACGCGAACACGAAGATGTCGACGACTCGCCACGCGGTCGGCTCATACATGCCCCAGTAACCGAGAAAGACGATCCCGATCGAGAAGATCGTGGCCGACGCGGCACTCAGCGCGGGCACGGATCCCGTTGGACTCGGCATGCTTCACCTCCGATCGTTAGGCTGTTACGACCGTGCCCGCGCGGCCCCGCGCCGCGGCTTCATTCAGGACGTGCGGGTCTGCCGCGCTTCGTACGTCTTCAGATGACTATAGGCGATACGCAGCAACGACAAGCCGTGCTCGCCCTTTTGCGCGTCGCCGCCGCGCGAAATCAGATCGCCGAGAATGTGATCCGCCTCGGTATGCGAGTGGTTTTCCACATCCCGCAGCATCGACGCGGTCAGCGGCGAAGGCGTAAAGAGCGTCTGGGTGGCGCGCGCGTCGAAGTCCGGACCCATCGTGAACCCGTTGTGCTCGGCCACGGCCCGGGCCTCGCCCAGCAGATTTTCGATGACATGCTTGCCGTCCGGCGCGGCCAGAATATCGCCGACCGATCCGCGCATCAAGCAGGTGCTGGCCGCGAGCGTGGCGAGGAACACCCACTTCTCCCACATGCGCAGCAAAATGTTGTCGCTGACCACCGCGTCGAAATTCGCCCCGCTCATGGCCTCGGCGATCGCCTGAACCCGTTCAGAAGCGCCGCCGCCCTGTTCGCCGAAGGTGACCGCATGGGTGTCGTTCAAATGCACGATGTGCTGCTCGGCGTTGAGCGTTGCGGCGATCACGCATTGACCGCCCAGCACGCGCGTGGCGCCGAACTTTTCGTTGAGCACCTCGATATGGCGCATGCCGTTGAGCATCGGCAGAATCAGCGTCGATTCGCCGACGAGCGGCGCGAACGAGTCGATCGCGTCGTCGAGACTGTAGGCCTTGCAGCTCAGCAGCACCAGATCGAACGGCTCGGCGCTCACGCCGGCGAGTATGGTCTGCGGGTCGCGCAGCGTGAGATCGCCGCGCACGCTCCTGATGACGAGTCCGTCGTGCTTGAGCTTTTCCGCCCGGCCGGGGCGCACGAGGAAGGTCACGTCCTGGCCCGCCGCGGCGAGACGACCGCCGAAGTAGCCGCCCACGGCGCCCGCCCCTACTACTAGAATTCGCATCTTTGGCCTCTTGATAGATTTCGGTCACGCGCGCCGCGTCCATGAGCGAGGGCTTCAGGAACGCTTCTGCAGCGCGTTTGCAGAAATGTAGCAAAGATTGAAGTTCGACATCGGCCACGATTGCCGGCGCCCGGCATGTTGCATTGCACAGCGCCTTATGTCGGATCAATCTGCGCAATGGCGCGTTTGCGCCGGACCCGTCAGGCGTACGACAGGCGCCGTTTCAAAGCGTGCCGCAAATGGTGCGCTCGTAAAGCGCCAGCATGCCCGGCACATCCACCTCCATACATACCTTGCAGTCGGGGCGGCTATCCCAGGCCGGCGCGGGCACGGGCATGGTCGACGGCTTCTGAATGGATTGACCCTGCGCGATGCCGTCCGTCAGCACGCGCACCGGACCGCTACGCGTGGTATAGAGATGCGGCGCCAATACATAGGCCACCGCCGACGAATCATGCACATAGATGCCCGGAAGCTGTGCGCTCTGTCCGTGAAACGCCTCGTAGTGCCGCGACACGTCCCACACGAACTGACCGGCCGCGCCGCCGCGATCGCGCAGCGACGCCAGATAATCGTGGCTCATGATGGTGCGCTGCGTAACGTCGAGTCCGACGATCGCGACCGGCCACGCCGCGCCGAACACGATGTCGGCGGCATCCGGGTCGCCCAGAATATTGGCTTCCGCCGCGGGCGTGACGTTGCCGAGCACGCCATCCGTGCCGAACGCGCCGCCCATGATCACCACCTGTTTGACGAGCGAGGCGATCTGCGGATCGTCGGCGAGCGCGAGCGCGAGGTTCGTGAGCGGCCCCACGGCGAGCAGCGTCACTTCACCGGGAAGCGCGCGCACCGTATCGACGATGAAGCGGTGCGCGGGGCGCGCGTCGAGCGCGGCCTGCTCCGTCGTATCCAGCGCGATATTGCCAAGGCCGTTGTCGCCGTGAATCCATGCGAGCGGGTCGGGCGCGGCGCGCTTGAGCGGCACGACGGCGCCCTGCGCGACCGGCACCCCTCTCGCGAATCGTCCGGCAAGAAAGCGTGCGTTGCGCGTGGTCGTTTCGATCGTCGCGTTGCCGAATACGCTCGTCAGACCCAGCAGTTCGATGTCCGGATGCAACGCCTGAAAGACGAGCGCCATGGCATCGTCCACACCTGGGTCGGTGTCGTAGATGACCTTATGCTTGCTCATAGATAGAACGCGTCCGGCAATTGTTCACGCGCGGTGGTGTCGCGCGTCGCGCCGTGCAGGTTACCGAGGCGAATCGGCAATTCAGGGCCGCCCAGTTCGATGATCACCTGGCGGCACGCGCCGCACGGCGCGATCGGCCCCTCCGTGTCGCCGATCACGGCGAGCGCGGCGAACTGGTCGCGCTGGTAGCCCGCCGCAATGGCGCTGAAAAAAGCGGTACGTTCAGCGCAATTGCACAACCCGTACGAGGCGTTCTCGACGTTGCAGCCGTCGAATACCTGGCCGTCTTTGGTCAGCAGCGCCGCACCGACCTTGAATTTCGAATAAGGCGCATAGGCCTTTTCTCGCGCGGCACCGGCGCGTTCCAGCAGTTGTTCCATATTCATACAGCCATCCTCGATTCAATTCAGCGTAATGAACATGCCCGCGATCGTGGCGCTCATCAGGTTCGAGAGCGTCGCGGCGAGCACGACACGCAGGCCGTAACGCGCGACTTCGGCACGGCGTTCCGGCGCGACGGCGCTAAAGCCGCCCGTCAACACCGCGATCGACGAGAAGTTCGCGAAGCCGCACAACGCAAACGACAGGATAGCAATGGTACGCGGATCGAGCGCCTGCAAACCGGCCGCCGTCACGCTCGCTGCGTCTTTCAGATACGGCGACAGCGACGCATAGGCGACGAACTCGTTGAGAATGACTTTCTGGCCGAGGAAATTGCCGGCAATCGCGGCCTCGTTCCACGGCACGCCGATCAGATACGCGAGCGGCGCGAACACGACGCCGAGCACCGCTTGCATGGACAGGTGCGGATGGCCGAACCAGCCGCCAACGCCGCCCACGATCCCGTTAAGCAGCGCGATCAGCCCGACGAATGCGATCAGCATCGCCCCGACCATGACCGCGATTTTCAGGCCCACGGTCGCGCCGGAACTCGCCGCTTCGATGACATTGGCGGGACGCTTCTCGTCGAAGTCGAGGTTGTCGAGATGAACCCGGCTCGGCTCGGTGGACGGGTGAATAATCTTCGCGAACAGCAAGCCCCCCGGCACCGCCATGAACGAGGCCGCCAGCAGATAATCGATTCGCACGCCGAGGCCCGCGTATCCCGCCAGCACCGAACCGGCCACCGCCGCCATGCCGCTCGACATCACGGCGAACAGCTCGGCGCCGGTCATGTCGCGCGTGAACGGTTTGACCACGGCGGGCATTTCGCTTTGACCGAGAAAGATCGTGGTGACCGCGGAAAACGATTCGAGCCTCGACACGCCGAGCAGCTTCTGAAACAGCGTGCCGAGCACGATCACGATCCAGCGCATCACGCCGATGTAATACAGCACGGAGATCAGCGCGGTCACGAAAATGATGGCGGGCAGCACCCGCACGGCGAACACGAAACCACCGTCGCCGAACACCTGGAACATCTTCGACTGCACGAGGCCGCCGAACAGGAACTCGATACCCGCATTGCCGTAGCCGAGTACATGATTGACACCGGAGGCCGCGCTCGAGAGGATCGACTTGCCGAGCGGGACGAAAAGAATGAACGCGCCGATGCCGATCTGCGCCAGCAATGCGCTGATTACAGTCCGTAAGCGGATGGCGCGCCGATTGGTCGAAAAGAGTAAAGCGATAAGCAGCAGTACAGCAATACCGAGTAGGTTTCGAGCGATCAGTGCCATGTCTCGTGATGTTCTTGTGAACGTGGCAACGATGCTAAACGAAACTCATGCTGGAGAAAAAACTTTAGATAGAGTTCGACATGCCGTTGCCACGGAATTAGTCACGATCGATGCGCCGCGCATCTGCGCAATGGCGGCAACGCGCATCGACGTATTTCGCACGCCGATGCACCCTGCGGTTATCGACGCAGCATCACAGCATTTCCAACGCCAGCGCAATGCCCTGGCCACCGCCGATGCACAACGTCACGATGCCGCGTTTGAGGCCGTCGCGCCGCATCGAATGGAGCAGGCGCGTGGTGAGCACGGCGCCGGTTGCGCCGATGGGATGGCCATGCGCAACCGCTCCACCTTGCACGTTGATGAGTTCGTCGGCAATGCCGAGTCTGCGCGCGACCGCGATCGGCACGGCGGCAAACGCTTCATTGATCTCGAAGCGCTCGACATCGTGCAGTTGCCACCCGGCTCGCGCCAACGCCATCTCCACGGCCGGCACGGGTCCGAGACCGAACATGCCGGGTTCGACCGCGGCGACGCCAAAGGCCGCGAGCCGCGCGAACGGCTCGATGCCGTGTGCCTCCGCGAAGCCACGTTCGGCCACCAGCATCGCGGCCGCGCCGCTGTTCAGCCCGGGCGCGTTGCCCGCCGTAATCGTGCCATCCGGGCGAAATGCCGGACGCAGTTTCGCCAGCGTTTCCACGGTGGTGTCGGGGCGCGGCTGTTCATCGCGTGTGAAATACTGCGGGCCTTTGCGTCCCGCTGTTTCCACGGCCACCAGTTCGGCGTCGAAATCGCCGCGCGCCTGTGCCTGCGCGAATCGCTGTTGCGAACGCGCGGCCCAACGATCCTGGGTGTCGCGCGTGATGTCGAATTGCGCGACGAGGTCTTCGGTGTGCCAGCCGGAATGCTCGCCCGAAAACGCATCGTTCAGGCCGTCGCGCAGCAGGCTGTCGTGAATCTGCGCGTTACCCATGCGGTAGCCCCAGCGCCCGCCGTCGAGCAGGTACGGCGCGCGGTCCATGTTCTCCATGCCGCCGGCCACCGCGGCATCGCCGAGACCGAGCAGGATCTCCTTTGCCGCCGACGCGATCGCCTGAGCACCCGAGCCGCACACGCGATTGACGGTCAACGCCGGCACGCTCACCGGCACGCCGCCGCCGATCGACGCCTGGCGTGCCGGGTTCATTCTGTTGCCGGCCTGAATCACGTTGCCCATCACGACCGATGCCAGTGCGGCCGCGTCGAGCCCGCTGCGACGCAGCGTCTCGCGCACGGCGATCGCGCCGAGTTCGGTGGCGGGCACCTCTTTCAACGATCCGCCGAATGCGCCGATCGGCGTTCTCACCGGATTGCAGATCACTACGTCTCGCTGCTTCGTCATGGTTTCTCTCCAGTTGGTTCAACAGCTCATTGGCCACCTGCATGGATCAGTTGTTCGCCGATACCGCCGTGACCGCGTCAGGCACATCCCAGCCGCCGCCGAGCGACCGGTACAACGCCACCGCCGACAGCGCATGCTCGCGTTTGGCCTGGTTCAACGATTCGGCATCGCGCAGATACGCCTCCTGCGCCGCGAGCACATCGAGGAAACTCGACGCGCCGCCCTTGTACAACTCGCTCGACAAACGCAGCGCGTGATCCGATGCATCGAGCGCGCCGCCCAGCCGTTGGACCTGCACCGCGCCGCTCACCAGATCGCTGCGGTTGTCCTCGATTTCCTTGAGGGCCTGCAACATGGTTTGCTGCAAGCCGAGTTGCGATTCGCGCATGCGGCTTTCGCTCGCGTCGATATTCGCGCTGATGCGGCCCGCGTTGAAGATCGGACTCGTCGCGCTCAAGGCGGCGCTGAAGAGGTTGTCGGTGAGCGTCGGCAGGCCGAGGTAGGACGAGGCCAGCAGGCCGTCGGCGAGATTGAGCTTGAATTGCGGATAGCGCTGCGCCTTCGATACGCCCACTTCCGCCGCGCGCTGTTCGACTGTCGCATAGGCGGTGCGCACGTCGGGGCGCTGCAACAGCGCTTGCGAGGGCAGCACCTGCGGCACGCTTTGCGCGGGCACCGGAATATCGCGTGCGTTGGCAAGCAGCAACCCGTCCACGCTTTCCGGCGTGCGCCCCGAGTACACCGCGATCAAACTCAATTCATGCTGGACCGCCGATTGCACGCGTGGAATCTGCGCCTGCAAATCCTGCAGCTGGTTCTGCGCACGCGCGACGTCCAGTTGCGTCGACAGCCCGTAATGCAGACGCTCCTGCGTGAGCTTCAGCGCGCGGGCGCGGATCTGCTCGTTGTCGCTCAGAATCTGCAACTGCGATTGCGCCCAGCGCAGGTCGATATACGCTGCGGCCGTATTCGCCGCGAGCGCGAGGCGCACCTCGTTCAATGCCGCCTCGCGCCCCGACACCTGCGCCTGCGCCGCCAGCACGGCAAGGCGCTGGCCGCCGAACACATCGGGCGTCCAGCTGGCCGTCAGGCCGACGCCGGCCTGACGCACATAGCCGAGCGGCGGTGGCGTGTTCTGCCGCGAGTCGGAAGCGGTCGCGCTCGCGTTCAACTCGGGCAGCAAGGCCGCGCGGTTTTGTGTCGCCAGATCCTGCGCCTGTCTGACGCGCTCCACGGCCGCCTGCACGTCGAGATTGCCGGTCAGCACGGATTCGACCAGCTGATGCATGACAGGGTCGCCGAATTGCGCCCACCACGCGTGCGCGCTCACGCTGTCTTGCGGTGCATCGACATTCCACGCGGCGGGCGCGACGGTCGTCACGGTCTGCGGCAGATTCGCGTGCGTTTCCGGTTGCACCGCGCACGCCGCGAGCGTCAGCAGTGCGGCGCTCGCCAGTACTTTGACAAGGATCGGTTTCATGTTGAATTCCTCAATGAGCGTCGGGCGGCGGCGCGGTGTTGCCGAACGGACGTGAGAACAGCACGCTCAGCAGGCCGACCAGGAAACACAGCGACAGGGCGAAGAAGGTGTCGGAGAACGTGAGCACAAGGGCTTCGCGCAACAGCAGTGCGTGCAGTTCGCCGAGCCCGGCGTTTGCCGCATTCAACACGTTGCCGCCCACTGCCGCGAAATGCGCGCTTTGTTGCTGCAAGATCGATTCGACCACCGGACGGCCCACGTTCAGATGCTCATCGAGCCGCTCGTAGTGCAGGTTCAGCCGGTCGTTGAGCATCGTGCTGCTCACCGCAATGCCGATCGCGCCGCCGAGGTTACGCATCAGATTGAACAGGCCGCTCGCGGAACGCAGCCGCGAGATCGGCAATGAACCCAGCGCCATCGTGACGATGGGCGGAATGCAGAACTGCTGGCCGATGCCGCGCAACGCCTGCGGGATCAGCAGCTCCTGCCAGCCCCATTGATTGGTGAGCGGCACATACAGATAACAGCCCACGCCGAACAGGACCAGCCCGAAGACCAGCAGCAAACGCATATCGACAAAGCGCGCGACGAGCGAATACGCGACCATCGCGACCAGTTGAAAACAGCCGACCGACAGCAGCGCCACACCGATCTGCAACGAATCGAAGCCACGCACGCGCGACAGGAACACCGGCGTCAGGAACACCGCGCAGAAAATCCCGATCCCGGTGATGAACGACAGCAGACTGCCAATGCCGAAGTTGCGGATCGCCAACGCGCGCAAGTCGACGATCGGCTCTTTCGCGGTGAATGCATGCACGATGAACAGGAATCCGCAGATCGCCGCCACCCACGTGCACGTCAGGATCACGTCGTCGCCGAACCAGTTCTTGCGGGGCCCCTCTTCCAGCACGTATTCAAGGCAACCGAGAAACCCGGACATCAAAAGGATGCCGAGGTAGTCGCCCTTTTTCAGCAGCGACAGATCGACCTCGTCGAAGTGCACGTACTTCGGCACCATCAGCGTGACGACGACGCCTGGCACCAGGTTCAGATAGAACAGCCAGTGCCACGACCATTGCGACGTGATCCAGCCGCCGATCACCGGCCCGACGGTCGGCGCGAGCGTGGCGAGCGCGCTGATGGTGGTGGACGCAATCAGGCGCTGTTTGCCGGGAAACAGCACGAACGCCGTGGTGAACACGGTCGGGATCATCGCGGCGCCGAGCGCACCCTGCAAGCCGCGGAACAGGATCATCGAATTGATATCCCACGCGAGCCCGCACAACATGCTGGTGACCGTGAAGCCGAGCGCGGAAAACGCAAACACCCAACGCGTCGAGAACACGCGGGTGAGCCAGCCGGACATCGGAATCACGAGAATTTCAGCGATCAGATACGAGGTCTGCACCCACGAGAGTTCGTCCTGACTCGCGGACAAGCCGCCGCCGATATCCTTGAGCGACGACGCAACGATCTGGATATCGAGCGTCGCCATGAAAAAGCCGAGGCACATCAACGTGAACGCCAGAACTTTGGTTCGCGTCGGCAGGTCGGCGGGGTTGGCGAGAACTTGAGTCATGATCGGCTCATCCGCGCACCGGCGTGTTGCCGGCGCTCCGCAGCGAATCGCCCTGGGGGGCATCGACATGCACTTTTACCGTGGCCGAGAGCCCCGGGCGCAGCACGCCTTGCATGTCCTTCGGCACGTCGAGGCGCACCCGCACCGGCACGCGCTGCACGATCTTCGTAAAGTTGCCCGTGGCGTTTTCGGCGGGCAGCACGCTGAAGGTCGCGCCGGTCGCCGGCGCCAGACTGTCCACCACGCCATGAATGCGCCTGCTCGATGCGTCGAGATCGACGTCGACGCTATCGCCGACGCGCATCTTCTTCAACTGGTCTTCCTTGAAATTGGCGTCGATCCACAACCCGCTCGACGGCACCACGGTCAGCAGCGACACGCCGGTGTTCGCCAGCAACCCGACTCGCGCGGTGCGATTGCCGACATAACCGTCGATCGGCGAGCGGATCGTCGTGTACTCCACGTTCAATGCCGTCACGCGTTGGGCGGCTTGCGCGGTGGCGATGCGCGCCTGCGCATCGCCGATCTGCGCGTCGAGCACGGCAATCTGGCGTTGCGCCGCGATCAGCGCGGCGCCGCTGCGATCGACCGCGGCGCGCGCTTTGGTCAGATCGGCGTCCGCACGTTCGACAACCTGATTCGAAACCGCGTCGTCCTTCACCAGTTCGCGGTAACGCGTCTGGTCCGCGGCGCTGCGCGTCAATTCGGCGCCGGACGCGCGGACTTCCGCCGCCTGCTCGTTGATCGTGGCGAGCTGCAAGGATTTCTTCGCCTGCAATTCGGTCACCGCGGCTTGCGCGCTCTGCACTTCCGCCGTGGCCTGGGCGAGCCGCGCGTCGTAGTCGCGCGCGTCGAGCCGGATCAGTACGTCGTTCGCGTGGACGAACTGGTTGTCGTGCACCAGCACATCCGTGACGAAGCCGTTCACCTTCGGCGCCATCACGGTGACATCGCCGCCCACGTACGCATCGTCCGTCGTTTCGACAAAGCGGCCGACGAAGAACCAGTACGAGGCCGCCAGCGCCAGCACGGCGAGAACCGTGATGATCGCAAGCAGCATCCACGGAATACGCCGCGCCGGTTTGGCAGTCTGCGCCGCGCTCGGCGGGGCGATAGTCGATGGAGTAGTGGCCATGGTGTCGATATGTGCGTATGCACTCGTTAAGTTGAAAAAAACGGCGCTATGGATCGCGCCGACTATCCGTTGCCGCACGCGCGGCCTCAGACTCAATCTCGTGTCATTGCAAACAGTTCGTTACGCAATGCGGCCGCGCGCCGCTCGCCAAAACGATGTTCGAATTCGGCTTGCGCGGCATACCAATGCTGGCGGCCTGCCAGCAACCGCTGTTCACCTGCGGCGGTGAGCGCGATCGTCAATGCCCGCGCGTCGGCGCCGAGCGCCTCGCTCGATACCAGGCCGTTGCGGCGCAGCGGCTGGATCGTGCGGACCAGGCTGGTGCGTTCCATGCGCATGGCCTCGGCCATTTGCTTCATTGTCATGGCGCCGGTGCGTTTGAGCCGTCCCAGCAGCGAAAACTGCGTAATGGTCAACCCGACATTCGCCAGATGCCGGTCGTAGATCTGCGAGACATAACGCGCGGCCTGGCGGATGGCGAAGCAGTCGTCGTCGATTAGCCTTTCCATTGCTGCATTCCCTCAATATAGAGTGCGTATGCACACACGCGGGCGAACCCGTGTTGGTATCCGTGAGTGAGCGCGCCTCGACTAGCCTGTGATGCTGAACAATTCGGCGCGCAGCGATTTGGCGCGCGCATGGCCGAACTTCGTTTCAAACTCGTCCTGCGCGGCACGCCAGGCCACGGCGGCCTGATCGAACGTCGCTTCGCCCTTCTCCGTCAGGCTGAACAGGAACGTGCGGCCGTCATGCTCCGCCGATTCGGCGACGACCAGACCGTCGCGCTGCAAAGGTTTCATTGCGCGGACCAACGTGGTGCGCTCCATCACCATGGCGTCCGCCAGATCCACCATGGGCAGATTCGGCGTGCGCGCGAGCTTGGCGAGAATCGTGAACTGCGCTGCCGTCAGCCCCACGGCGCCGAGATGGCGCTCATAAATTTGCGTGACGTGCCGGGCCGCCTGGCGCAGCGCGAAACAATTGCATTCGTCGTAAGAGAGAGGACGGTTCATGAGTGGGAGTCTATATGTGCATACGCACAGCGTCAAGTTCGGCTGGATTGAACAGTGTGTTGCACAAAACGCGCCTCAGCGAATTCTGGACCGGGCTCCGAGCATCCGCGTGTTTGAATTGCCGACGCCCGGCCTACCGCGTACGGGCCTGACAATCGCGGTATCACGATCGACGCCCTTCGCGGTTCAGCGCACCAGCATGTCGTTGATCTGAACCACGTCCGTGATGCTCAGCGCGGCCGTGTCGCCTTTGAGTTGCATCAACGCGACGATGGCGTCATAGCGGGCGGCCAGCAGATCGCGTTGCGAAGAATAGAGCGCATCGATCGCTCTAAGCACGTCGCTGGCGGTTCGACTCCCCACCCGAAAGCCAACCCGGGTTGCCGCCAGCACCTCCTGCGACGACGCGACGAGGTGCGTGAGCAGGTCGATGCGCGTGCGTCCATACTGATAGCGGCTGTAATCGTTGCGCGCCGCGGCCTCGGCGTCGCGCAACGCGCCGGCAAGGCCCTCGTGCGCCTTCTCTTCCAGAGCGGACGACGCCTTCGCCCGGGCCTGTGTCTCGCCGCCGGAAAAAACCGGTATCGAGATGGCGAGCATGCCCGTCGTCGTCGTGGTGGGGCGTGCGTAGCCGGACGCCGCGCCGGCCGGGGTATAGCTTCCGGTCACGTAAACAGAGGGCAGATGCGCCGATGTGGCCTTGCTCACCTCTATTCTGGCAATCTGCCAGTCCAGCTGTTTCAGTTGGACATCGAACGCGTGATTTTTAGCCTGGTCGGCCCACGCATCGATGTCCTCGGGTTGCAGGCGCGGCATCGGCAACGAGTCAGGCAAGCGCACGAGCGTCTCGAAAGGCACGCCGGTGGCTTGCTCGAACGCCCGGCGCCTGGCAAGTAACGCATTCCCGGCATCCATCTGTTCGAGCGTAACCTTCTCGCGCGCCGTCTGGGCGTCGCGCAGATCGATCAGCGTCGCTTCACCCGCGGCTTTGCCCCGGCTGATCAATTGCAGTTGCTGATCGACCGCGCTCGCGTATTCGCTGACGCGCTTCAGTTCATCCTCGGCCACGAGCGCTTCGAAATACACGCGCACGGCCCGCAGGATCGCTGCCTGTTGCGCGGCATTCAACTCGACGGCGCCGCGGGCTTCGACAAAATCCGCCTGCTTGTAGTTGCTCCACTTCGTCCAGTCGAACAAGGGCTGCGCGATATTGATGGTCCATCCCGATTGCCAGTAAGTGGTCTTCGGGAAACCATCGGTCGCTATGCTGTTATAGGTGCGCCCCCACCCCGCGGAAATCTGCGGCAAGAGGCCGGCGCGAGCCTGCGGGACGGCCTGCTGGGCCGCCGCGTAGCCGGCGCGTGCCTGCGCGAGGCTGGAGTCGCGGCCCAGCGTCTGTTGCGTGACCGTGAGCAGGTCGGTCGCAAACGCAGGGTCTGCAATGGCGCACAACAGGCTGACAGCCACGCCCGCGAGGCGAAACTCAAACATGGATCGGCTCCTGTAGACGCTGCGCGTGATCGGGCATCTCGGGTACCAGGGCGCCGTCCATCAGGCGATATCGAATATCGAAGGCGGCTGCCAGCGAGCGGTCGTGCGTAATCACGACAACCGTGCAGTTCAGCCGCCGCAGCAAGGCGGCCACGTGCTGCACCGAAGCCGGATCGAGATTGGAGGTCGGCTCGTCGAGCAGCAGCAGGCTGCGGCCCTGATAGAGCGCGCGCGCCAACAGCAAGCGTTGCCGCTGCCCCGCCGAAATATTCGCGATCGTGTCGCTAATGACGGTGCGCGTGCGCATTGGCAGACGCATGACGTCCTGCAGTAGCCCAACGTCTTCGAGCAGCGCATGCACGCGGTCTTCGTCGATACTGGCTGCAAACAACGTAATGTTTTCGGCAATCGAGCCGTGCAGAATCAGGTCGCCCTGACGCATGTGCGCGGCATGCCGCCGGATCTCGTCGACTGTCAGATTGGGCCATGCAATGCCGTTGAGGGCGATCTGCCCTTCCTGAAGCGGCTCGGAGGCCGACAGCAGTTTGAACAACGTCGACTTCCCCGCGCCCGACGGCCCCGTAATGGCGATCTTGTCACCCTGCCGGATATCGATGTTCACCTCTCGTAGAACCGGCTGGTCGGAAACGCCGTAGCGAAACGTGACATTGCGCACTTCAATGCGCTCGAACATGCGTATCTCGGTTGCGCGGTTGCAATCGGCAAGCGGCGTATAGCGCTCCTCTTCGCATTCGACGATGTCCGCCACGCGCGCGGTCGGTACACTCAACATGAAGTACGCGAACGCACCGTTGACGGCATGCGCAAGACGCTCGGACATCAGCGACTTGTAAATCAGGAACGAATAGAACACGCCCACGGACACGGTGCCGGCCAGCATCAGCCGCGCGGCGAACCAGGTGATCGCAAGCGTGTCCGCGTACTGGACCAACTTGAGGATGGCATCGCGAGCGCTCGTCAGCCGGTTACTCGCCAGCAGCGCGGCCACATATTCCTTGTACTTGATCATGAAGAGCGCCGTGCGGCGCGTCTCGCCCTGGGCGAGCTTGATCAGGCTCGCCGCGCGGATCGTTTCGATTAGGGCATCGTCGCAACGCGCCGACGTCTCGAGCACGAGCGCATGGTTGTCCCGCATGCGCGCGAACATGCCCAATGCAACCGCAAGATAGACGACGAACATGCCTGCCGCGACAGCCGTCAGCATGCGGCTTTGCACCAGCATCAGCACGAGGGCGAGCGTCCCGACGGCGATGTCGATGCACATTGCCGTCACGGTTCGGGTCGCATGCACGCTGATCTCATCCTGCGCCTTGATGCGCGCGAAAACGTCGCCGACATGGCGCTTCTCGAACCACGACATGGAGTTGCGCAGGAGGTGGCCGAGCAACCCCTCGGTCATGTTGATCTGCGTAAGCTGATGCAGCAATTCGACGAGGCGGGTCTCCACGTACTGGCTGAGCGCACCGACCGCGAAATGCCGGCGAATGTCAGCACGAGCACGCTCAGCAAATTGATGTTGTCCGCCGAGACCACATAGTCGAGCACGAGGTTGCCCAGATAAGGCATGGCGAGGATCGCGAACTGGCTACCCAGCGCGACGAACATGACTTTCGCCAGTTGTCGACGCAGCGCGGGATTCAGCGCCCGGACGCGCGCCAGTGCGCCAGGCACCTGCGATTTCGCGCGAATACGCGGCATGGAAGGCGTAGCGGAGCATTCGAGCAGATAGCCGGACACGCTCGCCACGAACGTGTCCATGGAGACCCGCCGCCGGCCGCTGGCCGGATCGACAACCTGCACGTAGCCATGACCGCATTTCTCGAACACCACGAAATGCGCGCCGCCAAAGTGAAGAATCGAGCCTCGCTTGACCGACGGCAGATCCGCCACGTCGAACCGGTAAGCCTGCACGGCGAGGCCGAATTCGGTGGCGACGTCGTACAGGTCCATCAAAGACAGACCGTTCGCCGAGATCGGCCTGAATGCGGACAGTTCTCGCACTTCGGTGGCACGGCCAAGATGCGAGAGCACCATGGCGAGGCACGCATAGCCGCATTCCGCGACTTCGTTCTGGTAAATCGTTCGCACTGGGCCCCCTGATTAGCCTCTGATCATGCGGAAAAGCGGCGCCAGCACCCATTCGGCGATCGTTCGACGCTCGACGACGATGCTCGCCGTGGCCCGCATGCCGGGCAAGATGCCGAAATGCCGTTTGCCGTAGTCGAACGTGTTGCCCCGCAGCGTCGCCCAGGCCAGGTAGTCGCCGTCTCCGCCGCTTTGAGCGCCGAGCGAGGCGGGCATGCCCGGCAAAGAGGGGGATGACTGCATCGTCGTGTCCGAGATGGCGTCGATACGTGCTTCGTAGCTGCCGAATTTCGCGTACGGAAACGCGTCGAATTTGAGCCGCACGATCTGGCCTTTTTCCACGAAGCCCCGGCGGCGCGACGGAATGCGCAGCGCCGCCCGCAATGCCCCCTTGTCATCTGTCGCGATGACGAGCGCGACCTCGGACGCCTCCAGCGTGTGGCCCGTTACGAGTTTCGAAAACGTGACGACCCCCGCCCGCGGCGCCGAGATCGTCGCGTCCTGGCGCGACTGCTCGAAGCGCATCTGGATGTCCTGAATGCTTTGTTCGTGCCGCGCGTCGTTCTCTTTCAATTGCGCATCGAGGTCGAGCAGCGCGCCGCTGAGCGTCGACATCTCGCCGCGCAGTTGTTCGCGGCGCGCCAGGCCTTGCGCAATGGAAACCTTGACCTGATGTTCGTCGGCACGCGCTTGCTCGATACGATCCATGGTGACGTAGTCCGCCACCGACTTGAGGCGCGCGAGCTTCTGCTGCGATTCGTCGGAAAGCTGGCGGTTCTGGGTGATCTGTTCATCCAGCGCGATGAGCTCGGCCTTGCGGCTCGAGCCGGTCAGCAACGAAGCATCCCGCTGCGCGGTCAATTGCGCTTTGCGTTGGGCGTATTGCTCGTCTGCGACACGAATCTGTTCGTCCCGCATTTGCGCGTCGAATACATTGCGCTGGCGGCCGTCGCTCGACAACGACAGGTCGCGCTGCAGGGTGAACAAGGGCGCACCGGATGCTACGCGTTCCGACGGGCGCACGTACACCGACGTCACGAGGCCACTCAAACCCCGCACCTTCACTTCGGCCGGCGACACGATTTCGCACTGCACGTCCTGCTTGAGTTCGATTTCATGCAGGAAGCCGAAGCCGACGGCAACAACCACGATAGCCGAAGCGGCATAGGCGATCCATCGCCAGGAGATGTCCTTGTACTGCGGAATGCTGGTTGGGTCCATGACTGTCCTGCCGTCTCGCCACTGAAGACGGGATGTGTATTTCTAGCGCTCACCGCGCGAGTTATCTGAGCGGCGCAAATGCGTACATTGAAGGATGTCCGGCGGCCAGGGCACGCGCATAGTTGTCTCGCAGGGCCTTCTCTATGCAGTCGGCCACGCGCTGAGGCGCGTCGCTGTGCGCCAGTTCGAGCGGCTCGAATACGACGGCGCCGAAACGCCCATGCTCGAAGCGCAGATAGAACGGCAGCAGCAGCGCGTCGAGCGGCGCGCCCATGCGAAATACGCCGTTATGGATCCGCGATGGACGCCCGAACAGGCAGACGCCGACCGTCTCCATGGGATAACCGCTCAGCGTAAACGGCGGCGCATCGGAGAACAGCACGACGACACCGTTGCGTTTGAGCGAGCGCGCCGCGCGCAAACCCAATCCGCTGCGGTTGGTTTCGCTATACGTGTGGAGGATGTCGATGTGTGGAATCATCGCGTCATCGCTTCCGTAGATATTCTGTGGCACACCCGAGACGACACCGATCGACACGAGACCGAGTTGCTTGCGCAGTTCGTCGATCAAGTAAATGTTTGCGTATTGAGAGACGTAATGAAATGGCGAAACGATGACCGGCCGCCCGGGCGTCGCCGTTTTGATCTTTCTGATGATCTGCGCCAGCACGCTCGCCGCACGTTGCAGATCCGGCCATGCCTCCGCGCGATTGCGCTGGCGACCGAAGTGAAGCCGTTGATCGATCAGTTTCTCCAGCACCCTGCCGGGCAGCACGCGGCGATCGTCGACAGGGGCGAGCTTCAGCACGTCGTGCCCGATTTCCCGCCGCTCGAGACCGCTCCAACGGAGCCTCGCGTTAAAACAGCTCCTCACATACCACGCGGAAATGGCAAGCGGCTCGATCGCGCGCAACGGGATGCGCGCAAGGCACGCGCCCTTGAGCCGGTCGCGGCTGCGTTTCGCAGCGCGCGTGAAAGCGGCGGGCAACGCACGCAACGCTTTGAATAACCGCATGCTTGTTCCTTCGTTTCGGTGACATAGCCGCTCCACGGGAACGCCATGATTCGTCGTCCGCACGCGAAGCCCGATCGCGGGCGACCGGGCTTCGCGAGGCTGCGGGCGGGCAATCAGCCCGCCCTTGCACCGCTATGGCAACGCTGCTTAGCTGCGTGCGCCCGGCTGAGCCGCCGGAGCTGCGGCCGGTGCAGCGGTCGGCGCCGAGGCCTTGGACGCGCTCGCCGGCGCACAGCAGCACTTGCAGCAGCCGCCAGCGATTTTCGATTGAGCCAGTGCGTTACGATCGATCTTTTGCATTTTCTTGCCTTTTAATGAGGATATTTAAATGAGTAAAACTAACTACAACCGCTACTTCTAACTACGACCTGCAAAACATGGCTATACCTCTTGCGAGGCTCGGCCAATCCTTGAATCCTTTAGCTACCCGGTCGACGCACGGTCTTTGAAGAGCGCGATTGCAGATCCTGCTGACCTGCCCGACGCAGCATTAGTGATGTCCGCCCCCACGCTGGAGGTCCGACCAGGAGACGACCGAATTGCGGACGTATACCTTCATGGGCATCACATTCATGAACAGCATCAGCCGCTCGGCCCCTTCCGTCTGGTCCGCGGTTGCGACATTCGAAGCGATGCTCTCGCCCGCGGGCTGACGCGTCACGACGCCCGTATTCAACGGTGGCGCTGTCTGCGTACTCGCCGGTTCGGCCCTGTTGTCGGGTAAAGCGCGTTGGGGACCGACTTCAATCAGGTCCGCGCTGCCGGGCAGCAGATGCGGCACGGCCACATAGCCGGGACTGCCCGCGCTCGCGTCCGGATACTCCGGCACGCCGGCGCCGGCAGCACGCTTCGGCTGCGCGGCATCCGTTCTGTCGACTGGCCCTTCGGCGAGCGTGATGCCTTCCCTGCGGGCAAACACCGAGCCCCGAATGTTCGCCGACACCTGCGAATAGCCCGACCCGCCGCTCGCGCCTGCGCCGAAAGTCGCGTAGGGACTGTGGTACTGGACATTGCCGCCACCCATGGTCGACTGGTCCGAGTGCGTGCCGTACAGGCCGTAATCCAGTTCGTTCGCGGTGCCTGTCGATCCCACGAGCGTTGCCTGTTCGGACCAGCCGGCACGACTGTCATGCATCAAGCCGGACGATAGCGCTGGAGCACGCTCCGCCTTGCCAAGCGGCACCGAGACGGTGGCGAACAGCTGGTTGCTCATCGGCCCGCTCAGTCCGGTGCGCTGCCGGGAAACCGACACCGTGTAGTTCAGATTCGCATTGGCCACGCGTAACGCGCCGGTGTAGCCGATCTGAAACTGCGTGTCGGAGCCCGAACGGTTCCAATAGTCCGAGGTCGAGCCGACGACATACAGCGTGCCGGCGGCGGCGCCGAGGCGCTGGTTCAGCGCAATCTGCAACTGGTTGCGCCGGCGGCCGACGCCACGTGGGTTGGAACCCGTTAGCACCGCGTCGCGTTCCAGCATCGCGTCGCGCAATGACAGAAAGCCGCCGGATGAGTAGCCATACGCGGCGATCGAGACGTTCGTATCCATCGGCTCGATGAACTTGCTATAGCCGATGCGCAAGCTCGCACCTCGCGTACTTCGCGACTGCGCAATGTCGGCCTGAGCCGCCGACACGTCGGCCGACAGCGCGCCGATCGGCGTACGGAGCGCCGCACCGATCAAGCCGGAGACATAGCCTTGCGCGGCAATCGCGCCGCTGTATCCTGTCACCATGCCGCTGAAACCGTGCTGGACCGTGCCTTGCACCAGCGCGTCGTGGCGCCTGATCTGCGGGTCACGGGTCACGCCACCGGCGAAGCTGAATCGCGTGGAGGACTGACGCAACAGCGGCACGGCGCGGGGATACGGAACCGCGAAACTGTGCCGGCTGCCATCAGCCTCCGTCACCGTCACAAGCAGATTGCCGCCATAACCGGTTGCCGCAATGTCGTCGATCTCGAACGGTCCCGGCGCAACCGCCGCTTCGTACAAGCGGTTGCCGTTCTGTGTCACGGTGACAAGCGCATTCGACATGGCCACACCGCGCACGATGGGCGCGTAACCTGGCACCGCCTCGGATACCGCGCTATCGACGCTATCGGCGCTTTCCAACTTGACACCACGCAAGCCGACGCTGTCGAAAACAGCGCCGTCCGTGAACTGGTCGCCGAGAACGGCGCGGCTTTTCAGCGACGGAATGTCACGCTGCAGGTAAGCCTCGATGTTCTGATATGACGTGCCTCGGCCCGTCACGGACTGAAGCGCGCCCCGCTCGCGCACTTGCCAGCTGCCGATCCTCGCGCCGGCGGTAAAGCCAAGATAATTCCGTGTATCCGCTGTTCCCTGCGCTGCCGTATGGAACGTATTGAAAGCGTAACCGAGCGACGCCGACGGACCTTCCGCATGCGGAGCCACGATAGGCTCGCTCCCGGGCGCTGCCTGTCCCGGGTCCGTCGCGGAAGCGCTCGCACCGTCGTCATGCTGATCGTTGAACTGCGCGCTTGCGCCCGAATCGGTCTGGGCATGGCCCGACGCCGACACACAGGCGCCAAGCGCACCGAGCATCAGCGCATGGGTGCGCCTCCGCGCTCCCCTGCTCAACCCCCGTTTAAATTCGGACTGTCCTTTTGCCGCCATTTCAACTATCAATGTTCGTCGTTCCAAGCGTGCTGTGAGGCAGCCGGTTTCGCGTGACTGCATCCCGGTCGATCGAAAACGGCGCCACGCGACGAGCAAGCGTTGCAACGATGCTTGCAACGATTCCCGCAAAGAACGTGCAGCAGGTTTATTCCAGGTCAGGACACTTTCTTCAGGTTGCCCGAGAGCAACGGGTGAAAGTATCCGCGTTGGCGATCTCGCCAGCTATACGATTTCACTGAGAGAACGTCGGAACTTTCCCAAAGATGTCATGGGATTACGCGGGAGATGCTGGCGCCGAGTGGCATAAACATGGCATAAACACGGCATGAACATGCTGTCGAGTAAAGCGGCTGCCGAGGGAGAGGTCCGCACCGCTCAGACCGAGCGGTGGAGTCGTGATCGAGCGAGCCGCGACGCAAGTTCGCGGTCCTGAACGTGATCGATCGCTGGAAATGCGGGACGACAATGCGCGACGGAACGGGCGCTGGAAAATGGGCCGCCGGGCGCGGCGCGCGCCTAGAGCGCGAGAACCGTCACCCCTACTTCCACCCGATGGGCGCCGCCGCCGAGAATCATCCCGCGCAGCAGGGACACGTCGCTGTAATCGCGGCCAATGGCCAGCGTGACGTGATCGAGATCGGCAAGCACGTCGTTGGTCGGATCGAGATCGATCCAGCCGCTGCCGGGGCAATGCACCGACACCCACGCGTGGGACGCGTCCGCGCCGATCAAACGCGGCTGCCCAGGCGGCGGATCGTTGCGCAGATAGCCGCTCACATAGCGCGCCGGCAAACCCAGCGAGCGCAGGCAGCCGATCATCACCTGAGCGAAGTCCTGACACACCCCGCTTTTCAGTTCGAAGGCGCGTTCGGCCGGGGTATCGAACATCGTCGCGGAAGGCTTGTAGGCGAAGTCTTCGTGAATGCGGTGCATCAGATCGATCGCGCCCGCGGCGATAGGCGAGCCGGGCGGAAAGCTCGGCAACGCATAGGCGCGCAACGACGGCCGCGGCACGATGTTCGGCGACGCGAAACAGAACTCCACCTCGGGCCGGAACTGGCCGCCGACGCGAAAGCGCAGCGCCTCGGCCACGTCGTCCCATTCGGGTGTCGACTCGGGGTCGAGGTCGGTCCAGCGCGGCGTGAGCGCCACCGTGGTTTCGCTGACGAGTTGCAAGCGCTCGTGCGGCGCGTCCAGCGCGAAGTACAGGACGTCGTTGCCGAATGCGTCGATCCGGCTATTCAGATACGACGGTTCGGGTTCGATCTTCTCGCTGTGCGAGACCACGCGTTGCCACGAGCAGGCAATCGGCCGGATCGTCGCGAGATGCTGCGCGGTCTCCACATAAGTGGAGTAGCGATAGGTGGTGCGATGCGAAACGGACAGCACGGTCGGCGCGTTCTTCATGACCACACCTGTGAGGCGACGGTGCTGGCGTGGCTGAAATAACGCGCGCTGATTTCATGCGCGGCCGCGCCGGCAAATGCGCCGATCTGATCGCACACCGCAATCAGATTGCCGTAGGCGCCGTCTTCGTCGACCGCGCACAGCGCTTCGAGCGTCGGCAGCGAAGCGGCGGGCGCCATCAATTCGGCAAACGGACGATGCCGCGTGCTGCCCGCCGCCACGGCGATCTCGTCGAGCTTCTTGCGCAGGCGCTCGTACACGCCGTAGATGCCGCGCGGATTGGTGGGTTCGATGACCAGCAGGTCCAGCAACGCCGGCACTTCGAAGCGGCCCGGATACAGCGAACGATACGTGAGCGTGCTGTCGAACAACTGCAGCAGCAGATCGAAGCCGGCGGGCGTCGAGAGCTGTCCCTTGTCGGCAACGACTCGCAGTACCGACGTCATGGCCGACACACGCTCGATGTGGCGGCCCACGAACAGCAGGCGCCACGCCTCGTCGCGTGTCATACGGTCGCCCTGCGCGCCGCTGATCGCCGACAACTGCACCGACAGGTGTTCGAGCGCGTTCATCAGCGTGACGCGGTCGTAACGCTCGTAGCGTTCGCCGTTGCCGTTGCGACTGCCGTTGCCGTTGCGACTGCCGTTGCCGTTGCCTTGCGACCCGCCGCCGTTGTATCCCGGAGCCGGCATCAGCGTCTGCAACGCGTCGCGGAAATCGTTGCGCGCAGCAAGAATCGTGCGCCAGTGATCGTTCGACAGACGCCCGCGCACTTCCCCGTTCGAGCGCGCCTGGCAATTCAGGTTCTGGCCAATGCTCGCGGCGCCGGTGCTCTCGCTCAGATTGGCGACCAGCGCGCGCTCGAAGGCTTGCGGCGAATGCGGCGAGAACATGTCGCCGGACTGCACGAGCCCGCAATGCATGGCGAGTTCGACCAGGGTCGGAAACATTGCGTCGGCGTCGTTGCCCTCCAGCGAGCCGAGAATCAGACGCAGCAGACGCACGTTGTTTTCGGCGCGCTCGCCGTAACGTCCGGCCCAATACAGGTTTTCCGCCGCGCGGCTCGACACGGTGCGGTGCTTGCGCGCGAGGTCGGCGGGTTGCATCGGCGAAGGCAGCAGCGTGAAGGTCGACGTCGGCTGGCTCGACAGCACCCACGTATCCACGCTGCTGCCGCCGTACTGCATGGACACCGTGGTCTGGCGTTCGGCGGCGAGGCGGGTGAAGCCGCCCGGCATCACGTGCCAGCCGCCGTTGACGTCGGCAATCGCATAGACGCGCAGCACCGACGGACGGCCACCGACGGTGCCGTCCTCATAACGCGGCGCGCAGGAAAAGCGCTGCGCCTGCTGGATCGTGTAGGTGTCGGGCATGGCCTCGATGCGCTCGCGCCATGTCGCGAGGCGCTGCCTGCCCTGCTCCAGGCCAGGCGGCGCATCGCGCCCGGTGACCGGCCAGGTCGGCACGATGAACGCTTCATCGAGGCGCGCGAAGACATGATTGCGCGCCGCCTTTTCGCCGCACCACCATGTCGGCACGCTCGGCAAGACGAGGTCTTCGCCGAGCAGCACTTCGGCGATGCCCGGCAGAAAGCCGTGCAAGGCCGGCGATTCGACAAAGCCCGAGCCCGGCACGTTCGAGACGATCACATTGCCCGCGCGCATCACCTGCAGCAGGCCGGGCACGCCGATGCTCGAATCGGCGCGCAGTTCGACCGGGTCGCAGAACGCGTCGTCCAGACGCCGCAGCACCACATGCACGCGTTCGAGGCCGGCGAGGGTCTTCAGATAGAGCTTGTCGTCGCGCACGGTCAGGTCCTTGCCTTCGACCAGCGTCACGCCGAGATAGCGCGCGAGGAACACGTGCTCGAAGTAGGTTTCGCTAAACGGCCCCGGCGTGAGAAAGGCGATATGCGGCGAACGGTCGACATCGTCGCCGTCGTGGCGCATCGTGGCCTGCGCCGCCTGCACGAGGGTCGCGATCAGTTGCGAATAGGTCGGCGCGAGCCGGCTCACGCGCAGGGCGCGGAACGGGTCGGCGAACAGCGTCGAGACGATCAGGCGGTTTTCCAGCGCGTACCCGAGCCCCGACGGCGCCTCGGTTCGATGCGCCATCACGGTCCAGTCGCCACTGGGCGTGCGCGCCAGATCCACCGCGACCACTTGCAGATACTGGCCGCCCGGCGGCGTGAAGCCCTTCACCGAGCGCAGATAGCCGGGATGGCCGAACACCAGCGCGGGCGGCAGTTGCCCGCGCTCGAGCAGCGTTTGCGGCCCATAAATATCGGCGACGATCGCGTTGAGCAGATGCGCGCGCTGCGTCACGCCGAGCTCGATATGCGCCCACTCGTCCTCGCTGATCAGGAACGGCAGCAGGTCGAGCGCCCACGGCCGCGGCTCGCCGTTGTCCGCATAGACGTTGTAGCTGATGTCGTTGTCGCGGATCTGCTGCGCGACCGAGGCGAGATGATCGTCGAGCCGCGCAATGCCGACCTCGCCGAGCCGCTCGAAGAATTGCCGCCACGGTTCGCGCAACGCGCCCGCGGCGTCGCGTAGCTCGTCCCAATGTCCCTCGTGAGCCGGCAGCAGGCGCAGCAGGGACGAAGCGTCCGCGTGCGCCGCGGACGTTTCGAAGGGAAAAGTCGATTGAAAGGCCAAGGTCGTGTCGTTTTAAGAGTGTGCGGGTTTTACCAGTAGCGCAGATCCAGTGTGAAAGGAAATTCCAGACTGCGCTGCGGCGCATCGACCGTGAGCGGCCCCGGCGTATGTCCCGACGCGAAGAAGCGCGCGCGCCGCCGGCTTTCCGCCTCATAGGCGTTGATCGGGAAGGTCTGGTAATTGCGCCCGCCCGGATGAGCGACATGATACTGGCATCCGCCCACCGAGCGGCCACTCCATGTATCGACCAGATCGAACGTGAGCGGCGCGTCCACGCCGATGGTCGGATGCAGCGCCGACGGCTGCGACCACGCGCGAAAGCGCACGCCGGCCACATATTCGCTGACCCGGCCGGTCGGCTGCAACGGCACCGGCACGCCGTTGACGGTCAGCACATGACGGTTCTCGTTCAGCCCCAGCGCGCGCACTTCGAGCCGCTCCACCGAAGAATCCACGTAACGCACCGTGCCGCCGGCCGAGCCCTCCTCGCCCATGACGTGCCACGGTTCGAGCGCGTTGCGGATCGTCAGCGAGACGCCGTTTACCGTCGTTTCGCCGACCAGCGGGAAGCGGAATTCGAAGTGCGGCGCGAACCAGCTGCTGTCGAAGGCGAAGCCCGCGCGGTTCAGTTCGCCGAGCACGTCGTCGAAATCCATCTTCACGAAGGTGCCGAGCAGGAAGCGGTCGTGCAATTCCGTGCCCCAACGCGTGAGCCGCTGCGTGTACGGCGTGTGCCAGAAACGCGCCACCAGTGCTCGCAACAGCAGTTGCTGCACCAGACTCATGCGCGCGTGCGGCGGCATTTCAAAGCCGCGCAGTTCGAGCAGGCCGAGACGGCCGGTCGGGCCATCCGGCGAATAGAGTTTGTCGATGCAGAACTCGGCGCGGTGCGTGTTGCCCGTGACGTCGATCAGGATGTTGCGCAGCGACCGGTCGATCATCCACGGCGGCAGGCTGGCGCTTTCGCGGCCGCCGAGCATGTCGATCTGCCGCTGCAATTCGCGCATCGCCACTTCGAGCTCGTAGACCTGATCGTTGCGCGCTTCGTCGACACGCGGCGCCTGGCTGGTCGGCCCGATGAACAGCCCGGAAAACAGGTACGACAGCGACGGATGGTTGTGCCAGTAAGCGATCAGGCTCGCCAGCAGATCGGGACGGCGCAGGAACGGACTGTCGGCGGGCGTCGCGCCGCCCAGCACGAAGTGATTGCCGCCGCCGGTTCCGGTGTGGCGCCCATCGGTCATGAACTTCTCGCTGCTGAGGTAGCTTTCAGCCGCGGACTGGTACAGATACTCCGTATGGTCGACCAGTTGATCCCAGTTCGCCGCCGGATGAATGTTCACCTCGATCACACCGGGGTCTGGCGTGACCTGCAGCATTTTTAGGCGCGCGTCGCGCGGCGGCGGATACCCTTCGAGCACCACCTGCATGCGCAACTCGGCCGCTGTTGCCTCGACGGCGGCGAGCAGGTCGAGATAATCGTCGAGTTCGGTGAGCGGCGGCATGAACACGTGCAGCAGCGTGCGGCCGCTGCCGAACGCCTCCGTTTCCGCCTTCGGACCGGCCGCGCGTTTCGGATCGCGCGCTTCGACGCAAATCGCCGTGCGAATGGTTTCCTTCGACGACTGCCCGCGCGCCGGCATCGGCTCGTCGCCGGGCTGACGCGCATAGGCCAGCACGCCGCCGCCTGGCATGCCGCTCAGCAATTCCGCCGCCGAAGACGACAGCGCCGCGGCGCGACGCACATCGGCGGCGCTCATGCCGCTCTGGTCGCCGTCGCGCGGTCCGGCGTCGTACTGCATGCGCAACTGCGCGGCCGGGCGCAACGGCACGGGCGGCGCAAACGGATCGTGCGCGTGCTGATACGGATAGTCGGTCTTCGACACCCACGGCAGCGAATCGAGCGGCAGGCGGTAGCCCATCGGCGAATCGCCCGGAATCAGGAACATGCGCTCGTCGCGGAAAAACCAGCGGCCGCTGACCCATTTCGGCGCCTCGTGCGGCACCTCGCGCTCGCGCGCCAGCGGCAGCACATAACCGGTCGCGCCGCCCAGCCCCGCGTCGAAGACGCGGCGCAGACGCACGCGCTCCAGTTCGTCGTCGAGGCGCGCGTCGAGCGGATCGACATTGACCGGCAGACGGCGCTCGCGCCACAGGTAGTACCAGACGTCTTCAAAACCGGGCTGGATGCAGTCCGCGTCGAGCGCGAGTTTGGCCGCGAGATGCTCGAGGAAGCGTTGCGCGTCGGCGGCGCTGTAGGTACCGGGCTCGCGCTCGTCCGCGAACAACGCGGGGTCGTGCCAGCAGGGCTCGCCGTCGGCGCGCCAGTATAGCGACATCGCCCAGCGCGGCAATTGCTCGCCCGGATACCACTTGCCCTGGCCGATATGCAGGAAGCCGTTCGCCCCGTAACGCGCACGCAGCTTTTCCATCAGCGCGACCGCGTAACCACGTTTGGTCGGGCCGAGCGCGTCCGTGTTCCATTCGGCGGCGTCGCGATCGCGCACCGAGACGAAGGTCGGCTCGCCGCCCATTGTCAGACGCACGTCCATTCCGGCGAGTTGCTGGTCGACGTGGGCGCCCATTTTCAGCACGTCGGCCCACACCGCTTCGCTGAACGGCTTGGTGACGCGCGGCGTCTCCAGCACCCGTTCGATCGACATGGTGTGTTCGAACTCGACCTCGGACTCGTCGACGGCGCCGGAGATCGGCGCCGCGCTGCCCGGCTCGGGCGTGCAGGCGACGGGGATATGCCCTTCGCCCGCCAGCAGCCCGGACGTCGGATCGAAGCCGATCCAGCCCGCGCCCGGCAGATAGACCTCGCACCACGCATGCAGGTCGGTGAAATCGACCTCGGTGCCGCTCGGCCCGTCGATGGATTTGACGTCGGGCGCGAGTTGCAGCAGATAGCCGGACACGAAACGCGCCGCCAGCCCCAGTTGCCGCAAGGTCTCGACCAGCAGCCAGCCCGAATCGCGGCACGAGCCCGCGGCGCTCACGAGCGTTTCCTCCGGCGTCTGCACGCCCGGCTCCATTCGGATCAGGTAGCGAATCTCGCGCTGCAGCCGCTGATTCAGCGCGACGAGGAAGTCAGCGGTGCCGGTCGGCGTGCGGTCGATACTCGCGACGAACTCGGCAAAGCGCGGCGTCATTGGCCGCTTGACGAGGTACGGCGCGAGTTCCAGCGCGAGGCCGGGCGAATAGTCGAAGGGAAATTGCTCGGCCGAGGGCTCGAGGAAGAAGTCGAACGGGTTGTAGACCGCCATCTCGGCGATCAGGTCCACCGTCACCTTGAATTCGCGCGTCTTCTCGGGGAAAACGAGCCGCGCCTGATAGTTGGCGAATGCGTCCTGCTGCCAGTTGATGAAATGTTCGGCCGGCTCGACCCGCATCGAATACGACAGGATCGGGGTGCGGCAATGCGGCGCAGGCCTGAGACGCACGACCTGGGGCGACAGTGAAACCAGCCTGTCGTAACGGTAATGTGTGACATGATGCAACGCGACGCGTATGGACACACCGGACTCCTGGACGAAGGATGGCAGCCCGCCAAAAAGCAAGCTTCATGCCGTTTGTTGAACAACCGCGAAAAACCGCGTGAGCTTCCCGTACCGCCCGGATCACCGCCTGCTCTGAAGTTTGCCGCGCCTGGCCGACCGTCCGGTCGATCGAACCGAGCGCCCTTCTATTGCCATTTCCCAAGCCGCGCACCAAAGCGGCGCAGCGCGGATGCACGATCATGCACGTAATGTGCGTTAAACCAGTGACGTCTGGCAAATGCGGCATGAAGATTGCGGCACTGTTCGCCCATGACTGCCATCCCACCTCCAGGCTCGACCGATGAAAACCTTCCACTGCAATCATTGCTCGCACCTCGTGTTCTACGAAAACGTTCGTTGCGAACGTTGCGAGTCGTTGCTCGGCTATGTGCCTGAACTCGCGGAAATCAGCGCGTTCGAAGTCGCCGGCGAAGAACGCTGGCGCAGCCTGCATCCGGGCGCCGAAGGCGCGCTGTTCCGTCAATGCCACAACTATGCCGTCGAAAACGTCTGCAACTGGATGATCCCCGCCGACTCGCCGGACGTGCTGTGCCGGGCCTGTCAGCTGACCCTGACGATTCCGAATCTCGGCGCGCCGGACAACCGGCTTTACTGGTACCGGCTGGAGATGGCCAAGCGCCGCCTGCTCTACACTCTCGCCGAACTCGGCCTCGACGTGAAGTCGCGGCAGGCCGACCCGGAGCATGGCCTCGCCTTCGAGTTCCTCGAGGACGGCGGCGACGGGTCGCGCGTCATGACCGGCCACGATAACGGTCTCATCACGCTGAATATCGCCGAAGCCGACGACGCCTACCGCGAGAAAGTCCGCACCGCGATGGGCGAGCCCTACCGCACCTTGCTCGGCCACTTCCGGCACGAGACCGGGCACTACTACTTCAGCCAACTGGTGGAGAACAACCCACGCTGGCTCGAGCCCTTCCGAAAGCTGTTCGGCGACGAAAGCGCGGACTACGGCGAGGCGCTGAACGCCTACTATCGGGACGGCGCGCCGGCCGACTGGCAGGCGTCGTACATCAGCGCGTATGCCACGATGCATCCCTGGGAAGATTGGGCCGAGACGTGGGCGCACTACATGCTGATCGTCGACGTGCTGGATACCTCGACCTCTTACGGTGTCGCGCTGCTGCCCGACGACCCCAGCGAGCCGACGCTGACCGATCGCACGCCGGTGGAAGACGCCAGCTTCGACAATCTGATGAAGCGCTGGTTTCCGCTCACCTATGCGCTGAACAGCCTGAACCGGAGTCTCGGCATGCCGGACGGGTATCCGTTCACGCTCGCCGCGCCGGTGGTGGAGAAACTGCGCTTCGTGCATCGCGTGATCGAGGCGGCTTGCGACAAGTCTTTGCCGCGCGAAGCGGCGACGCCGCCAGGCGAGGCACCTGTGGCGCAGCCAGTGGTGCAAGCCGGGGGGCAGCCAGCAGCGCAAGCCGGTGCCGCGCCGGCCGAACCCATCGCGGCGCAGCCAGCCGCGCCAGTCGAGGCTTCCCCGGCTCCGCAGGCTCCGGCTCAGCCGGTGGACGCCCCGGCGCCGCCGCTGGAGCCAGTGGCGTCCGAACCACCGTTGCAGCCTGAGCCCGCCACCGTCCAGCCGGCTACGTCGAAGCGGCCCATGCGGCGGCGCTAAGAACAGTCTCGAAGCGCGCTCGCACTCGAAGGCCTCTGCCACAGTCCTTCTCAAAATAAGACTCCTCCTAGATGCAGCCCGGTCGAATTCTTTGACAATCGGATTCCGTTGGCGACACGCAGTTAGTGGAAATCGCCCTCAGCCGGCGCGACGTGCTTCCGGGCATACGTCGCAAGCGGCTGTGGGTGTCACGCGCCCCGTCGCCCGCCTTCCTGTCATTGACCGCAACGCGCGTGCGGAACAACGCACGCCGTTCACCCTCGACCCCAGCCATGAGCACCGAATTTTCCCTCGATCGATTCGAATCCCAGATCCAGTCCCGTGACTACGACGCCGCGCACGAGGAGTTCTGCGCACTGCTCAGAACGCTGAGCGAAAAGCGCGGCACGCTCGGCAGCGAGCGCTTTGCCCGCAGCAGTCCGAACTCGCCCGGCGACGAGGCGTCGCTGCGCACCCTCCAGCGCATCGCCGACGGATTCACCGCGCTGTTTTCCGCGCCCGAGTACACGCTCGCAGCGGAAAAAATGAACACCATGTTCTGGGGGCGGCCGTGGATCAACATGATCTTCGCCGTGACGTCGTATGGTTCGACCGACCACATCGTGCACGCGCTGCTCGACGCCGCCGCGGACAGCAACGACGCCGCCACGCGCGATGCCTTGACGCGCAAGCAACTCGTGCTCTACACCTCGGGCTCGCAATACGATATCGATTTCGCCGACCTCCACCGGTGCGATCCGGTGCTCGCCACCAGCCTCGGCATTTCGATCGTCAGCGCGGCGGTGCATATTTCCCCCGCCGCGCACGAAAAACGCGAACGGCTGCTCGCCTGGCTGCCGGACGCGCTGGATACCATCGAAGACCTCGACGACTTGCCGACCGCCGCCGTGTGCGGCGCCTACATGCATTGCAGCTACTCGACCTCGCCCGAGCGGCATGCGATCAAGCGCAGCATCAACAAACTGGTTCGCAGAAAGCTGGAGACGCTCGGCCTGCTCGATCATGAAGCGAGCGTCGCACGCTCGCCGTTGAAACGGCGCGAGCCGAACCGCAAGCCGGTGATGCTGGTGGTGCTCGAATGGTTCACGGGCGGCCATTCGATCTACCGCACCCATTCACGCACGATGCTCGCCGCGCGCCAATACTTCGAAGTCGTCGCGTTCGGCGAGGCGCAGCATGTCGACGAAACGGGGCGCGCGATTTTCGACCGTTTCGTCGAATTCGAGCATCCGGAATATATCGGCGACTGCATCCGCCAGATCCAGGCATTCGCCACGCGCGAGCAGCCCGACGTGCTCTATATGCCGAGCGTCGGCATGTTCTCGCATACGATCTTTCTGTCGAACCTGCGCGTCGCGCCGCTACAGATCGCGGGGCTCGGCCACCCGGCGACGATGCATGCGGCGCATATGGATTACGTGAGCGTCGAAGAGGATTTCGTCGGCGATCCGGCGTGCTTCAGCGAAACAATGATGCGTTTGCCAAAGGATGGCCAACCATACGTGCCGTCGCAACTGCTCACCGAGATCGTGCCGTGCGTTCCGGTGCGCGGCGACGTCGTCAACATCGGGGTGACCGCCAGTGCGATGAAGATCAATCCGCTCTTTCTCGAGACCTGCAAGGCGATCGTTCGCACCGCTCGCGTGCCGGTCAAATTCCATTTCTTGACCTGCTGGAGCGAAAGCATCGATCTGGCGTACGTCAGAAAGTCGATTCACGCGACACTGCCGGAATCGAGCGTGGACGTGTACGGTTCGCTCGACTATCCGACGTATCTAAAGGTCCTCAACACGATGGACATGTTCGTGAGCCCGTTCCCGTTCGGCAACACGAACGGCATCGTCGATTCGTTCACGATGGGCCTGCCCGGCGTCAATCTGTGCGGACGCGAAGTATTCGAACACATCGACAGCGGCCTCTTCGAGCGCGCCGGCCTGCCGTCGTGGCTGACAACTCACTCGACCGGCGAATACGTGCGCGCCGCCGCCCGGCTGGCCGAGCAGCACGATGAGCGCGAAGCGTTGCGGCGGCATCTGATCGATGGAAAAGCCGTCGAACGGATTTTCGCGGGACGTCCGCAGGCGTTCGGCGAAGCCGTCATGGCGTTGCTGGAGGGTCTGCGCAAAACATAAGCGGCGATTCCTCGTCAACTGACGGGCCGCGGCGGAACAGGTTCCGTCGCGGCCCGTTTTCACATCTGGGCGATTCCAACAAGGCGCCGGACCAACGCCGGCCGGCGCGTCGTAGAGGGCGGCCGGTGCCCGAACTCAATAGGCGACGTAAGGGCCCATGCCGCCCGGCGTCGGCTGCTGCTCGACGGCGGCGTACACATTGCGGCCGTAGAAGAACGGCAATCCCCAATCGAAAATGGTCGACTGCACGAAAGCCGGTCCCGCCAGCAGCGGCAGCGCCGAATCGCCGCTATACGTGTGCGCAATCGTCGTGGCGTTGCCGACGCTGAAATTCACCGCGCTCGTGGTGCCGTTCACGCCCTGGATCATCGCGCTCAATTGCTCGGTCGAAACCGGGCAGTAGTACGCATTGTTCGGGCTCGCGCACACCGGCAACGCGCTGGTCTGGAAGAACAGTCCGGTCGAGCCGCTGTCCAGAATACTGTGCGAATACGTGGTGCCGTTCTGCACGGTCGTGAAGGTGCCGTTCGACGGACTCACGCCGATCACCTGTGCGCCGCCGAGCATATTGTTGGTCTGCGTGCCGATGCCGAACACCAGTTGCCCGCTGACCGACTGCGCGGCGCCCGACACCGTCGGCAGGCTCAGCATCGAACCGTTGTTGTCGGTGGCGAAGTACGGAATCGGATTGGCGACCTGAAGTTCTTCCGCAAGCGGAATCGACGTGCACGTCGTGCCGGTGCAGCCGTAATACGTGCCGGCCAGCGCCTGCTGCACGCAGTTCGCGCCGCAGTCGTGCTTGAACACGCCGATCCCGAGAATGCCGTTGGCCTGCAACGCGGCCGGCGTGTTGCGCGATGCGCCGACGCTCGCGCAATCGACAGGCAGCGATGCGTAGTTCGGGTCGATCACCTGGATCGGCAGCGAGGCGGCTTTTTCGCCGGCAATCCGCAAATCCGCGAGCTTCACCGCGCCCCACGTGTAGCCGTCGAAAAACTGCATGCATTCGGCGACCGGATGGCCCGAGGCGTCTTTCTGTTGCGGCAACGTCATCGATGCGGCCAGTTGGGAAGCAAATAGGCGCACGCCCCACGACCCGGTATCGACCAGCACGTGGTCGATGGTTTGGCACTGCGCCGTACCTGGCGCGCAAATCGTGATGCTGACGAACGGCATGTTCGGCACGGCGCTCACGCCGGCGTCGACCGTCACGCGCACGGCGTTCGCGGCCAGCACTTGCGACGACGGCGCGGTGTTGATCACGCTGGGTCCGGCCGTGTTCGAACTGCCGGAGTTGGCCGCGCTGCTGGAACCGCCGGAGCCGCCGCCCCCGCCGCCGCAAGCACTGACGAGCAACGCGAGCAGCGCCGCGCACAGCAGGGTCTTGAGAGAAAACGTGAGACGCATGATCCGCACCGTTATTGAATGACGCCGGCATCGACGCCCACGGGCACCGCTTGCGGCAGATACGCATGGCCGGCGAACGCGCGCAGATGCCCGCCGGAGTACACCACCAGATCGCTGCTGGAAACCGCGAGCGGCGTACCACGGCGCGTCGTGGTGGCGGCGACGTAGGTGTCGAACGATGCCCCCAGCATGGATTTCAGATCCGGCAGCGTCGGGCCTTCCCACGCGACGCCGAATACGATGCCGTTGGGTGCGACGTACTCGCGCACCTGCGTGCCGGACGGCAGCGTCATCAGATGAACCGAATACGCGCTTTGCGTAGTAGCCGTGTGAGCGACCGCGCGCAGGCGGGACTGATCGCTGTCTGCGCTGCTGACGTTCTGGCCGAGCGTCGCGTGCGCGGCAAACGACAGCGCGCAGCTTGCCCCGAGCATTGCGCGAGCAATGCGGGAATAGAGCATCGGTTTCAAGAGAATTCCTTCGAGGTGAAACGTTCGTGACCGCGCATCGAGCCGGTCACGAACCGGAAGCCAGGGGCGCACGCCTCGCCGGTGGTGCCGGTACGGCATTCACGCGGGTTAGCTGCGTGAATGCGTCTACGGAGTGGTGGCGCGAAACTTTAGGCAACGCGGCGAGGCGCAGCAATCGTTTGCGCAACGATTTGAACTTTTCGCCCGCACGACGACGTTCGAGCCTGTTTGATTTTTCAGGACCGGATCGCCGACGGGCACTGCTTGAGCACAGGTTTTCCGTTTAGCGTCCGTTTAAAGCGAACAACGGTGTCAGTGCCCACGGCCTATGCAGAAAAAGATTCATGCGCACAGCATTGCGCGATCGATGTAAGAAAACGCCGAAAAGATCGCGTCGAGCGATTGTTTTCCTCTGACGATACAAGGCGCCGTAATGCTGTTACACGGCACAAAAAAATGCCGTGGATGACTGGACGGTCAACCACGGCACGGGTCATCCGAGGAGCACGCCTGCGGCGCGATTCCGAAGAGCCGAGCGTTTCGACGTGTCGGCGGATGCGTTACTTCTTCTGCTGCAGGAGCGACTTCAGCTCCTGTACGTTTTCCTCTACGCGTTTTGCGATCACCGCATACGATTCGGCTTGCGTCTGATAGGCCGCTTGCGCCAGTTGTTGCATATCGGCAAGCGACTTGTGCAGGCTCTGCTGGATCAACTCGGCGGCCTTGCCCGAAGGCGCGGCGCCGCCGGCCGATAGCTGGCCGGTCAGCGACTGCAATTCGCTCAGCGTCGAGCGCAACATATCGGCCTGCTTCTGCGCGAGCGACTGCATGCCCTGGAAAGCCGTCTGATTCGCCTGAACCAGTGCTTCGACATCCTTGCGTCGCGCTTCCATGATGGCGGGTACGTCGAAGCCGGGGAGCTTGAACTGCTCCAGCATTTTGGTGAAATCGCCAAACGGATTGGCGGCGTCAGGTCGGTCCATGCGAAATCCTCCTTAACGGTTGAGTACCCACCGGCGGTGCGTTGCCACGCTGTGTTGCCGTGACGCATGCACTGGCGGCTTCGCGTGCGCCGGGCGCCCCGCAGAGGTTTGCGGCTTCTGGGGTCGGACGGCACATCGCTCCAATCATGCGCCATCCGGAAACAATGCGCCAGCGGGCACACCCTGGCCGCATAGCGTCGAGTGCATTCGCGGGGCGCGGACCGCCGCCATGCGGTACGAAAGGCCCGGTCGCCGACTCGTTGACGCTTCGCGCGCGGGCGTTTTTTTCCGCCCTTGACTGGCGAGCGGCAACGCCTGCTTTCGAGCCGCCGCCTGGAAGCGCTCCCGCCAACCAGCCGCGCAGTCCATTCGGCACGCTGCGTTGGCTTGCCCACATTGCCGCTTCTTTCGCCGCTGTTTTTCTTCCGTCAGGTGATTAGGATATGAGCACTGCAAACGCTGGTTTCTTGGTGAAGAATGCCCTATCCGCTGAACCTGGCCGTCGCCGCCTTCCTGCTGGTTTTCGTCCTTGGCTGCATCATCAAACTCGCCTTGAGCTGACGTTCGATCCACCAGCCGCCGCACGCGCGGTCGCACGACTTTAGGCCGCTTGCCGGCGCGCCCGATTCTCACCCGCACCTCCCCTCTTTCCCGCCAGGTCCGATGACTTTCGCCACGCGCGAAAGCCGTGCGCAGCGCCGCTTGCCGCTGTGACATAGGGCGAAATAATTGTTGAATGGAGTTCGGGAAGTGACTCGCCCATACTTCGTTTCGCTGCCGGTGCGTATGAAACAGAACGCATGAGATCAAGGGTGCTTCACGTGCGAGACGGCTCGCCGATGATCAACGATCCTACGGTTGCCCGATCATCGGAAGACCCGTTCGACCATACCGGCACCGCGTGCCGACGACAGGATCAACATGTTGACTTCAGTGAAATTCCTCAAAAGAAATGCCGCCCGTTTTGCCTGCGCCGCGATGGTCTGCTGCGGCGCGTTGCTGACCGGCTGCGCGAGCGGCAGCATCGACAATGCCAGCACGGCGAGCACGCCGGCCCACGTGCGGCCGGACAACATTTATGTCTACACGTTCGACGCCAGCCCGGACCAGGTCAAACTGGACGGCGGCATGATGCAAAAGATGAAGACGCAACTGGAAGGTTCGTCCGCCGCGCAAAAGCAGGCCGCTGATGCCGCCGCGGTCCGCGAGCAGGTCGCCAACGAAATCGTGCATCAATTGCAATCAATGGGTCTGCGTGCCATCCGCTCGGATATTCCCGCGCCCGCCGATCAGAACGTGCTGCTCGTGCAAGGCAGCTTCGGCACGATCGACTCGGGCAATCGCCGCCGCCGCATGCTGATCGGCCTCGGTGCGGGCAAGAGCGAGGTCAGCAGTTCGGTGCAGATTCTGTATAAGCCCGCGGGCGGCACGCCGCGACTGGTGCAGACCTTCAACGCCAGCGCGGATAGCGGCAAGGCGCCGGGCATGGGCGAGACGGCGGGCGTCGGCGCGGCGGCCGGCAGTGTCGCGACTGCGGCGGTAGCGGGCGGCGGCTTGCATGCCGTATCCGAAACCCAGCGCGCCGGGGTGTCGGCAGATGCGAAGCGCCTCGCTGACGCGGTGGCGAAGCAGATCGGAGAGATCGGCGTGAGCGGCGGCTGGCTCTCGACGGCCCACATCCAAGGCTGATAACGGATCACCGCGGCAAACGCCGCGAACCGCAAATAGCGCGAATGGCGGACGGCAACGTGGACTTCGACGTCACGCTGCCGCCCGCCTTCAGACTTTCGTATAGCGCAGCCATACAGCATCGTGGTCCGTTTTTTCAACGGATGTGAGCTTCAGGTACGCAGGCGCTTGCCACTTCTCCATCGCCACTTCGAACGAAGAAGGATGTTCGCTGCGGCCATCCACCAGCGGCAGAATCAACACGCTCACTTCGTCGACGAGACCGGCGTTCACGAACGCGCCGCTCACATGCGAGCCGCCCTCCACGATCAGCTTCTTCACGCCGAGTTCGCGCGCCAGCGTGTGCACCACCTTGTCGAGATCGATCTCGGTCGCGCCGCCGAACACGTATGAGATGCCGATCGATTGCAGGTAAGCGAGATAGTCGTCGGCAACCCGCTCGGTCAGCACTTCGACCACGTGCGATTTGAGCGCCGTGTTGCTCTTCCACGCCACGCGCCCTTGCGGGTCGATTGAAATGGCGTATTGATCCGCGTTGTGCTCGACGAAATGATCGGTGCGAGCGACCGTGCCTTTGGCGAGCCCTTTCGGATAGTCCTCGCCGTGCGCGACCTCCTGCATGGTCACCCGGCCGCAGATCCAGCCATCGGCTTCGAAGGTGGCGGCGGTGTTTTCGTACAGGTCCGACGCATAGTCGAGATGCCAGCCGTCGGTCAGACTACGGCCGTCCAGCGAGGACATCATGTGCGCGACGATATAGGGTTTCATGCGACAAGCCTCCGTGTCAGATCAATGAGAAGACCTGGCAGCAAGCGGCGTTCCGCAAACGCTGCTCGATGTAGATGAGCCGCAAGCGCCGAGGCAGCGGCATGGCCGCTGCAGTGCGCGACAATACGATTCATGCGATAACGGGCTGATCGAAGCGAACGATGCGGGCCGCCACGGCCAGCATGACCCATGCGAGCCGTGCGGCAAGCGCGGCACGAGTAACGCTCAGTAGAGGCCGCCGCGAGGCGGCGCGTGGCGAGCCTCGGCCATTCTGCGCAGCGACTCCAGCCCGCGGCTGATCCACGTCTTGACCGTGCCGATCGGCGCATCGAGCGTGTTCGCGATTTCCGATTGGGACTGGCCCCGGAAGTAAGCGAGCGCGATCGCCTGGCGCTGAACCGGCGCCAAACGGCCCAGGTAGAACGACAGACGCTCGGCGTCCAGCGAAAATTCGTGCGAGAGGTCCGGCTCGGCATCGCTCGCGGTAAGGCGCTCGTCCAGTTCTTCGACGTACACGCCCGCGTACGGATTGCGCCGCAGGTAATCGAGCGCCTGGTTCTTCACGATGCTCGACATCCACGTGGACGGCGACGCCTTGGCGGGGTCGTAAGAGCCGGCGAAGCGCCAGATCTTGATGAAGCCGTCCTGCAGCACTTCTTCCGCGGACTCGGTGGTGCGGGTCACGCGCACCGCGAGGCCGAACAGCGACGGCGCCGACGCCCGGTACAACGCTTCGAATGCCCTGGCGTCGCGCCTTGAAACGCGCTCGATGAGCGCCGCGAGACGCGCGCTCTTTTCATCCGGACCGGGTGCGCAAAGGGCCGCGTCCGTCGAAACATCTGGTGACATGGCACATCCTCCGAGACGGTGTGCGCCTGCTAGTCCTGCGCGGCCTGCGGCGCCTGCGCGCCGGCAAACCAACCTTCTTCCCGCGCGACGCGCTCGAGCGCCGCCTCGACCATCGCGCAAGCCCGGTTGCTGACGTCGCCCAGATAGCGATGCAGCGCGGCGTCCTGTGCCGAGCGCGACGTGCACGCGTCGCTGTAGCGTTCGAACGCCGACAGCTTCATGACCAGCTCGGCCAGATGGCGCGGACATTCGCACGAGATCGTCGACGACCGGCTGGCAATGGTTTCCAGTTCGCGATCGTCGTAGCGACGGCGCACGCGCGACCACACGGCGTCGTTGCCCGTGCGGTCCTGAATGCGCGCGCGTTCGCAGAGATCGCCCAGCATTTGACGGAATTCGGTCCGGCCGTCGGGCTCGCGATACAGACGCACGCCCGCCACGCGCAAAATCTCCGCCGCCGGGCCGGTGCCGAAGCCGTAGACCACGGCGATCGCTTTTGCGCGGACCGCGTCGCCGAGCGAGATGATTTGCGAGGCGACCTCCTCCTGCAACGAGTCGACGCTGACCAGCAGCGCGTCGATCGGCTCGCGGCGCTCACTGCTCGCGTCGGCAAGATCGGCAAAGGTGACGAGTTCATTCACGCCGTAGGGCCGCAAATCGACACCCGATGCCCGCAAACGCTGCTCCAGATTGCCGCCCACGAGGGCCAGCCGGAGATCGGCGGACTCGGTGAACGGCATGTCGGTCGCGCCGCCGCTCTCACGCCCGCTGCGTGTGGCAAGGAACTGCAGTTGTTCGCGATCGAGCCGCGCGATCGCGCCGATCGCGTGGCCGCGGCTCACCAGCAGCTTGATCAGGGTGAGTCGCCTGACGTCGTCTTCCGTATACAGGCGCTGGCCTGACGCGGTTTTGGCTGGGCCAACCACGCCGTAACGGCGCTCCCAGATCCGCAACGTGGTGACCGGCATCTTTGCCAGGCGCGCCGCCTCGCCGCTTCTGTAGCCCTGTTGGGCTGAGGGTTGATCGTCGGATGAAGTCATCATGAAACTCTTTATCGCGTAGCCTGATTCAAGAATACGCCTATTTGCGTAATCGTGAAACGCTTTATCGACTCATTTTGGATGCATGAAACGGATTTTTGATGCACTTACTGCCATGACCGCGTCGTTTGAATGCCCGCGAAACTACGCGCGACCACCGACGCCGCGCGATCTCCACCGTGCATGGCCACTTCGGCGGCTGACCGAACGGCGGACGCACGGACGCACCGGCGGAAGGAAGGAACGAAGGAAGGAGAGGCGGTCGAACGAACGCCCACCAGAGCGCAGGGAAACAGGCGAGCGGACGAACGGCCAGGCAGGGAAAGGAGAATGGCCGAGCGTCGGAACGCTCGGCCACGAAATCTGCGGGCGCCGTGCCCGCTCCAGCGTGCAGCAACACGCCGCGCTGGGCGCTCGCGCGGAGAAGCCAAAAGCAAACGTGCCGTCTGCCCCGGCGCATGAATCTCAGGGCAAACGGCACATCAGTGCATCGCTACAAAAGGCAAACGACGCGCAAACTCACGCGACCGCGTAGCGTTCGAGCCAATGCGCGTAAGGCGCCGGCAACGTCCACGACGGCCGCTCGATACCCAGCTTCTTCGCCGCATGGTACGGCCAGTGCGGATCGGCCAGATGCGCGCGACCGACCATCACCAGATCCAGCTGCCCGTTCTTCACCGAACGGTCCGCCAGTTCCGGCGTATCGATGCCCCATGCCGATGAAACCGGCATGCCGGCCTCGCGGCGCACGCGTTCGGCGATCGGCGCGAGAAACGCGGGTGCCCACGGAATCGCCGCGCTCGGCGTGGAAAAGCCCACGCTGACGCTCAGCATGTCCAGTCCCTCGCGCCGGAAATTCTTCGCGAGTTCGATCGACTCGGCGAGCGTTTCCTCGTCGCGGCCGTCGTACTCGATCACGCCGAAGCGCGCCGTCAACGGCAGGTGCTCCGGCCACACCTTGCGCACCGCCGCCAGCGTTTCCAGCAGGAAGCGGCTGCGGTTCTCGAGACTCCCGCCGTACCTATCGTCGCGCTGATTCGAGTGGGTGGAGAAGAAGCTCTGACCGAGATAACCGTGCGCGAAGTGCAGTTCGAGCCATTCGAAGCCCGCGTCGCGTGCTCGCTTGGCGGCGGCGACAAAATCTTCGCGAACGCGCGCGATGTCGTCGAGCGTCATGGCTTTCGGCACCTTCGGCAGATTGCCGCCGAACGCGATCGCCGACGGCGCGATGGTTTGCCAGCCGCGGCTGTCGCCGTCGGCGATGTGGTCGTCGCCTTCCCACGGGCGGTTGGCGCTCGCTTTGCGGCCCGCGTGGCCGATCTGGATGCCCGGCACCGAGCCGGCCGCCTTGATCGACGCCACGACCGGCGCGAAAGCCTGCGCCTGCTCGTCGGTCCAGATACCGGCGCAGCCCGGCGTGATACGGCCTTCGGGCGACACGGCCGTCGCCTCGACGATCACCAGCCCGGCGCCGCCGCGTGCGAGGCCGGCCAAATGCACACGGTGCCAGTCGTTGATCAGGCCGTCTTCGGCGGTGTACTGGCACATCGGCGGAATGGCGATCCGGTTGCGCAAGGAAACGTCTTTGAGCTTATAGGGCTGGAACAATGCGGACATCGGGCGAAACTCCTTTGGACTTGCTTGTACGGTAGTTCGATAAACATCGAATAACCAAGTATCGCAGAAACCTTTATCATTTGCAGGATGCGTACTTATAACCATCCCGCTGCTGAGGACTTCACGCTCGGACGGCTCTTCCATGCCCTGAGCGATCCGGTCCGCCTCGAGATCGTGCGGCGCCTCGCGTCGGTCGACGAGGCCACCTGCGGCGAGCTCGACGGCGGCCGCCCGAAATCGAGCGTGTCGCATCACTTCCGGATCCTGCGTGAGGCCGGCCTGGTGCGCACGCGTGTGGCCGGCACCGTGCATCAGAATTCCTTGCGGCGCGCGGAACTGGACAGCCGGTTTCCGGGGTTGATGGAGGCGATACTCAAGCAGATCGTCTCGGAACCGGCGTTGAACGAACCGGCTTAGGGCTCTGGCTCGGCGGCTTCGGCTTGGCGGCTTCGGCTTGGCGGCTTCGGCTTGTCGTCTCTGGCCTGGCGGCTGCGGACCTCCCCGCACCCAACGCGCATCGGCGTCGAATTAGCGCCGCTATTCGCGCCAGAACTTGCGCATCAGCGCGAGCAGCGCGGTCGGCGGCGTGCCTTTTTGACAATAGCCGTCGAAATTGTGACGTGCTTTGCCGGTTTCCTTGACGTGATCCTCATCGAGGGACGTGAACGCGACAATACCCAGACTGTGCGTCGGCAGATAGCTGCGCAGGGCGCTCGCGGTTTCATAGCCGTCGCGCTCGGGCATCATGATGTCGAGCACCACGATATCCGGCACCCAGTCGCGCACACAGCGCAGGGCCTGCTCGCAACCATTGGCGGCGCGGGCTTCCACGCCTTCGTAGGACAGGTAGGTGGCGAGCGCTTCGGCCGCGCCGACGTTGTCGTCCACGACCAGGACGCGCGGCACTTCGTGCAGTATCCGGATCTCGCGGGCGCTCCACCTTTGGCAAGTAGCGGGAGTTCGAGGCATGGGCAACACTGGCGAAAAGAACACCAGCGCTCAGCAAGCTCCGTACCATCAGCCGAGGCGTCGGCTCACGCCAGCGAGCGTCACGACACCGGCGACGCTGCCTCGGCCGCGTGACGCGCCGCTGCGCCGTCGGCCGCGCATGCGTGCCTGAGCGACGCGCCGAAACTCAGCCACAACACCAGCGAGCCCGTCGACACCGCGCCGAGCGCGATAAAGGCCGCGGGATAGCCGAAGCGGTGCGCAAGAATGCCGCCCAATGCCGGGCTCAGCGCCGCGCCGGCCGCCTGCACGGTCATCACGACGCCCTGCCCCACGTTCACGCGCCCGCTGCCTTCCAGCAACCGGACCACCAGCGCCGGCACCGCAACGCTCTGCAATCCCGCGCCGATGCCGTCGAGCGCCTGCACCGGCCACACGCCCCACGCGTGAATCACCGACGCGGCGATCAGCCCGCGCATCGGCAGTGCGAGGAAGCTCAGCAGGATCACCCACCAGTAGCCGCGCCAGCGGATCAGCCGGGTCGCGAACATCGCGGCGGCAACCATCACGAGTTGCGCGATCACGATGGTCTGAGCGGTGAACGCGCTCGGCTCGCCCTGATGCGCCGCGACGATCGCGAGGCCATAGAGCGGCAACATGGCGGCATTGCCCAGGTGGAACAGCCCGAGCGCGGCGGCGAGCAGCAGCAACGGGCGCGATTGCAGCAACACCCGCAAGCCGCTCGCGGGCACGCGCTCGGCGGCCGCGCCGGCGCTCTCCTGCGCATCGGCGCCTCGCGCGGCATCGTGGTCGATGGCGTCCCGCGGAATCGACGAAACGGCCACGATCGACAGCAGGCCGAACAGCGCGCTCAGCAGGAACACCGCGCCGAACCCGTAACGCCAGCCCAGCCAGCCGGACAGTGCGGCCGCGACGACATTGCCGCCGTGATTGGCCACCTGGTTGCGGCCGAATTGCCGGTCGAAACCGTGCTGCCTGACCATCCCCAGCGTCATGCCGGCCAGCGCCGGGCCGATCGCCGCGCCGGTGATCGCGGTCGCCACCTGCGACGCGGCCACCATCCAGTAGCCGTGCGCGATCCACAGCAAGCCCGACGCGAGCATGGTCATCAGTCCCGCGACCACGACGAGGCTGCGCTTGTGCCGCGTCGCGTCCACCAACGCGCCGGCCGGCGAGGTCGCGAGCATGCCGGCGATGCCGCCGATCGTCATGACCGTGCCGATCTGATCGGCGCCCCAGCCGCGCGCCTGCAGGAATACGCCGAGAAACGGTCCGATACCGGCTTGCACGTCGGCCACGAAGAAATTGAGCGCTTCGAGCGCGCGTCCGCCTTTCACGATGGACTCCGGGCGATGAGCGGATCGTGTGCGTCGCGTGGCGAACCGGCGTGTGGCGAATGGCTCGAGCGTTTCGACTTGATCATGTGGATGTCCCCACTGGCGAGAAGTGCCGGGATGGCGGCGAGCCTTACGCAACTCATATGCCATTGGCGATGGCGGCGGTGCGCGCGTGGCGGGGAGCGGGCCTTGCCGCGCGACCGCGGCGGGCGCCGTCCATTTCGTGGACAGAGCCTGTCCAGTGGCGCAACAGCGGCGCCGCGCCCTTTCTCTCTCCCGGCCGCTCCTGGCGCTCGCCGATCGCCCACAGCAAAAGGCTCACTGCGGGCTGAATTCTTGCTAATGTCTAGCCCAAATCCTTTCCGGCGCGCTCATGACCGCAGTTCCCCGACGTTTATCGTTCGCCAGTCAGTTGGTCGTTTTCTGGTTGCTGGTCGCGATAATGTGCGCGGTCCTGATCGGGCTCGTCTGGTTCATGGCGCAAGCCAATCTCGGCCGCCAGATCGGCCTCGCGCGGCAGCAGGGGCTGGCCGGCTGCGAGACGATCGGATCGCGTTACGACCTGTCGATCGACCGGACGCCGCAGGCGGCCGCCGAACCGCGCGCCGGTCAAGCCGCACCCCAGCCTGCCGTCACGCCGGCCGTGCCGCCCGCCATGTCGAACACGGACCTGATGCACGCGATCCTCGACATCGTGCTCGCGCAGATGGACGGCATGGAAGGCGGTTTCTGGCGGCCGGACGGCACGCCGCGCGGCAGCTTCGAGGCTTACGCGTTTCCGACCTATCAGGGCAGCGGCCTCAAGCGCGACATCCCCGATGCCGAGACGCCCCTGATCCTGCGCACCTTGCGCGCGGCGTCCACGAGCCGGGCGGCGGCGTCCGATTTCGTCGAAGGCCAGCAGGACGCCGTGATCGTCACCGCGTGCCCGGTGCCGCACCGCGACGGCCTGTTGGCCTGGACGCTGTCGCGCGTGCATCCGCCGCTCGGGCCGTCGGGCAAGATCCTCGTCACGACGCTCGCGGTGCTGCTGGCGGTGATCGTCGGAATTGCCATCGCGCTGGGTGTTCTGCTGCGGCGCTGGCGCGCCAATCTCGCGCGCATCGAGGCGGGCCTCAGCCGGCCCGCCGACCTGTTCACGCCGATCGCGCCGACCGGCGAGCCCGACCTCGACAAGATCGTCCATGCCTTCAACGCTTATGGCGCGCGCGCCACGTCGTTGCAGCAGCAGGCGGGCGAACTGCATGCGCAACTCGCCGCCGCGGAGCGCTTCTCGGCGATCGGCCGCTTTTCCGCGCAGATGGCACACGAGATCCGCAATCCGATCGGCGCGATGCGGCTCAAGGCGGAGAATGCGCTGAACGGCGACGTCGAACGCAAGCAACGCGCGCTCGGCGCAATCCTCGAACAGATCCAGCGCGTGGAGCGCCAGTTGTCCGGACTGCTGGCGTTGACCCAGCCCGTGCGTGTCGAAGCGCATCGCGTCGAATTGCGCGGGTGGCTGACGGACCGGGTGGAATGGCATCATGACGCGGCCGCCCGGGCCGGCATCGCACTGACGCTCGATTGCGCGGACGGCCTTCCCGCGCAGGCTTGTTTCGATGCCGATCAACTGGCGCGCGCCACCGATAATCTGCTCCTCAACGCGCTGCGTCACGCGCCGCCCGGCGGCCAGGTGACGCTGCGTGCGACGCGCGCCGCCGAAGCGCTGCGCATCGAAGTCGCCGACGATGGACCCGGCGTGCCGCCGGCCGAACGCGAGCGCATCTTCGAGCCGTTCGTGACCGGCCACGCCGCCGGCTCGGGGCTCGGGCTCGCGGTGGTACGCGAGATCGCTGCCGCGCATGGCGGCAGCGCCTTTTACGAAGCGCGCGAGCGCGGTGCCTGTTTTGTGATCGAGATCCCATGGCGCACATCCTGATCGTCGACGACGACGATGCCTTCCGCGAAAGCCTGGCCGAAACGCTGGGCGACCTGGGCCATGTCGTCGCGCAGGCCGGCAGCGGCCACGACGCGCTTGCCAGGCTGGCCGGCGACGAACGCGTGGACTGCATGTTTCTCGACATCAGGATGCCGGACCTGAGCGGCATCGAAGTGCTCGAACGTCTGCGCGCGATGCCGACGCGCGAGGCACTGCCGGTGGTGGTGCTGACCGCCTTCGCCACCAGCGACAACACCATACACGCGATGCGGCTCGGCGCCTTCGAGCACCTGACCAAGCCGGTGGGGCGCGACGCGATCGCGTCCCTGCTCGGCAAGATAGAAGCCTCGAATCGCGGCGCAACAGGTGCCGCTTTGCAAGCCTCGAACGAAGAAGCCGGCGACACCGGTACGCCTCGCCTGCTCGGCAACAGTGAAGCGCTGCGTGACGCGCAGAAGCAGATCGGCCGTGCGGCCGCCACGGATTCGACCGTGCTGATCACGGGCGAGACCGGCACCGGCAAGGAGGTCGCGGCACGCGTTCTGCACGATGCGTCGCGACGCCGGCATGGGCCGTTTGTCGCGATCAACTGCGCGGCGATTCCCGCCGAACTTCTGGAGAGCGAACTATTCGGCCACGCCAAAGGCGCCTTCACCGGCGCGGTGACGCAGCGCTCCGGCCGTATCGCCGATGCCAACGGCGGCACGCTCTTTCTCGACGAAATCGGCGACCTGCCGTTGCCGATGCAGGCCAAGCTGTTGCGCGTGATTCAGGAGCGCGCGCTCACGCCGGTCGGCAGCAATGCGAGCGTCGCTATCGACGTGCGGATCGTGGCGGCGACGCACCGCGACCTGAGCGCGGAAGTGGCGGCGCGCACCTTCCGCGAGGACCTGTTCTACCGGCTCAACGTGATTCCGATTCACCTGCCGCCGCTGCGTGATCGTCCTGACGACATTCTCCCGCTCGCCGCGCACTTTCTCGCCGCCGCCACCCATCTTGCCGGTCCCGCGCGGACCTTGAGCGGCGACGCCGAGCGGCGGCTTCTCGCCTATGCATGGCCTGGCAACGTGCGCGAGCTGAAGAACGCGATGGAGCGGGTCGCCGCGCTCGCACGCGGCCCGCTTGTCACCGCCGACGATCTGGCTTTTCTCAACGCGCCGCGCGCCGGCACGAGTGAGATTCCCACCGCGCTGCTCGATCTGCCGCTACCGCAGGCGATCGAATGGCTGGAGCGCGCCGCGATCGAACGCGCGTTGCAGCAGACCGTGGGCAATCGCGCAGAAGCGGCGCGGCGCCTCGGCATCAGCCGACAGTCGCTCTATACGAAAATGGCGGCCTATAAGCTCGGTTGAAGCGCTTGCCGGTGTCCGCCCGGCCGACACCCGCTGTCCAGCGAGGTGACATCCACGCCGGGATGTCGGCGCTCGAAGCCCGATGCGGCGGGGCATAGCGGCATGGCATGGTGGTTGCAAAGACTCTTGCACGACATTGCAGTCGAAGGAGTCTGACGATGAACCATTTCAATCCAATCGCGCGTGCCGCGGCCGCGCTAGCCCTCATAACCGCGACGGCCGCTTGCGCCGCTCAGCCCGTGCCGCGAACTCAGGACGGCGCGCCCCTGCCGCCGCCGAGCGCCGACGCGCCAGTGCCGCCACCGCCTGCCCCCGTCGCCGCTCCGCGCGAGGGCGTTCCCACCACGGTGAGCGGCGTCGTGCGGCGTTTCGTGATCAATCCGGAGGGCGATGTCGACGGCATGCTGCTCGCTGACAACACGCTCGTCCGGTTCCCGCCGCATCTCGGCGCTCAGGTCGCCGCCACCATCGCGCCGGGCGCCACCGTCAACGTGAACGGCGTTGCTCAAGCGAACGGCACGCTGCGCGCCAGCCAGATCGCCGACACGACAAGCGGCCGCAGCATTGTCGATCAACCGCCGCCCGGCGCACAGCGTCTGCCGAAATCGCTCGCCGGTGTCGGACTCGTCAAGCTCGATGCCGCGGGCCGCGTGCTGCGTGTCACCAGCGCGCCGCGCGGCGAACCCGACGGCGTGCTCCTCATGGACGGCACCGTCATCAAGCTGACGCCGCCAGCGGCCGCGCGCTTCACGAACCTGTTGCAACCGGGCGCGATGGTCGCGGCACAGGGCTATGGCACGCGTAATCGCTATGGCCAATCGCTGCAGGCGACCGCGTTCGGCACACCCGGCAATCTCACGGTTTTATACGGCGACCTGGCCAGGTAACTTCAATCAGTCACTCGAACAAGGAGCTTCACCATGCATTGGATCGACCCCGCCTGCCTGCCGGAAACACGCGGCAAAGTCGTGCTGTTCCTGCTCAATCCGCACGGCGATGCCGACGGCTTCGTGCTTCAGCACCCCGACGGTACGCAACAGCAGGTGCATGTCCCGCCGCATCTGGGCAAACAGGTCGCACGTCATGTCATGCCGGGCGACACGGTGCGCGTGCGCGGTGTGAAACCGCGCGGCGCGGATCTGATCGCGGCGGTCTCGCTGACGACCCGGCAAGGCGTCGAGATCGTCGACGAAGGTCCGCATTCTCACGGTCATGACCCGAAGCATGAGCATGGCGGCGGCCATGATCGCGACGGCAAACCGATGGACGTGCAAGGCGAAGTCGTCATGCCGCTCTACGGGCCGAAGGGCGAACTGCGCGGCGCGCTGCTGGAAGACGGCACCTCGCTGCGCATGTCGCCGCATGCCGCAGCCGAACTCGTCGAATATCTGACGCCTGGCGTGCATGTGCAGGCGTGGGGACGCGGCGTGAAGAACAAGGCCGGTTGCACGGTGGACGTCCACGACATCGCCGAACTGGTCGACGAAGCGGCTGCTCACGCACACCATTGAAACCGGTGTGCGGTTCCGGATGAGTGCGGGCCCGCTTTCAAAGGCGCGGGCTCGCGCGGTCACGCTTCACGCTTCTCGCTTCTCGCTTCTCGCTTCTCGCTTCTCGCTTCACGGATGGTTGTACATCGCATTCCAGTCCGCTTTTGAAACGGCCGGACGCCCCGCGTCCGACGAACCGTTCGGCGTGCCGCCAAAACCTGTCGCGGCGTGACGCGCCGCCACCTTTGCTTCGGCGGCCTGAATATCGGCCGGATAGGTCGGATCTTCACCGCGTGCCGGGTTATAGCCCGCCTGCTCCAGTTCGATCAGTTCGGCGCGTACTTGCGCGCGCGTGAGGGGCTGGTTCGACTGAGCGAACACGGCAACCGGCGCGGCAAGGGCAGCGGCAACCACAACGGCTTGAATGAGCGACTTCATGATGACTACCTCCAGACTTTGCTTTGTCCTGCTACGAACAACCCTGTTCGCAACTCGGTGATGACAGTCTAGAAAGGTGAGCCCTTCAGAATAAGGGCCGCCAGTGGGGAGGATTGTTGTCGAATCTGGATAAACCGTGGCCGGGCCACCTGTCTCGCAACGAGACGGCTGGATCGGGCGAAAACGGGTATCGGCACGCCGCGCAACAGACCTTCACCGCATCCGCAACAACGGCCGCGTTCGCGGGCCTGCCGGCCTGCTTGCGAGACACGGATCGCGTGCCGCGCTAACGGCGCGGGAAGACACACAGATGCGTCTTCACATACAGATTCGGATTGCCGCAACGATGGCCTGCGTAGTCGATCTGCTCGCCCGGCGCGAGATTCGCCGGCGCCGCCGCTCGTGTCGAGTCCGACGTACCGGCCGGCTTGCGACTGTTGCCTGCACATCCGGCAAGACCCGCAGCAATGACGGCCGCGACGAGAAATCTGAACATGAATGCACGCATGTTTCGCCGCCCGGCCGCTCGTGAAAGAAGAGTGTCATCGTGCTCCACGAAGGTCGCCGTCAACCTCACGCCGGAATGACAAAAATCTCATGCACGCCGCGCCAGATGACGCTGTTGGCCACGCCACCCGCATCTGTCATTTTTTTCATTTTGCGGTCACGGTGGCAAACCGCCCGCGACACATACTGGGCTCATGAATCCGCCAACCGGCGGTCATCACGAAGGAGATTCGATATGAACGTTACCAAGCTCGCCACCCTGTCTGTCGCCGCAATGGCGTTGATCGGCGCAGTCTCACAAGCGGCGCAGGCACAAGGCAAGACTCGCGCGCAGGTGCATCAGGAGCTCGTTCAAGCCCAGCATGACGGCGTGATTCCAAACAGCAAGACACAATATCCGCCCAGTGCGGACAGGGTTGCCCGCAACAAGGAGTTACACGCGCTGTCGTGGCATGCCGGCGAAAAGTCACCGCCAGTGGATCATCACGACACCTTCGCGGCGCGATAGCGTCACGTAGCGCCGGGGGCCGACCTCCCCGGCGCAATTGTGCGTCTGTTGCCGATCAAGGTGGCCCCTCAATCCTTGCGCACCGGCTCGCGGTTCACGAGGGAGCTCAGGCCGCCCCCCACGCACTCGCGTCGCGGAAAGCGCAGCCAGAAACGCGTGCGAATATCAGGCTGGCTTTCGCAGCCGCAGTGTCCCGCGTGGCTGTTCATGATCGACTTCACGATGGCGAGGCCAAGCCCCGTACCCGATGCCGAGCCTTGCCGCGAAGGGTCGACACAATAAAACCGCTCGAATATGCGCTTGAGATGATGAGCCTCGATGCCCCGCCCCGAATCCGACACGGTCAGCGTGGTTGAATGGGCGTCTTCCTTGCAGTCGATCGTGATGATGCTGCCCTTCGGCGCCTGCACGAGCGCATTCGACAGCAGATTGCTGAGCGCGCGCTGGAAGAGCAGCAGATCGGCATGCACCGTACCCTGTCCCGTCACCTCGATCCTCACCTGCGCGTCTTCGGCCATCGGCTCGTAATAGCCCGCCACGCGCCCGGCTTCCGCGGCCGCGTCGAGCGGGCGAAAGGACAAGGCCGCGTCGGCCTGCTCCGAGCGCGCGAGGAACAGCATGTCCTCGATCATGCGCGACAGCCGTTGATATTCGTCCACGCTCGATTCGATCACGTCACGGTAGTCTTCCGCGGTCCGGGGCTGTGACAGCGCCACCTGCGCGGCGGCAAGCAGATTGGTGAGCGGTGTGCGCATATCGTGCGCAAGATTGGATGAGAACTGACTGAGCCGCGTAAACGACTCGTCGAGTCGCGCCAGCATGCCGTTAAAGGCATGCTCCAGCTCCTTCAATTCGCCCGACGCGTCGAGTTCGGGCAAAGGCTGCGCGAGCCGGCTCGTCGACATCGCCTCGGCCTGGGCCGCGAGCCTTCGCAGCGGGAGCAAGCCCAGCGTGGCGATGCCGTATGCGAAGGCGGCGGAGAGAATCACGCCGAACACTTCGATGACGACCGCGGTATAGACCTGCGCCCGCAACAGGGCCCGGTCGCTGGTTCCATCGTACTGAACGGCGACACGCACCGACGACCCGGCCGCGTCATTGAGCGGCGCCATGGCGACGAGGTAGCGAAGATTCGAGTCGGCCGGTGTGAGACCGGCCGGCACCCGGTCCACGCGGGCGGTGAGAAGCGGCGCATAAGACTGGAACCCGGGCGTGCTCAACAGGCGCTGACCCGCTGCGTCGAAGATGGCAAGCGCCATGTTCTGGTGTCCATGCAGCAGGTCGATCCACGTTTGCGCATCGTGGGTAATCTCGTCGGTGGTCTGACTCGTGACCAGATGCGATTGCAGCCCCGCCAGCGTGCCGGACATGAGTTCGGCTGCGGTGGACTCGAGTCGGCTTCGCAGTGCCTCGCACAGCGCGAGGCCGCTCAGCGCGAGAATGATCGAGGTCGACAGAATGATCAGGACCGTCAGCCTCGTGCGAAGCGTTCGTGGAACGACGCTTCTGATCAATTGCCACCCCCCCTGACTTCGAGCACGTAGCCCATGCCTCGTACCGTGTGAATGAGCTTGGGTTCGTAGGCGTCGTCGACCTTGAAGCGCAGCCTCCTGATTGCCGAATCCACGACATTCGTGTCGCTATTGAAGTTCATGTCCCACACCTGCGAGGCGATCGTCGCACGGGGCAGGATTTCGCCTTCCTTGCGCATGAGCAGCCACAGCAGCGTGAACTCCTTCGCCGTGAGCAGGATCACATCGCCCTGACGGGTCGCTTTGCGCCGCGTCAGGTCCAGTTCGAGATCGGCAACTTTCAGCGACATGGAATCGCGCGGCTTGCCGCGCCTGAGGATCGACCTGACGCGCGCGACCAGTTCGACGAAGTCGAACGGCTTCGCGAGATAGTCGTCGGCGCCGAGTTCCAGCCCCTTGACGCGGTCCCCCACGTCGTCGCGCGCGGTAAGAAACAGCACGGGCGTGGACCGTGTGCGGCGCAGATTCTGCAGCAGCGTCCAGCCGTCCTGTCCCGGCAGCATCACATCGAGAATCAGCAGGTCGTAGTCTTCCGTCTCCGCCTGGTGCTGACCCGTGACACCGTCTTCAGCCCAATCGACGACGTACCCCGCCTCCGACAGCCCTTTGCGAAGATAGGCGCCGGTCTTCGGCTCGTCTTCCACCAACAGGATCCGCATGCAAGCTACCTCTCAAAGATGCCGTGCCGGCGCCGTATCCGGCCCGGCAAGACGTTCGCCAGCCGGCTCATGGCAAAGGCGCGCCACGACGACGTGTGCGCAGCCCGGTAAAGCACGGGTAACACCAGCAGCGTCAGCGCCGTGGACGACAGAATGCCGCCAATCACCACCGTTGCCAGCGGGCGCTGCACTTCCGAGCCAGTGCCGGTTGCGAATGCCATCGGCAAAAACCCGAGCGAAGCAACGAGGGCCGTCATCAGGACGGGCCGCAGCCGCGTCACGGCCCCCTCACGAACGGCCGCATCCAGCTGCGCGCCCTCTTCCCGCAGATTTCTGATGAAGGAAATCATGACGAGCCCGTTCAGCACCGCGACGCCCGAGAGCGCTATGAAACCGACCGCCGCGGTAATGGAAAGCGGAATGTCTCTCAACCAGAGCGACAGCACGCCGCCGCTCAAAGCGAACGGAATGCCGGTGAATACCAGCAAGCCATCTTTAGCATTATTGAACATGATGAACAGCAGGACAAACACCATGAAGAGCGACAGCGGCACGACCAGCTTCAGGCGCTCGCTCGCGCTTTGCAACTGCTCGAACTGTCCACCCCACGACAACCAGTAACCGGACGGCACCTGCACGTCCTCGCGTATCTGCTCGCGTGCGTCCGCCACGAACGAACCCACGTCGCGCCCGCGGACATTCGCGCTCACCACCACGCGCCGCTTGCCGTCTTCCCGGCTGATCTGGTTCGGACCCGGCGTGACCTCGACCGTGGCCAGTTCGGCGAGCGGCACATACGGCGCCTGGACGACAGGCACGCTGCCCCTTCCGGCCGCCGCGGACGGTAACGCAAACGGCAACGCGATCGGCAGCCGCTTGATCGCCTCGATGTCCGTGCGAAGTTCGTCCGCCAACCGCACCACGATATCGAAACGCCGATCGCCCTGGAACAGCGTGCCGGCTTTCTGCCCGCCCACCGCGGCCGCGACCGTGTCCTGCAGGTCGCCTACCGTGACGCCGTAGCGCGCCAATTTGTCCCGGTCCACGTTGATGGTGAGAACCGGCAAGCCGGTGGTTTGCTCCACCTTCACTTCGACGGCGCCGGGCACTTTCTGCAACGCCGCGGCGATCTTCTCGCCGGTGCGATCCAGCACCGCCATATCGTCGCCAAAGAGCTTCACGGCCACGTCGCTGCGCACACCGGAGATCAGTTCGTTGAAGCGCAATTGAATAGGCTGGGAGAATTCGTACGCATTCCCTGGCACTTCATCGAGCACCGCCTCGATCTCCTGCACCAGTGTCTCGCGCGACTTGTTCGGCTGCGGCCACTGGTCCGTGGGTTTGAGCATGATATAGCCGTCGGACAGGTTAGGCGGCATCGGATCCGCCGCGATTTCCGCCGTACCCGTGCGCGCAAAAACGCGGTCGATTTCAGGAAACCGTTGCTTCAAGGTTTTTTCGATCGCCTTTTGCATGCTGACCGACTGGGAGAGACTCGTGCCCGGAATACGCAATGCGGCGACGGCCAGATCTCCCTCGTTCAGACTTGGAACGAACTCGCTGCCAAGGCGCGCCGCCAGCCCCGTGCTCAACGTGACGATCACCGCGGCGCCGAGAAACACGCGTTTCGGACGCGTCATGAAGGCGGTGAGCAGCGGTTCATATAGCCGTCTTGCCCAGCCCATCAAGCGGTTTTCCTTTTCTTCGACGCGTTTGCCGATAAAGAGTGCTATAGCAGCAGGAATGAAGGTGACTGTCAACACCATCGCCGCGCCAAGCGCCATCACGACGGTGATCGCCATAGGGTGAAACATCTTCGCCTCGACGCCCGTGAGCGCGAAGATCGGCAAGTAGACCACCATGATGATCAGTTGCCCGAATATCAACGCACGGCGCGCTTCCTGCGAGGCGCCGAACACTTCGGCGAAACGCTCTTCGCGAGTCAACGGCCGGCCGGCGAGCGTCTGCGCGTGAGCGAGGCGCCTGACGCAGTTTTCCACGATCACCACCGCGCCGTCGACGATGATGCCGAAGTCGAGCGCGCCCAGACTCATGAGGTTCGCACTCACCTTCGCGTTGACCATGCCGGTGAACGTCATCAGCATGGATAGCGGAATGACGAGCGCCGTAATCAGCGCCGCGCGCAGGTTGCCGAGAAACAGGAACAGCACCACGATCACGAGCACCGCGCCTTCGAGCAGGTTCTTCTTCACCGTCTGCACCGCTTTGTCGACCAGAACGGTGCGGTCGTACACGGGAATCGCGCGCACGCCCGGCGGCAGTGTGCGATTGACGTCGTCCATCCTGGCGGCGACTGCCTTCGAGACCGCGCGGCTGTTCTCCCCCATCAGCATGAACACGGTGCCGAGCACGACCTCCTCGCCGTTCGACGTCGCGGCGCCCGTGCGCAATTCCCGGCCGATATCCACCTGTCCGACATCCTTGATGCGAACCGGCACGCCGCCCACGTTGGTCAGCACGACATTGGCAATGTCTTCGGCCGAGCGGGCCTGGCCGGGCACCCGCACGAGATACTGCTCGCCGCGTTTTTCGATGTAGCCGGCGCCCACATTTTCATTGTTGCGCTCGAGCGCCCGCACCACGTCCGCCAGCGTCAGCCCGTGGGACATGAGCTTGGCGGGATTCGGCGCGACCCGGAACTCCTTCACGAAGCCGCCGATGGAATTGACCTCGGTGACACCCGGCACATTACGAAGCTGGGGCTTGATGACCCAGTCCTGAAGCTCGCGCAGATCCGCGGGCGTGTAGCGGGTCCCGTCCGGCTTGAGGGCCGACGCGTCGGCCTCCACCGTCCACAGGTAGATCTCGCCGAGTCCCGTGGAAGTCGGGCCCATGGCCGGCGTGGCGCCGGGTGGCAGCTTGTCTTTGGCTTCCTGAATCCTTTCGTTGACGAGCTGGCGTGCGAAGTAGATGTCGGTGCCGTCCTCGAAGATCACGGTCACCTGCGACAGGCCATAGCGGGAGATGGAGCGCGTCTGGGCCAGATTGGGAAGACCGGCCATCGCGGTCTCCACCGCGTACGTGATGCGCTGCTCGGCTTCGAGCGGCGAATAGCCGGGCGCGGACGTATTGATCTGAACCTGAACGTTGGTGATGTCAGGCACGGCGTCGATGGGCAGTTTCTGATAGCTGTACACGCCGACGGCCGCGACAGCGGCTATGGCCAGCATGACTAACCAACGGTGCGCGATGGCGAAGCGAATCAGTCGCTCGAACATGGAGAGGGTCCTCTGGAACCGGGTAACGGGAGCGCGGCCTGCCCGCGGCAAGTGCGAGGCGCTTCATGCGCCGGGGCGCTACTCTTCCTCGACGCTGCCCTTCCCGAGTTCGGCCTTGAGGACGAAACTGTTCGAAGCGGCATACTTTTGACCGGGCCGCAGTCCGTTCACGATTTCGACGACCTTGTCGTCGCGGCGTCCCGTCTGAACAGACTGAGCGACAAACCCTCCGCGCGACTGCACGAAGATGGCGGGCGCGCCGTCGATGTCCTGCAACGCGTCGGCCGCCACGGCGAGCGGCACGCTTTGCCGGCCGGCATCCACCGACACATTGACGAACATGCCCGGCCGCCACGCGCCGTCGGGATTCGGCAAGACCACGCGCGCCGGCGCGGTGCGGGTTTGCTCGCCGAGCAGCGCGCCGACGTAGGCGATCGGACCGCTCGACTTCGATTCGAAAGCGGTGGCGCTGACTGTAGCGGCGCGGCCGACCCGCACTTCGTTCAGGTGCTGGGCCGGCACCGCCATCTCGGCCCACACGGACGAGAGGTCGGAGAGAACGAAGAGCCTGGCATCCGCCGCGATTGCCTCGCCTGGCGTCGCGTGCTTTTCGACCACGGTGCCGGCAAACGGCGCGCGCAGCTCGTAACGGTTCAATGCGGCCGCCGACGCCGGCGCATCTAGCGCGGAGAGTTTCGCGCGGGCGTTCTGCGTGGCGATTTCGGCTTCGCGCAATTGCACCTGCGCCTCAAGATAGTCCTGCTCGGCCGAAATGCGTTCCTGCCACAAGGTCCTTTCGCGCGCGTACGAGGTTCTCGCCGCGGCGAGCCGGCGCTCCGCGCTCAGCAGTTCACTTCTGCGATCCGCGAGATCGGTGCTGACAATGACCGCCAGCACCTGGCCTTTGCCCACCTTCTCGCCGGCCGACACGCCGACCCGCTCCACGATGCCCGCCACGCGCGGGACCACGTGGGCCGTGCGATCCTCGTTAAAGCGGATTTCGCCGGGAAGCTGGACAGTCGTGAGCACCTGGGCGGGAGCGGCCTCGCCAAGGCGGATCTGGGCCGCGTCGATTTGCGCCGCATTGAGGGCGATCGCGCCGTCTGCCCGCGAAAAGACGAACGACGCGGATTGCTCGCCCCACTTGAGGTGAATGGCCGCGTCGAACACGTGAGGCTTGCCGATCGGTTCGGCGGATGTCCACTTCTGGCCCGCCGGCACGAATTGGAGCGGCATTTTCGAACCGTCGTAGCGGGTGATGGTGCCCGACAGGGCCACGCCGCGGTCCGCCGGCTCGCCGTCGACGAGCGGATAGACGATGAGCCGCGCGTCCCCCGGCTTTTCGGACAGCACGATTTCGACCGACAGCGCGCCATCGCCAAGAACGGTGCCGCCGTGGCGGCCGGACGGCTCCTGCGCTGCCGCTGAAGCGTCGCCGCTACCCGGAGCGCCTCCGGCATCCGGCGACTCGCGCGTCAACGCGAAGGCGGCGAGCGCGATGCTCACGCTGACGAGGGCCGCCATGGCGGCGATGAGGCGTTTTCTGCGCGGCATGACAAATCCTTCAGGGTAAGCGTGGCGTTGGGGCCGCTGAGTTGCGCGAGGAGACGTCGACGAGCGGGACGCCGACAAGCCGCCCGATATCGGCGTAGGCAAGGTGCGCGTCCGTCAACGCCTGCACGTATTGCGACTGGCCCTGGAACAACGTGCGCTGGGCATCCAGCACATCCAGAAAACCGAACTTGCCGAGTTCGTAGCCGCGCGACATTGCGTCGAGCGCTTCGCGCGCGGCCGGCAGAACGTCGGTTTTCAGGCGTCGCGCCTCCAGATTCGATCTCTCGTAGTTCGCGTATGCCTGCGTCAATTCCAGTTGCAAGCGGGCTGTTTCGTTGTCGAAGTCGGCGCTCGCCTTCTCGGCTTTGTGAACCGATTCGAACAGCGCGCCCTTGTTGGTATCGAAAAGGGGAAGCGGAATGGACACGCCGACCACCGCCTGGTTGCCGGGAACTCCGCCCGTGACGACCCGCTTCATCCCCACGCTGAACGTGAGGTCGGGGATGCGCTTCGCGCGCTCCACGGAAATGGCGGCGTTGGCCCGACGCGTCTCCGCTTTTGCGGCGCGCGCAAGCGGCGCGTCGGATAAGCGCGGCAGGAGTTGGGTGAGTGACCCGATCGCCGGCACGCTTTCGATGTCGCCGCTCACGGGCCGTCCTCGCACGAGCGGACTGCCCGTCACGTTCGCAAGCTTCTCCGCTGCAATCGTCAGCCGCGCGGCGGCGTTAGCCTGTTCGATCTGGACGCCGGTCGCGGCGACCCGCGCCTTGGTCGCCTCCACCGGCGACACCTTGCCCGCGCGCGCGCGTTTTTCCGCCAGTTCCGCCGACCGCGTCGCGATACCGGCGGACTCCTGCGCGACCCGCAACTGGCGTTGAGCCGCAAGCAACCCGTAAAACGCGGCGATGACGTCCGAGCGCAGGGCCGCGCCGCGCGCGTCGAGCGATGCGAGCGCCACTTCGCGTCCGTAGGAGGCGACGTCGAGCCGCGCCTGACGCTTGCCGCCGAGTTCGACGGTCTGGTTGAGCAACGCCGTCGAGGTGCGCTCCGTGCCGCCGAATCCTTCCTGCAGCAGCGAGATCTGCGGATTGGGGCGCGCGCCCGCCTGCATGAATGTCCCGCTCGATGCATCCGCGTCGGCGCGCGCGCCGCGCAGCAACGGGTTGTTCTCGGCCGCGATGCCGAGCGCCTCGTCAAGGGGCAAGGCGGGACCGTCGCTCGACGGGGTCGGGGGCGGGGCCTGCGTCTGTGACTGCGTTTGTGAGTACTCTGCCGGCGGCGCGGATGGATCGCTCGGCGCAAGCAGCGCCGCCGGCTGTCCGTAAGCCGTGCTCACCGTGGCAAGCGCAAGGAAGGCAACAAGGTGGCGGGTGAACATGGGCGTTTGAAACGTTGACCAGGTGCGACCGATGCTACGGCGCTGCCGCAGTGCCAACATGGTGGAAAAATGAGATTTTTGTCATCTTCGGGGCGGCCCGGACGGCCGCGCCCTGATAATTACCTCACCCCACCCCCAACCCAGCCCAGACTATGGAGCCCCAATGAATCATCCAACCGCACAGCCCGCCCCATCCTTCGTTCGCCGCGTCGCGTTTCTCGGCCTCGGCGTGATGGGCTACCCCATGGCCGGCCATCTCGCGAAAGCCGGCCTCGACGTGACCGTGTACAACCGGACCGCGTCGAAAGCGCAGCAATGGGTCTCCGAGTACGGCGGCCGCGCCGCCGGCACGCCGCGGGAAGCCGCGGACGGCGCCGAACTGGTGCTCGCCTGCGTCGGCAACGACGACGACCTGCGCAGCGTCACGCTCGGTGACGACGGCGCGTTTGCCGGCATGGCGCCGAACGCGGCGTTCGTCGATCACACGACAGCGTCGGCGAACGTCGCGCGCGAACTGGCGGAAATCGCGGGCCGCCAGGGTCTGCACTTCGTCGACGCGCCCGTGTCGGGCGGCCAGTCCGGCGCGCAGAACGGCAAGCTGACGATCATGTGCGGCGGCGAGCCGGCCGTCTTCGAACAGGCGTCCCCCGTGCTCGCGCACTACGCGGCGGCCGTCACGCTGATCGGCGCCGTCGGCGCCGGGCAACTGGCGAAGATGGTCAATCAGATCTGCATCGCGGGCATGGTGCAGGGACTCTCGGAGGCGATCAACTTCGGCCAGCTCGCGGGCCTCGACATGCCGCTCGTGCTGCAGGTGATCGGCAAGGGCGCGGCCGCCAGCTGGCAGATGGACAATCGCGGGCAGACCATGATCGACGGCAAGTTCGACTACGGCTTTGCGGTCGACTGGATGCGCAAGGACCTCGGCTTCTGTCTCGACGAAGCGAAACGCAACGGCGCGTCGTTGCCCGTGACGGCGCTCGTCGATCAGTTCTATGCTGACGTGCAGTCGCTCGGCGGCAGCCGCTTCGACACCTCGAGCCTGATCTGGCGCTTGCGCGCGCTCAAGCCGGCCAGGTGAGCCAGATGAGCCAGGGCGGGCGCGCCCTTAGCCGGCCGCCCGCCGCGTTGCTTCAGTTGCTTACCTCAGTTGCTTACCTCAGTTGCTTACCTCAGTTGCTTACCTCAGTTGCTTACCTCAGTTGCTTACCTCAGTTGCTTACCTCAGTTGCCTGCCTCACTTGCGCCACCGCAATGGCCGGCGCAAGTGATGGCGCTCCAGCCGTACCGCCGCCCCCGCGTGAAGGAACGACGGCATGCCGCCGAGCTCCGCGCCGGCGGTGCGCTCGCGCTCCTCGTCGGCCTCGACGGTCTTGCCGGTGTCGATGAACAGCGCCGCCACGATACCGACCGCGAGCAGGCCCGCGGAGATATTGAACGGCACGTTGTAGCTGCCGGTCTTCTCGATCAGATAGCCGAACACCACCGGCGAGACCATTCCCGCGACACCGAAGCCCGTGTTCATCATGCCGCCGGCCGTGCCCGCATACTTGCCGGCAATGTCGAGCGGCAACGTCCACAGCACGGGGTTGGTGATTTCAAGGAAGAAGAACGAAGCCGACAGGAACCAGACGGCGGTGAGCGGATCGGTGGCGGACACCATCGGCAGCAGAAACACCAGCGAGCCGCCCATGCCCACCACCAGCACCGCACAGCGCGCGAAGCGCAAGCGCCCGGTGATCTTGTAGAGCTTGTCCGACACCACGCCGCCGAGCGTGTCGCCAACCACCCCCGCCAGCAGCGGCAGCGCGGTGAAGAGCGCCAGTTGTTTGAGATCGAATCCTCGCGATTCGCGCAGGTAGGACGGCAGCCAGGTCAGATAGACCCACAGCAGCCAGCCATAGCAGAAGTCCACAAAGGTGACGAGCCACATCCGGCGCACCAGTTTGCGCCACGGCGTGGCCGCGTGTTTGGCGCGGTCGCAGTCGCCGGCGCGGTAGCCGATTTCCGCGGTTTCCTCGGGCGTGATGCGCCGGTTCTGTTCCGGCGAGTTGGTGAACACGAACAGGTAGAGCACGGTCCAGGCGAGGCTCGCGATGCCGAGCAGAATGAATGCATCGCGCCAGCCGCCCGTGGCCACCACGGCCAGCACCAGCGGCGGCGTGACCGCGCCGCCCAGACGCGCGAAGCTGTGGGTAATGCCTTGCGCAAAACCGCGCTCGGCGACCGGCATCCAGTAAGTGAAGGCGCGCGTCGCGGTGGGAAACGCTCCGCCTTCGCCGACGCCGAGCGCGAAGCGCATCAGGACCAGCATCGTGACACTGCCGGCAAAGCCCGTGGCCAACGTGGCCACGCCCCAGATCAGCGAGAGCACCGTGAGCACCAGTTTCGGCCCGAACTTGTCGGCGAGCCAGCCGCCGATAATCTGCATTGCCGCATACGGATAAGCGAAGGCGGAAAACACCAGCCCCAGCTGAACGGTCGTGAGACCCATCTCGTGACGAATCAATGGACCGGCCACGGCAATGTTCACCCGATCGATGTATGAGATGAAATACATCAGGCACATGACCGCCAGGATGATATGACGTGTCTTGACACGCCGGATACGCGTTTCCATGCTGTCTCCTGTTTCTCTCTTATGTGTATCGACCACGGCCATGACCGGCCGTCCGATTTACCGCGATGCGACTCATGAGGTGTGCTGCGCGCTGGCCGCCGTCGACCGCCGGCCGCGCGCCATCAGGTGGGCACCAGCTTCAGGCGCTGCACCTTGCCGGAAGGCCCGCGCGGCAGTTCGTCGACGAACCGGAATTCCTTCGGCGTCTTGTAGCGGCCGAGCTCGCGCAGGCAGTGTTCGCGCAAGTCCGCCGGGTCGGGCGCGCCCCGTCCGTCGCGCAGGCGCGGCACCACGAACGCGACGATCTCCTGACCGTAAGCCGGGTCGGGCACGCCGACCGCCGCGGCATCCAGCACATCGGGATGCCGCAACAGCGCTTCGTCGATTTCGCGCGGCGCAATGTTTTCGCCGCCCTTGATGATCAATTCCTTGGCGCGGCCATTGATGTAGAAGTAGCCGTCCGCGTCGCGATAACCAAGGTCGCCGGTGCGCAGCCAGCCATCCGCCGTAAATGCCGCCGCCGTCTCTTCGGGCCGCTTGTAATAGCCGCCCATCACCTGTTCGCCGCGCAGCACCAGCTCGCCGCACTCGTTGGCCGCGCACTCGCGCCCTTCGCGGTCGATCACCCTCGCCTCGCCGCCCGAGGGCAGGCCGATACTGCCCACGCGACGCCGGCTCGTTTCATATGGATTGCTAAAAACCGGCGCGGCAGTTTCGGTCATGCCCATGGTTTCGATCACGCCGATCCCGAAGCGCGCCTCGAACGCGCGATGATGATCGGCGGGCAATGCCGCCGACGCGCTGCGGCAAAACTTCAGCGCCGACAGATCGTAGGCGCACGTTTCGTCGGCATTGAGCAGATAAGCGACGATGGTCGGCACCACGTTGATCCACGTACAGGCATGAAGCGCGACGTCGCGCCAGAACGTGCGCGCCGAAAAGCGCGATGGCATGACCGCCGAGCCGCCGTGAAAGAGCGGTGCCAGCAGCGTGACGACCAGGCCGTTGATGTGATAAAGCGGCAACGACGCCAGCACACGATCGTCGGCCGTCAGCCGGTGTTCGGCGCTGATATTGCGAGCGTTTGCGACCAGGTTGCGATGCGTCAGCAGAACGCCTTTGGGGGTGCCGGTGGTGCCCGAGGTGTACATGAGCAGCGCGACGTCGTCCGCGGCCGGTTCATGCACCGGCGCGGTAGCCACCTCGTGCCGTGCGCCGCGCATCGCGGACGCGGGTGCCTGCGCAGCGCCAGCGGACCCGCCCGCGGTATGCGCGCCTGCTTCAGCCAGGGCGGGCTCGCGCTTCGCAAGCGTAGGCGGCTCCGCTTGCGCCGGTTCGGTCCCGATCAACGCGATCTCGCGCGTGAGCCCGGCGGCGCGCAGCTCGGCGACGGCCGTGTCGATCACAGCATGCGTATCGCGTCCGGCGAAGATCATCCGCGTGTCGGAATGGTCGACGATATAGCGCACCTGCGAGGGCTGGCAAAGCAGGTTGAGCGGATTCGCCACGAGCCCGCTATACATGGCCGCGAGCAACAGGCGGGCGGTCTGGATGCCATTGCCCATGAACACCGAAACGACGTCGCCGGGTTGCAGCCCGGCTTGCCGGAAACGTGTCTCCAGCACACGGCAGTCGTCGCGCAACTCGCGAAACGTCAGCACGGTCGCGCGCCGGTCAGCGGCCGCTGGTTCATCGTCGTCGAATGCGGCCAGCAGAAAGGGCTTTTCCGGATACTGCAAGGCTCGCTCGTCGATCAGCGCGCGCAGGGTGGCGGGCGAGTTCATCGGCCATACCTCGCGAAGAAATCGCCGAGCAATTCGTCCGTCTCCGGCACGCGCTCCTCGATCGGATAGGCGACCCGTGTAGTGTTCAGATAGTGGCGAAAGCCCAGGTTGCCCGAGAAGTTGTTGCGGCCCCACGTGCCGCAGCCCATCGACAGCGAAAACGGCAAGCCGTTATCGAAGTTGCCGCCGGTGGCGAGGCAGTGCGCCTGATTCACGATCACGCGCGCAACGGGCAACGTTACGCCGAGCCGGACCGCTTGCGTGGTATCGCTCGAATGCAGTCCGACCGAATGGCCGGCGCCCATGTACGCGTAAATGTCGCGCACCACGTCGGCCGCGGCAGCGAAGTCGGCGGCGCGATACACGGCAAGAACCGGTGCGAGTTTCTCGCCGGAAAACGGATAGTCACTGCCCGCGCCGCTTTCTTCCACCATCAGAAAGGCGGGATGACGGGCGGCCACCTCATCCAGACCCGCCACGCCGGCGATCACCTCGGCGGACTTCGCCGTGCAATGTTCAGAGAGCTTGCCGTTGACCCACATTGCCGCCTGCAAGCGGGCCTTCTGCGCGGCATCGAGGAGCACGCCGCCGCACGCGGCCAGCTCGGCGAGCATCGGCGCATAGACCGTGTCTTCGATCACCACGCTGTTTTCGGACGAGCAGCTCGTCGCATTGTCGAAGGTTTTCGAGCGCAGAATCTTGCGCGCCGCGTCATGCAGATCCGCGGACGCGGTGACGATCGAAGCGACGTTGCCCGCGCCCACGCCGAATGCGGGCGTCCCGCTCGCATACGCCATGCGTACGTTCGCCTGCGAGCCCGTCGCCACGACCAGATCGCATTGCCGCATCAGCGCGGCCGTGGCCGCCTTGCTGATCGGCGCGGGCAGCATCTGCACGAGGTCGGCATCGATACCGGCTTTGGCGAATTGCGCGTGAATGAACTCGATCAGCAACGCGCAGGAGGAGTGACCTTTGGGCGACGGCGCGACGATTACCGCATTGCCGCATTTGAGCGCGTTGATGATCTTGTTGGCCGGCGTGGCGGCCGGATTGGTGGACGGCGTAATCGCCGCCACCACGCCGACGGCGCGCGCGATCTCGACGATGCCGCTCGCCTTGTCCTGCGCAATCACGCCGGTGGTCTTCTGTCCATGCAGATCGCGCAGCAGGCCGAGCGTTTTGCGATAGTTCTTGCGGAACTTGTCGTCGGCGTTGCCAAGACCCGTATCGTGTACGGCGCGCTCCGCCAGTTGCCGGTTGCGCTGCGGTTCCATGATGGCCCACGCTGCTGCGGCGGCGGCCGTGTCGAGCGCCTGTTGTCCCGCGTTTTCGAAAGCGCGCTGCGCCGTACGCGCCCTCGCTACGAGCGGCGCAACCATGCGTTCGGCTTCGCCGTCCGCACGGTGTGCCGCGATTTCGGCGCCTGAGGCTCTGACGTTCATATGAGTTCGCTCCGCGTGAATAGATTGATTGCAGTGCTATCAATCTAGCCAGCCGCGCTTTGAGCGAAGTCCCGTTTTTCGAGCTATCCATTGCACGACGCCCGTCAGCATCGGAAAACGCGAAATTCGGTACTTTCCATAGTCCCGAAAAACAATGAAGTCGATGCAAAATCAACCCTGTGAATACGCTGCCGAGGAAGTGGGATGTCGACATCAAACCAGTCGAATGCAGCTGCAGTTCGCGCGTTTCGCGTTCTCGAAACACTGGCGGAAGCGGGCGGCCCGCTCTCGATGACGGAACTCGTCAATGTGCTCGGCCTGCCCAAGCAGACCGTCCACCGGATCCTCGTCCAATTGATGGATGCGTGGCTCGTCACGCGCGGCGCGGGCGACCGTCTTTACGAATGCTCGCCACGCGTGCGCATGCTCGCCGTCAACGTGTTGATGCATGCCGGACCGGCGGCCGCCCGCCACGTGCTGCTCGAACAACTGGTGGCGAAAATCGGCGAGACGTGCAATCTGACCATGCTCTCCGGCAACGACGTGGTCTATGTGGACCGCGTCGAAACCGAGTGGCCGCTGCGCATGCATTTGCAGCCGGGCTCACATGTGCCGCTGCACTGCTCGGCGAGCGGCAAGCTGCTGCTGAGCTTTCTGCCGAAAGACAGGCGCGAGCGCGTGATTGAAACGCTGCCGCTGCGCGGCTATTCCGAGCGAACGATTACCGATCGCGACCTGTTGCGTAAAGAACTCAGCACGACGCGGCGCCGGCTGCTCGCGATCAACAATCAGGAACACCTGCAAGGGCTGATCGCGATTGCCGTGCCCGTCATGCTCGATCGCAATCGGGCCTGCGCGGCGATTGCCGTGCAGGCGCCGGTGGGACGAGTCACGCTCGACGATCTGCTCGCTTTCGTTCCCGATCTGCGCTATGCAGCGGAAGAGACCGCGAAGACGTTTCGGGAATGACGCCGCGCGAAGCCGCGATAACATCGCCACGCAAGCGGCACGGCTTCATCGAGCGGCGCGCCGCACTCCACGCGCCGGGTTCACCTGTCCCTAACACACCGCGGAGTCACGAACGCGCATGGACGACCGTATCGAACGCGCCCGCCCGCTTGCGTTCAATCGCCCGCACCGATAGCGCGGAGATCAAAGCGGAGAACAACACATACGCGCACACGGTCCACGGTTTGCCGCCGTTCAGCCGCATCAGGATCGTCGCAATGATCGGCGTGAGCCCGCTCGCGAAGATGCCCGAGAACTGATAGACGAACGAGATACCCGTGTAGCGTACTTCGGCGTCGAACAGTTCGGCAAACAATGCCGCCTCCGGGCCGTACACCATCGCGTAGAAAATGCCGAAGGGCACCACGATCGCAGCCCAGATCAACAATGTATTGGCCGGCTGCATTTCGATCAGCCAGAAAGCCGGAAACACCGACACGCCGCAAATCAGCGAGCCCCAGAAGTAGACGCGCGCGCGGCCGAGCTTGTCGGACATGCCGCCGAACAGCGGGATGAAGAAGCACATCACGCCGGCCGCGATCATCACGCCGAGCAATGCGTCGGTGCGGCTCATCGAGACATGCTGCGTGAGGTAGCCGATCGAGAATACGGCGAAGATATTGAAGAACACACCGTCGATATAGCGCGCGCCCATGCCGAGCACCACGGCACCGCGATAGCGCGTCATCATGTCGACGAACGGAATCTTGGCCTCGCGCCGATTGCGTTTGAGCGCGATGAATTCGGGCGTCTCCATCACCTTGGCGCGAATATACAGCCCGATCAGCACCAGCCCGAGCGACGCGCCGAACGCGATCCGCCAGCCCCACGACAGGAACGCGGCTTCGGGCAGCAGACGCGAGAGGCTCGCGACCATCCCCGATGCGAGGCATAGCCCGATCGACAAACCGATCTGCGGCAGGCTGGCATAGAGACCGCGTTGCGCCGGGGGCGCATATTCATAGGCCATCAAGACCGCGCCGCCCCATTCGCCGCCGAGCCCGATGCCTTGCAGCACGCGCAGCGACAACAGCAGGACAGGCGCCCAGATGCCGATCTGCGCGTAGGTCGGCACGAACGCGACGCCTGCCGTCGAGATCCCCATGATGATCAGCGTGAGGATCAGCGCCGACTTGCGGCCGATACGATCGCCGAAATGGCCGAATATCACGCCGCCGAGAGGCCGCGTGACGAAACCTACCGCAAAGGTCGAATACGCGAGCAGCGTCGACACCAGCGGATCGTTGGCCGGAAAATAGAGCTTGTTGAAGACGATGCCGGCGACAACGCCGTAAAGAAAAAAGTCATACCATTCGACGGTTGCGCCGATCACGCTGGCGAACGCAACGCGGCGGATAGCGCGGGGATCGATTGCCATAGCAGCAGCTCCTCAATGGACAGCCATGCCGCCTGCGTCGGCACGCGGCCAGCCGGTAACCCCAGTTGTCTCCTCCGGGGCGGTTTATGTGCACCCCGCGAACCGTCCATGCATCGGACGACTCGCGGCTGCGTATTGCGGCGGACTGTGCCCGCCGTTGTTTTGCACCTGCTACGCGGCCACTTTCGCCGCCGGCGTCGTCGCCACACCGCGATCGACACCGTTGGCGTCGTGCAGAATCATGTCCGACGCCTTTTCAGCCACCATCACGATCGGAACGTTGGTATTGCCTGACACGAGCGTGGGCATGATCGAGCAGTCGACCACACGCAGCCCCTGCGTGCCGTACACGCGCAGGCGCTCGTCGACCACCGCGAGCGGATCGCCGGCCGTGCCCATCTTTGCTGTACCAGATGGGTGGAAAATTGTCTGTCCGTACTCCCGGCAGAAATCCAGCAGTTCGTCGTCGGTCTGCGCATGCGCGCCTGGCCGCACCTCACGTTTCATCAGCGCGGCCATCGGCTCGGCGGCCGCGACGCGGCGCGCGAAACGCACGCCGGCGATCGTCGTGCGCCGATCCAGATCGGTGTCCAGATAGTTCGGCTGAATGGACGGCGCTTCACGCGGGTCCGCGCTGCGAATGCGCACCGCGCCGCGCGATTCGGGACGCAACTGGCAGATCGAATAGGTGCAGCCCGGAAAGTCGTGGACGTTGCCGCCCGCGGAGTCCGCCGACAACGTGGAGAAATGAAACTGGATGTCAGGTGTCGCCGATTCCTGCGGCAAGGCCCGGCAGAACATGCCGCCCTGGTTGATGCCGACCGCGAGCGGACCGCCGCGCATCAGCGCCCATTGCAGCCCCATTCTGGCGCGCCCCGTCCATGAACGCAGCAGATCGTTGGTCGTGATCGGTTTGGTGACTTCATAGATCAGCCGGATTTGCAGATGGTCCTGCAGGTTCTCGCCGACGCCCGCGCGATTGGCCACCACGGGAATGCCGAATTCGCGCAGCAATGCGGCCGGCCCCACGCCGGACAGTTGCAGCAATTGAGGCGACTGCAGCGCACCGGCGGTCAGGATCACTTCGCGATTGGCGCGCACTTCCCGCAACTCACCGTGTTGCCGATACTGCACCCCACAGGCGCGGGTTCCCTCGAACAGAATCTTCGAGGCCATCGCATCGGTTTCCACCCGCAGGTTCCTGCGTTGCCGCGCGGGCTTCAGATAGGCGACGGCGGTCGAACACCGAAAGCCGCGGCGGGTAGTCAACTGATAGTAGCCGACGCCCTCCTGATCGCCCGTATTGAAGTCCTCGATGGTTGCCACGCCTAACGAATTCGACGCCGCAATGAACGCGTCGACCAGTTCATGCCGCTGTTTGATGGTCGAGGCCCACAGCGGGCCGTCGACGCCGCGCGTGGGCCCCTCGCCCAGTTCGTTGTGTTCCAGCCGCCTGAAATACGGCAGGCAGTCATCCCAGCTCCAGCCGCGATTGCCGAGCCGCGCCCAATGGTCGTAATCGTCCTTCTGCCCGCGCACGTAGATCAGGCCATTGATCGAACTGCTGCCGCCCAGCGTGCGGCCGCGCGGCCAGTAGAGCCGGCGATTGTGCATGTTCGGATCGGGATCGGTATAGAAGCCCCAGTTGTAGACCGGGTGAAACATCGTCTTGCCATAACCGATGGGGATATGAATCCACATGAAGCGATCGGCCGGGCCGGCTTCGAGCAGACATACCGAGTAGCGGCCGCCTTCGGAAAGCCGGTTCGCCAGCACGCAACCCGCCGACCCCGCGCCGACGACCACAAAGTCGAATCGGTCTGCCATGTGCAATGTCTCCTGCATGTTTTATAAAAACCGGTATGTTTCGTTGAAATTTATGTTCAGCCCGTTTCCTGTTCAAGAAATTCCCGCTACTATCGGCTCATGTGAAACAGAAACAGCGTTTTTTGTTTCACTTTTAGCAATTACCAACCGGCCTGCGCAACGTACGCGGACGCTGGCGAGTCACTGATCGAGAGCAAGGAGGTGTATGCAAGCACTCTGCCCGTCGCCGCGCAGCGAACCCGTGGCCGAAGACTCGCGGGCTTTGCGTGCATTGGCCGTGCTCGAACAGCTGGCGGCCGCCGGGCAGCCGTTTTCGCTCTCGCAACTCTCGCTGCGCCTGCACATTCCCAAAGCGACGCTGATGCGGCTGATCGAGTCGCTCGAAGCGCAGGGCTACGTGACTCATCTGCCCGATTCGCGTGGCACGGACCGCGGCATCACGCTGGGTCCGAAAGCGGCGCAGCTCGCGCTCACCACGCTGTCCAACAATACGTTCGGGCGCGCCTGCCGTTCGCTGCTGCGCTCGCTCGTCGACGCGCTCGGCGAAACCTGCAACCTCACCGCGCTGGATCGCGACACCGTGCTCTATCTGGAGCGCGTGGAGACCGCCGAACCGCTGCGGCTGCATTTGCAGCCCGGCACGCGCGTGCCGTTGCACTGCACCGCCAGCGGCAAACTGTTCCTGTCGCAGATGCCGCCGGCCGAGCGCCGCCTGGTGCTCGCGCGGCTGACGCTGGAGCGAAAAACGCAAGGCACGCTGACGGAATTGAATCTGCTCGAGGCGGAACTCGACCGCCTCGCGGTGCGCGGAATCGGCATCGACAACGAGGAACTGGTTCGCGGCATGGTGGCGGTCGCGGTGCCTGTGCGCGATGCGGCGGATGGGCACGTGCTTGCCTCGCTGGCGATTCACGCGCCGACCGCGCGCGCGAGTCTGAACGACCTGCTGAAGGCCGTGCCGAGACTGAAGGACGCGGCGCTGAAGCTCGCCCCGCTGTTATCCGCGGGCCCTTCTGTGGAGCATGCGCACCATGAGCGTTGAGGCCGTCCCCATGAGCGATCCATTCGATCCGGCGGAGTCATCCGCCGGCGTGCGGCCCGGCGGCGCGAAGGCCGGACGGCCCAAAGCGGAGTTGTACAATGGCGCCGATCCATTTTCCGGAACGGCAGGCATGACCAAAGCGGATACTCCGACGCTGCGCGCGTTTGCGTTGCTCGAACACCTCGTCAATTCGGACGGCCCGGTGTCGCTCGCCGATATCGCGCAAGACGTCGCGCTGCCCAAGGCGTCGCTGCATCGCATGCTTGCTTCGCTGGAGGCGGGCGGGCTCGTGATCCGTGAGCCCGGCCAGAAGAACGCGTATGTGATCGGGCCGCGCCTCGCGCAACTCGCGTTAGGGGTGGTGATGCATTCCGGCGCGCGGCGCCTGCGTCATGCGATTCTCGCGCGTCTGGTGGCCGATCTCGGCGAGACCTGCAATCTCACCATGCTGCATGAAACCGAGGTGCTCTATCTCGACCGGATGGAAGCGCCATGGCCGTTGCGCCTCGATCTCAAACCCGGCTCGCACGTCCCCGCGCATTGCAGCGCGAGCGGCAAACTGCTGCTGGCCATGCTGCCGCGCGAACAGCGCTCGGCACTCGTGCGCGCGCTGAAACTCGAACGCTTCACGCCGAACACCATCACGGACCCGGAGCTGCTCGAAGCGGAACTGGACCGGACCGCGCACAAGCGCATTGCGATCGATAACGAAGAGTTTCTCGCCGGCATCGTATGCGTGGCGGCGCCGGTGGTAGACGAGAACGGCACCTGCATCGCGGCGGTCGCCGTGCATGCGCCGGTCTCGCGCGCGCCGCTGTCTCGCGCGCTCGAATTCGTGCCGCGTCTTCAGGAAGCCGCGCGGGAACTCGCAGCCACCTTCTGACGCGAGCGCCCCTGCCTGTCTTACCCGGCGCGGCGCGGGCTCACGGCCCGGGCTTCTGCTTGCGCACGAGTTCGGCCAGCAGGCGCACGCCCGCGTCGATCTTGTCGAGCTTGATCGCCGAGAAGCCCATCCGGAAACAGTGGTTCTGCTCCAGTCCGTTCATGAAGAACACGCTGCCCAGTTCGATCAGGATGCCGTGCTGTTCGGCGTCGGCGCCCAGACGCACGGCATCGAGCCAGGGCGGCCCTTCCACCCAGCAGGAAGCGCCGCCCGTAACCGGGATGTAGCGCGCTTGCGGCATGTACTTGTCCAGCGCCGCCATCAGCGCCAGCGCGCGTTCGCGGTAGGCGTGGGCCAGCCTGCGCAGTAACGCGTCGTGATGACCGAGCGCGAGAAACGTCGCGAACGCACGCTGGATGTACGCCGCCGGATGCCGCACCATCAGACGGCGCAGCGCGCGCAACTCTTGCACCAGTTCGCGCGGACCCACGATATACCCGAGCCGCAAACCGGGCGCGAAGGTCTTCGACAGACTGCCGATGTAGATCACGCGGTCAGCCTTGTCCAGACTCTTGAGCGCCGGGTGCGGCAGGCCCGAGAAGTTGTTTTCGCTTTCGTAGTCGTCCTCGATCAGCACGAAATCGTGCTCCTGCGCGAGTTCGAGCAACGCATGCCGGCGATCGATCGGCATGGTGGCCGTGGTCGGGCACTGGTGGCTCGGCGTCACGTAGACGTAATCGCATTGGGCGAACAGATGCGCGTCCTCGACGGGCCGCACGCCGCCCTCGTCAACCGGCAACGGCACCAGTTGCGCGTTGCGGTTCTCGAAGATATTGCGGGCGTCCGGATAGCCGGGGTTCTCGAAGCCTACCGTAGTGCGCTCGCGCGCCAGCAGATCGGCAACCAGATACAACGCCTGCTGACAGCCGATCGTGATGACGATCTCGTCCGGCATCGCAAACACGCCGCGCCGCGGCAGCACGCGCGTGCGGATTTGCTGGATCAGCGTGTCGTCGTCGCGGCCGATCAGATCCGGCGCCCAGTTGCGGATCTCCATCACCGAGAGCGCCTTCATGCAGCATTCGCGCCAGTCGTTGGTCGGGAACAGCGACTGGTCGAACTGCCCGTAGATAAATGGATATTCGTAGTCCTGCCAGTTGCCCGGCTTGACGATATTGCGCTGCTCGGACGGCCGCCGTTGCACACGCTGCGCCCAATCGGGCCGCGCGGGCGCCGCATCGTGCTCGCGGGCGGGGACCGTCTGCGTCGGCCTGAAGCCGTGCCGTCCCTCCAGCATGGCCGGATTGACGAAGTGCCCGCTGCGCTCGCGCGAAATCAGATAGCCCTCCTCCACGAGTTGCTGGTACGCCAGCACGACCGTATTTCTCGCGACGCTCAGCTGATCGGCCAGTTCCCGGCTGGACGGCAGCGCGGTTTGCGGCGGCAGTTGGCCGTCCAGAATCGCGGCCACCAGCATCTGGCGAATCTGGCCTTGCAGGCTCATGTTCGAGTCGCTCGGACGCTGAAAACGCTGCGTCCAAAGGGCCGTCGCTGTACGGCTAGACATGCATCCTCCTCAAAGTGAAAAGACCGCGCCGGCCAGCGCGGCGCGGGGCGAGACAGCCGCCTGCCGCGATAGCGGCTCGTGGCGCGGGCCGGCCAGTGCGGCTCCGGGCGGTCCCTGAGCGATCCCTGAGCGGACCTCGAGCGGACCTCGAGCGCCGATGTGGACTCAACGATCGGCGCCGTCTGGCACTAACTTGCTCTATTTTTTACTGACGATACTCGACTCACCCCGTCCAAGGCGATCGGGACAAGCACCGGTCGTGGCCCCACGACTTCCATGCTCCACAGACAGCCACTTGTGAGACCTATTATGAAACGCCATAAAAACCCGACATCACGGCCGTGGTTCCAATGGACGGCGCACTGCGTCCTGGCGCTGGCTTTCGCGGCTACGGCGGCCCTCGTGGCCACGCCCGGTCACGCAGAAGACAAGGAAATCACGATCGCCTATCAGCAGATCGTCGATCCGTGGGTGGTCGGCATCGCGAACGGGTCCATCGAGAAGGCCACCGGCTACAAGATCAACTGGCGGCAATTCGAATCGGGGGCGAAAGTCGCGACCGCGTTGGCGTCGGGCGACGTCAAGGTCGGCGTGATCGGTTCCAGTCCGCTTGCCGCCGCCGTGAGTCAAGGCCTCGATCTGCAGCTCTTCTGGATACTCGACAACATCAACCAGGCCGAAGCGATGGTGGTGCGCAACGGCTCCGGCGTGACGAAGCCCGCGGACCTGAAAGGCAAGACCATCGGCGTGCCGTTCGTGTCTACCACCCACTATCACACCATGTTCGCGCTGCAGCACTGGGGCATCAATCCGTCTGACCTGAAGATTCTCAACATGCAGCCCAATCAGATCGTCGCGGCCTGGTCGCGCGGCGACATCGACGCCGCCTACGTGTGGGATCCGGCGCTCGCCGAACTGAAAAAGAGCGGCAAGGTGCTGATCACGTCCGGCGATCTCTCGAAACTCGGCAAGCCGACCTTCGACGGCATTGCGGTCGATCGCAAATGGGGCGAGGATCACAAGGACTTCATGGCCAGACTCGTCAAGGCCATCGCCGAAGCCGACCAGCAATACCGCAGCAATCCATCGCAATGGAATGCGGCCTCGCCGCAGGCCGCGGCCATCGCGAAGATGATCGGCGGCTCGCCGGCGGACGTGCCGGCGTCGCTGTCGCTCTATGCATTCCCCACGCTCGGCGAGCAGGCGTCCGCCCAATGGCTGGGCGGCGGTACGGCGAGCCGCGCCGCGCTCGCGCTGAAGGACACTTCGGAGTTCCTGAAGAGCCAGAAGCAGATCGGCGCTGTCTTGCCCGACTACTCGAAATTCGTCACGCCGGCCTATGCCGAAGCCGCCGCGAAACTCAAATGACGTAACCGTGATCCAGTGGATCGGGAGGCAAGATGGAAAACATGACTGTCAGGAACGTGAGCGTGGTGTTTCCGGGGCGCCGTCCCGGCCAGACCGTGCAGGCGCTCGACGATATCAACCTGACGATCCGCTCAGGTGACTTCGTGGTCGCGCTCGGCGCGTCCGGATGCGGCAAGACCACGCTGTTGTCGCTCATGGCCGGCTTCATCGCGCCGAGCCGGGGCGAGTTGCTGCTCGGCGGCGAACCCATTGCAGGGCCGGGCGCGGACCGAGGCGTGGTGTTCCAGAAACACGCGCTTTTGCCGTGGCTCAACGTGATCGACAACGCGGAATTCGGTCTCAAACTGCAAGGCGTGCCGCGCGCGCAGCGGCGTGACATTGCCGTGCGCAACCTGGCGCTCGTCGGCTTGCAGGATTTCCACAAGCACATGATCTATCAACTCTCGGGCGGGATGCAGCAGCGTGTCGGCATTGCCCGCGCGCTCACCTGCGATCCGGCGATGCTGCTGATGGACGAGCCGATGGCCGCACTCGACGCGCTCACCCGCGAAACGATTCAGGAACTGCTGCTCGATGTCTGGAAGAAGACCAACAAGATGTTTTTCTTTATCACGCACAGCGTGGAGGAAGCGCTGTTTTTGGCAAGCCGCCTGATCGTGATGTCACCGCGTCCCGGCCGTATCACCCATACCTACGATCTGGACTTCAATCGCCGTTTTCTCGAAACGCGCGACGCACGGGCGATCAAATCGAGTCCCGATTTCATCGCGATGCGCGAGCGCGTCCTCAACATCATCTACGGCGACGAGAAGATGCACGCCGCCGAGGCCGGAGTCGCTCATGTTTAGTTCAAAATCCGCGCATGCCATTTTGCACGGCGAGGCCGCCCCCATGGAGACGAACACCCCGGTCCGGCCACCCCGCAGCCCCCGACGCGGGCCACGTATCCTCGCGAAGAAACCCGCCCGGCCCGGCGACACGTTCGGCGTGCCGGGGCAAGGCAGCAGCGTCGTCACGAGCCTCATCACCGTGGCCGCGTTCATCGGACTGTGGTTCGCGGCCACCAACCTGCACTGGATCAAGCCGCTGTTTCTGCCGTCGCCGCAGGCCGTCTACGCGAAGTTCATCTTTGTCGCCACGGAAGGCTTTGCCAACTCCACGCTAGCGCAGCACACGGGGATCAGCCTGTTGCGGGTCTTCGGCGCATTCCTGCTCGCCTGCCTGACCGCGATACCCGTCGGGGTGATGATGGGCGTGTCGCGCTTCGCACGCGGCGCATTCGATCCGCCGATCGAGTTCTACCGGCCGCTGCCGCCACTCGCCTATTTGCCGCTCATCATCATCTGGTTCGGCATCGGCGAATTTTCGAAGGTGTTGCTGATATACCTCGCCATTTTCGCGCCGCTCGCCATTGCGGCCCGTGCCGGCGTGCGTTCGGTTTCGATCGAGCAGATTCACGCCGCGTATTCGATGGGCGCCTCACGCACGCAGGTCGTGCTGTACGTGATCCTGAAATCGGCGATGCCGGAGATCTTTACCGGCATGAGAATCGGCATCGGCGTCGGCTGGACCACGCTGGTGGCCGCCGAAATGGTCGCATCGACCAGCGGCCTCGGCTTCATGGTGCTCAACGCGGCGGAATTTCTGGCCAGCGATGTCGTGATCATGGGGATCATCGTGATCGGCTTCTTCGCGCTCTGCTTCGATTTGCTGATGCGTTATATCGAGCGGGTGCTGGTGCCCTGGAAAGGGAAGGTCTGACGCCGCGTCGCCGTGCTGCACGGACAAGGGCCTTCGGGCCCTTTGTTTTTTTGCCCTTTCTTTTTCGGGCCTTTCTTTTTTTGGCCTTTTCGTCGCATCGCGACACGGCGCTGGACTCAGCGACTCCTCCAGGCTGGCTCTACCCCGCTGCCGCGCCCAACGGCAATATCGGTCGCAACGGTAAGACTTTTACCTTCCACGAGCGTCGATTCAATCAGGGGGACATGTGAACGCCATCGTCAAACCAGCAACGCCTGTTGGGGTTCGGCACGAGGCCATGCGTATCGGCGGTGAAAAAATCACGCGCACGGAAGTCATTGAAGTGTTCAACCCCTATACGCGCGAACTGGTCGGCACCGTTCCCAAAGCCACGGTGGACGACGTGCGCCACGCTTTCGACTATGCCCGCGCCTATCGCGCCAGCCTCACGCGCTATGAGCGCGCGCAGATCCTGCGGCGCGCGGCGGAGATCGTGCGCGAGCGGACCGGTGAAATCGCCGATCTGATCACCGCCGAATCCGGGCTCTGCAAGAAAGATTCGCTATACGAAGCAGGCCGTGTCAGCGACGTATTGCTGTTCGGCGCCAATGAGGCGCTGAAGGACGACGGCCAGATCTTCTCCTGCGATCTCACGCCGCATGGCAAACCGCGCCGCGTCTATACGCAGCGTGACCCGCTGCTCGGCGTGATCTGCGCGATCACACCGTTCAATCATCCGATGAACCAGGTCGCGCACAAGATCGTGCCTTCTATTGCCACCAATAACCGGATCGTCGTCAAGCCGTCCGAGAAGGTGCCGCTGTCCACCTGTCTGCTCGCCGACATTCTCTATAGCGCCGGCCTGCCGCCACAGATGCTTCAAGTGGTGACGGGCGAGCCGAAAGACATTGCCGACGAACTCATCACGAACCGCCACGTCGACCTCATCACGTTCACGGGCGGGGTGGCCATCGGCAAAACCATCGCGAACAAGATGGGCTACCGGCGCGCGGTGCTCGAACTGGGCGGCAACGACCCGATCATCGTGATGGAAGACGCGGACCTCGACGAGGCCAGCACGCTGGCCGTTTCCGGCTCGTACAAGAACTCGGGGCAGCGCTGCACCGCCATCAAGCGGATGCTCGTGCATGAAGCGGTGGCGGAGCGCTTCGTCGAATTGCTGGTGGAGAAGAGCCGCGCAATCCGCTACGGCGATCCGACCGATCCCGATACCGACATGGGCACCGTGATCGACGAGGAGGCCGCGAAGTTCTTCGAAGCCCAGGTCAACGACGCCGTCGGTCGAGGCGCGAAACTGCTGCTCGGCAACGTGCGCCGCGGCGCGCTCTATTCGCCGACCGTGGTCGATCGCGTCACGCCGGACATGCCGCTCGTGCGATATGAAACGTTTGGCCCGGTTTCGCCGGTGATCCGCTTCCGCGATATCGACGAAGCGATCCGTATTTCCAACTCGTCGGACTACGGACTGTCCTCTTCCGTCTGCACGAACCGGCTCGACTACATCACGCGGTTTATCGCCGAGTTGCAGGTGGGCAGCGTGAACGTGCGCGAAGTGCCGGGCTACCGGCTCGAACTGACGCCGTTCGGCGGCATCAAGGATTCGGGGCTCGGCTACAAGGAAGGCGTTCAGGAAGCGATCAAGAGCTTCACCAACGTGAAAACGTACTCGTTGCCGTGGCTGTGACGGCGCCGTGGGAGGCCGTCTGACGCCGCAGTCGGAGCCGAAACGGCCTGCGCACTGCATGCATCACTCTTTTTTTGATACAAAACGTTCCATTTATTTGAATTTAGGTTGACTCACTGAATCGCCTGCCCTACATTTTAGACACCAAGCATTTTTCGGTATTTTTTGTTCCACTTATTTCGAGAATCGGAGACACCCCATGAGCGAGCAGAATCCTTCCCCGCGCGACGTCACCGCCGAGAATCGTGTCGACGGCCCGCAGGCCATGACGCCGTCGGAAGCGTTTGTCGAAACCCTGGCGGCCAACGGCGTGACCGATATGTTCGGCATCATGGGCTCCGCGTTCATGGACGCCATGGACATTTTTGCGCCCGCGGGCATCCGCCTGATTCCGGTGGTGCACGAGCAAGGCGCCGGCCACATGGCCGACGGCTACTCGCGCGTATCGGGACGCCACGGCGTGGTGATCGGCCAGAACGGCCCGGGCATCAGCAACTGCGTCACCGCCATCGCGGCCGCCTACTGGGCGCATAGCCCGGTGGTGATCGTCACGCCGGAAGCCGGCACCATGGGTATCGGTTTGGGCGGCTTCCAGGAAGCCAAGCAACTGCCCATGTTCCAGGAGTTCACCAAATACCAGGGCCACGTCACGCATCCGGCCCGCATGGCGGAATTCACGGGGCGCTGCTTCGACCGCGCGATGGCGGAAATGGGGCCGACCCAGCTCAATATCCCGCGCGATTACTTTTACGGTCAGGTCAAAGTGGAAATCCCGCAGCCGCAGCGTCTCGATCGCGGCGCGGGCGGTGAGCAACGTCTGAACGAAGCGGCCGAGCTGCTCGCGCAAGCCAAGTTCCCGGTGATCATTTCCGGCGGCGGCGTGGTGATGGCCGATGCGATCGAAGAATGCAAGGCGCTCGCCGAGCGTCTGAACGCACCGGTGGTCAACAGCTACCTGCACAACGATTCGTTCCCGGCCAACCATCCGCTGTGGTGCGGCCCGCTCGGCTATCAAGGCTCGAAGGCCGCGATGAAGCTGCTCTCGCGTGCCGATGTCGTAATCGCGCTCGGCTCGCGTCTCGGACCGTTCGGCACGCTGCCGCAGCACGGCCTGGACTACTGGCCGACCAACGCGAAGATCATTCAGATCGATGCCGACCACAAGATGCTTGGCCTTGTGAAGAAAATCTCGGTGGGCATCTGCGGCGATGCGAAGGCCGCCGCCGTCGCGCTGACCGAGCGCCTCGCCGGACGCAAGATTGCCTGCGACGCTACGCGCGAAGAGCGCGGCGCTCAGATCGCGGCTGAAAAAGCGGCCTGGGAGAAGGAGCTCGACGAGTGGACGCACGAACGCGACGCCTACAGCCTCGACATGATCGAGGAACAGAAGCATGAACGCACGCCCGGCGGCGGCGCCTATCTTCATCCGCGCCAGGTGCTGCGCGAACTGGAAAAAGCCATGCCGGAAGACGTGATGGTGTCGACCGACATCGGCAACATCAACTCGGTGGCCAACAGCTATCTGCGCTTTAACAAGCCGCGCAGCTTCTTCGCGGCGATGAGCTGGGGCAATTGCGGCTACGCGTTTCCGACCATCATCGGCGCCAAGGTCGCGGCGCCGCACCGCCCGGCCGTTTCGTATGCGGGTGACGGCGCATGGGGCATGAGCCTGATGGAAACCATGACCTGCGTACGCCACAACATTCCGGTGACGGCGGTGGTGTTCCATAACCGCCAGTGGGGCGCTGAGAAGAAGAACCAGGTGGACTTCTACAATCGCCGCTTCGTGGCGGGCGAGCTCGATAACCAGAGCTTCGCGGAGATTGCCCGCGCGATGGGCGCCGAGGGCATCGTGGTGGATCGCCTGGAAGATGTCGGCCCCGCGCTCAAGCGCGCGATCGACGCGCAGATGAACCGCGGCAAGACCACCATCATCGAGATCATGTGCACTCGTGAACTGGGCGATCCGTTCCGCCGGGACGCGCTCTCCAAGCCCGTGCGCATGCTCGACAAGTACAAGGACTACGTCTGAGCGTGTCAGGCGACGGCGGCCTCCGTGCTCAGGTGAACGGAGCCCGCCGCGCTCACAGGCCGGAAACAGAGTGCGCCGGCGCGGGCGCTCTGTCTCCGGCTGCTTCGTTGCGAGTCTTGCTATCTCCTCAATCGGCCACTGCCATGAAAGCCATCAATCGCATCATTGAACAAGCGCGCCGTTCGCCGATGCGCATCGTGCTGAGCGAGGCCGAAGATCCACGCGTGTTGCAGGCGGCCCAGCGCGCGAGCCGCGAAGGCATTGCCCGGATTCTGCTCGCGGGCGACGCTGCGCGCATCCGCGAGGCCGCGGCCCGTTTCGACGTCGATCTGTCCGGTATGGAACTGGTGGACCCCGCCGCGTCGGCGCTCGCACCGTCCTATGCCGACGAACTATTCGCACTGCGCGGCAAGAAAGGCATGACGCTAGAACAGGCGCAGCGCGAAATCCTCAACCCGCTCTGCTTCGCGAACCTGATGGTGCGTCTCGGCCACGCTGACGGTTCCGTGTCCGGCGCCGTCAACACCACCGCCGACGTCGTGCGCACCGCGATCCAGATCATCGGCATCGCGCCTTCGTTCAAGCTCGTGTCGAGCTTCTTTCTGATGATGCTGTGCGAGCCGTTCCACACGCTCAAGGGCGGCCTGATTTTTTCCGACTGCGCACTCGTGGTGGAACCGGATGCAGGCCAACTCGCGGAGATTGCAATCGCTGCCGCGGACAGCGCAAAAAGCCTGCTGATGGACGAACCGCGCGTGGCGATGCTGTCGTTTTCGACCAGCGGCAGCGCCCACCATGCGGCCGTCGACAAAGTGGTCAACGCGACACACATCGTGCAGGAACGCCGCCCGCATCTCGCGATCGACGGCGACGTGCAACTCGACGCGGCGATCGTCTCCGAAATCGCGCTGCGCAAGGTCAAGCACTCGCAGGTGGAAGGCCACGCCAACGTGCTGGTGTTTCCGAGTCTCGAGGCCGGCAACATCGGCTACAAGCTGGCCGAGCGGATCGGCGGCGCGAAGGCGATCGGCCCCTTGCTGCAGGGCTTGCGCAAGCCCGCCAACGACCTGTCGCGCGGCTGCAGCGCCGACGACATCTACTACGTGACGGCCGTCACCGCGGTTCAGGCGCAAGCCGCGCTCACTGTTCCCACCGCGCTCCTCACACCGTCTCATTCATGATCGTTCAGAAGTTGCTGCCTCTCCTCGCATTGATGGGTGTGGCGAGCTATTTTCAAACCATTACGGGCTTCGGCCTGAGCATGATCGTCATCGGCGCGGCCAGCGGCCTCGAACTGGCGCCGGTGACCAGTCTCGCCGCCTTGCTCAGCCTCGTGACACTCGCCAATAGCGCGACCGCCTTGCCCGGCAAATTCCATCACATCGACTGGCGCGCGGTAGGGGCCGCCACGCTCGGCGTGCTGCCCTCCGTGGTGGTGGGCGTGCTGGTCCTGAATCTGCTAAGCCATGCGGCGTCCAGCGTGTTGCAACTGCTGCTCGGCGCCGTGGTGCTGTACGGCGGCCTGAGCGCGGCGCTGCGTCCGGCCCCGCTCGCGTGCCGCTCGGGCGATCGCAGTTTTTTCGTCAGCGGCCTGTTCGGCGGCCTGCTGAGCGGCATGTTCGGCGTATCCGGGCCGCCGTTGATTTTTCAGTTCTATCGTCAGCCGCTCTCGCTCATGCAGATCCGCTACGCGCTGATTCTGATTTTCACGGTGACCTCGATCACCCGCACGCTGTTCAGCGCATACCAGGGCCAACTGGACGCCGATCTCTGGATGCAGGCCGCGTTCGCGGTCCCGGTCGTCGCGCTCATGACGATGGTGGCCCGCCAGTATCCGCCGCCGCTGTCGGGGGTGATGACGCGCCGCATCGCGTACGCGATTCTGGTGGTGATCGGCGCTTCGTTGATCCTGCATGCGTTGCGGCAGTTGGTCCGCTGACGCGCGAGCTTGACAGCCACGCTACCGGCGCGCGCCGATCCATCCGACGAGTTCGCCGAACAGCGCCATGTCAGGCGGCGTGGACAGATCGACCGCAAGACAACGGCGGTAATACGGACTCAGATCGAGTCCGACGCCGAGCCCGAGCAATTCGACGTCGCGCGCGGCTTCGTTGCGCGCCACCACTTGCTTCAGGTGATTGTCGAGATAGTAGGGGTCGTTGACCTGGGCGGTCGCGCTGTCCATCGGACTGCCATCCGAGATCACGACGAGAATGCGCCGCGCCTCGGCGCGCGCACGCAGCCGCGCGCAGGCCCAGTCGACCGCTTCGCCGTCCACCCCCTCGCGGAACAGATCGGCCTTGAACAACGCGGCAATGTCGGCGCGAGCGCGCCGCCAGCTTGTCGCGGCATCCTTGAAGACGAGGTGAGCGATTTCGTTGAGCCTGCCCGGATGATGCGGCCGGCCGCCGGCCAGCCAGTCGAGCCGGGCGCGGCCGCCGTTCCATGCGCCGGTCGAGAAACCCAGCACCTCGCTTGCGACACCGGCCTGATCGAGCGCGCGCGTGAGCACGTCGACCAGCATCGCCACCGGCTCGATATACGTTCGCATGGACCCCGAACAATCGATGAGAAAGCTCACCACGCAATCCGCCAGCGGCTTGTGCCGTTCGAGCACGAACAGACGCCGCTCGGCCGGCGAACTGACCAGTTGCGCGAGACGCCGGCCGTCGATACGGCCCTGCTCTTCACCGAACGACCAGCCATCGCGCTGCGGCACCGCGAGCGCCGCCTTCAGCGCATACGCGAGCCGCGGCACGTTGATGCGCTGCGCGGCGATCCGCTTGTCGAGCTGGTCGCGATACTCGGCGAGCAGTTCGCTCCGGATCCGCGAACCCGGCACCAGCTCGCGGTCGTAGCGCGTGGTGTATGCCAGGTAGCGATGCCCGGCGTCGCGCAGAACACGGCTGTCGCCGGTGGCCGCGAGACCCATGTCGACCTGCTCGCCTTCGTCGGTATCGAACCAGAGGGCGAACATGGCGCGCACGGCTTCGTCGTCTTCCGGCGCCGGCTCGTCTTCTTCGACAGACTGCGCACGGGCGTCACGCATCATCTGGCTGACGAGACGAAGCAGTTCGAGCGCATGAACCGCGAACCTCTCCTGGTCCAACCGATGCCGCCGCAGCGCCGCGAGCGGCACGCCCAGCGTCGGAGCGATTGCGGCGCGGGTGGCTTCAATCAAACCTTCCGTCTCTTCCAGCACGGGCCAGCCCGACAGGCGTGACCAGACGATCTGGGCCACCGTGAAAAACAGAATGCCCAGGTGCCCGTCGGTCAAGCCGGCACGATGGAAAGCGCGCGACCAGGTTTCGAAGCGATGACGCAGATTCTGCGCGAGCCCCGGCATGCTGGCGGGCGCGAGCGCTTCGCAACGCAGTTGCTCGAACAGCTCGAACAGGAGCCGCTCGACCGGCCCGGCGGGACACAAGCTCGCGTGGAGAATCGCATCGGAATGGGTGAGGCGCAACGCGGCGCCGTCCGCCGCGCCGCGCAACGAAACCAGATCGTCCACCTGCGGGTCCGTACGCAGATGCGGCGCATGAAGCGGTAATGGACGCAGGCCACGGCATAGACGGCCGGCGCGGTAATGCAACGCGGCATCCCCGGTCAACGCCCGCACCGTCGCCGCGCACAGGTTCTGACGCTGCTCCGCGCGGCGGGTGGCTTGCCGCCGCGCGGCGGTCATTGCGCCACCGTCGAGCGCGCCTCGCGCTCGGCCGCGCTTTCCAGTTCGGTATCGAAGCAGCGCTGGAAATACTCGGCCACGATGGGCCGTTCGGCCTCGTCGCATTTGTTGACGAAGGTCAGGCGAAACGCCATGGCCGGATCGCGGAAAATCTGGCAATTCTCCGCCCAGTCGATCACCGTGCGCGGCGACATCAGCGTGGACAGATCGCCGGTGGCGAAGCCTTTGCGCGTCAGTTCCGCGACGCTGATCATCGACTCGATGAGCGCGCGGCCGGCCTCGTCGGCGAGCTCCGGCACGCGTGCCAGCACGATGCCGGCCTCCTCGGCGCGCGGCAGGTAGTTGAGCGTGGCCACGACGTTCCAACGGTCCATCTGCGCGTGATTCAGCAACTGCGTGCCGTGGTACATCCCATTCAGATTACCGAGGCCGACCGTATTGGTCGTAGCGAACAGCCGGAAATAAGGATGCGGATGAATCACGCGATTCTGATCGAGCAGCGTGAATTTGCCGTCGCGCTCGAGAATGCGCTGGATCACGAACATCACGTCGGGACGGCCCGCGTCGTATTCGTCGAAGATCAGCGCCATGGGCCGTTGCAACGCCCAGGGCACGATGCCTTCCTGAAACTCCGTGACCTGCAGGTCGTCGCGCACGATGATGGCGTCTTTCCCCACCAGGTCGAGACGGCTGATATGCCCGTCCAGATTCACGCGCACGCACGGCCAGTTGAGCCGGGCCGCAACCTGTTCGATGTGAGTCGATTTGCCCGTGCCGTGCAGGCCCTGCACCATCACGCGGCGCTCGCGCATGAAGCCGGCGAGAATCGCCAGCGTCACTTCAGGATTGAAGCGGTATGCCTCGTCGACTTCCGGAACGTGGTCATCGCGTTCGCTGAAGGCCGGCACCATCAAGCCTGAATCGATGCCAAACAGCGTGCGCACCGGGACCATCCGGTCCGGTTTGCCTGTCACGATATCGGTCACTATGGTCTCCTCCGCACTTCGCCACGACGGTGGCCGACGCCCGGTCAGGCAGCGCGGCCTCGCCGGTCCATCATACGCACTTTCTTTTTTCGATACAAATCATCTCGTTTTTTATCGATGATGGTGCCGGTACTCGACCGTTTCCGGCTCGCCGAAAATGGCGTCGCTCCTGCGGCCTCGCAGCGGATAAGCGAGCAGCAGCACGCCCAGGCTCGCGACCCCGAACCATAGCGGCTGACGTTGCTCCGGAATGAAGGCCATCGCAACCAGAATGCCGACCATGCCGATGATCGCGACCCACGTGAGGTACGGGTAGCACCACATCCTCACCCGCAGCGTCTGCGGCGCATCCCGCTCGATGCGGGCGCGCAGCTTTAGTTGCGAGATCGCAATCAGCACATAGACGAAAATCGCCACCGTGCCGTACGAATTCACCAGAAACGCGAACACCGTATCCGGCGAGACATACGACATCACGACCGACGCATAGCCGAATACGGTGCCGATCAGAATTGCACGCACCGGCACGCCACGGCGGTTGACCCTGGCGAGCGCGGCGGGCGCGTCGCCGTGGCGCGTCAACGCGAAAATCATTCGCGACGCCGCGTAGAGTCCCGAATTGAGCGCCGACAGCACCGCCGTGAGCACGATGGCGTTCATGACGCTGGCCGCGGCCGGAATACCCATTGCGTCGAGCGCGCTCACATAGGGCGTCGCCATCTTCGGCGAGTTCCACGGCACGAGTGCAACGACGAGCAGGATCGAGCCGACATAAAAAACCAGCACGCGCGTGATCACCGAATTGGTTGCTTTGGCGACCGCCTTCGCAGGCTCCTGCGCCTCGGCCGCCGCGATGGTGACGATTTCCGCTCCGAAGTAAAAGCCCGTGGCGGCGACCGCGCCGCTCAGTACCGGTCCGATTCCTTTGGGCATCAGGCCGCCGTGCGAGAGCAGCGTCGGCAGCACCTCCGTGACATGCTTCGACGCGGGCCACAGTCCCAGCACATACATGCCGCCGAGAAACAGAAACACCATGATCGCCGCGACCTTGATCGATGCGAACCAGAACTCGAATTCACCGTAACTGCCGACCGAGACCAGGTTGGTTGCGGTGAGCGTCACGAGCAAGACGAGACTGATCGCCCACGCGGGGACATCGGGCAACCAGAACTGCACGAGTTTCGCCCCCGCGACCGCCTCCACCGCGACGACGATGACCCAGAAGTACCAGTACATCCAGCCGGTCAAAAAGCCGGCCAGATTGCCGGAGGCGCGCTTGCCGCCGAACGCCAGCCGCGCGTATTCATAGAAGGAGCCGACGGCCGGCATCGCGCAGGCCATTTCACCGAGCATCCGCATGACCAGCACGACCAGCGCGCCGGTGATCAGAAACGACAATACCGCCGCGGGGCCGGCCTGCTGCACGACCACCCCGCTGCCCACGAAGAGCCCCGCGCCGATCACGCCGCCGAGGGCGATCATCGTCATGTGGCGCTGCTTGAGGCCCGCCTTCAATTCCGTTGTTTCTGTAGATCGCTGCATGTCACCTCCACGTTCCGTCATCCGATCGCGAGCCGGGCCGGTCTGCCTGCGCAGCCGCCCGGGCCCGACGTCTTCAATACTGGATGGGGCGAGGACGCTTCGGCGTCTCGCCGGATGATTTGTGATGAAGCACCGCGCGCCGCTGGCGCACGGTGCAAGTGTGCACCGTTTGCCCCATGCGGGCGGCAAGATTCGAACCGCGCGCGACACGGCGGGTCAGGGTTTCTCGTCGCGGCGGAAATAGAGTTGATACAGCATCCGCTGGCCGATCCGCCGGAACGGCGCGAACGGATGTCCGGGCAAAGGCGACGTGAAGATCGGCAAGGTCTGCTTCGCGCCCTTTCCCGCAATGCGTTCGGCGAGCCGCCGGCCGGCCTGCTGCGAATACGACACACCGTTGCCGCCATAGCCGAGCGCGTAGTACACCGTCTGCATGGGATCCGGCTGATACACGCGCGGCATCATGTCGTGGCTGACGTCCACCCAGCCCCACCATGAATAATCGATCGTGACGCCGCGCAAGGCCGGAAACTTGCGGACCATGCCTTCCACCAGCAGATCGTAGTGGCGCGAATTCGGCGCATCGGCGCCGGTGATCGCGGAACGGCTGCCGATCTGCAAACGGTTGTCCGGCAGGAAACGATAGTAGAAGCGCAACGTGCGCGTATCCGTGAGCACCTGGGTCGTGCGAAAGTTGCACGCGGCGATTTCCTGCTTCGTGAGCGGGCGCGTGACCATCGAATTCGACAGGATCGGCATGACGCGGCTGCGCAGCGAAGGGTGCAGCGTTTGCGCCGTGTACGCGCCGGTCGCAATGCCGACCGCCCGCGCGCGCACGGTGCCGCCGGGCGTACGCAAATGATGCACGCCGTTGATGGTTTCCCAGCCGAGCACGGGGCTCGCCGGATGCACCCTGGCGCCTGCTTCACGGGCAAGTCGCAGATAGCCGAAGGCGAGCTTCAACGCATGAATGCCGATGCCCTCCGGCTCGTGAAGCGCGCCGGCCGCTTCCGCGTCGTTGACGTACTCGCGCTGGAGGGTGCGCTTGTCGATCAGTTCGGACGGGTAGCCGAACACGTCCTTCCAGACTTTGGCCTCGGCTGCGAGCTTCTGCATGATGCGCGGGCGGTGCGCAATCAGAAAATGGCCGCCCGGTTGCGGATCGCAATCGATCTCCGCGATCAGCGACTTGAAGTTATCGAACCCTTCCTGAATCTCGTCGTGCATTTTCAATGCGACGTCTTTACCCCAGCGCTCGATCCATTGGGAACGCGACAGCCGGCCCGAGGCGTTCTGACCTTGCCCGCCGTTGCGGCTGCTGCAACCCCAGCTCGTCTTGTTGGCTTCCAGCACGACCGCCTTGATGCCGTGCTCCCGCGCGAGACAAAGCGCGGTAGCGAGCCCGGTATAGCCGCCGCCGATAATCGCCACATCCACGTCGACGTCCGCGGTGATCGGGCCGTCGTCTTCGGGCGGCGTGCCCGCGGTCGCGACCCAGTAGGTCGGCGCGTATTGCTTGCCCCAGCCAGGGCCTGGCGACACCAGCGGGTCGTACGCCGGATCGTAGCGCGTATCGTCATCGCGGCGGGACGGCATGCCTTGCGCGACGCGTTCGATTTCACTGTGCTCCATGTGAAGCTCCCGGTCAGCGTGCGAGGTTCTGCTTCGGACGTTCCTTGCGGAAAGCCCGCTTCACCGCGATGAGGCCGTCGCGAAACTCGAACAGGTCGCAACCTTCCGCCTCGATACGCCAGCCCTCCGCGTGCGTTCCCGTGAATACCCACTCGGACACGCCCCGTTCGCCGCTCACGTAGTGGCGGCCCTTGCCCCAATGTGCATCGGGAAAGGTCTTGAACACCGCTTCGAATGCCGCGCGCGTGGCCTCGCGGCCAACAAAGCGCGTACCGAAGACTTCCGGACCGCATGCCGCATCGAATACGCAATCTTCCGTCATGAAGGTCATCAACGCGTTAGCGTCATGACGATTGAACGCGTCGGAAAACGCGGCCAGCGTGTCGGCCGTGACGTGCTGCAGTGGGGTCTGTGTTTGTGCCATTGCTCTCTCCTCCTGGATGACTTTCGATAAGGCATGAGACGCCGCCATCGGCTGGCGATCCGTGAGGAAATTGTAGGCAGGGGGTGTGTCCGGCCGGTAGGTCCAGTGCCGTGCTTTCGCCTGGTGCAGCACGTGGAAATACGGATCATGAACCGGGCCGCGGCGCGGGTGGCGCGCGCTTTGCGGCGTCTGCTGAATTGGACTCATCGACTCCTGAGAACTGGCTCTATGGTTCAGTTTTTTTGTTCGGCAACACTGCGAGTACCGGCCGTTACTTACACCGATTGCCTGTCCTTGCGCGACTGCCAGAGTTGATGGCCGCGCGCGCCCATGACTTCACGCTGCGAGGAATCGAGGTGCTCAAACTGTTTATCGGACTCGGCATTCCCTATCTGGGCGTGATCGGCCTGCTGCCTTGGGTGGCTTCCGTCGACCGCTTCGTGCTGGGCGTGCCGTTCATCTACGCGTGGATCTTCGCGTGGTTCATCCTCACCTCCGGCTGCCTGATGATCTGCTGGCGCGTGTTCGACAGCCAGCACGACGAGTCCCACCCGCAAAACCGCTAAAGGAGTGTCCGGATGGCCACCGCAGTCTTTCTCGGCTTCCTCGCTTTCTCGCTTTACCTCGCGATCCGTTCGAAGAAGGGTCGCGGTCCGCAAAGCGTGCATGATTTCTTCGTGGCGTCGCGGCAGTTCGGCGCCTACCTCGTCTTCTTTCTCGCCGCCGGGGAGATCTACAGCATCGGCACGATGGTCGGCTTTCCGGGCGGCATCTATGCAAAAGGGCCGACCTACGGCGTCTGGTTTCTCGGTTACATTCTGCTCGCCTATCCCGTGGGCTATTTCATCGGCCCGAAGATCTGGCAAGCCGGCAAGCGCTATAACGCGATCACGCTGCCCGATCTGTTCAAGGGCCACTTTCAGAGCCGCTCGCTCGAACTGATCGTCGCGGGCTCCGCGATCGTCTTTCTGTTGCCGTGGGGCCAGTTGCAGTTCACCGGACTCGTCGCCGCGTTGAACGGTCTCGGCTGGAACTTCAAACCGCTCTATCTGATCCTGATCTCGGCGCTGCTCGCGTTCACCTATATCGCCATCGCGGGCGTGCGCGCATCGGCTTATATCGCCGTGCTGAAGGATATCCTGATGGTCGTCGCGATCGTCGTGACCGGCGTGGCCGTGTCGATGGAAGTGGGTGTCACCGATGTGTTTCATGCAGCCAGCCTGCATGTGAGCAACCAGATGAATCCGCACCAGCTGACCTTTTCGATGAGCACCATGCTGTTCCAGTCGCTCGGCTTCTACGTCATGCCGTTCGCGGTGCAAAACTTCTTCACCGCCAAAAGCGCCAACACGATCCGCCGTACTCAGGTCGCGATGCCGCTTTACATGCTGATGTATCCGTTTCTCGTGGTCGCGTCGTACTATGCGATCAGTCAGAACCTGCATCTCGCCTCGCCCAACGAGGCGTTCTTCGCGGCCGCGATCCGGCTGTTGCCGGGCTGGCTGCTCGGCCTGGTCGCCGCCGGCGCGTCGCTGTCGGGCTTGCTCGTGCTGGCCGGCATCTGCCTCGCGATCGGCCCCATCGTCACACGCAATCTCTTGCCTGGCATGCCGGAGGCCCGTCAGAAGACCAGCGCGAAAGTGGTGATCGTGCTGTACCTGCTGGTGTCGATCGTGATGACGCTGCTCACCCCGAACCTGATGCTCACTCTGATCAACACCACGTATTACGGCGTGACGCAATTCTTCCCCGGCGTGATGGTCGTTCTGTTCGGACTGCGCGTGCGGCCGGCCGCCATCGCGTCCGGCATGTTGACCGGACAGGTGCTGGCGATCATTCTCTACGTGCTGCAGATCGATCTCGGCGGCTTCAATCTGGGACTGCTCTGCCTCGGCGTGAACCTGCTGGTACTCACCGCCGTGAATCTCACCGCAAAACCGAGCCGTGCGCACGCGCTGAGCTGAAACCGAGTTGAACGAACTTCAATCACCACCTTATGACCCGACGAGAAGAGCGGCACCCGGCGACACAAGTGTTCGTTGCGAAGAAAATCGTGACGATGAATCCCATGCAGCCGTATGCCACGCATGTGGCGATTCGTGACGGCAAGATCCTGTCGGTGGGCGGCGCCGACGACGTAAAGCAATGGGGCGACGCTGACATCGTCGATACCTTCGCGGATAAGGTATTGATGCCCGGCTTCGTCGAAGGCCATTGCCATCTGATGGAAGGCGCGATGTGGGACGCCGTCTATGTCGGCTACTACGACCGCCGCGGTCCCGACGGCCGGCGCTGGCCCGGTCTGACGACGCTGGACGCCGTGATCGAGCGCCTGCGGGCCGCTCAGGCCGAAATGACATCGCCCGACGCCCCGTTGCTCGCCTGGGGCTTCGATCCCATCTTCTTCGGCACCACCCGTCTGAGCGTGCGGGAACTGGACACGGTGTCGGCCGAACGGCCCATCGTGATCCTGCATGCGAGCGTCCATCTGATGAACGTCAATTCGGCGATGTTGTCGCTCGCGGGCATCGACGCGGAAACGGATATAGACGGGATCGACAAGGACGAAAGCGGGCAGCCGACCGGCGAGCTGCAGGAGTTCGCGGCGATGTTCCCGGTCTACCGCGTGATCGGCGCCGGCCTTTCGATCGCCGCGAGCGAAAGCGCGAAGGCCATCTGGAATTTCGGCCGGGTTGCGCAACTCGCCGGCGTCACGACCGCTACCGATCTGGTCAACGACTTCTCCGAACTGGGCAATCGCAACCTGCGCGACGTCACCGGGCATGAAGCGTTTCCGGTGCGGATCGTGCCCGCGTTCGCACCCCAACGCAGTCCTGAAGGCGGCGCTCAACAGGTGCTCGCCGCGATGCAAACCGCGACGCCGAAGCTGCATTTCGGCCCCGTCAAGTTCATCGTCGACGGGTCGATCCAGGGGTTCACGGCGCGCCTGAAATGGCCCGGCTATCTGAACGGCAAGCCCAATGGGCTATGGCTGATTCCGCCGAGCCAGTTCGTCGAGGTGTTCACGCCGTTTCACGAGGCAGGCCTGCAACTTCACGTGCACACCAACGGCAACGAGGCGACCGAACTCGTGCTCGATGCGTTCGAGCGGCTTCTCGCGCGCCATCCGCGCCGCGATCATCGCCATACGCTGCAGCACTGCCAGATGGCCGACGCGAGCCAACTCGCGCGAGCAAAGAGCCTCGGCCTGTGCATCAATTTCTTCTCGAACCATATCTACTACTGGGGCGATGCGCACTATACGCAAACCATGGGTGCGGACCGCGCGAATCGCATGAACGCAGTGGAATCCGCGCGCCGCCTGGGCATTCCGTTCGCTTTTCATTCCGACGCCCCCATCACGCCGCTCAATCCGCTCTTCACCGCGTGGTGCGCGTCGCAGCGCGAAACCGCGTCGGGCCGCGTGCTCGGTGAGAACGAACGCGTGCCGGTTGCCGACGCATTGCGCGCCATCACGCTCGGCGCTGCGTACACGCTGAAAATGGACCATCTGGTGGGCAGTATCGAAGTCGGCAAATTCGCGGACTTCGCGGTGCTCGCGCAAGATCCGGCCGAAGTCGCGCCGCAGTGTTTGAAGGACCTGGAAGTGTGGGGCACGGTGCTCGGCGGCCGGGTCTTCCAGGCGCCGGCCGGATGAGTGCGATTCCGCTCGTCGTCATCGGCGGCTATCTCGGCGCCGGCAAGACGACCCTGCTCAACCATGTCCTGAGCCACGCCGGATCGCGGCGCATCACCGTGCTCGTCAACGACTTCGGCTCGATCAATATCGATGCATCGCTGATTCGCCAGCGCACCGACGACGTGATCAACCTGGAGAACGGCTGCGTCTGCTGTTCGATCGGCGGCCGGCTGGTCGAGGCGCTGCTCGCCGTGAGTGCGCGCCCCGATGCGCCGGATCTGCTGATCATCGAGGCGAGCGGCGTGTCCGACCCGGTGCGCATCGCGCAGATCGGCTTGCTGGATCGCGCGTTTCGGCTCGACGGCATCGTGGTGCTCGTGGACGCGGAGCGTGTCGAGTCAACGCTGGCCGATCCCTATGTCGGCGACATTGCGCGGCGGCAGATCGAAGGCGCTAGCGCCATCGTGCTGAACAAGATGGACCTGTTCAGCGAACCGTCGCGCGAAGCGCTCGTCGCGCGCGTCGAAGCGCTGGCGCGCAGCCGGATCATCGTGCAGGCGACGCATGCGGCCGCGCCGCTCGATCTGATCTTCGACAGGCATGTGATGCCCGCGCGCGATACCGGCGCACTAACGCCGTCCGTCTCTCACACGCCGCGCGAGCTCGGCAGCTTTTCGATCGCCACCGACGCACGGCTGAGCCGCAAGAAACTCAAGGAAGCGCTGCAAAGCGTCTCGGCAAAACTGTTGCGCGCAAAGGGTTTTGTCCGGCTGGAGAGCGACGGCGCGTCGCATGAATTGCACGTGGTCGGCAACCGCGTGATGATCAGCGCGTCCTCTGCCCGGAGCGGCGCGCAGTCGCAGATCGTTTTCATCGGCATGTTCGATCGGAACGACGAAGCCCAGGCGAGAGCCGCGCTCAAAGCCGCTGAAATCAGCACGTGACCCGGACCGCGCGGTAAGCCGCCAGAAAACCTAGCGCCTTAACTCCGAGACGATCTTCTCCGCCAGAAAGTCGCACGGCGGGCGCTTCGACGCGGTGCTGCGCGCCAACACCATTTCGAGCGCCTGGATCTCGGGCAATCCATGCGTGCGCCCGAGGAGCGTGAAGTGCGCCGGGACCGCGCATCGCGCGAGCGGGACAATGGCCAGCCCCGCTTCGGCCATCGACAGCAGCCCCAGCAGACTCGGACTCTCGTACGAGGTCCGATAGGGAATCTTCGCCCGCTCGAGGCTCCGAATGGCATTCTCCCGCGCGACGCTGCCCGGCAGAAACACGGCGATCGGCAGCGGCCTTTCGCGCCAGATTTCATCGGCGCTCGGCGCCGCCGCCCATTCCATCGGTTCGAGCCGGATGAACTCGCCGGACAAGCCCTTGACTCGTGTCGCGCACACGAGATCGACCGAACCGTCTTTCACCATCGGCGCCAAGGCGACGCTCGGCAGACCGACCACCTGAATCTCCACCTTCGGATAGGTCGCGGAAAACTTCTTCAGGATCGGCGGCAACAGCGACGACGCGTAGTCGTCCGGCACACCGATACTCACGCGCCCGGTCACGTCCGGCCGCACCACCGCCGCCCAGGCCTCGTCGCGCAATGCGAGCATGCGCCGGGCGTAGGTCAGCAGCACTTCGCCGTCCTGCGTCGGGACCACATTCCTCGGCTTGCGCACGAACAGCGGCTTGCCGAGCGCGGTCTCGAGCGTCTTGATCTGCATGCTCACCGCCGATTGCGAGCGATGCACGACTTCCGCCGCCCGGCTGATGTTGCCGGTGTCGGCGACGGCCACGATCATGGTCATCACGTCCAGGTCGAGCGCTTTCAAAGGTCTGGTATCAGAAAAGTAGATAGATTCGATCAATATTACGCGATTTTCTAAGGTAGCGACATCGGGCATAGTGGCCGCAAAGGAGCCAGTCAATGAACGCCCGTACCGATTTCTCAGTGCTTGCCGTGCCGGAATTGTCGTTTGCGACCATCGCATCCGGCATCTGCGTGCCGTATGTCGAGTGCGGAGAGGGTGAACCGCTCGTGTTCGTGCATGGCTCGCTTTGCGACTATCGCTACTGGAGCGCGCAGACCGCGGCGCTGTCGCAGCATTTCCGTTGCATCTCGGTGAGCCTGAGCCACTACTGGCCGGCAAACGAGGCGTGCATTCAGGGCGAGTTCGGCTGGCAGACGCATGTCGCCGAACTGGCCGAGTTCATCGAGGCAATCGGCCTTGCGCCCGTCCATCTGGTCGGCCATTCGCGCGGCGGCTGCGTGGCGTTCCATGTCGCGCGGGAATATCCGCGGCTCGTGAAGACGCTGACGCTCGCGGACCCGGGCGGCCCGCTGCAGATGGAGGGCATGGCGGACGCGTCGCTGCCGCCCGCGACCAATGTGCTGCGCGCGCGCGTCGCCGAGCTGATCGAGAACCGGGAAATCGACGCCGGGCTGGAGCTTTTCGTCGACTCGGTGAGCGCGCCCGGCTCGTGGCGCAAGAGTCCGGCCGCCTTCCGCACCATGGCGATCGACAATGCGGACACGCTGCCCAAGCAGTTCCGCGATCCCCTGCCCGCCTATTCCCACGAGGTGGCACGCGACGTGAAATGCCGGACCTTGCTGATCGACGGCCAGCGCAGCCCGCGCATGTTTCGCAATAACGTCGAAAAGCTCGCCGAGTGGATCGGCTATGCGGAGCGGCAAACCATCGCCGGCGCGTCGCACGGCATGAATGTCTCGAATGCCGGGGCCTTCAACCGGCTCGTGCACGCGTTCGTAAGCTTCTGATTCCATTGCGGATGTTCGCCGGCGCGAGCCCTCGCGCCGGCCAGCGGCACGTCGCGCGCCTGTGCGTCGTTCTCCCCTGCGGCGTCCCCGTACGGACTTACCCGAATGCAATTAAGTATCAGTTTGCGGCTCGATTTTCAGTGGCGGTATCGCTCCAGCAGGACTAACTTTCTCCCATAGCCCGGTGCAATACGTTGTGCGCGAACGACGCGCGACAAGAACAAGACCGGCTCAGGAGGAAGACAAGATGCACACCGCCCAGGGTGCCGCCGCGCATGCGGACGCCCGCTGCGCCAAAATCGTCCCGCCGGATCTGGAACTGGTCGCCGTGCCGCGCGACGAGTCGTTCAAGGTCTGGTCGCACGGTTATCCCTATCGCACGGTGCGCTGGCACTTCCATCCCGAGTATGAAATTCAGCTGGTCACGTCGACCACGGGCAAATACTTCGTCGGCGACTACATCGGCAACTTCGCGCCCGGCAACCTCGTGATGGTGGGCTCGAATCTGCCGCACAACTGGGTCAGTCATGTGCCGCGCGGCGATCGCGTGGATGAACGCTGTCTGATCCTGCAGTTCGATGTCGCATTCATCGCGCGCGCCATCCAGGCGCTACCTGAACTCAGGCGAGCGGAGCCGCTGCTCGATGCTTCGCGTTGGGGCGTGCTGTTCTCACCGGAAACGGGCGCCGCCGCCGAACCCATCATGCGCGAACTGTTGCGTGCGCAAGGCATGCGGCGTATCACGCTGTTTCTCGCGTTGTTCGACCTGCTCGTGCAAAGCGCAGCGCCCATCAAGCTGGCGAGCGCCGCTTATCGTGCCGACCCGGCACGCTACGCCGAGACGCCCGTCAATCACGTGCTTTCGTATATCGGCAAAAACCTGTCGCAAGCATTACGGGAAGCGGATGTGGCCGAACTCGCCGGACAGAGCGTCAGCGCCTTCTCGCGATTTTTCCGCCGCCACACCGGCGTGTCCTTCGTGCAGTACGTGAACCGGCTGCGCATCAATCTCGCGTGTCAACTATTGATGTCAGGCGAGCTGAATATCACCGATATCTGCTACCAGGTCGGCTTCAACAACCTCTCGAACTTCAACCGTCAGTTCCTGTTGCTCAAAAACATGTCGCCCTCCCGATGGCGGGCTTTTCAGCGACTCAATGCGGCGAGCGCGACTGAATCGTCCGCTGCCGCGGCCGCCTCGCAGGCGTTCGGCGAGCGTATGGTCGGCGCCGGCATCGCGTGATCGATCGCCGCGCCGTCACAGCGCCGCAGCATGACTGGCGCTGATCCGCGCAGCAGCGGAAAACTAACGAACTTCACAAGAAGGCTCACCCAGGCCCAAACACGGCAGCAGTTGCGCCGGAATTTTTCAAAAAACGGAGACATGCGATGACCAGATTTTCGAACCAACTCCTCGGCGCCAGCGCCCTGAGCCTGAGCTTGCTGAGCGGCACGGCCGCATGGGCCGCGCCCAGCGGCACGGTCGCCTTCCTGATGCCCGACCAGGCCTCGACGCGCTACGAACAGCACGACTTCCCCGGCTTCAAGACCGAAATGAGCAAGCTCTGCCCCGACTGCAAGGTGCTCTACCAGAACGCCAATGCCGACGTCGCGACACAGCAGCAGCAGTTCAACTCGGTGATCGCGCAGGGCGCCAAGGTGATCGTGCTCGACCCGGTGGACTCGACGGCCGCGGCATCGCTGGTTCATATGGCGCAAAGCCAGGGCATCAAGGTCATCGCGTACGACCGGCCGGTCCCTTCGACGCCCGCCAACTACTACGTGTCGTTCGACAACGAAGGCATCGGCAAGGCGATCGCGCAGTCGCTCGTCCAGCATCTGAAGGACTCGGGCGTGCCGACCACCAAGGGCGGCGTGCTCGAAGTCAACGGCTCGCCGACCGACGCGGCGGCGGGACTGATCAAGAAGGGCATCCACGCCGGCTTGCAGGGCAGCGGCTACAAGACGCTGGCCGAGTACGACACGCCGGACTGGGCCCCGCCGAAGGCCCAGCAGTGGGTCAGCGGACAGATCACCCGCTTCGGGTCGCAGATCGTCGGTGTGGTGGCCGCCAACGACGGCACGGGCGGCGGAGCCGTCGCCGCGTTCAAGGCAGCCGGCGTCAATCCGGTGCCGCCGGTCACCGGCAACGACGCGACGATCGCGGGGTTGCAGCTGATCATCGCGGGCGACGAATACAACACGATCCTGAAGCCGAGCGAGGTCGTCGCAGCGGCGGCGGCCAAGGTCGCGGTCGGCTTCCTGTCCGGCCAGACGCCGAAGGGTGAAACGACGCTCTTCAACACGCCGACGCAGCTCTTCAAGCCGGCGGTCATCACGGCGAAGAACCTCAAGGCGGAAGTCGTCGACAAGGGGTTCGCGAGCGGCAAGGATCTGTGCACCGACCGCTACGCCGAAGGATGCAAGAAGCTCGGCATCACGTACTGATCCGGCGCACTTCCGGCCCAATTCCGGCGCAGGCCCTGGACGGACCCGGCGCGTGCCGGGTCCCGCAACGCTTTATGAGGTATCCGTCCCATGACTGATCTCGCCACAACACAGTCCAGGCGCGGCGAACTGGTGCTGAGCCTGCGCGGCGTCTCGAAGCACTTCGGCGCGGTCTCGGCCCTGACGGACATCGAGCTCGACGTGCATGCCGGTGAAGTGGTCGCCCTGGTGGGCGACAACGGCGCCGGAAAATCCACCCTGGTGAAGGTGCTTGCCGGGGTCCACCAGCCCAGCAGCGGCACCATCACCTTCGGCGGCAAGGAAGTCACGCTGGCCGATCCGGGCGCGGCGCTCGATCTGGGCATCGCCACGGTGTTCCAGGATCTCGCGCTGTGCGAAAACCTCGATGTCGTCGCGAACATCTATCTCGGCCGCGAACTGAATCCGCTGCGCCTCGACGAAGTGGCCATGGAGGTGAAGGCCTGGACGCTGCTGAACGAGCTGTCGGCGCGCATTCCCAGCGTACGCGACGTGGTCGCCTCGCTGTCGGGCGGGCAGCGGCAGACCGTGGCGATCGCGCGTTCGTTGCTGCTGGACCCGAAGCTGATCATGCTCGACGAACCGACGGCCGCGCTCGGCGTGGCCCAGACCGCCGAGGTGCTGAACCTGATCGAGCGCGTACGCGACCGCGGCCACGCCGTCATCATGATCAGCCACAACATGGAGGACGTCCGCGCGGTGGCGGACCGCATCGTGGTGCTGCGGCTCGGCCGCAACAACGGCGTCTTCTATCCCGACTCGTCGAATCAGGAACTGGTGGCGGCGATCACCGGCGCGACCGAAAACGCCGTGTCGCGCCGCGCCGGCCGGCGCCAGACCGAGCTGGGCGCCTGAACCAAGGAACCATCATGAGCAATCAAATGCAAGGCGCCCCGCAGCCTGAGCCGCAAGGCGAGCCGCAACCGTCCACGCTGCTCGATCGCAGCGATATCCGCGTGAAGCACGCCACCGGCATCGGCGGCACCGTTAGCGAATTCGTCGAACGGGTGCGCTCGGGCGATCTCGGATCGCTGCCGGTCGTGGCGGGCCTGATCATCATCTGGACCGTGTTCACCAGCCTGAACCCGGTGTTCCTCTCCGCCGACAATCTGGTGAATCTGCTGTTCGACTGCTCGACGGTCGGCGTGATCTCGCTCGGCATCGTCTGCGTGCTGATGGTGGGACAGATCGACCTCTCGGTGGGCTCGATGAGCGGCTTCGCTTCGGCGCTCGTCGGCATGCTGTGGGTCAATCACGGCTGGCCGGTGCTGCTGGCCATCGCCGCCGCCATCGCCGTCGGCGCGGTGGTCGGCGCGTTGTATGCGCTGCTGCTCAACCGGCTCGGCATGCCGAGCTTCGTCGCGACCCTGGCCGGGCTGCTCGCGATCCTCGGCATGCAGCTCTACGTGCTCGGCGCCACCGGATCGATCAATCTGCCCTACGGCTCGGCGATCGTGAACCTCGGGCAACTCATCATCATTCCCGCCGTGATTTCGTATCTCCTTGCGCTGGCGCCGGGTGCGGTGATGCTGGCGCTCGGGCTGCGCACGCGTGAGCGCCGCCGTGCGTCGCAGCTCTCCGCGCCCTCGGTGGGCAGCCTGCTCGTGCGCGCCCTCGCCATAACGGTCCTGCTGGAGGCCGTGGTGGCCTACCTCAACCGGGGGCGCGGCGTCCCGCTGATGTTCGGGGTGTTCCTCGGCCTCTCGGTCGCGATGGACTATGCGCTCAAGCGAACCCGCTGGGGCCGCTCGATGCACGCGGTCGGCGGCAATCACGAGGCCGCGCGACGCGCCGGCATCAAGGTCGGCGCCATCTACACCAGCGCCTTCGTGCTGTGCGCGAGTCTTGCCGCGCTCGGCGGCGTGCTGACCGCGGCGCGGCTCGCCTCGGCCAGTCAGCAGGCCGGCAGTGGCGACGTGAACCTGAACGCCATCGCGGCGGCGGTGATCGGCGGCACGAGCCTGTTCGGCGGCCGTGGCAGCGCGTATTCGGCGGTGCTGGGCATCATCGTCATCCAGTCGATTGCCAGCGGTCTGACGCTGTTGAACCTGTCGTCCTCGCTGCGCTTCATGATCACCGGCGCGGTGCTGGCGATCGCGGTGATCGTCGACTCGCTCGCCCGGCAGTCCCGCGTCTCGCATGGCCGCGCGTAATTCCAGCAATCCAGGAGAACAGCGAATGACTGAATCCATCAAGGGAAAGGTTGCCGCCATCACGGGTGCGGCGTCGGGCATTGGGCTCGAGTGCGCGCGCACACTGATCGCGGAAGGCGCGAAGGTGGTGCTGATCGACCGTGCAAAAGACAGGCTCGACCAACTTTGCAAGGAACTGGGGCCGAACGCGCTGCCGCTGGTCGTGGATCTGCTGCAGCCGCCGCAGGTTGCCGCGCTGCTGCCCGAGATCCTCCAGCTCGCCGGCGGGCTCGACATCTTCCATGCCAACGCCGGCGCCTACGTGGGCGGCGACGTGCTGGACGGCAATCCGGACGAGTGGGATCGCGTGCTGAACCTGAACGTCAATGCCGCGTTCCGCTCGGTGCACGCCGTGCTGCCGCACATGGTCGCGCAGAAATCAGGCGACATTATCTTTACGAGTTCCATCGCCGGGATCGTGCCGGTGGTGTGGGAGCCGATCTACACGGCGTCCAAATTCGCGGTGCAGGCCTTCGTCCACACAACGCGCCGCCAGCTCGCCAAACATGGCGTGCGGGTCGGCGCGGTGGCTCCCGGTCCGGTCGTGACGGCCCTGCTCGACGACTGGCCGAAAGCGAAGATGGATGAAGCGCTCGCCTCGGGCAGCCTGATGCAACCCAGGGAAGTTGCCGATGCCGTACTCTTCATGCTGACGCGGCCACGCAATGTGACCATTCGCGATCTCGTGATCCTTCCCAACAACGTCGATCTGTGAAACGCTCGACACGCCATCCCTAACCCGATAGTCAGCAGACCGCCAGCCATGACCTCAGAGAACCCGACCTCCGCCGCAACCGACAGCACGACCAGCAGCGCGCGCGAGGCGCGCTATGTCATCGGCGTGGACGTCGGCACGGGCAGCGCCCGGGCTGGAATATTCGACCTTGCCGGCCGCATGGTCGGGTCGGCCAAACGTGACATCACGCTGTTCCATGCGAGCGGTTCCATCGTCGAACAGTCGAGCGGCGAAATCTGGACGGCCGTGTGCGATTCCGTAAAAGAAGCGCTGTTACAGGCCGCGGTGTTGCCCGAGCAGGTTGCGGGCATCGGCTTCGACGCCACCTGTTCGCTCGTCGTGCTCGGCGCGGGCGGCCAGCCGTTACCGGTGGGTCCGTCGGAGCAGGCGGAGCGCGACATCATCGTCTGGATGGATCACCGCGCCGTCGCACAGGCCGAGCGCATCAACGCGACGGGTCACGAAGTGCTGAACTACGTGGGCGGCAAGATCTCGCCGGAAATGGAGACGCCCAAGCTGCTGTGGCTCCTCGAAAACAGGCCGGGCGTCTTCGCGGCGGCCTGGCAGTTCTTCGATCTGACCGACTTCCTCACATGGCGCGCAACCGGCGACCTGTCCCGATCGACCTGCACGGTCACCTGCAAGTGGACCTATCTCGCGCACGAGCGTCGTTGGGACGAAAGCTACTTTCGCAGCGTCGGACTGGGCGTGCTGGCGGACGAGGCTTTTGCGCGCATCGGTCAGAAGGTCGTCGACGCGGGCACGCCGCTCGGCAACGGCCTGAGCGCGGACGCCGCCGCGCAGCTCGGCCTGCGAACCGGCACGCCGGTCGCGACGGGCGTGATCGATGCCCACGCCGGAGGGATCGGCACGGTCGGCGCCGACGGTGACGCCGAGTCCTGCCTCGCCTACGTGTTCGGCACCTCGTCGTGCACGATGACCACGACCCGCAGCCCGGTCTTCGTGCCCGGCGTGTGGGGACCTTATTTTTCGGCGATGGTGCCCGATGCCTGGCTCAACGAGGGCGGCCAATCCGTTGCCGGCGCGGCCATCGAACGACTGCTCGCCATGCATCCCGCGTCCGCCGATGCACGGCTTCGCGCGCAGCGCGAAGGCTTGTCATTGCCGGCGATGCTCGCCGCCCTCGCCGCGCAAGCGGCAGACAGTTTGTCGGACGCCGTGTTGCTGGCCAACGGTCTGCATGTCGTGCCGGAGTTTCTGGGCAACCGTGCCCCGCTGGCCGACCCGCACGCCAGAGCCGTGATTGCGGGTCTTGGCATGGAAGACGATCTGGACAGCCTCGTCGCGCTCTATATTGCCGGCGTTTGCAGCATCGGCTACGGGCTGCGGCAGATCATCGAAGCGCAGGCCAACGCCGGTGCGCCGATCGAGCGGGTGGTGATCAGCGGCGGCGCCGGGCGGCTCGATCTCGTGCGGCAACTGCTCGCCGATGCGACCGGCAAGCCCGTGCTCGCCACCCAGGCGGAAGAGCCCGTGCTGCTGGGTGCCGCAATGCTCGCAGGCGTGGCCGGCGGCCAGTTCGACGACGTGCGCTCGGCCATGGCGAGGATGTCGCAGATCAGCAAGACCTATGAGCCGGGTGCCGGCAAGATCGCGGCACTGCACGAGGCGCGCTACCGCGCCTTCCTGAAATTGCAAGGCGTGGCCACAGAAATCCGCTAGACCTGCCTTCGGCGAGGACGGCGGCGCATTGGACGAGATGCCTTTACAATCCAGCACTTCGATCCGACAACCGTGACACGCGCCATGAAATACCTTCTTGCATCGACACTCGCGGTCGGCATCGCGGCCGCGAGCGCGATGGCGAACGCCCAAACGCCCGCGGGCACGGACACGCCCAAACCGGACTGCGCGATCGGGTATGTCACCGGCATTGGCGGAGCGCCGCAGAGCTTTCGCGAATACCTGGCAACGCCGGACAGAGACCGATATCGCTTCCTCGCCGACAACCCGATCCAATGCAAGATCTCCGACGAGGGACGCGCGTCGGGCTGTACCGGCATTACAAGCCTTCGCAATGAAAAAGTCAGCGTGTACGACGACATCGACAGTACTACGATGGCCGTGGTCGCGCGCGTCGAACTCGACCGGGGAACGTACCCGGTGATCATCGTCGTGCAAAAGCGCGACGTGAAATGCGAGGAGTGAGTGCGCTCGCGGGCGCTATCCGGTGACGATCCCGATGGGTCGTCCGGTCTGTCAGTACGGCATTTCGCCTGGTTTCTCAGCGAGAAAGTCGATGAACGACCGAACCTTGGACGAGACCGTCTTCTTCCTCGGATAGACCGCCCAGATCGCGGCTTCTTGTTCGCGACCAACCCCGGTCCGGTTGCCGGCGCGTCACAACCCAGCTCGGCTGACAGGTCCAGCGGCACGACGCGCGTCGGCCCGTTCGCGTACAGGTCGGCGGGGAATGTCTTGAAGGGAACACGTGAAATCAGCTTCGCGCCAATCGGGTTGGCGGCCTTGGTGTATTCGAAATCAAGGGTTTGCCAGCTCCACTGCGTGTACAGCGGAGTCGTGAAGTGAATTTACGTTCTGGCAAAGCGCGCCGGTAGCGCCCTCGGCGCAATTGAGTTTTCAGGTTTGGGGGCAAGGCAAGCGGCCGCGGTTGTGGTTTCGTGACAAGGCTTGATTCGCTTGCCGGGATGCGCGCCAAGCGCTAACGCGATTCGCGTTGCCCGTGTTGGTAGCGCGCTTCGCGTCCGAAATGAGAGGCATATGCGCATCGCCGGATTGTTCGCGTGGGCAACGGCCAACCTGGGCTTCTTGTGTCGCTGCGCATAGTCATCGCCGCGATGTTTTTTAGCGCTCGCCTCGCGAATCATCTTCGCCAAGAGCCTTTAGCCGCCGGTACAGTGTGCGCTCGCTGATGCCGAGTTGCGCGGCGAGATCCCTGCGCATCCCCACAAAACCCGCCGCTATCCGCGACAGTTCGGCATCCGTAATTTTTGGGCGAAAGAATGGGTGCAAGGATGCGGCCTCGCGGCTCGCCGGCGATACGTCGGTCCTGACCATATCGGGCAAGTGTTCCGGCCGGATCACGCCATCGTCCGCCAGCAGGCTCGCGCGTTCGAGCACGTTGCGCAGCTCGCGAATGTTGCCCGGCCAGCTATAGGCGCACAGTCGTGCGAGCGCGTCCGCTGCGACCGAGGTCTTGCGCGGCGCGCTGCTCCGTCCCGAGGCGATGCGCTGCAACGTCGAATCCACCAGCAGCGGAATATCGTCGGCGCGCTCGCGCAGCGCGGGCAGGCGGATCGGGAACGCGCTGATCCGGAAATACAGGTCCGAGCGGAACTGCCCCGCCGCCAGCATCTGCTCGAGAGGCTTGTGCGTGGCAGCCACGAGCCGGAAGTCCGCGCGCTGCGTCTCAACGCTGCCGACGCGCCGAAACGATCCCGTCTCGATGAGACGCAGCAGCTTGACCTGCATCGATAACGGCACGTCGCCTATTTCGTCGAGAAAGAGAGTCCCGCCTTGCGCCGTCTCGACGAGTCCCGGCTTGCGGCTCGAAGCACCTGTGAACGAGCCTTTCTCGTAGCCGAACAATTCGCTCTCGAACAACGTCTCCGTGATGCCGGAGCAGTCGACCACGACGAACGGCCGTTGTGCCCGATCGCTTGCCTCGTGCAGCGCCTGGGCGAACAGTTCCTTGCCGGTGCCCGACTCGCCGAGCAGCAGCACCGGCAACATCGACGGCGCAACCCGCTGCAATGCCGAAATCGCCTCGTTGAATGCGGGTGAGCGGCCGACCAGCCCGTCCACGCTTGGCCGCGCGGACGCACCACGCACCGTCGAGAGCCGCTCGACATATGCGACGATCTCGCGCCGGGCGTCGAAGATGGGGCGCAGTTCCACATCCACATGCTCGGGTCCGCGCGGCGTGTGATGGATATGCAGCACACGGTCCGCGCTGCGGATTTCGGAGGCCCGCTTCATCGGGCAATGCTCGCCGGCCTGGTCGCACGGTACGTCGTAGTGGTGCGACACCTGGTAGCAGCGGCGGCCCACGTGCGGCTGCCCCGCGACACCGAACTGCCTCCGGTATGCGGTGTTCGCCGCAAGGATCCGATAGTGCGGGTCGAGCACGATGGACGGCTGCGGGTCGTATTCCAGATAGGAGACGAGCGCGGTGATCTCGGGCGCGTCTGGCAGCGCGGCCGTCGCATCAGGCGAGGCGGCTGGCGAGGATGCGGGCTCGGGCAGGATCATGGTGGCGGACCGGAAATACGTCGAAGAACGAGCACTATACGCGGCAACTGCCAACTCCGCCACCGACTGCCATATGGCAGTCGGTGGCAGTCAGCCGCCGGCGGTTCCCGTCCGCGCAGGTTCGTGCACAACGCCGTGCAGAGCCTGAAAGCCGATATAGATCATGGATTTAACAACGCGGCGCGAGACGCCGCCCCGACTGGCACGATACTTGATTCAAGTCGCTCCCGAATGCTGCTGGACGCCCCGTCCGACAAGAGGAACGACCGCCATGACCGCCAACCAGTTTGTCGTCGAAGGATTCTTCGATCCCGCCACGTGGACCATCAGCTATCTGCTGCTGGATCCGCACACCCGGCAATGCGCGCTGATCGACAGCGTGCTCGATTACGACCCGAAATCAGGACGCACCCGAACCGGGTCCGCCGACCGCCTCGCCGCGCGCGTCGAAGCGCTGGGCGCAAGCGTGCAATGGTTGCTGGAAACGCATGTGCACGCGGACCACCTGTCCGCCGCGCCGTATCTCAGGGAACGGCTCGGCGGGCGAATCGCGATCGGCGCGCAGGTGACGTGCGTCCAGCAGGTGTTCGGCCAGCTCTTCCACGCCGGTCGTGAATTTGCCGCCAACGGCTCGCAGTTCGATCACCTCTTTGCCGACGGCGAAACCTTCGGCGTGGGACGGCTGCTAGTGCGCGTGATGCACACGCCGGGCCACACGCCGGCGTGCGTGACCTACGTGGTGAGCGATGGCGACGACCACGCGGCGTTCGTCGGCGACACGCTCTTCATGCCCGACTACGGCACTGCCCGCTGCGACTTTCCGGGCGGCGACGCAGCCACGCTGTACCGCTCGATCCGCCGTGTGCTCAGCCTGCCTGCGCACACCCGCCTCTACATGTGCCACGACTATCAGCCGGGCGGCCGCCCGGTGCAGTTCGAGAGTTCCGTAGCGGACCAACGCGAGCGCAACATTCACGTCCGCGAAGGGACGCCCGAGCAGGCCTTCGTCGCAATGCGCACGGCCCGCGATGCGACGCTCGAGATGCCCGTCCTGATCCTGCCGTCCGTTCAGGTGAACATGCGCGCCGGCCATCTGCCCGAGCCCGAGAGCAACGGCGTGTCGTATCTCAAGATTCCGGTGAATGCGCTGTAGAAGACGCGACGATCGCCGGCAGAACAGTTAGGAGAGGCAATGAATATCAAAAGATTGACGGATGCGCTGAGCGTATCCCCGCAGATTCAGGTCGCAGACCTGCCGGCGTTGCGCGCCGCGGGCTTTCGCACGTTGATATGCAACCGTCCGGACGGCGAAGGCCCCGATCAGCCGACTTTTGCTGAAATCGCGGCGGCCGCGCGCGATGAGGGAATCGAGGCGCGCTATCTGCCGGTCGAATCGGGGAGGGTGAGCGACGCTGACGCACGGCTGTTCGGCGAATACCTGCATGGCCTGCCGGGACCGGTGCTCGCGTATTGCCGCAGCGGTATGCGCTCGGCCACGCTGTGGGCGTTGTCCCGCGCCTCGGCCGAGCCGTTCGCCGGAATCGTCGCTGCCGGGAAAGCGGCCGGCTACGATCTGACCGGGCTCGCCGGCCGGATGGCGTCGCCCCTCGTGGTCTCGCAGGAGCGGCACGACATCGTGATCGTGGGGGCCGGCGCAGCCGGCATCGCAACGGCGTCGAGCCTGCTCGCGCGCTCGCCCGGCCTGGATATCGCCGTGATCGATCCGGCCGATACGCACTACTACCAGCCGGGCTGGACGATGGTCGGCGCAGGCGTGTTCCGGCCCGAGACGACGGCACGCACGATGGACGACGTGCTGCCCGGCGAGGTGCGCTGGATCAAGGCCGCGGTGGCCGCGTTCGAGCCGGAGAACCATGCCGTGGTGCTGGAAGGCTGCCGCGTCGTCCGGTATAGCCAACTGATCGTCTGCGCGGGGCTCAAGCTCGACTGGAACGCCATTGAAGGGTTGCCGCAGACACTCGGCCGCAACGGCGTGACCTCGAACTACCGCTACGACCTCGCCCCGTACACGTGGCGTCTGGTGCAGGAGCTCAAGGGCGGGCGCGCGCTGTTTACGCAGCCGCCGATGCCGATCAAATGCGCCGGCGCGCCGCAAAAGGCGATGTATCTGTCCTCCGATCACTGGCGGCGCGCCGGTCGGCTCAATGGGATCGATGTCGAGTTCTATAACGCGGGAGCGGTGCTGTTCGGCGTGGCGGACTACGTACCCGCGCTGATGAAATACGTCGAGAGCTACGGCATCAAGCTGAATTTCGGCCTCAACCTGAGCGCGATCGATGGCGAGGCGAAGCGCGCGACCTTCACGCGCACGATGGCGGATGGCGCGACCGAACGCTTCGAAACGGAATTCGACATGATTCACGTGGTGCCGCCTCAAAAGGCGCCCGACTTTATCGCCGCCAGTCCGCTCGCCGACGCGGCGGGCTGGCTCGACGTCGACCCGACGACCTTGCGACACAAGCGTTTTGACAACGTCTACGGGCTTGGCGACGTGACCAACACGCCGAACGCAAAGACCGCCGCCGCCGCCCGCAAGCAGGCGCCGGTCGTCGCGCACAACGTGCTCGCGGCGCTCGGCGCAATGCCGGGGATCGCAAAGTACGACGGCTATGGCTCGTGTCCGCTGACGGTCGAGCGCGGCAAGATCGTCCTCGCCGAGTTTCTCTACGGCGGCAAGGTCGCGCCGACCTTCCCCGGCTGGCTGATCGACGGCAAGCATCCGTCGCGGCTCGCCTGGCTGCTGAAGGAGCGCATCCTGCCGCCGCTCTATTGGCGCGGCATGCTCAGGGGCAAGGAGTGGCTCGCCCGTCCCCGGCTCGCCGAATGAGCGGCGGTCTGTCATCAACCCTCGAGTCTATCCATGCTGATCTCACTTCTACTCGGCGCAATCGTGGGCGCGTTGCTCGGTCTCACGGGCGCGGGCGGCGGCATTCTCGCGGTGCCCGCGCTGGTGTTCGGGATGGGCTGGCCGATGCAGCAGGCCACGCCGGTCGCGCTCGTCGCGGTATCGAGCAGCGCGGCGGTCGGCGCGCTCGAGGCGTTCCGCAAGGGGCTTGTCCGCTATCGCGCCGCGCTGTTCATGGCGATAGCCGGGATTCCGGCGACAGCGCTGGGCGCCCGTCTCGCACACGCGTTACCGCAGCGTTTGCTGCTTACGCTCTTTGCCGGCGTGATGCTGGTCGTCGCGGTTCGGCTGCTGCGCCACACGCTCCGCAGCGGCGCGGCGCCCCAGCCTGAATCGGCGCTGTGCGTGGCGCGCCTCGATCCCGCGACCGGCCGGCTTGTCTGGTCGTGGGCGACGGGCGCGGCGCTCGCGGCGACAGGCGCGCTCACCGGACTGATGACCGGTCTGCTCGGTGTCGGCGGAGGCTTCATCATCGTGCCGATGATGCGCAAGCTGACCAACGTGCCCATGCACGGCGTGGTGGCCACTTCGTTGCTGGTGATCACGCTGGTCGGCGGCGGCGGTGTCATCGCCACGGTGCGCCACGGCACAGCGCTGCCGCTCGAAGTCGTGCTGTGGTTCAGCCTCGCCACAGGCGCGGGGATGCTGGCGGGACGCGTGGCGTCTCATCGTCTGCCGGGGCACCAGGTGCAGCTCGGTTTTGCAGCGATTCTGATCTGCGTGGCGCTAGGACTGATGGCGAAGGCCGCGATCGCCTGACGCCGCTCAGTTGCTAGTGCGCGGCCTGGGTCGCGCGCAGCATCGAGCGGCACCGGTTCAGTCTTGCGGCTTCCCGGAACCGATGGTGTCCAACGACGACAACACGTCCTGCGGCAAATCAAGGTTCACGCTTTCGATGTTCTGCCTCAGATGCTCGACCGACGAGGTGCCGGGAATCAGCAGTATGTTCGGCGAGCGATGCAGCAACCATGCAAGCGCCACCTGCATCGGCGTCGCGCCGCACTGGTTAGCCGCGTCGTTCAGCGCTTCGGCCTGCAGCGGAGAGAAGCCGCCGAGCGGAAAGAACGGCACATAGGCGATCCCATCTTCCGCGAGACTGTCGATCAGCACGTCATCGTTGCGATGCGCGAGGTTGTACAGGTTCTGCACGCATACGATCTCCGTCATCGCGCGTCCCTGCGCGATCTGCTTCGCCGTCACGTTGCTCAACCCAATGTGCCGAATCAAGCCTTTTGCCTGAAGCTGCGCGAGTGCGGCTAGCGGCGCTTCGATATCGCCCTCGGCCGGCGCGGTGACGTCGAACATCACGCGAAAGTTCACGACGTCCAGCACATCGAGACCGAGATGGCGAAGGTTGTCATGCACCGCCGACTCCAGTTCCGCCGCCGAGGCGGCGAGGTTCCACGAGCCATCGCTACCTCGGCTCGCGCCCACTTTCGTAACGATAGTGAGCGCATCGGGATACGGATGAAGCGCCTCGCGGATGATCTGATTGGTCACGTGGGGGCCGTAGAAATCGCTCGTATCGATATGGGTGATTCCGCTTTCAACGGCCGTACGGAGCACGGCTATCGCCGCGTTGCGGTCTTTCGGCGGACCGAAAACGTGTGGACCCGCCAGCTGCATCGCACCGTAGCCCATGCGCGTAACAGGGAAATCGCCAAGTTCAAACGTGCCTGCCCGCGTCACTTCAGTCATCGATGCACTCCTTTTTTCGGGTTGATGTTTCTGTCGCTGAAACCTGCTCGAATAGAATACGAATAATCATTCAGATTGTGAATTCGCATATGCGCACCGATAACGGACAGGGGCTGAACGCCCGCAAACAGCCGCAGCAGGCGCGTTCGCAAGCCACCGTGGACGCCATTTTCGATGCGACTATTCAGGTTTTGCTGGCCGAAGGGTTGCAGCGGCTCACCACCATCCGGGTAGCCGAGCGAGCCGGTGTATCGGTCGGCACGCTCTATCAGTACTTTCCGCAAAAGCAGGCGCTTCTCTTTGCCGTGCTGCAACGACATCTGGAAAGGGTGGTGAGCGCGACGGAAGCCGCCGCCGGGTCGGCGCACAACGCCACTTTGTCGGCAATGGTGAAGGCGGTCGTTGCCGCATTCGTGAAAGCAAAGACGGAGAACCTGGACGAATCGCGTGCGCTATACGCAGTTGCCCTCGAACTCGACTCGCGCGACTACGTACGCGAAGTGCAGACTCGCAGCCGCGTGGCGCTGGAGGCGATGCTGAAAACGGCTTCCGACGCGCAGTTTGACGACATTCCCACGACCACTTTCATGTTCATGGGCGCATTGGCCGGCCCTGTCCGTTCGCTGCTCGAGAACAAGCCGCCACCATCCATGATCCGCAAGCTACGCGGTCAACTTGAGTCGCTTTGTCTAGGGTATCTGGAACGCGAGGCGCGTCCGAAGTGATCGGTGAGCACGGGTCTCGAACGCGACAGGTGCCACACACGCTGAAATCCGCGCCACCCATGTGAAAACCGGCTGACATGCTGCCGGAAAAAGTCTAGCCGGCCTGCCCTCGTTGCGAGGGCGCGACCGTGCGCGACTGTCGCTGCCCGACGCCTTCGGGCCGGGCAGCGACGCGATCGCCGGGCGTCCCCGGCGATCGACTCCTGGGTCCTGCGCGCCTGACTGCGACAGAACCGTTGCGCCTTACTTGCGCTTCAGTTGCGAGATATCCCGCACCGCGCCGCGGTCAGCGGAGGTGGCCAGCGCCGCATAGGCCTGCAACGCCTGCGACACCACGCGCTCACGCGCCGCCGGCATCCACGCCTTGTCGCCGCGCGCCACCATGGCTGCGCGGCGGCGCGCCAATTCCTCGTCCGTGACCACCAGGTGCATCTTGCGATTAGGAATGTCGATTTCGATCACATCGCCCTCTTCCACCAGACCGATCGTGCCGCCTTCGGCCGCTTCCGGCGACGCGTGCCCGATCACCAGCCCGGACGAACCGCCGGAGAAGCGGCCGTCGGTGAAGAGCGCGCAGGTCTTGCCCAAGCCCTTCGATTTCAGATACGACGTGGGGTAAAGCATTTCCTGCATGCCGGGGCCGCCCTTGGGGCCTTCGTAACGGATCACGACCACGTCGCCAGCCACCACTTTGTCGCCCAGAATGGCTTCGACGGCGTCGTCCTGACTTTCGTACACGCGCGCACGCCCGGAGAAAATCCACTGCGATTCGTCGACACCCGCGGTCTTGACGATACAACCCTTGTCCGCGAGGTTGCCGTACAGCACGGCGAGGCCGCCGTCTTTCGAATACGCGTTCTCCTTGCTGCGAATGCAGCCGGTCTTGCGGTCCGTATCCAGCGAGGCGAACGTGGCCTCCTGACTGAACGCGACGGTGGTCGGAATGCCGCCCGGCGCCGCGCGGAAGAACTTCTGCGCGGCTTCGCCGGCGCCGCCGGCGATGTCCCATTGGGCGATCGCATTGCCCAGCGTGCCGCTATGCACGTTGCCGCACGACAGGTCGAGCAGATCCGCGCGAGCCAGTTCACCCAGAATACCGAGGATGCCGCCGGCACGGTGAACGTCTTCGATATGGTATTTGTCGGTGGCGGGCGCGGCTTTGCACAGGCAAGGCACTTTGCGCGAGATGCGATCGATGTCGGACATGGTGAAATCGACGCCGGCTTCCTGCGCCGCCGCCAGCAGGTGAAGCACGGTGTTGGTCGAACCGCCCATGGCGACGTCGAGCGCCATGGCGTTCTCGAATGCCGCCTTGCTCGCGATGCTGCGCGGCAGGACCGACGCGTCTTCTTCCTGATAGTAGCGGCGGCACAGGTCCACCACCAGACGGCCGGCCTGCTCGAACAGACCCTTGCGCCATGCGTGCGTGGCGACGATCGTGCCGTTGCCGGGCAACGCCAGACCGATGGCTTCGGTCAGGCAATTCATCGAGTTCGCGGTGAACATGCCCGAGCAGGAGCCGCACGTCGGGCAGGCGCTGCGCTCGATCTCCGCGACTTCCGCGTCGCTGACCTTCGAGTCGGCCGCCTTGATCATCGCGTCGATCAGATCGATTTTGGCGATCACCTGCCCGTCTTTCGGCGACGTGACCTTGCCCGCTTCCATCGGACCGCCGGAGACGAACACGACGGGAATGTTCAGGCGCATGGCGGCCATCAGCATGCCTGGCGTGATCTTGTCGCAATTGGAGATGCAGACCATGGCGTCGGCGCAATGCGCGTTGACCATGTACTCGACCGAGTCGGCGATCAGTTCGCGCGAGGGCAGCGAATACAGCATGCCGCCGTGGCCCATGGCGATGCCGTCGTCCACTGCGATGGTATTGAATTCCTTGGCGACGCCGCCAGCCGCTTCGATCTGCTTCGCGACCAGCGCGCCGAGGTCGCGCAAATGCACATGCCCCGGCACGAACTGGGTGAACGAGTTCACCACCGCAATAATGGGCTTGCCGAAATCACCGTCCTTCATGCCGGTGGCACGCCACAGCGCGCGTGCGCCGGCCATGTTGCGACCATGAGTCGAAGTTCGTGAACGATATTCAGGCATCTGTATCCTCAGGTATTGGGGTCTTTTAACTTGGAATGGCACTCCGCGCGGACCGGCCACATGACCTTTTCAGGGCGTGACGGCATACGCCTGCCCCGCCGGCAGCGGCTCGCGATACCGCGAATGGTGTGCGTTGGGAATGGACGAATAGTGCGAGAGCGCGAGTAAGACGTCCAATATATTTTTTCAGCGCAATTAGGTCGAAAAAGATATTGATAGCGTTCGATCAGCGGACGGAAGATGTGGAGATAGCGCGGCGATCGTCAGGCGCACGCCCCAATTACTGAATTTCACTCACAAGCCCATGCAATTCTGACCATATTGTTGAGCGAAGTGTATGCACTTAACCTTGACTTCATCACGCAACGTCGGCGAAGGACTGAGCGCTGCCCTGCATGGGGCGCGAGCCGCGTTGCCTCGCTCAATCATCGGAATGGAATCATGGAAAATCGCAAGCTCGGAAACAACCTCGAAGTCTCGGCGCTCGGCTTGGGCTGCATGAGCATGAGTTCGGCATATGGGCCGCCCGCGGACAGGCAGGAAATGATCAAGCTCATCCGCGCGGCACACGAGCGGGGCGTTACGCTGTTCGACACAGCGGAAGCCTACGGGCCTTTCGTCAATGAAGAGCTGGTTGGCGAAGCGTTGCAGCCGGTCCGTGACAAGGTCGTTATCGCCACCAAGTTCGGCTTCGACATCGACCTCGCAACCGGTGAACGCCGCGGCGGCACCAATAGCCGCCCCGAGCACATCAGAGCCGTCGCAGAAGCCGCGCTCAAGCGTTTGCGAACCGATCGCATCGATCTGTTCTATCAGCATCGCGTGGATCCGGCGGTGCCGATCGAAGACGTGGCCGGCGCCGTAAAGGCGTTGATTGCCGAAGGCAAGGTCAAGCATTTTGGGCTGTCCGAGGCAGGCGTGCAAACCATCCGTCGAGCCCATGCGGTCCAGGCAGTGACCGCCGTGCAAAGCGAGTTTTCGCTGTTCTGGCGAGCGCCGGAACAGGAGCTTCTTCCAACCCTCGAAGAGCTTGGTATCGGATTCGTACCTTTTAGCCCCTTGGGCGCGGGTTTTCTCACCGGCAAAATTGACGAGACCACCCAGTTCGATTCAACGGATTTTCGCAATCTCGTTCCTCGTTTTTCGGTCGAGGCACGCAAGGCGAATATGGCGCTCGTCAACGTCGTCAAATCCGTCGGCGCGCGCAAGGGCGCCAGCCCGGCTCAGGTCGCACTCGCATGGCTGCTGGCGCAGAAGCGCTGGATCGTGCCGATCCCGGGTACGACCAAACTTCAGCGCCTGGAGGAAAATCTTGGTGGCGCCGATCTGGTGCTATCGCGAGAAGACCTCGTTGAAATCGACCGGGAGACCTCCAGGATCAAGGTGCAGGGCGAGCGGCTGCCCGAGGCCGTGCTGAAGATGACAGGCCTTTAGACGAAAGAGACGAACGGCCGCTCAAGGATTGCCATGGACATCTGAACGTCCCTTCAATCTGGCTCGTCGCTAGATGAGCCCTTGAGCCGTCATGGCTAAGAGCAGCCGCTCGGCCCCGATGCCGAAACCGGCTCCCTCCCGATATGCCCCTCCGCCCACAACTTGTTGCTGCGCTCCGAGTTCGGTGCAACGCATCTCGAAGCCCTGCCCGTTCAGGTAGTAGCTGAGGCCTCTGCGGGCCGCGCCGTCGACTTCATAGTTCAGTCCGAGTGAATCGAAAAAGCCAATCGCTATAGCCTGGCTCCGCCTCGCAGCCCGTTCCGGGCTTGAGGACAGGTATTCGAATCCCAGTTGCGTAAACTCCCGATAGCGGCCGGCCTGCGGCCGCTCATATCGATAGCACCGTGCAACGTAAAACAGCATGCGTTCCTCTCGCCGACCGAGCAGTTCGTCGCACTTCTCCTGGAACAAAGCCGTGGCTTCCGGGATCAGGCAGCAGGGACGTCCCTTCTTATCCGGAAAGGCCCACATCTGATCGACGATCTCGCTGCCACCCGCCTTCTGGATAAACGTGTCCTGCGACCACAAAGCGGGAACGATCGCCTCTTGCGCTCCCGCGTCAATGAAGATAGCTCCGGAACCTGTCCTCCAGAGCGCGTATTTGCGCAGCTTCCTTTCCAACGATAAAACGGGTTCCGCGAATCATGGTCATGAGATCCTCTCGAGTCTGAAAATAAAAAAAGGCGCCTGAGGCGCCTTGATCGTTTGTGCATGGAGCAGGAAGAACCGAACTCTCCAGTTCCTTGCTATGGACGTAACGAACCACGGCGCATTGAATTGCAGCCGTGATGATGGTGAGACCTGGTCGGGACGTTACGGAGTTCCATGTCGCCGATATTGACACACAAAGCTGATGTTGTGTGCAAGTCGATTTGTCTCCGGGTGGTCCGATTGAACGACCGCACCGTTAAAACACGACGACGCAATTTCCGCGCTAACGAACAGTCGCATACACTCTGGTGTTCGACAGTCGCCCGCCCGGCTCGACCCGCGAGTGGCGCAGCGTCCCTTCGAAATCCATACCCACGCGCTCGCAGATCCGCCAACTTTTTGCGTTGAGTTCATCGACCATGGCTTGGACCCGCCGCGCGCGCAGATCCGCAAACGCGAATTTCAAAAGTGCGTCTACGCCTTCGCTTATCAAACCTCGCCCGAGATACTGCGTGCGGCCCCACCATCCAATGTCGAAGGCGGGAATGGACCAAACGGGCCGATGTATGCCTGCGCAGCCGACCACTGTTTCGGTGTTGCGGAGGAACATCAGGAAAGGAAAGTCGCGCCGCGCGGCGAAATCAGCGAATCCGTTTCGGCAAAATGCTTCGGATGCTTCGAGCGAGGGGGCGTCGAGGGCCCATGGAAGGGATGCGGGAAATTCTCTTAGCGCGTCCAGAGAATCAACGGTAGCGTCGAAAACCATTTGCCCGTCGCCCGGGCGAGGGCATCGGACGGTCAGCCGTTCGGTCTGAAGCGCATCGCACACATCCAGCAGAATCGGTTGCATGTCTCTCCGGGTCGCCTTGTCGATCGGCCATTCGCCGCAGCGTTTGAATATACCGAGTAACAAAAGCCCGAGCAACGTCGCTTTGGATCACGCAAAAACGAGCGACCACCTCTCCTTAGTGCCGCCACGAACCATGCGGCAGTTCCACCTCTCGCTTCGCTTCAGCCAACCTCTCCAGAAGACCCGCCCGATCCAGCCGAACGCAATACGCGGGCTTCGCCCGTTCAAAGCGCCAGCTCGCGGACAACGAGCCCGCATCGACAGCGTCGAAACCGAATTGATCCAGAATACCGGCTACCACCTGCTTGGCCGCGAGGTCGTCGCCCGCCATTGGCAGCGCACGCCTTGCTGATTCTCCAGCCGGAGTGCCGTCCGTTTCGAGATCCTTTGCGAGAATCGCGTTGAAGGCCTTCACCAGCCTCGCTCCGCGCAAATGGCGCGCCATCAATTCACTGGTGGTTATGGCGTGCTGGTCCAGTACGTCGATATGACCATCGCGCTCGGGATAATAGTTGCACGTGTCGATCACGATCTTCCCTTCCAGCTCCGCAACGGGCAGCGCGAGGTAATGGCGAAACGGCACCGCCACCACGGCCAGCTCGCCGAATACCGCGGCCTCACGCGCGGTGCCGACCCGGCAGCCAATTGCCGCGGCTGTGCTCATCAGCGTTTCCGTGCCCCGCGAGTTGCTTATCATCACCTCGTGCCCGTGCTGTTTTGCCAGCGTCGCCATCGCCCTGCCAAGAAATCCCGCACCCAAAATACCCATCTTCATTTTCAATCTCCTGTTGAACTTGCCGGCGGCATCATCAACCGCCCGCACCGTGCAACTACTATGATTGAAAACCTGAACGAGATAAACGATGATTCCGGTTCGCCTGTAGAAACTATGAGTGGGGAATCATGGACCGCCTGACCAGCATGGCCATCTTCGTCAAAGCCGCCGAAAGCGGCTCGTTTGCGGCAGCCGCTCTCGCCTTCGGCATTTCGTCGCAAATGGCCGGGCGGCATGTGATCGCGCTCGAAGAGCGGGTCGGCGCGCCGCTTCTTGCCCGTACCACCCGTCGCCAGAGCTTGACCGAAATCGGACAGATATTTTATGAACGCTGCAAAGCCCTGCTCGCGGATGCCGAGGCGGCGGAATCGGTAGCCATGGACTTCTCAGCGTCGCCGCGTGGACGGCTGCGTGTCACTGCCCCGGTTACATTTGGATCCTGTTGCCTGGCGCCGTTAATCACGCGCTATCTTCGCGCGCATCCCGACGTGCAGGTCGATCTCACGCTAACCGATCGTTTTGTGGATCTCGTGGATGAAGGTTATGAAGTGGCGATCCGGCTCGGCACCCTGTCGGATTCGTCGATGATCGCAAAACCGCTGATGCCGTATCGACTGCTCGCCTGCGCGTCGCCCGCTTATCTGCAGGAACGGGGTGAGCCCAAAACACCGGAAGCACTGGTCAAGCATGAGTGCCTTGGTTTTTCCTTCACGTCGCTACCGCCGTACAACGAGTGGGTCTTCGGCAGTTCGCGCGGCAAGCATGCCGTGACCGTCACCGGGCGCTTTCAGGCGAACGATACGAAGGCACTGATTGCGGCTGCGGTTGACGGCTTTGGCATCGCACTCGCCCCGGAGATTGCCGTCAAAGAGGATATTGCCGCAGGCCGACTCGTGCGTCTTCTGCGCAAATACGAGGCGCCTGAACGGCCCATGCACGCGGTCTTTACCGCTAGACGGGTCACGCCGAAATTGCGCGCGTTCATCGACCTGGTGGTGGAAGAATTCGGACCTCGGGTTAGCACCGTCAATCGACGAGGGCGATCGCAAAGCTCCGCTGTGACTGAAGTACGATGAAGTCGACAAACAAGTCCGCCACGCTTTTCATGCGTCATGCAGGGTATCTGCCGCGCGATCCGGGCAATCGGTCGATGCATCACGCGAGGCAGCAGCAGGGAAAGCGCCAGTGAGAGATAGCCGCCCTCCATTGCGTCCGCTCGATCACAGCAACGGCAGCGTCAGTCTGATGTGTTCCGCGAATGCCGTGATCAGATGGGAGGGACGCTCCCGCTCGAACTTCAAGGTAATGCCAATGGTGGGCAACGGCGGAAGCGCCGGATCGCCATTGAGTATGTGGAGATCCGGGGCGACCGCCGTCTGCGTGATGACGGCGAACGCCTGCCCCGAGCGGACCAGCGCCGTGAGACCGGCGAGACTGCTGCTTGCATAGGCGATGCGGTAAGCCCTGCCCGCGATTCGCAGCGCGTCGCAGGCGGCCGCATGGTCGAGCGTGTCCGGATCGGAAACCGCCAGCGGCAAAGGGTCGAAGTGCACCGGATCCAGCCCCGGACTGCCGACCCAGACCAGCGGTTCGCGCCGAATGATGTCGTCATCCGGCGCGTCATCCGGCACCGAGATCATCGCAAGGTCCAGCGCATGCATCTCCAGTTGTTCGAGCAAGCGCGGAGTGGGCGCGCAAACCACCTCCACCAGCGCCTGAGGGTGCTGGCTCGAGAACTGACGCAGCAAATGCGGCAGGAAAACCGCCGCGTAGTCGTCCGGGCAGCCGAACCGGATCGTGCCCGACAGCCCTTTACCCGACAGGTCTGCCATCGCCTCGTCGTGCAGTCGCAGAATGCGTTGTGCGTGGATCAACAGCCGTTCGCCGGGGTCCGTCAGCACCACGCCGCGACCCGTGCGCTGAAACAGCGGCTGCTCGACGATTTCTTCGAGCCGCTTCATCTGCTGACTCAGCGCCGACTGGGTCCGGCCGATCCGGTTGGCCGCACGAGTGAGCGCCCGAACTTCGGCGACGACGATGAACGACCGCAGCAGATCGATTTCGAGTGAAAGACTCAAGGTATTAGGCTCGCTTCTATCTTCTATAAGAACTATTAGGTTCTATGAAATCAGAGAGCCACCTAGACTGCAAGCATTCCCGCCACAGCCAAGGAGAACCTCCGTGTCCCGCAACGACGACGCAACTTTCTGGCGCAACGCCAGGCAGCACCTCATTCGATATGGCGGCACCTTCGAGCCGATGATCATCGAGCGCGCGCAGGGCAGCTTCGTCTATGACGCGGACGGCCGCGCGATCCTGGATTTCACTTCGGGGCAGATGAGCGCGGTGCTCGGGCACAGCCATCCGGAAATCGTCTCGGTCATCAACGAATACGCAGGCAAGCTCGACCATCTGTTCAGCGGGATGCTGTCGCGTCCGGTGGTCGACCTCGCGACCCGGCTGGCCGACATCACGCCTGACGGACTCGACCGGGCGCTGTTGCTCAGCACAGGCGCGGAGTCGAACGAGGCCGCCATCCGGATGGCGAAGCTGGTCACGGGCAAATATGAAATCGTCGGCTTCGCGCAGTCGTGGCACGGCATGACGGGCGGAGCAGCGTCCGCCACCTACAGTGCCGGCCGCAAGGGCGTCGGTCCGGCCGCCGTCGGCTCCTTTGCGATCCCCGCGCCGTTCCCGTACCGGCCGCGGTTCGAGCGCAACGGTGAATACGACTACCTGGCGGAGCTGGACTACGCCTTCGATCTCATCGACCGCCAGTCCAGCGGCAACCTCGCCGCTTTCATCGCGGAGCCGATTCTCAGTTCCGGCGGAATCATCGAACTGCCGCCAGGCTACATGGTCGCGTTGAAGCGCAAATGCGAGGAGCGCGGCATGCTGCTGATCCTCGATGAAGCGCAAACCGGGGTCGGGCGCACGGGCACGATGTTCGCCTGCCAGCGCGACGGCGTCACGCCCGACATTCTCACGCTGTCGAAGACGCTGGGCGCCGGCCTGCCGCTCGCGGCCGTCGTGACCTCCGCGCAGATCGAAGAACGGGCCCACGAATTGGGTTACCTGTTCTACACGACCCATGTGTCCGATCCGCTTCCGGCGGCCGTCGGTCTACGAGTGCTGGACGTGGTCGAGCGCGACGGGCTGGTTGCGCGGGCGAACCTGATGGGCGAGCGGCTCAAACGCGGCCTGCTGGATCTGATGGAGCGCTTCGAGTGCATCGGCGACATTCGCGGACGCGGGCTGCTGCTGGGTATGGAAATCGTCAAGGACCGCCGCACGAAGGAACCGGCGGATGGGCTTGGCGCAAAGATCACCCGCGAGTGCATGAAGCTGGGGCTCAGCATGAACATCGTGCAGTTGCCCGGTATGGGCGGGGTGTTCCGGATCGCGCCGCCGCTGACCGTTCACGAGGATGAGGTGGATCTCGGGCTGGCGTTGCTCGGACAGGCTATCGAGCGCTCGCTTTGATCGACTCGCAAGACGGCGGACAAAACGGAATTGTCGCGCGGAGAATCACGTTCATGTGATCGACCAGTGGGTCGAATATGTATCTCATATTCGACCACATATTGAGCTTAAAGCAAAACAATCGACTCGATCATCACAAATATGTCAGACTAAATCAGTGATCGAAATTGGAAAAGCAAGATGCTTAAGCTGCATGAGTCGATCGTCACCGATCTGATCGAGTCGATCGTGTCCGGGCAATTTGCGCCGGGCACCTCGCTGCCGAACGAGATCGAACTCGCCGAGGCGAGAGGGGTCAGCCGTACCGCGGCGCGGGAAGCCATGCAGAAGCTGCAGTCCCTTGGCCTGATCGAAGTGCGTCGACGCAAAGGAGCCAGCGTGCTGCCCCGCGGCGCCTGGAATCTCCTCGACCCGAGCGTGCTCGAGGTGGCCGTCAAGTATGTGGCGGACGTCGACTTCTTTCATGATCTGATCGAAGCGCGTCTTCTGATCGAGCCTCGCGCCGCGGAACTCGCCGCACAACGCGCGAACGACCGGGATCTCGAACGCATCGGAGCGGCGCTCACGTCAATGGGAGCCGAGGCCGACGGAACACGCGGCCCCGGTTGGCACGACGCGGATCTGTCGTTCCATGCCTCGATCATCGACGCAACCGGGAACTGGGTTCTACGACAACTGATCGTGACGATCCGGGCAGCGCTTGCCGCCGAGATCCGCGTGACGGGCCAGCATGCGGCCGACCCGAGAGACTCCTTGCAAATGCACCAAAACGTCTTTGACGCGATTCGCCGGCGACAGCCCACGCAGGCGCATGCCGCCATGACCTGGCTACTCCTCTCGACGCGGCGCGATCTCGACGCAATCGGTCGCGGCGAGGTACGCCGCTCGCAGGGATAGTCGATTAGCTGCTTGTCAGAAGTACTCAACCGGCACACAAAGGTGACGATATGCGCAAACTCCGCTCGCAGAGTTGGTTCGGCAGGAACGACAAGGACAGTTTCATCCACCGCTGTGGATGAAGAATCAGGGCATTCCACACGACGAATTCGACGGACGCCCGGTGATCGGCATCTGCAATACGTGGTCCGAACTGACGCCGTGCAACGCGCATTTTCGCGAGCTCGCCGAGTATGTGAAAAAAGGCGTGCACG
>Ga0255336_100151_pt1 | contig 154889 bp, 140 predicted proteins | sample MeOH1_35cm_T3_17_FD_189102 | JGI IMG/M metagenome (GOLD analysis project Ga0255336, IMG submission 189102) | Sandy soil microbial communities from University of British Columbia, Vancouver, Canada - MeOH1_35cm_T3_179 | ecosystem: Engineered > Artificial ecosystem > Sand microcosm > Unclassified... | reverse complement strand
GAGAGTAGGTCGCCGCCAGGCCTTCCAAGCCCTCACAACCACACCACCCCCGCGGGGTGGAGCAGCCCGGTAGCTCGTCAGGCTCATAACCTGAAGGCCGCAGGTTCAAATCCTGCCCCCGCAACCATGAATAAAGCCCTGAAACCAAAGGCGTTTCAGGGCTTTTTCTGTGGCCGATTCACTCCTGAAAATCTCCGTAAGCTACCATATAGCTACCACCAGAAATCTGATTTGGGATGGAGTTGGGCGTCATGAGGGCGCGCAAACTCGGTCGCATTGAGGCTGAACGGCTGAACCCGCTCGGACCCAGCAGTGCGTTGGGCAACGCGTACCTTGGCACAGCGAGAGGTTCCGGCGCGGCGGCACCGATCTTCGAGGTCGGTACGCTCGCCGATAAGGATGGATAGCGCTTCTGCACGGTGACCGCCTGGCTGGAATGCATCAGGAACCCGCAGCGGAATGGCGGCGCAGACGCCCTTCCTTGTCGCCCCGTTATTGAGGCTCTCAGTGAACCCAATCTCGTGGGGCTGGCGCCGTTGATCCGTGAACAGGGTCTGGCCGTGATGGACGTGCATCCGGCCCATCTCGGCGCATCGGCAGGGGGTCGGAAAGACCTTGCCGGGATTCAGCAGCTCTTCCGGATCGAAGACGCATTTGATCCGCCGTTGCTGAAGCATGTCGATATCGGTGAACTGATAGGTCATCAGTCCCTTTTTCTCGATGCCGGGAGGACCCGGTAAGCGGTCAGGCCGTCGCACTCGAACGGCCGGCGCTCGGCTTCGCGTTCCAGCACGCCGTCATTGCCGACGATCCGCCGCAACTCGGAGGCGAGCATGCCGACGCTGACCGGATCGCTGGCATCAAACTTGTCGGTCACGAAAATCTCCATCGTTCAGAGAGGGGCATCCGAGTTCCAGGCGGCCGCGTTCTCGCGCCGCGCGAAATCGGCTATTCGTATTGGGCGGCCGGATCGATCTTCCCCTTGAAGATGCGATAGACGACGAGCGTGTAGATCCAGGTTAACGGCAGCACGAACAGGCCAGCGCCCCAGAACATGAAGGCGAGGCTGGCATGGGGGGCCGCAGCGTCGTCGATGGTGATGGAGAACGGCACCATGTAAGGCAGGAACGACACGGCAAGCGTCAGGAAGGCCGCGAGAAAGATGAGAGCCGCCATCAGGAATGGCATGCCATCGCGGCGATGTCGGACGGCTGCGAACAAGCCGATGGCAGCGCCGAGCCCGACCAAAGGGAAGATGATCATGACCGGGCGTTCCAGCCAGCGATCGAGGACCCGCAGGTTGAGATCCAGCGAGTAGAGGAAGATGATGGTGAGGAAGATCAGCACGCCGGCCAGGAGGCGTGGCAGGACGCCATAGGCGAAATCGCGAACATCGCGATCGGTCCGATAGGTCAACCAGCCCGCGCCCAGCAAGGCATATCCCAGGCACAGCCCGATGCCGCAGAGGAGGGCGAACGGGCTGGCCCAGCCGAACGGCCCTCCGACATATTGGCCATCCTTGATCGCCAACTCCTGCACCATGGCGCCGACGGCGGTGCCCTGGACGAAGGAGGCGACATAGGAGCCGCCGACGAAACCTGCATCCCACAGCCAGCGGAAGCGTGCGCTCTTGTAACGGAACTCGAAGGCGACGCCGCGCAGTATCAAGGCGGCGAGCATGACCAACATCGGCAGATAGAAGGCCGAGAGCAGCGTCGCATAGACGACCGGAAAGGCGCCCCACAGGATGGTCGCGGTCACGACCAGCCAGGTCTCGTTGCCGTCCCAGACGGGCGAGATCGAGGTCAGCATGTGCCGGCGCGACGGTTCGTCGGGCGCTGCGCCGAACAGCATGCCGACGCCGAGGTCGAAGCCGTCGAGCAGGACGTAGAGGAGCAGGGCGATGGCGAGCTGTACGGCCCAGAATGTCGACATGTCGATTTACTCCGCAGGACGGACGTCGTGCCGGATCCCGATGCCCGGGCTGCCGCCGGGCACCGAAAGCGGGCGGCTCGGATTGGTCGCGGATCTGTTGGGATCGGGCGCCAGCACGAAGCCGGCCTTGAGCAGGCGATAGATGTAGGTGATGCCGGCGACGAAGATCAGCGCATAGACGAGGACGAACACGATCAGGCTCGCCGTTACCTGGGCGGTCGTCAGGAACGGCGTCGCTGCGTCGCGCGTCAGCATTTGCCCGAACACGGTCCAGGGCTGGCGTCCGACTTCGGCCGTGAACCAACCGGTCAAGGTAGCGATGAAGCCTGAGGGAAACATGCAGAAGATGATCCAAAGCAGCGAACGGCTCCGCTCCAGCCGGTCCGCCATCGTAAGGAAGATCCCGACCCAGGCGACCAGAAGCATGAGCAAACCCAGCCCGACCATCAGGCGGAAGGTGAAGAAGGGCAATTTGACCGGCGGCCGCCGGTCGGGCGGAAAATCGGTGAGGCCGACCTCCTTGGAATCCCAGGTCATGGTCGCGATAAGGCTGCCCAGATAGGGGATCGCGAGCTCATAGGCATTCCGCTCTCTGGACTCCTCAGGCCAGGCGATCACTACCTCCGCCGCTGGCTGCTCGTCATGCCAGCGGCCTTCGATCGCGGCAAACTTGCTCGGCTGCCATTGATGCACGTAGTCGCCGGTGAGATGCCCGAAGAACAGCTGGACTGGAACGAGCACGGCCGCGAGCCCCAGGCCCATTGTAAGCATGGCCCGCGCTTCGGCCTTGGCCATGCCGCGCAGGAGATACCAGGCGCCGGTGGCGGCGACGCAGAAGGCCGTCGTCACATAGGAGGCCATCAGCATGTGTGGGAACCGGACCCAGACCACCGGGCTGAATATGATCGCCGCCCAGTCGGTTGGGATGAAGAGTCCGTTCGGCCCGATCTCGTAGCCGACCGGCGCCTGCATCCAGCTGTTGTTCACCATGATCCAGAAGGCAGACAGGCTGGTGCCGAGTGCTACGAAGATGCTGGAGACGAAATAGAAGACCGGATGCACCAGCCTGCGCCCGAAGATCACGACACCGAAGAACGATGCCTCGAGCGCAAAGGCAGTATCGCTCTCATAGCCGAGCAGCGGCCCTTGAATGGGGCCGGTGCTGCGCGACAGCTCGCTCCAGTTCGAACCGAACTCGAACGCCATGACGATGCCGGACACGACGCCGAGGCCGAAGGCGACCGCGAAGATCTTCAGCCAGAAATCGAACAGCCGACGATAGACGGGCCTTCCGGTGACGAGGGAGCAGCCTTCGAGAAAGGCAAGCCAGGCCGCCAGGCCGACGGTGAAGGTTGGGAAGATAATGTGGAACGAGACGGTGAAGGCGAACTGAATCCGCGATAGCAGCAGCGCGTCAAAATCCATGACCAGTCTCCAAGCTCGGGCTCGCGCCGAAATTCTTGCTGTCAGGCGTCAAAAAATCCGAAAGCCACCAGGGCCGGAGGCATGGCGGCGGCGGCCGGTCACGGCCGGGAGTTTCGTGGTCTCACGCTGGCGGCGTGGCGCCGGCATCGAAGCGAGCTGGGCGAGATGTTCGCTGCCGTTCATCGGTGCCATCCGCTGAGCGCGGACCGGTACTTCGCACGGGGAAGGGATGATTGGCCCGCTAGGCTTAGTTGGGCTTCGTTGGAATTCGCATCGGCACCGGCCCGTTGCGCCGTTCATGGCACCTAGCCCGTGCTGAGGCCGCCCGCCTCCGACAGGTCGGGAAAGGCCGCTTCCCAGGCCATCTACGGGATGTCCGTTACGGCCTGCGATCGTGCTTTGCGCAGACCGTATCCGAGCCCAACGCTTTCCAATAAAGCCCCAGCAAAACTCAACGCGCCAATGTCCGCACCTTCAGCCATGTTGCGCTCCCTGCCGGGTGCCATCGGGTGTCAATGGCCGGTTTAACCTTGAGCGTTATTATGGATTTCGTCGCGGCAATTTGCGAAGCGTCCACGTTCGTCAATATTTCGTCCCCTTCCACTTGCTGCCCGGGTACGCCTTCCGATCCGCAAGGCCTGAGTCCGACCCACAGGCCATGCCCGTGGGAGTGACTCGTCCAATGATCGAATTCGCATGGCGAGCCGTAGCCGCGGCGGTTGCGCTCGGCATGCTCGTCATTGTCGCGACGCGCTGGAGCCGCTGGGAAGGCAGCCCCGGATCGCAGATCACGGATGATGCCTATTTGCAGGCCGATCTGACGCCGATCGCCAGTAAGGTCTCGGGCTATCTTCGATCCTTGCCAGTCCAAGATTACGAGGCGGTGCATGCCGGCCAATTGCTGGCCGAGATCGTGGACGACGATTACCAAGCGGCGGTCGCGCAGGCGGCGGCCAGCGTCGAGGCGGCCGAGGCGCAGGCTGGGGCGCTCAAGGCGCAGAGCACTCTGCAGCGGGCCAATATCCAGGCAGCCGACGCGGTCGTCACCTCGACGGCCGCGTCGCTCGCCCAAAACGCGCGCGACCTCACCCGAGAAAAGACCCTCCTGCGAACCGGCTCCTCCTCAACGGAGGCGGTCGAGAAGCTCGCGACGGCCCATGAACAACTTATCGCGCAACTGGCACAGAACCGGGCCCAGGCCGATGCCGCACGCCGCCAGCTCGAGGTGCTGACGGCGCAGCGGGCTCAAGCCGAAGCTGCGGCCGCGGCACAGCAGGCCAGCCTCGATGCCGCGCGGATCAATCTCGGTTACACCCGCATCACGGCGCCGCAGGAAGGCGTTATCGGCGAAAGGCAGGTCAAGCCGGGTCAATATGTCAGCATCGGCAGCCAGATCACCACGCTGACGCCCATTCCCCATGTCTGGGTCGTGGCGAATTATAAGGAGACGCAGCTTACCCACATGGTGATCGGCAATCGGGCCCGGATCAGCGTCGACACCTTTCCCGGGCGCACCATGATAGGGCATGTGCTGGCGATCTCGCCGGCTTCGGGCGCTCAATTCGCCCTGTTGCCGCCGGACAATGCGACCGGGAACTACACCAAGGTGGTGCAGCGCATCCCGGTGAAGATTGTAATCGACGATCCGGCCGGTCTCGCCGATCATCTGCGGCCAGGGATGTCGGTTGTCGCCGAGGTCGATGCCGAGGATGGCGCCGGACCATGACGGACGCGCCGACCGCTTCATTGTCGACCGCTCCCGCACCGGCCGCTCCCGCCGAGTCGGCGCCCGCCCCCGTCGGCATCCCCTGGCTTGGGCTGGTCGCGGTGCTGCTCGGCACCTTCCTGTCGACCCTGAATACACGCATCTCCGTGTTCGGACTGGCTGATGTCGAAGGGGCCATCCATGCCGGCTTCGATGAGGGCGCATGGCTGACGACGGCCTTCACGGTCGCGCAGATGCTGGTGACGCCGGCGGCGGTCTGGACAGGCAACATGTTCGGGCCGCGACGGATTTTGCTCGCTTCCGCAGTAGCCTTCGCGGCCATCTCCGTTGTTTCGCCGTTCGCGACCAATCTTCCGGAAATGTTGACCTTGAGATTCGCGGCTGGGATTGCATCAGGCGCCTTTGTCCCGCTCACGCTCAGCTATGTTCTTCGGAACATCCCGCCGAAGTTGGCGGCCTACGGTGTCGCGATCTACGCGCTCAACCTGGAATTCTCGCTCAATATCTCCGCCTCGCTCGAGGGATGGTATGTTGATCACCTCTCCTGGCGCTGGATCTTCTGGCAGAATGTGCCACTTGCCCTTGGCATGGCGCTTTGCCTGCATTTCGGCGGTCGCGCGGCACCGGCCCGGCGCGACCGACCGCCGACCGACCTTTTCGGCCTCGCCAGCTACGGCATCGGCCTGTCACTCATCTACGCCGCTCTCGACCAGGGCAACCGCCTTGACTGGCTGAATTCGGGACTGATCTGGGGGTTGCTTCTCGCCGGCGGGCTGCTTCTGGTCGCGTTCGTCGTCCACGACAGGCGAATACCATACCCGCTGCTCAATCTATCGCTGGTCCTGGCACATCCGCTGCCGAGTCTGCTCGGCCTCATGGCCTTTCTTCGCCTCGGCATTCTGTCGACCGCCTATCTGATCCCGCTCTTTCTCGGAACTGTGCGGGGCTTCCGGTCCCTGGAAGTCGGCCAAACCCTGATCTGGGTAGCGCTGCCGCAGGCGATCTTGTGCCCGATGGCGGGCCTGCTGCTGCGGCGGGTCGATGCACGACTCGTCGCCTGCTTGGGTTTCTTCCTGATCAGCGTCGCCTGCTATTCGGTCGCGAACGGCTTGACCCCGCTCTGGGGCTCCGATCAGTTCCTCGTTTCGCAATTGCTGCAGGCGGTGGGCCAGAGCTGCGCGCTCACAGGCGTGGTTTTCTTCGCCATCCAGCATGTGCGCCCGGAAAGCGCCATCACCTTCGGTGCTATGATGAACACTGCTAGGCTTATGGGCGGCGAAATCGGCTCAGCCTTCGTCGTCACTTTCAGTCGCATCCATAGCCAGACGGCGTCGAATCTTATCGGCCTTCACGTCCAGATCGGCAGCGAGTCGGTTGAGCAGCGTCTGCAGCTCTATGCGGCAGCAACGCAGGGCGCCTCCTATCCGGCAAGCGGCACCGCCCGCGGCATGAGCGTCCTCGGCAACGCCGTCCATAGCATGGCGGAAACCCAGGGTGTCATCGACGCATTCGCGGTGATGGCCGCTCTCGCCCTCATCGCACTGCTGCTGATGGTCGCGCAGAGGGCGGCGCCGATCGGTCCTGCGACATACCGCCCGCTTTTTGCGAAAGAGGAAGGTGAATTGCCGTGAGAGGGTCTGCATGGGCGGCTGCTCTGCCGGTGCTCGCTCTCGGCGGCTGTCTCGTCGGGCCGGACTATAAGGCGCCGACTCCGCCGGCAGGGGGGGAGGCGCCGCTCGTCTCGCTCAACCGTTCGGCAGAGACGAATGACTTGCCGCCAGACGAATGGTGGCGGCTTTACGCCGACCCGCGGCTCGATGGCTATATCCGCGAAGCCATAGCAGCGAATTACGATCTCGCCGCCGCCGAGGCCAATCTTGCTGCATCGCGCGCGACGCTCGAAGCGGCGAGGACCGGCCTCTACCCGTCGACGAGCGTGGAACTCGGTGCGATTTATGGGCGCGATCCCACGACGGACGAAATCCTCGAGCTCGGCGGTCGCAGGCCGAAGTCCGGCTGGATCTTCGACGATCTCCTCGACGTCTCCTATGAGTTGGACCTGTTCGGCCATGTACATCGGTCGATCGAAGCGGTGCGCGACGACAGCGAAGCCGTCCAGGCGGCGCGCGATGATCTCAAAGTCACGCTCGTGGCCGAGACGGCGCGCGCCTATGGCGATCTGTGCACGCTGGGCGAGCAAATGGCCGTCGCCGAACATTCGCTCACGATCGTCGGCCACGAGGCCGACATTGCGGCGCAACGCCACGGAGTGGGCGGCAATGCCGAGTTCGATGTCGTCCGTGTGCAGCAGGAGGTGGCGCAGGTCCGGTCCGAAATTCCACCCTTGCAGGGGAAGAGGCGGGCCGCGCTGTTCGAGCTGGCGGCCCTGCTCGGGCGGCCGCCCTCGAGGGCGCCGAACGAGGCGCTATCCTGCGTGGTGCCGCCGCATCTTGTCAGCCTGCTGCCGGTCGGCGACGGCAGCGCGCTTCTCAAGCGGCGGCCCGATATCCGCGAAGCCGAGCGCTCGCTTGCCGGCTCGACCGCCCGTATCGGGGTTGCCACCGCCGAGCTCTATCCGCGCATCAATCTTCTGGGAACATACGGTGCCGTTGCCGGGAATCTCAGCAATCTGACAGCGGAAAGCGGCTTGGCCTGGGGCGTCGGTCCCTCGATCAACTGGGAGTTTCCCAATCAGGCAGCGCCCCGCGCCCGCATCCGCGCAGCCGAGGCCGGGGCGGCGCAGGCTTTGTCAAAGTTCGATTCCGCCGTCGTCTGGGCGCTCAAGGAGACGGAATCGGCACTCGCGACCTATGGCGCCGAGCTTGACCGGCGCGCTGCCCTAGCCGACGCGCAGGCCAAAGCGCACAGGGCATTCGATCTCGCGCGGGGGCAGCTCAGCGCCGGCTCGATCAGCGCGTTGGATCTGCTCACGACCGAGCAGACGATGGTCGGGGCCGATTCCGCGGTCGCCGCATCGGACACGGCGCTCGTCCAGGATCAGATCGCCGTCTTTAAGGCCTTGGGGGGTGGCTGGCAGATTGTTCCGCCGGTCAACCGTGATCGGCCGGCGTCCTGAAATGTCTCCATCACGGCGGTTTGTATGCCTCTCTTGTAGCCATACCGGCGTAGGCTATCATGTGATCGGGAGGAGGGCGAATGGCTCCAGCCTGGTCCAAGGCATCGATCTTGCCTAGCTCTCAGCGGAAAAATGGGGCGGAGCGGATGAGTGGCCGAGATGCAACGGGACGATATTGTCAATACGGAGCAACTTCGCGCCTTCGAGGCCGTCGCGACCTCCAGGAGCTTCAGCCGGGCGGCGGCGGCCCTCGGGATCGCTCAATCTTCGGTTAGCCAGCAGATCGCCAGCCTTGAGAAGAGGGCGGGCCGACGCCTCATCAATCGCACGACCAGGCAGGTCGATCTGACGCCTGCCGGCATCTCCATGCTGGTCTATGTTCGATCTATTCTCGCGATGGCCGACGATGCCCGTCGCCAGTTGGAAGTACCGCCCGTCGAGGGAATTCTCAGGGTCGGCATCGCCGACGAATTCGCGACGACCAAATTGTCGGCGGTGCTGGGGATTTTCCGAGCACAGCATCCCAGATTCGAGATGCGATTCCTGACCGGCCGCAACGACTATCTTTACGGCGCCCTCGATCGCAACGAAGTCGACATCATTCTCGGAAAGTGTCCGACCGGGCGGAAGAGGGGTGAGCTGATCTGGCGGGAGCCGTTGGTCTGGATAGGGCAAAGCTGGGCTCTTCCAGGACCGAAAGAGGCGGTGCCTCTCGTCACCTATCTCCGTCCGAGCGAGACGCGGGATGTGGCCGAGGCGGCCTTGCTGGCGGCTCGTCGCTCATGGTCCGTCGTTGCCGAATGCGCAAATCTTCTTGGCCTTCTCGCGGCGGCGGAAGCAGGCCTCGGCATCATGGCCCTTGGTCGAAACTTCGTTCCTCAAGGCCTTCAGGAGATCCCGCCAGAGGCTGGGCTGCCGCGTCTTGGCACGCTCGATTTTGTTCTCGACCGCCGGATCGGCGCTTCCGATCCGGCGGTCGAGACATTTGCCAGCGTACTGCGGGAAGTCGCGAAGCAACTTGCCTACCGGCACGATGTGGAAGTGGCCGATCGTTCCGCGTAGGCCCGATTGCCGCTCAATAGATTGTCTGGTCTGGACCGGTTGTTCATCCTGTTGGACGGCTAAAGTACCGTCTCTTTGTTTTCACAAAATTTGACGAACCCGCTGGAGCATCGACGAGTGCTACGGCCCGCGTCGCACTAATTTCTGACAATGATTTATCGGATCTGTGGATAAATGAGCGCTTAAATTTGAGATGAATAAAATAAATCTGCGATAGATTTGAAATTGTATTGAGAATTGTTCTCGGAAGATCTAGCCAATTGGCGATATTGCTGGATTTGTGGACGGATAAATTTGCTTCGGCGTATATTTTATCTTTGCCATCTCCGCTCCAAGTCCTGCGATCATCCCCACCGATGGCTAGGGCGTTTCCGATGCATGATCTGCGGCGTGCGCGCTTATTGGCAGGACAGGAGCCTCATAGGCGCGCTCCGATATCGCCAGCGCTGCTGGGCTGCCCCGGAATCGTCAGCGCCGCCGTCGAAGGTACCCTAGGTTCGGTCCGCAGCATCAGTTGGGCCGGGGGCGGCGCGACCGCCCGAACGATCGAGGCATTGTCCGGGGAGACCGAGATGAAGACCGCCTCGGTCGAGCTGTGGTTTGTGCTTCGCAGCCTGCATGTCCGGGGAGAGGTCCGAACAGGCGGAAATCTCCGCGCTTCCGGTCAAACGAACAGGTACGGCTTTCTTCTCCCGGCCGGCACCGAAGCCAGCTTCGCGAGGCTCTGCGTCCGGGAATGCCGCCTGTTGTCCCTTAATCTCAGCAATTCGTTCATCCTGCGCGCAATGGAACTCGGACATTTGAGAACGATCGACATTGCCGAATCCTGGGACTACCGGGACCGGCTTGGCTGGCAAATTGCACATGTCATCTTCGAGGAGTGCAAGAGTGACGCGCCGCTGGGTTTATTGTACGCCGAGACGGCGGCGACCTTGCTGGCCATGCGACTGGTCCGCACGCAGTCGAACTTCGCCGGTCCCGCTTTCGCCCGCAGAGGCGGCATGTCCCCGGCGCTGCTTCGACTGCGGATTCCGACGAAGCCGGCCATGCATTCCAATCTGAAGCCGGCCACCCTTGGCGTTGTTTCGTCGGGTCTGGTTGGATGATTGATTGGGTCTTGCGGCCGGGTCAAGCGGCGGGTTTGACGGTTTCCGGGGCCTTGCCTTTTCGCAGGCTCTCGCCGGCGAGTTCTATGCGATAGGCGTTGTGGACGAGGCGGTCGAGGATGGCATCGGCGATGGTGGGATCGCCGATGATCTCGTACCAGCGCTCGATCGGCACTTGGCTGGTGAGGATGATCGAGCGGGCGTCGTAGCGATCCTCGACGATTTCCAGGAGATCACGGCGCTGTTCGGCCGTGAGGGTCTCCGGTCCCCAATCGTCGAGGATGAGGAGATCGACGCGGGCGAGCTGGCGCAGCGTCCTGGTGTATCGGCCGTCGGCCCGTGCCAAGGCCAAGGCCTGGAACAGGCGGGGGATGCGGTGATAGGCGGTGGCAAGATCCTCCCTGCAGGCCTTCTGTCCGAGCGCACAGGCGAGCCAGGATTTGCCGACGCCGCATGGTCCGGTGATGAGGAGATTGTGCTTGGCCCGGACCCAGTCGCAGCTGGCGAGCTTGAGGAAGAGCTGGCGGTCGAGGCCGCGGACGGCGCGGTAATCGACGTCCTCAATGCTGGCGGATTGGCGCAGCTTGGCGGCGCGGGCGCGGCTCTCGAACTTCTTCTGCCGGCGCAAGGTGGCTTCGTGTTCGAGCAGCAGCGCCAGCCATTCGGCATGGTCGAGATCGGCCGCCTCGGGCTGGCTCCCGAGTTCCTTGAAGCCCTTGGCCATGCCGTGCAGGCCGAGAGCGTGGAGCAGGTCGAGGGTCGGATGGGCGAGCATGTCTTTGATCCTTCAATGGAAGTAGCTGGAGCCACGGAGATTGGCGTGGGTGACGACCGCCTGCGGCTCGGCCGCGGCCGGGGTGCGGTCGAGCTTGTTGGCGATGATGGAGGCGATGCTTTTGTAGGTGAGCGCCCCGATCGCGACGGCGCGGGTGGCCACCGTCTCGGCCCGCGCCGGGTCGAGATCCTTGAACAGGCGGAGCACGCCGAGACAGGTGCGGAAGCCCTGTTCGGGATGCGGCCGGTTGGCCAGGATGGCGAGGACCAGCCCTTCGGTCGCCGGGCCGATCGAGCCGCCCCAGCGGCGGAACCGCTCGGGCGTCCATTCCGCGTAGCGGCGGTGGGCGCTCGGCATGTGGTCGGGATCGGTGCCGTAGCGGCGGCCGCCATGGCGGCGCTCATGCACGGCGACGCGCTGGCCGCGATGGAAGATCTCGACCATGCGCAGCGTCAGGCGCGTGTCGACCTGTTCGCGGATCAGCTTATGCGGCACCGAATAGAAGAAGCCGTCGAGTTCGATGTGGTAGTCGAGCGAGACCCGCGCGAAGCGCCACTCGGCGAACTCGTGATCGGTCTCGGGCAGCGGTGCCAAGGCGGGCCGCTCCAGCGTCTCGAAGAGCTGCCGGCGGCTCTTGCCCAGGCGGCGCATGACATGGTCGTTCATGCGCTCGATCACGTCCGTGATCGCCTGGTTGGCCTCGGCCAGCGAGAAGAAGGTCTGCCGCCTGAGCCGGCCCAGGATGTAGCTCTGGGCGAAGCGGACGCCGGCCTCGACCTTGGCCTTGTCGCGGGGCTTATAGGGCCGCGCCGGGACGATGCCGACGCCGTAATGCGCCGCCATCATGCCGTAGCTGCGGTTGATCTCCGGGTCATAAAACGAGGCCTTGTGGACGGCGGACTTCAGATTGTCCGGCACGACCAGGCGCGGCACGCCGCCGAAGAAGCGGAACATCCGGACATGGGCGCCGATCCAGTCCGGCAACGCCTGGGTCCAGCTCGCCTCGGCATAGATGAAGCTGGAGGCGCCCAGCACGGCCACGAAGATCTCTGCCTCCTGGACGACGCCAGTCGTGCGGTCGACGATGCCGATCTTCTTGCCGGAATAGTCGACGAACACCTTGTCGCCGGCGGCGTGTTCCTGCCGCATGACCGGCGACAGCCGCTGCTCGAACTCCCGGTAGAGATCGCAGAACCGGCTGTAGGCATAGCCGTCCGGATGCTGCGCGCGGTACTCCTCCCACAGCAGCATCAGATTGACGCCGGGCCGCTTCAACTCACACGCCAGCGCCGCCCAGTCCGGCTCCGGGCGCCGGCGGAAGCCGCGCTTCACGCCGGCCCGGGCGAAGAGCCGGTTCTCCAGCACGTCGTCGGTCAGATCGGCAGGCAGTGGCCAGGCCAGCCCGGCCGCCTCGGCGCGCTTCAGATTGTCCTGGATCGTGCTGCGCGCCACGCCGAGCATTCGAGCGATCTCGCGTGCGCTGACGCCGTCGCGGACGAGCCGCAATATCTGTCGTATCTGCCTCATGGTCAGCTCTCTCTTCGCCGGCATCAGGTGCTCCTCGTGGATGATCACGAGGGTTCTGATGCCCGAGTTGCTGACCCGACGGAAAACGCCAAAGGCTTCGGCCACGTGGCCGGGGATTGATCGGAACCCCGGCCGGCTTCAAATCGGAATGGTGGCCGGCTTCAGGTCGGAACGCTGGCCGGCTTCACGTCGGAATACCCGGCCGGCTTCGGTCGGAATCCGCACTTCGACGCGCCTGCGACTACATGATGAGCCATCTTGATGAAGATATATCGCTTCACGAAATAGCGGCCGTCACCGACTTGTCGATCGGCCATTTCTCGATCGCCTTCAGGCGATCCACGGGATTGTCGCCCTATCGCTGGCTGCGCCGGCAGCGGGTTCAATTTGCGAAATCGCTGCTGGCACGGCCCGAACTCGGTTTGACGGAAATCGCGCTCATGACCGGATATGCCAACCAAAGCACGTTGGGCGTGGCCTTTAAGCGTGAGACCGGACTGACGCCCTCGGCTTGGCGGTGGACCCATTCATCATAACATGGCAGCTACCAGCTGCTTCCCGCTACATACAAGCGATGAAGCTGCCGATAGCCATATTCGTTCGTTGGGCGGCCGTCATCGGCGTCTTCAGTCGCCGCCTTCCGGCGCGTCATAGGACGGATATTCCGCCACGAGGCTGTTGACGAACATCTTACCGTTCGGCAACTGGTGATCTTCAAGCATGTAGGCCTTGCCCTTCACGACGAACACGACGACGTCGCCGGGCAACGGCTTTGTATGAGGATTGGAAAGCAACTGGCTTGCCTTCTTGCTGTCGACCGGCAAAACGGTCGACTTGCCAGCTACCGAATGCACGATGATGGAGGTCGGCAGATCGCTTGCGGGCTTGCTCTGCGTATCGGCAAGTGCCGGAGAAAAAAGCGCCGCAATTCCAGCCGTTATGAACAGGTTCCTGCGTAGGGGCCGCATCTATGTCTCCTTGCGAATAGAAAGTATTCAGAGTGTCGCAGCGTCCTCCATTTCCTCAGATTGGGCGCGTTGGATTTTGTTGGCCGGCATTGGGCTTCGCTGGCGGCGATCGCGCCTCTTCGAGGGACGACAGCACAGCGCTGCGTCGCTCCCTTGGGCCCAAACGCTTAGCGCGCCTCCGCTAGATCCAGGACCTATAAATTACTTGCATGAGGTACTTCATGGGCCCCGGGACCGTGATGATCATTCCGCCCAATATTCCGCGCGAATTCAGGTTCATGGAGGACACGATCGATATCGATATCTTCGCGCCTCAGCGTCATAGAGCTGTCTCACCTGCCGTGCGGCCCGACGAATTGTCAGGCAGGTGCAGAATTCGGGAGAGGCGAGCGTCATCGCAATCTTGACACCATCGATCAGCTCAGCCTACCTACGTATACAATAGCGCATCGGCCCCATATGAGCGCACCGACGCCTATGTCTGACTGATTCTCCGCACGCCCTTGCCGCGGCGAGCAGCCAAGCTGCTTTCGAGGCTCGTATCAGAGCTTTACAGTACGGACGCGCGGTCGCGAGGATTAGTTCGGACGGCCCCCCGCGCAGACGGTAATGTCTCACAACTGTTAAATCCTCTCGTGTCAAGACCTATGGCAGCTAGCGACGTCATCTCGTTCGGACCATACCGCCTGATTGCGGCGGAGCGTCTCCTGTTGAAGGGCGAGGAGGCGGTCGATGTCGGCAGTCGAGCGCTCGATGTCCTCATCGCGCTTGCGGAAGCGGCTGGCGAGGTCGTCGGGTCGCGCGAATTGATGGCCCGAGCCTGGCCAAACGTCGTGGTGGGCGACGGCAGCGTCAGGGTGGCGATCGCTGGCGTGCGCAAAGCGCTGGGCGATGGCCAGGGCGGGATCAGATACATCGCGAACGTGGCGGGGCGGGGCTACTGCTTCGTCGCACCTGTTGATCGGTCGGCCGTACAACCGTTGGCACCGTGCTCGCCTCCTCCTTCCGAGCCTCCTGTTCAGAAACACAAGCTTCCGGCGCCGCTGGCCCGCATGATCGGCCGTGGGGAGACCGTCGAGGCGTTGTCGATGCTGCTTGCCTCCCGGCGCTTCGTTAGCGTGGTGGGCCCGGGCGGCATGGGCAAGACGACCGTGGCCATCCATGTCGCTCACGCCTTGCTCGGTGAGTTCGGCGGTGCCGCCTACTTCATAGACCTTGGCACCGTCACCGATGCCACCCTCGTCCCGAGCGCCGTAGCCGCTGTGTTGGGCGTCTCCATGCAGGCGCAAGATCCTTTGCCCAATCTCCTGGCGTTTCTGGCGGATCGTCGGATCCTGCTTGTCTTCGATAATTGCGAGCATGTTATCGAGGCCGCAGCGTTCCTGACGGAGCGCCTCTTTAGCGAGGCGCCGCAGGCTCACATTCTCGCCACCAGTCGCGAGTCGTTGCGCGCGGAAGGCGAGCACATCCATCTCCTTGCACCGCTGGGCTATCCGGTAGTCAGAGAAGACCTGACCGCGGCTGAAGCCCTCGCCTCGCCCGCTGTGCAGCTGTTCATGGAACGCGCCTTCGCCAGCGGCTACGCGTCCGGCCTGACCGATGCCGATGCGCCGGCCGTGGCGGCTATCTGCGCCCGATTGGATGGCATAGCGCTCGCGATCGAACTGGCGGGAAGCCGGGTCGGCGCCTACGGGCTCCGGGCCACGGCAGACCTCCTGAACAATCGATTCAAGCTTCTTTGGCAAGGTCGCCGGAGCGCTCCGCCCCGCCATCAGACCCTGGCCGCAATGCTGGACTGGAGCTTCAATCTGTTGTCCGCCCGGGATCGGCGCGTCCTTGCGCGTCTCTCGATCTTCGTTGGGGTGTTCACGCTCGAGGCAGCCCAAGCCGTGGCGATCGACGACCAAACCGATGCGATGGAGGTCGCGGACGCGATCACCAGCCTGATCGATAAGTCGCTCATCTGGGTAGCACCGATCGACGGGATCGCCTGCCATCGGCTGCTCGACTCGACGCTGGCCTTCTCGGCAGAGAAGCTTGCACAAGCCGGCGAGGTAAAGACGGTCGCTAAACGACACGCCCTGTACTATGCGCAATACCTTTCGAGCAGCGCGGGCAAGGGGGTTCTTTTGAGCGGCGCAGGCAAGAGTGTGGCAATCACCATTGAAGACGTGGCGACGTCGGGGCCATTCTTGGGCAATATTCGTGCGGCTCTGGAGTGGAGCTTTTCCGACGACGGCGAAGCGATGATTGGCGTACATCTGGCAGTGGCCGCGGCGCCACTGCTCTTTATGCATTCATTATTTGACGAATGCTTTCGACGGTGCGAGAAAGGGCTCGCTTTATTGCCCGAAAGCGACGAGGGTAGCGCAACCCATCTGACGCTGCAGGCGTTCTTAGCGGCTTCGGCGATGTTTACCCGAGGCAACAGCGATGAAGTGCGCAGAGCCCTCGAGGGCGCGCTGAGCTTGGCCGAGGCGTTGGGAGACCAGGAGCACCAGATGCACCTCCTGGTCGGTCTGGGGATCTTCCTGACCCGCATCGGTGATTTCCGGGGCGCACTCACGGTCGCCCAACGCGGCATCGCAGTCACCCAGATGGTCGGCTCGCCTGGCGTGATCGCAGCGGGAGAGTCGGTGTTAGGAGTCGCCTACCACTCGATCGGAGACCAGACGGCCGCGCGGCGGCACTGCGAACGCGGCTTGACGATAGCCCAGGCCGCCGGTGCGGCGCAGGCCGTCCTCTTTGGTTACGATCACGAGCTTCGCGCACTGATCGCGCTGGCGCGTTGCTACTGGCTGATCGGGCTTCCGGATCGCGCCGCAAAGACTGCGCGGTCGGTGATCGATATAGCGACCAGGCGCGATCACCCGCTCAATCTGTGCATGACCTTGATCTACACGGCGACCGTCTTTCTATGGCGAGGCGACCTTGATGAGGCGAAGCAGCTTATCCAGCGCCTCATCGCTCACGCAGCGCGACATTCACTTGGTCCCTACCACGCCGTCGGATTGGCCCTGAACGGTGAGCTATCTGTTGCGCTCGGCAACCCGACGGAGGGTGCGGCGCTTTTACGGCGCAGTCTCGGCGTATTGCAGGCGGAGAAGCATCTCGCTCTCACGCCGGCCTTTCATGTGGCGCTGGCTGAAGGACTCATGAAGGCGGGGAAGGTGGATGAGGCCGCTGCGGCCGTCGACGCAGGCTTGGCCCTAAGCGAGGCCTTCGGCGAAACCTTAATCTTACCCGAGCTTCTGAGAGTCCGGGGGGAGATATGGCTCCGAACGACGCCCGCCAATCCGGTAGCTGCGGAGCGAGCGTTCCAACTCTCACTGCAGCAAGCACGGGAACAATCGGCCCTCGGCTTCGAGCTCCGGTCGGCGATGAGGATTTCGCGACTGTGGGCCAGCCAAGGCAAATCCTCCGACGCCGTTGACCTGCTGGAGGCCGTCTATCGGCGCTTTGGGGAAGGACACCAAACAACGGACTTGATACTTGCAGGTCAGCTTCTGGCGGAGTTCGGGCGGTGCACCACGTCCCTCGATGCAGCCGGCGGGCCGGTCTGACCTGGTAGGACGATGACTGCATTTAACTAGGACGATGACTGCATTTAACACCGAATAACGTGCCTCCCTCGGCCGCCTCCGGCAATGTCCGTCAGAGCTGAACGAGAATAAGACGTTGGTTGAAATGTCTCATTTGGATGAGCAGGGAGAGCCTGGCGCACAAACGGTCCCTCTCGATGAGGCGACCCTCGGACTGCCGCCATCGGTGGTCGCCTATATCCGAGCCACCAACCTCTACGATCTCGATGCGCTGTTGACGACGTTCGTCGATGACGCCCTCGTCAACGATCAGCTCATCGATTACTGGGGCAAGGAGGCGATCGCCGTTTGGGCCGCGCGCGACATCATCGGCGAGCGCCTGACGCTCAAGGTCGTCAAGATTGTCCAGCACTATGGGCATTCAATCGTGACCGCTCATGTGGACGGGTTGTTCGACAAGCGCGGTCTTCCGGATCCTCTTGTGCTCGCCTTCTATTTCTCGTCCTGCGACGATAAAATCGTTCAACTCATCATTCTGCGAAATCAGTCCGGCACTTGATCGAGGCGTGAGCATCGAAGCATAACCCCGCATCGATCATCTCGATCGTCCGACCGAACACATAATAAGTAACGGAACGTACCTAAGAATGAGCGACAGCCTCGGACCGGCCTCGCCGCCGCGCGCGCCGAACGGCGACTATAATACCGGTCTGGAAAATCAACTAATCGCGTATTAGCGTTCCATCCCATCGCTGGACCGTTCGACTCTGCTCAGGGGGGAGGGAGTGGCGATGAAGACTATCCTATGGGTAGAAGATGAGGCCTCATTCCGCTACATCGTGTCCCGACGCCTCGAGGACGAAGGTTATGACGTCGTCGAAAGCGTCGGCTCGATGGAAGCTCTGAAGATCATAGAGTCCGATCGCAAGATCGATCTGATCCTCTTGGATATTCGGATGCCTCAGGGTCAGCCGCACGGCATCGCGACAGGGCTTATGGCGCGCAGGAAGCGACCGAACGTGCCGATCCTCTTCCTCACCGCCTATTCCGACCTGGCAGGCATTCAACCGCCCATCGGGGAGGTGATCGAGAAATCCTCCGAGCTTGCGGGTCTCGTCTCGACGATTGCCAAGATGCTCGGTTCGCCGGATCCAATCGCCGCATAAGGTTGCCGGCTCGTCGCCGCGGTGCTTCAGTGCACCCCTGACGACCTCATCCCGCCGGCTGGACGACGGCTTGTCGATATGGCGGACTTCAATGGCGCGTTGCTCGAAGCCGGCGCTGGCCGATATCAGCGAGAAACCGGCCAAGCGCGATGAGCTCGCCACTGAAGATCAGCACATATCGGGGGGCCAAGTGTTCAAGAGGCGAAGGATAGCCGCCGGGTGCAGAAACCATGAACCGCCGTTTCACAGTGCTGCGTCTTTTCGCTTGCCTGATCGTCCTGTTGGGAATTGCGATCGGCGTGGTCGCGGCGCTCGCATGGTACAGCCCGATCACCCCGATCGACCGCATGCCGGCCGACCGCTTCGATGCCCGGCTCATCCGGCAGGGCGCCGATCTGGCGGCTCTGGGCGACTGCGACACCTGCCATACGGCGCCGAACGGCCGATCCTTCGTCGGCGGGCTGCCCGTGCCGACGCCGTTCGGCACGATCTACTCGACCAACATTACGCCGGATCCGGAGACCGGGATCGGCCGCTGGTCGGAGGCTGCTTTCCGTCGCGCACTGCGCCAGGGCGTCGATCGGGAAGGACGGCAGCTCTATCCCGCCTTTCCCTATGACCATTTCACGCGCCTCACCGACGACGATGTCACGGCGCTCTATGCCTATCTCATGACCCGAACGCCGGTACGGGCATCCGCGCCGCCGAACGCCTTGCCGTTTCCCTTGAACCATCGCTTCGTCGTGGCCGGCTGGAAGCTGCTTTTCTTCAATCCCGGCACCTATCGGCCGGACCCGGCTCACGATGCGGCCTGGAACCGGGGCGCCTATCTGGTTGAAGGTATCGGCCATTGCGGCGCCTGCCACACGCCGCGCAACGCGCTTGGCGCCGAGAAGTCGAGCCGGTTCTTTGCCGGCGGCGAGGCGGAGGGCTGGACCGCCTTCCCGATCAACGCTGCCGCCGCGTCGCCGGTGCCGTGGAACGCCGATTCGCTCTACGCCTATCTGCGCCAGGGTTGGCACGGCCTGCATGGCGTGGCCGAGGGACCGATGGCACCGGTCAGTGCCGATCTGGCCGGGGCGAGCGACGGCGACGTGCGCTCGATCGCCGCTTATGTCGCCTCCATCATAGGCGAGACGGCGCCGGCGGATCGCCCTGAAGGCAGGACGTTGGCGGCCATGACCCGGCCGTTCGGCACGGGCGCCAAGCCGCAATCCGCCGGCAGCCAAGCTGCTGCAGCACCGGCCGTGGTCGGAGATGGGGCCGGTGCCACGATCTATGCCGGCGCCTGCGCAGGATGTCACGAAAGCGGCCGCCCGGTGCCCTATGGCGGAACCGACCTCAGCCTGTCGACGGCGCTCAACGGCAGCACGCCGCGTAACTTGATCAACATCCTTTTCGAGGGCATTCCCGCCGCCGATGGCGCGCGGGCGCCGATCATGCCCGATTTCGGCGCGGTATTGACCGATACGCAGTTGGCTGATCTCGCGCGCTTCCTGCGGGCGAAATTCACCGATAAGCTCGCCTGGACAGAGATCGACGCGGCGGTGCGCCAGGCGCGGTCTCGGCGGGCGACGGCAGAAGCTTCCACATCAGCGGCGGCCGGCAACCCATGAGGCAGGCATGATGGATCTCACCGTCAATGGCACGACCCACGCGATCGATGCCGATCCCGACACCCCGCTGCTCTATGTGCTGCGCGACCATCTGGGGCTCAATGCCGCCAAATTCGGGTGCGGCCTCGGCCAATGCGGCGCCTGCACGGTCATGGTCGATGATCGGGCGGTCCTTTCCTGCGTCGTGCCTATAGCACTCCTGGCCGGACGGCGCGTGACCACGCTCGAAGGTCTCGGCACGCTCGACCAGCCGGCGCCGATCCAGCAGGCCTTCATCGAGGAGCAGGCGGCGCAGTGCGGCTATTGCATCGCCGGCATGATGATGCGCGCCCAGGCACTGCTCCAGGCGACGCCGCAGGCGTCCGATGCCGATATTAGGCACGCGCTCGAGCCGCATCTGTGTCGCTGCGGTACCCATATGCGCATTCTGAAGGCGGTACATCGCGCGGCCGCCCTGATGCGTGCCCATGATCCGGTCCGGGGAGCGCTTTGATGGCGCCGCTGCCGACCTTCTCCCGCCGGGTCGTCCTCCAAGGCGCCGGCGCCATCATGGTCAGCTTCTCGCTCCGCAGTCTGCCCGCCGGCGCGGAGGAGGCTGCGCCGTCGAAGTTGCCCGGCAGCCTTGCGGTCGATCCGCATCTCGATGCCTGGATCCGCATCGCGCCGGACGGCGGTGTGACCGTCTTCACCGGCAAGGCCGAGCTCGGCCAGGGCATCGGTACCGCCCTGCTGCAGATCGCCGCCGAGGAGCTCGGCGTGCCGGTGGAAAGGCTGACGCTCGTAACGGCCGATACCGGTCGCACGGCCAACGAGGGCTACACCGCCGGCAGCCACTCGATCCAGGACAGCGGCGGCGCCATTCGCAACGCGGCGGCGCAGCTTCGGGAATTGCTGATCACCGAGGCGGCCCGGCGCCTGGGTTTGCCGTCTGATCAGCTGCGGGCCGAGCGCGGCAAGGTCACGGCTCCCGACGGCCAAGAACTTCCTTATGCCGAGCTGGCCGCAGGCGTCGACATGCATGTGGCGGCCCGGCCGCGATCCGTGTTCCGCGACCCCGGCTCGTTCACGATCATGAACACGCCGATGCGGCGCATCGACATCCCGGCCAAGGTGACCGGCGGGGCCGCCTATGTGCAGGATTTGCGGCTGCCGGACATGCTGCATGCGCGGATCGTCCGGCCGCCCAGCTATCGCGCCGCACTGAAGAGCGTCGATCTTGACGCCGCCGACAAGATGGCGGGCGTGGTCAAAGTGTTCCGCGACGGCAATTTCCTGGCCGTCGTGGCCGAGCGCGAATTCCAGGCGGTCAAGGCCATGCGTACACTCGCCGCCAGCGCCGAATGGGATGAGACGGCAATCTTGCCCGCCGCTGGCCGGCTTGCGGACGCGATCACGGCGCTGCCCTCGCGCGATCTCTACATCCTCGATCGGCATGACGGGACCGGTCAGGCGGCGAGGACGCTGGAGGCGACCTTCACCCGCCCCTATCAATCGCATGGCTCGATCGGGCCGTCCTGCGCCGTGGCGCAAGCCGTCGACGGCAGCCTGACCGTCTGGACCCATACGCAGGGCGTCTATCCCGATCGCGCCGCGATCGCCGAGATGCTGCATCTGCCGCTGGACAAGGTGCGCTGCATCCATGTGCCGGGTTCCGGTTGCTACGGCCATAACGGGGCGGACGATGCCGCAGCCGACGCTGCACTCATTGCCATGGCCATGCCGGGCCGGCCCGTGCGCGTGCAATGGATGCGCGAGCAGGAGCATGCCTGGGAGCCGTTCGGCCCGGCCATGGTGACGAAGGTCTCGGCCTCGCTCGATGCCGCCGGCCGCATCGCCGATTGGCGCTACGAGGTCTGGAGCAACACGCATTCGATGCGGCCGGGTGCGGCGGGCTCGCTGCTCGCGGCCCAGCACAAGGCGGAGTCCTTTCCCGTGCCGGCCGCGAAGCCGCTGCCGCTGCCCGAGGGCGGCGGCGACCGCAATGCGATCCCGCTCTATGTCCTGCCGAACGCAGCAGTCACGTATCATTTCCTGCCGGATATGCCGGTGCGGATCTCGGCGATGCGCTCGCTCGGCGCCTATATGAACATTTTCTCCATCGAGAGCTTCATGGACGAGCTCGCCGGCGCTGCCGGGATCGATCCGGTGACCTTCCGCCTGAACCATCTCGACGATGCACGGGCGCGGGATGTGATCCGGCTGGCGGCCGATCGGTTCGGCTGGGCGGACCGCGGCAAGGTCGTGGCAGGGCGCGGCTTCGGCTTCGCCTTCGCGCGCTACAAGAATCTCGCCGCCTATTGCGCCGTCGCGATGGAGATCGAGTCCGATACCGGGCGCGTCCGGATCAAGCGCGTGGTGTCGGCCGTCGATGCCGGCCAGACGGTCAATCCCGACGGCATCCGCAACCAGATCGAAGGCGCCATCCTGCAATCCGCGAGCTGGACCCTCTATGAGAGCGTCACCTTCGACGCGACGCGCATCACCTCGGTGGACTGGGCGACATATCCGATCCTGCGCTTCCGCGACGTTCCCGACAGCGTCGAGGTGCATATCATCGACCGTCCGGGTCAGCCCTTTCTAGGAGCCGGCGAGGCCGGCCAGGGACCGGCCGCTGCCGCCGTCGCGAACGCCATCGCCGACGCGACCGGTCTGCGGTTGCGCGACCTGCCTCTCAACGCTCAAAAGCTGCGCAAGCAGCTTAGGGAAGGGCTGTAGCGCTATTTGGCTCGGGCGCAGCTGCTGGAGATGTGGTGATGACCAAAGAAGAATGGCTCGGCCGTGCTGCCGATGAATATGTGCGTCAGGGCTCCCCGGCGGAATCGGCATCGATCGAGGCAGCCGAGATCTGGACAGCACTTTCCGATGGCGATCGGCAGCCGGCCGAAGCGCTTCGATATTCTCCGGAAGAGGTGGTGCGCGAAGGCATCGAAGGGGCTCGGGAGTCCGAGAGGCCGGGAACCTGAAGCGGCTAGGCCGGTTGCTTCTGCATCGGGTCATCGAGGTCAACTCGAGACCGTGTCAGGAGGAGACGACCATGAAGACCGCACTCATCGGTACCGCCATGCTGCTCATGGCGGCCGGCCCCACCTTCGCCCAATCGCAGACGGCCACGCCGCCGCAAGGCTCCCCCGGGACAATGTCTCAGCAAAACGCCCCCGGCGCCGGCGGCACCTCGAAGCCCGGAACGGCGGGTCTGCCGGGCAGCAAGTCGGGTCCAACCGCCAAGCCTTCGTCGACCGGCGCACCCGCGAACTCGACCACGCCGCAGCAGGATCAGAGCAAGGTGCCGGGCAAATCCGGTGCCGAATCCGGCAAGCCGGACCAAAAAGCCCCGCCTCGGCAATAGCAGCGCCCCGGGCGGATCAGGCGGTGCCGGCGAAGGATCAGATCGGCTCGAACCGGAGATCCATCTGATAATCGAGCGCCCCCTCCTCGCCCGCGATGGTGGTAGGGACGAAGGCGCCTCGGGGCCTTGGCGAACGGCCGCACCGGGCCCCGCTCGGCGCCCCACATACCGGTGCGGCATCTTGGACAAGTATCCAGGCGTAGACGGTGCTGGCTCGCCACGGTCGTCGAAGGGTAGGCTCGCGGCCCGCCACGTGGAAACGCTCCAGGAGACCGCGATGACCGAGATGCTGCGTCACCCTTATCCGCCGATCGAGCCTTACGCCTCCGGCCGGCTCGATGTCGGCGACGGGCATCAGGTCTACTGGGAACGGTGCGGCCGGCAGGGCGGCATACCCGCGGTCTTCCTGCATGGCGGCCCCGGCGTCGGCTGCATGGCCTCCAACCGGCAATTCTTCGATCCGGCGCGCTACGACGTGCTGCTGTTCGATCAGCGCGGCTGCGGCCGGTCGCTGCCCCATGCCGGGCTCGAGGCCAACACCACCTGGCACCTCGTTGCCGATATCGAGCGGCTGCGCGCCATGTGCGGGCACGAAAGCTGGTTGGTGTTCGGCGGTAGCTGGGGAGCGACTCTGGCGCTCGCCTATGCCGAGACGCACCCCGAGCGGGTCACCGGCCTGATCCTGCGCGGGATCTTCTTGTCGCGGCAGAGCGAGCTCGACTGGCTCTACGGGAACGGCGCCAACTGGCTCTATCCGGAAAAGTGGGAGCGGTTCCTGGCGCCCATACCCGAGGGCGAGCGCGGCGACCTTTTCCACGCTTATCATCGCCGCCTGACCGGAGGGGATGCGGCGGAGCGGGTCGCGTTCGCGCGGGCCTGGAGCGCCTGGGAAGGCGAGACGGCGACGCTGCTCGCCAATCCGGCGGTGGCGGCGATGTTCAGCGATGAGAATCTTGCCCTCTCTTTTGCGAGCATCTCCGCCCATTACTTCATTCATCGGAGCTGGCTGGAGGAGGAACAGCTGCTGCGGGCCGCAGGCCGCATCCGCAATATTCCCGGAACCATCGTCCAGGGTCGCTATGACCTCGCGAGTCCGGTCCGCAGCGCCTGGGAGCTGCATCGCGCCTGGCCCGAGGCCGAATTCCATCTGATCCCGGATGCGGGCCACGCCGCGAGCGAACCGGGCACGCTCGACCGCCTGCTGCGCGCCGCCGACGCGCATGCGGATCGCTTGGGCTGAGAAAACGGCTCGGCCGTCGCGAACGGCGGAACTCTCGGCGCCCCGGGGCTTTAGCATTCTGATGCCATGATGCGTCGGAGATCCAGCCATGTCCGAGCCGTTCCACCCCGTCGCCAGCCTCGATACGCTTGCTCCCGGCTCGATGCGGGAAATCGAAATCGACGATACCAAGATCCTCCTGGTGAGGGTCGGCGACGAGATAACGGCGATCGACGCCGTCTGCCCTCATGCCGGCGGGCCGCTCGCGGACGGCGTGCTGAAAGGTAACGAGATCTTCTGCCCGTGGCACAAGGCCGCCTTCTGCGTCAGCAGCGGCCGCTGCCTCGAGCCGCCGGCGGTCGATGATCTGCGGCGATTTCCGGTCCAGGTCCGGGACGGACGGGTGTTCGTGAGCCTTTCGGAGGAAGTGCCGGCCAAGGCGGGGGAGTCCGCGGCAGATAGCCGGACCTTCCTGATCGTCGGCGCTGGTGCGGCCGGCTTCTCGGCGGCGCAGACATTGCGGCAGGAGGGGTTCGGGGGGCGTATCGTGCTGATCTCGCGCGAGCAGGCCTTGCCCTACGACCGGACGATCCTCAGCAAATATGTTCTGGCCGGTACGGAAGCGGGGGAGAAAACGCCGCTGCAGGACGAGGAATTCTACCGCCGCAACGCCATCGAGCGGCTCCATGCGGAGGTGACGGCGCTCCGGCCTGACGAGAAGAGCGTCCTGCTGAAGGATGGCCGGCGTCTCACCTACGACGCCGCCCTTATCGCCACCGGCGGAGAGCCGATTCGTCCGCCCTTTCCGGGAGCCGATCTCGGCAATGTATTTCTACTGCGCTCGCAGGAGGATGCCGCGCGCATCGTTGCCGCCGCGAGCGGCAGCCGGCATGCGGTCATCGTCGGCGGCGGCTTCATCGGTCTCGAAGCCGCGGGCAGCCTGCGCGAACGCGGGCTCGAGGTGACCGTGATCGTCAATCAGGAAGTGCCGCCGCAGAAACAGTTCGGCAAAGTCGTCGGCGGGGTCCTGCTCGATCTGCACAAGGAAAAAGGCGTCGCTTTCCGGTTGGGCCGGAAGCTGGTCCGGTTGGAAGGTGAGCATCATGTCGCCCGCGCCGTCCTCGACGATGGCGAGAGCTTGCCGGCGGATCTGGTGATCGCCGGCTTGGGCGTGCGGCCCACCACCGCCTTTGTCGACGGGCTGGTCCCGGCGGATGATGGCGGCCTCACAGCGGACAATACGCTCAAGGTGGCCGAAGGCCTCTATGCGGCGGGAGATATCGTCTCCTTTCCGCTCAGGGGCGACGGGCCGCGCATCCGGGTCGAGCATTGGCGCGTGGCGGAGCAGCATGGCCGCCTCGCCGCCTTGAATATGCTGGGCGCCAATCGGCCCTACGATGCCGTCCCGTTCTTCTGGACGAGCCACTACATGCAGCAGCTCGACTATGTCGGTCATGCCTCGGACCAGGATCAGCTCGTGGTGCGGGGCGATCTGTCGAAGCGGGACTTCATTGCCTACTACGTGCGGGAAGGGCGCGTCACAGCGGCGGCCGGCCTTAATCGCGATCGCGACGCCGCGGCGGTCCTGGCGCTGATGTCGGATCGGCAGAGCTGGACACCGGACGAGATTCATCCGCCGGACGCCTCTCCCGTGGAGGTTCTGGAACGGCGGCAGGAGCGTTCCCGACAATCGGGGGGCTAGACGATGGAGCTGGATCGCCTCTTCGGAAAATTCGCGACCGCCACCGCGAAGGCGATGGGCAGTCCGGTCGCCTTCCTGATCTGCGTGCTGTCGGTCGCGATCTGGGCGGCCTCCGGCCCGTTCTTCAAATTCTCGGAAGATTGGCAGCTGGTGATCAATACCGGCACGACGATCATCACGTTTTTGATGGTCTTCCTCATCCAGAACACTCAAAATCGAGACGGTACGGCCATTCAGACCAAGCTCGACGAGCTAATCAGGGCGTCCGATGCGGGTGACGAGTTCATGGGCATCGAGAAGCTCACCGATCAGGAGCTGGAGGTGCTGCAGGCCAAATGCGAGCGCGCCGCCGCCAACAGCCGAGAGCTGCTGACGCAAACCGAGAAGGTCAGGAACAGCCGGAAAGGCGTGAAGCAACCGCGCGGAGACGAGGCGCCTCGGCCGGCGGAGGGCTGAACGGAGTCCGCCTCTTGAGCTGGATCAAAGCACCGTTTCTCGTTCGCGCCAGAATGACGCCTCAACAGCGGTGGAGAGCCAGATGGCCGATATAAGGGTAGCACCGGAGCTGTGGGCGTCGAGCATGATGCCGGAGGGCATCCTGGAACGATGGTTCGTCGTCGATGGCGCGACCGTCATGGATGGTGACAAGGTCGCCGAAGTCCGCGTCGAGGACGCGCTGCACGAGCTGGTTGCGCCCTGCGCGGGCCGTCTCGTCATCAGTGCGAATGCCGACGACCTCGTCGAGCCCGGCACCGTCATCGGCTGCGTAGTGGCGTCGTAAGAACTCAAGCAGGCCCGAGCAGGAGCATCGAGACATGACGATACTCAATTCCCGCGAACGCGAGTTCGAGAACCGCTTCGCCTATGACGAAGAGATAAAGTTCAAGGTCGCGGCCCGGCGCAACCGGCTCGTCGGTCTCTGGGCCGCCAAGGAGCTCGGGCTCGAGGGCCGCGCAGCCGACGCCTATGCGCATGAGATGGTGGAGCTTCTGTTTCACCCGGGCGGTTCCGGCCATATCGTCGAACGACTCGCCTCAGATCTGGAAGCGGCCGGGAAGTCCTCGGGAGCGGAGCGGATCCAGCACGAGCTCGATCAATGCGAAAAGGAAGCGAAGCGCCAACTCATGGGTGCCGCTTCGGCGTGACGGCCGGTTCGGCGCTCGGACGTCAGGGGACGAGCACGGCGGCGCCGTCGAAGCGACCGGTTCAGAGATCGGCGAGCGGGTAGCGTGTCGCCTCGGTGACGAGGCCGGCCTGCGGCGCTATCCGCAGGAAGTCGATCCCGTCGGTCGTCGACCGCCATTTTCAGCGACCGCCAACCGATCAGCCCGGCGCAGAGCGGCGGGGCGAGTGCCGCATCCTCGCCGGTCTCGCCGAGCAGAAAGGCGTAACGCGCATCCGCGCTCGCCCAGCTCGAGCCCTTCGACGCCGGCATCGAGCGTGTCGATCCGCCCGACGATCTCGCGCCCCGGCACGATCGGCAGTCTCGGATCCGGCATGCAACCCTCCGTAGCGAAGCTCACCCCCGGGGCGATGGGTCAGTGCGAGAGTAGAGTGCACCGTGCGGGGCGAAGAAGCAGCTCGCGCGTCACGCCGCCGAACGCCCATTCGCGCATCCGGCTATGGCCGTAGGCACCGGCGACCAGCAGGCCGGCCTCTCTTTCCCGGGCGATCTCGTCGAGCCGGCCGGCATCGTCGCCATTGGAAGCCAGCGCAAGCGTTTCCGCGATAACATCGTGCCCCTTCAGCCAGGCTGCGACATCGTCCAACCTTGCCCGCGCGGCCTCCAGCTCGTCCTTGGAAACGATTTCCGCCACGACGACACGGCCCGCTTGCCGCAGCAGCGGCAAGGCATCCTGGACGGCGCGCCTTGTCTCCCGCGTATCCTTCCAGCCGATGAGCGCGCTGCCCAGGTCCTGCTCTCCCGTGTCCGGCACGATCAGCACCGGCCGGCCGGCGCGCATCACCAGATCGCTGACGCTGACCCGCTGCGGCGTATCGAACGGCGCTCCGGCGCTGCCCGGGACGGTTATGACGAGGTCCGCGTGCCGTGCCTGCTGTGCGATATAGTCCGTCGGCAGGCCATAGGAGACGGCCGATCGCCATTGGACGCTGCGCGCGCGCCCTTCGAGCTCGGCACTGAACCGGTCCTTGGCCGCCTTGATTTCCTTCTCGATCTCTTGCCGATCCTCGGCGATCAGTTCGGCCGGCACATAGCCGTCGCCGACGGCGATCGAGAGCGGTTGGCAGGCGGCGACGCCGATCGCCTCGGCGCCGAATCGCTCGGCCAGCTCTCCCGCCACTCTGAGGACGGCGGTGTTCGGGGCACCGAGATCCATATGCACCATAAGGCTCGTGTAGGTCACGGCGGGCTCCTTGATAGCGTTTCGACACGACGATTCTGGGCGCCGCGGGGCTGGCCGCCTTGATGCGAATCAAGCGGTCGCGTGGCGAGGATCCATGACATCCTTGTCGCCTGGAGGTTTTCCTTTGGTTGCGGCTTGATGCGGATCAAGGATACTCCCCGCCGAGGCTGTAGGCTGCACGGAATGAGTCGGCCAGCATGGCCGCAGCCGCGGAAGCTCGGAGGATCTACGGATGCTGAAAGATATTCTTGTCCATGTCGACGGCTCGGACTCGACGGAACGGCGGCTCGAGGCCGCGACGTTGCTGGCGGAGCGGAGCGAGGCGCATCTCGTCGGGCTCTATGTGAACTCGATCGAGGACACGGTGCCCTACCGCGATCTCTACGCCATCAAGGAGGTCATGCAGTATATCGCCGAGCAAAACGCGGTCGAGCAGGCGGCGGCCGAAGCCATCTTCCGGCGCGCTACCGTGGGCGGTGCCATCAATGCCGAATGGCGCGTCGTTCAGGGGCTGATCGACCGGACCGTGGTCCAGCACGCCCGCACGGCCGATCTCGCCGTGGTCGGCCAGAACAATCCGGAGCGGCCGCCGATCGGCACCGGGGCCAATGTACCGACCATGGTGCCGCTCTCGTCCGGCCGGCCCACCCTCGTCGTACCCTATGCCGGTCATATCGCGACGATCGGCAAGCGGGTGCTGGTCGCGTGGGACGGTGGGCGGGAGGCGGCGCGCGCCGTCAACGACGCCCTGCCGCTGCTCAAGACAGCCGAGCGCGTCACAATCGTCTCGGTGTGCGGCGGTACCCGGGTCGCGTCGGGCGAGCTGCCCTGCGCGGATATCGCGGCGCATCTGGCGCGGCACGATGTCAACGTCGATATCCGGAGCGAGCCGCGCGGCGATATCCAGGTCGCCGACCTCCTGCTCTCGGTCGCCTCGGACCTGTCGGCCGACCTGCTGGTCATGGGCGCTTACGGCCATTCGCGGATGCGCGAGCTGTTCCTCGGCGGGGTCACCCGGGCCATCCTCGATCGCATGACCCTGCCGGTGCTGATGTCGCACTGAGGCGAGCAGCCATGGACTCAATGAGTTAGTGTGCCGATTCACCTGAAATTCGATATGTCGAATTTCAGGATCGGGACACCTGGGCGGGTACCTCAGCGCGTGAGATTGACCTTGGCGAGGTCGATCAACTGACCGGCCCGCCCGTCCAGGACTGCCGTCATCATGAACATGCCGAAATGGTAGGCTTCGGCGAAGGTGGTCTTCGGCGGCATGACCAGCTCCTGGCGGGCGCTGACGACATCGACCAGCGCCGGGCCGTCATGGGCGAGCGCCTCGCTCAGCGCCGCCTTCAGCGCTTGCGGCTTCTCGACGCGGATGCCCTTGATCCCCATCGCCTCGGCCATGGCGGCGAAGTTCGGGTTCTTGAGGTCGCAGCCGACATCGACGAAGCCGCTCGCCTTCATCTCCAGCTCGACGAAGCCGAGCGTGCCGTTGTTGAGCAGGATCACCTTCACCGGCAGCCCCATTTGGGTGAGCGTGATGAAGTCGCCCATCATCATCGTGAAGCCGCCATCGCCGGACATCGAGATGACCTGGCGCTTGGGAAAAGCCGCCTGTGCGCCGATTGCGTGCAGCATCGCGTTCGCCATGGAGCCGTGATTGAACGAGCCGACGATCCGGCGCTTGCCGTTGACCTTGAGATAGCGCGCGGTCCAGGCGATTGGCGTGCCGACATCGCAGGTGAAGATGGCATCGTCGGCCGCGAGCTCGCTGACCAGCCGTGTCACATATTGAGGATGGATGACGCCGCTGTCGGGGCCGCTTTCCGCGAGCGCGTCGAGGTCGCGCCGCGCCTTCTTGTAATGGGCCAGAGCACCATCGAGATGGCTGGTGTCGGTCTTCTCATGGAGCGCCGGCAACAACAGCTCCAACGTCGACTTGACGTCGCCGAGCAGGCCCAGATCGAGCGGACAGCGATTGCCGAGCGCCTCGGGCCGAATATCGATCTGCGCGATCCGGGCCTTCTCGGGATAGAATTGCCGATAGGGAAAGTCGGTGCCGAGCAGCAGCAGCGTGTCGCAATCCTTCATTGCGGCATAGCCCGACGCGAATCCCACCAGCCCGGTCATGCCGACATCGTAAGGGTTCTCGTATTCGAGATGCTCCTTGCCCCGGAGCGAATGCACGATCGGCGCCTTGAGCCTGCGCGCGAGCTCGATCACCTCGGCATGGGCGCCGGCACAGCCGGCGCCGCACATGAGCGTCACGCGCGACGCCTGGTTCAGCAATGTCGCCAGCCGGCCGATATCGCCGTCGCTCGGGCGCAGGACGGGAGCGGTCGGGACGAGCCAGGCCGGCACCTTGGCCGCTAGCGGCTTCAGCGCGGTATCCCCGGACATGACGATGACGGCGACGCCGCGTTTCGCCACGGCCACGCGGATGGCCCGGGTCAGGATCTGGGGCAGCAGCTCAGGGTTCGAGACCAGCTCGACATAATGGCTGCATTCCTTGAACAGGCTCTCGGGATGGGTCGCCTGGAAATAATCGATGCCGACTTCGGTGCTCGGAATATGGGCCGCGATCGCCAGCACCGGCACACCGCTGCGATGGCAGTCGAACAATCCATTGATAAGGTGCAAATTGCCCGGTCCGCAGCTTCCAGCACACACCGCGAGCTCGCCGGTGAGATGCGCTTCGGCGCCGGCGGCGAAGGCAGCGCCCTCCTCGTGGCGCATATGGACCCATTCGATTGATTTCAGCCGCCGCAGCGCGTCGGTGAAACCATTGAGCGAGTCGCCCACGACCCCGTAGATGCGCTTCACGCCCGCCTGGGCCAAGGTTGCGGCTAGATAGTCGGCAGTGGAATTCGCCATCTTTCACCTCCTGTGCCCAAGAATGCCGGAGCATGGCCGTCGGCGCCGTTCCGCGTCAACCCGGCGAGGCTGCGCTGCAAGGTCACGGCTTCAGTGCTGCATCTGAAGATTCATGAGGTCGCTCGATGGCATCACGTTGGCGGTGAGATTGGCCATGATCCAGAGCGAGCCCGCGACCACGAGCGCCACGATGAGCACGCCGAAGGCGAGCGCCAGCACGTTGTTGGTGTTGTCCGGGCCGGTCGTGATGTGCAGGAAGAAGACGAGATGAATGCCCATCTGGGCGATCGCCAGCACGGCGAGGCCGATCGGCACGCCCGGCGCCCACAGCAAAGAGGTGCTGGCGGCCCAGAAGGAGGTGGCGGTGAGGATCACCGCCAGAGCCAGCCCGATCAGGTAGGTCCTGAGGCCGGCGAGCGTCTCCTCGCGCCGGCTGCCGGGAAACTCATCGTCGCCCGGCGCGCGATCATAAAGATCCTCAGTCATCAGCGGCCTCCCATCAGATAGACGATCGAGAACAGCGCGACCCAGATGATGTCGAGCGCATGCCAGAACAGGCTGAAACAGGCGAGGCGACGCATGATCCGGGGCTTGAACCCTTTGCCCGCGACCTGCGCCATCATCACGACGAGCCAGAGCAGCCCGACGCTGACATGGGCGCCGTGGCAACCCACCAGCGTGAAGAAGGCCGAGAGGAAGGCGCTGCGTTGCGGTGTCGCGCCGACCGCGATCATTCCCGCGAACTCGCGCAACTCGAGCGTCAGGAAGGCGGCGCCCAGGAGAAAGGTGACGGCGGCGCTGAGATAGGTCGCGGTGCGATGCTCCTCGTTGATCGCCAGCGACATCAATCCGCAGGTGAAGCTCGAGGCGAGCAGGCAGGCTGTCTCGATCGCGACGCTGGTCGGGTTGAAGAGCTCGGCGCCGCCCGGGCCGCCGGCGGTCGCGCGCGAGAGCACCGCATATGTGGCGAAGATCGCCGAGAACATCACGATGTCGCTCAGCAGGAAGATCCAGAAGCCGTAGGCGACGATGATGCGCTTGGAGGCGGGGCCGCCCTCATGCGCGCCGGCATGCGCGCCGTGACCGCCATGGGAGATCGTGATCGCGCTCATTGGACGAGCCCCGCGCGATAGGCGCGATCGATGCGCGCGACCTCTTCGACCGGGATCTCGATCTCCTCGATTTCACGCCAGGCGAAGACGAGCGTGGTGGCGAAGGCGCCGAGCAGGCCCAGGCCGACCATCCACCAGATGTACCAGATGAGCGCGAAGCCGGTGATGACGGCGAAGAAGGCGGTGATGAAGCCGGTCGCGCTGTTGACCGGCATCTCGATCGGCTCGTAGTCGACGGCCTCCGCAGGCCGGCCCTGTTCCGCGCGCGCCTTCCGCTTCATGCGCCAAAAGGCGTCCTCGCCCTCGACCAGCGGCATCACCGCGAAGTTCCAGGAGGGCGGCGGTGACGGGGTCGACCATTCGAGCGTGCGCCCATCCCATGGGTCGCCGGTGAGGTCGCGTCGCTGATCGCGGGTTCGGATCGAGACCACGAGTTGGAGGATGGTGAAGACGATGCCGACGAGGATGACGACGGCGCCCGCGGCCGCGATCAGCAGCAGCGGTTGCCAGCTTGGATCCTCGTAATGCTGCATGCGCCGGGTCATGCCCATGAGTCCCAGCGCATAGAGCGGCATGAAGGCGAGGTAGAAACCGATGAACCAGCACCAGAAGGCGGCCTTGCCGAGCCCTTCATGGAGCGTGAAGCCGAACGCCTTGGGGAACCAGTAAGTGTAGCCTGCGAAGGCGCCGAACACGACGCCGCCGATGATCACGTTGTGGAAATGGGCGATCAGGAACAGGCTGTTATGCAGCACGAAATCGGCCGGGGGCACCGCCAGCAGCACGCCGGTCATGCCGCCGAGAATGAAGGTCACCATGAAGCCGAGCGACCACAGGATCGGCACGGTGAAGCGCACGCGCCCGCCATACATGGTGAAGAGCCAATTATAGATTTTCACCCCCGTCGGCACGGCGATGATCATCGTCATGACGCCGAAGAAGCCGTTGACGTCGGCGCCGGCGCCCATGGTGAAGAAATGGTGCAGCCAGACGAGGAAGGAGAGGATGCAGATCGCCATGGTGGCGGCGACCATCGAGCGGTAGCCGAAGAGCGGCTTGCCGGAGAAGGTCGAGATCACTTCGGAGAAGATGCCGAAGGCCGGCAGGATCAGGATGTAGACCTCCGGATGACCCCAGGCCCAGATGAGGTTGATATACATCATCGGATTGCCGTCGCCGTCGACGGTGAAGAAATGAAAGCCCAGATACCGATCGAGCAGCAGCATCGCGAAAGTCGCGGTCAGGATCGGAAAGGCGGCGACGATCAGGAGGTTGGAGGCGAGCGCGGTCCAGCAGAAGACCGGCATGCGCATATAGGTCATCCCCGGCGCCCGCATCTTGAGGATGGTAGTGACGAAATTGATGCCGGTGAGCAGCGTGCCGACGCCGGAGATCTGCAGCGCCCAGAGATAGTAATCGACGCCCACCCCCGGCGAGAATTGCAGCTCGCTCAAGGGCGGATAGGCGAGCCAGCCGGTGCGCGCGAATTCGCCCACCACCAGCGAGATGTTGGTCAGCAGCACGCCCGAGGCGTTGAGCCACAGGCTCACAGAGTTCAGCGTCGGAAAGGCCACGTCGCGCACGCCGAGCTGAAGCGGCAGGGCGAAGTTCATCAGCCCGATCATGAAGGGCATGGCCATGAAGAAGATCATGATCGTGCCGTGGGCCGAGAAGATCTGGTCGTAATGCTCCGGCGGCAGATAGCCGGGCGCGTTGCCGACGGCGATCGCCTGCTGCGAGCGCATCATGATCGCGTCGACGAAGCCGCGCAGCAGCATCACCAGCGCCAGCACGCAATACATCACGCCGATCCGTTTATGATCGACCGAGGTCAGCCATTCGCGCCAGAGATAGGGCCACCAGCCCTTGACGGTGATCCAGGCGAGGATGGCCACGACCGCGAGGATCATCAGCGCCGATGCGACGATGTCGATCGGCTCGTTGATCGGAAACGCGCTCCAACTCAGCTTGCCGAGCATGCTCAATTCTCCTTGTGCGTTTGAGCGTGCCCGCTATCGGCGGGCGGGTTGGGATGCACGATCGCCTGGAACAGATCCTGGGTGACGGCGCCGTAGGTGGAGGCGGGAACCGCCTCGCTCGGCTGGGCGAGCGCCGCATAGCTCTTGGGATCGAGCGCCGGGCCCTTGCCGCGCGTCGCCGTCACCCACTGAGTGAATTGATCGGGCGAGACCGCCTCGACGGTGAAGCGCATATCGGCGAAGCCGTCGCCGCTGAACTGGGCCGAGAGGCCGGGATAGGCGCCGGGCTTGTCGGCTTGAAGATGCAGATGCGTCTGCATGCCGGCCATGGTGTAGATCTGGCCGCCGAGCTGCGGCACGAAGAAGCTGTTCATCACGCCGGACGAGGTGAGCGTGAAGCTGATCGGCGCGCCTACCGGCACCGTCAGGCGGTTGACGCTGGCGATGCCGAGATCGGGGTAGATGAACAGCCATTTCCAATCGAGCGAGACGACCTCGACCTCGATCGGGTTGGTCGTGGACGGGATCGGCCGGGGTGGATCGAGATCGTGCGAACTGACCCAGCCGATCCCGCCCAGGAGCAGCACGGTCATGGCCGGGATCGACCAGACGATCATCTCCAGCCGGCCAGAATATTCCCAATCCGGCAGATAGCGGGCGCGCGTGTTGGAGGCGCGGAACCACCAGGCGACTCCAAGGGTTGCCAAGATCGTCGGCAGAACGATCGCCAGCATGATGCCGAGCGAGTTGAGGAGGATGGTCTTCTCGGCCGAGGCGATCGGTCCTTGCGGGTCGAGCACGCCGCTCGAGCAGCCGCCGAGCGCCGAGGCGATGGCTAGGGCGAAGATTCGCCCGTCGATGAGGCGCCTCGCTCGCCCGGAGAGCGGATCGGCCCTCCCGCCGGCATCAGGTCTGGCCATGCCAATCTCCTTGATGAAAGCCTCGCGAAAAGCGCTTCGGGATTGCCGGCCGCGATTTGCGGTCGTGGTTGCGTAACAGCTGGTTAAAGCACCGGAGCCGTATTCAGTTCCGGCGCGGCGGCAAGCGCCCAAGGAGCTGCGTCACTCTGTCGTCGGCGGCCCCGCAGGAATGCCGAATGCGCGGGGACGATGGTCTTTCCAGCTTGTCCTAATTTTCTCCGGACCGCACGCTCAACCTTAGCATCGGGGTGACGACGGCATCGTGACGGGCGGAATATCTGGACGCGCCCCCGATCGATGCGGGGCGGTGCGACAAAATGAATAAATCTCTTACTCAGCCGCTCCCTGCAAAGCTCAGTTCCCATTTCAGCATTTCCAAGTGTTAGATTTACGTTACGAACGTAACGCGTTTGCACCTGATGCTTGCTGTAAAAAGTTGACAAATTTTGCTAATCCTTTGATCATCTCAATTCAGGGGTTCGTTTTACGATAAATTATATTATCATATTTTGTATAATTATGGGCCGTAAGTAATAAAGCCTTGGTGCCGATCGAAGAAGTTCGTATTATTTTATAAACCTTTCGATATTTTTGAAAAAGCACCTCTGCCTTTGCCGTATTGAGATTTCACGGCTCGATTATAAGTACGTGTTCCGAATAACTGGATGTTGCGGATGTTCATTGTTCCCGCTGGGAATGGACTATTGAGGTTTGAAGGAGGAAACCAGATGGACGGAGGAAAGGTCAGACTCAGCCTGCAGGTGCCGGAGGAGTTGAACCGCATCCTTGAAACCATGGCGACCGAAATGGGCGGCACCAAGAGCGAGGTGCTGCGCAAGGCACTGACCTTGATGGAGGTTGCCCATCAGGCTCGCAAGAACGGCAAAAGGTTCGGCATCGCCTCGGAGGGTGCGAAATTGGATACCGAGATTATCGGAGTCTAACAGATTCAGATCCTCTGAGGAAATGTGACCGGGGGCCAGCGCCGCCAACCGGGCCTCTTCCGCGGCCGAGCCGGGCGGGACAGGTCTGCCCCATCGAGGAAGCGACCACATGGTTGCGCCTCGGAACGAAGCAAGGCCGGTTGCGGCAAATTGGTGCATATACCCCTAAAAACCTACTCGACCGCCATCATCTCTATAGTCAGGGGATCAGCCCGTCGGCAGAGACGAGCAAAGATCTGACGAGGAGATGCAATGCCGTACTTACATCTGAATCTGCCTGGCACGTTTTCCGTGGCGGCAAAGCGGGAGGTCGCCACGCGACTCTGCCGCCTTTATGCGGAAGTGATGCAGACCCAGTTCTGGCGTCCCAATGTGGGCATCTCGGAACTGGGTGAGGATAATCTCTTCCGCCTGGGCGCCGAAGGACTCGAACCCGTGACCATGATCCTGGTCGAATTCCGGCGCGGCCGACCGGTGGGAAGCCGCCTTGCCCTCGGGCGCGGGATCGTCGATATCGTCGTCGAGGTGCTCGGTGTCCCGCGCCAGACGGTTCTCGTCGAATTTACCCCTCATGACGGTAACGAGATGCTGCGGGACGGCGATTGGGCCGGTGATTGGTCGGCGGCCGAAGCCGGCTCGGGCTAGTTCCATCGAGCTTGCACCTTCGCCGCCGGCCGCGCCGCTCGATCGGTGCGGCGGCGTGTTCCAAAATCTCATGATGGGCGCACAATCAAGGAAGTTGCCGGACCGGCGCGAAGCGCACGAATATACGGGAGTCCCAACCGGTATCGGACGGGCCTCAAACGACATGCGCCATCGAAGGCGCGGGGGATAAGAGGGAGACAGAGGTGCTGAACAATTCCGCCTCGAGTGCAAGCGGCGTCCTGAAGAGCCTCGCCATGCTCGGATATCCGAACGACGACCACGATATCATGATCTATATGCTGACGCCGTGCCGGCTCGCGCGCTCGGCGTCGAACGACACGGCCCCTTGCGCGCCAGATGAAATTGGAAGGTGGAGGAGCGGCGCATGACCGATCAACTGGCCGATAGTGCGGAACGCCTGTTCACGGCCCATTGCGGCAAGGAGATCCTGCATGCGGCCGAAGACGGCACTTGGCCGCTGGCCTTGTGGGACGCGGTCGAGGAAGCCGGCTTCTGCGCCGCCTTGCTGCCGGAAGAGGCTGGCGGCTTCGGCATTTCCGTCCCCGAGGCGTTCGGCCTGCTGCGCGTTGCCGCCCGGCATGCGGCCCCGATCCCGCTGGCAGAGACCATGCTCTCCGGCTGGCTGTTCGCGCGCGCCGGCATGGCCGTTCCGGCCGGCATCCTGACGCTGGCGCCGGTGCGCCGGAACGAGCGGCTCACGCTGACGCGGGCGGGCGCCGATTGGCGTCTCAGCGGCACGGCCACGCGCGTGCCCTGGGGCCGTAAGGCCGATGCGGCGGCGGTGCTGGCGGCGGGGCCGGACGGTCCGATGCTGGTAAAGCTCGCCCAGGGCGCCTTCACCGTCACGCCTGGCGCCAATCTCGCCGCCGAGCCGCGCGACACGATCACGATCGATGCCGAGGTGGCGGCGGCCGATGCCGTACCCTGGCCATTTCCGGCCGAAGCACTGCGCCTTGCCGGGGCCGCGGTGCGAACGGCGCAGATCGCCGGCGCCCTCGCCCGTGTGCTGGAGATGTCGGTGCAATATGCCCAGACGCGCGTGCAGTTCGGCCGGCCGATCGGCAAGTTCCAGGCGATCCAGCATAATCTCGCCATTCTCGCCGGCCAGTCGGCTGCGGCCTTGGCCGCGTCCGACATGGCGGCCGACGCGTTCGGCGAGTTGACGCCCATGATCATCGCCGCCGCCAAGGCGCGTGCGGGCGAGGCCGCCAGCATCGCCGCCGGCTTGGCGCACCAGGCTCACGGCGCCATCGGCTTCACCCAGGAATATGAGCTGCATTACGCCACGCGCCGGCTCTGGTCCTGGCGGGACGAGTTCGGCACCGAGGCGGAATGGAACGCGCTGGTCGGGCGCGCGGCCCTCGCGGCCGGCGGTGACGGGCTGTGGCCGGCGATCACGGCCGCCGGCTGACCGCGATGTCCACTCCGAATTCGACGATCTTGCATGCCCTGCCGGCGCCGATGCCGGCCGGGCCGGATGGAGCCTAACCCATGCAGGCACTCTCTTTCGCGGCCCCGCCGCCACCCTCCGAAGCCACCGAGACGCTGCGGGCCGAGGTGCGCGCGTTCCTGGCTACCGAGCTCAGCGATCGAACCCCGCAGGAGCGCGCCTCGTCCTGGGGCGGCCGCGACCCGGCCTTCAGCCGCAAGATGGGCCGGCGCGGCTGGATCGGCATGACCTGGCCGAAGCAATATGGCGGCCATGGGCGCTCAGCCCTCGAACGCTACGTCGTGCTCGAGGAGATGCTGGCGGCCGGCGCGCCCGTGGGCTTCCATTGGGTCGCCGACCGGCAGAGCGGGCCGAACCTGATCAAGTACGGCACCGAGGAGCAGCGCCGGACCATCCTACCGCGCATCGTCGCCGGCGAATGCTGCTTCTGCATCGGCATGAGCGAGCCCGATTCCGGTTCCGACCTCGCCGCCGCGCGCACCCGCGCCCAGCCGGTCCAGGGCGGCTGGCTGGTCAACGGCACCAAGGTCTGGACCTCCGGCGCGCACAAGGCCGACTATATGATCCTGTTCTGCCGGACGGATGCGAAATCGGAAGACGACCGCCACGCCGGCGCCAGCCAGTTCCTGGTCGATATGGAATATGCCAAGGCCAACGGCATGAAAGTGCGGCCGATCATCGACATGCGCGGCGACCATCATTTCAACGAGGTGGTCATCGAGGATCTGCTGCTGCCTGCGGATGCGGTGCTGGGCAAGGTCGGCGACGGCTGGAAGCAGGTCACGGGCGAGCTCGCCTTCGAGCGCAGCGGGCCTGAGCGCTTCCTGTCGGCCTTCACCCTGCTGGTCGAGACGGTGCGGGCGATCGGACCGGAGGGATCGGAACGCGCCGCGATCGCGCTCGGCCGGCTGACCAGCCACATCATGACGCTCCGGCGCCTGTCCCGCTCCGTCGCCGGCATGCTGCAGGCCGGCGAGGATCCGGCCCTTCAGGCGGCCCTCGTCAAGGATCTGGGCAACGTACTGGAGCAGGAGACGGCCGAGGTCGTGCGGCTGCTCGTCGATCTCGAGCCGGAGGACGGCGCCGACGATCCGCTGATCGCGGTGCAGGCCTATCTGATCATGAGCGCGCCGTCCTTTTCGCTGCGTGGAGGAACGCGCGAAATCCTGCGAGGCATCATAGCGAGGGGGCTGGGCCTAAGATGAACGACGTACGCATCACCCATGAGGGCCATGTCGGCATCGCCGAGATCTGTCGGGCGCCCAACAATTTCTTCGACAAGGAGCTGATCGGCGAGCTGGCGGCGGCCTTCAAGGGCTTCGCCGCCGACGACAACATCCGCAGCATCCTGCTCTGCGCCGAGGGCAAGAATTTCTGCGCCGGCGCCAATTTCTCGCGGCCGGCATCGGAGACGGTCGGCAGCCGGATGGAGGATCGCGACACCGATCATCTCTACCGCCAGGCGGTGCAGCTTTTCCGTTGCACGAAGCCGATCGTGGCGGCGGTGCAAGGCGCGGCTGTCGGCGGTGGGCTCGGGCTGTCGCTGGTCGCGGATTTTCGGGTTGCCACGGCGGAATCCCGCTTCACCGCCAATTTCAACCGGCTGGGCTTCCATCCGGGCTTCGGCTTGAGCGTGACGCTGCCGCGCGTGGTCGGCGTGCAGCAGGCGACGCTGCTCTTCTATACCGGCCGCCGCATCACCGGCGAGGAGGCGCACAAGATCGGCCTCGTCGATGTGCTGGCGCCCAATGACGGGCTGCGTGCGGCGGCGTTGGCGCTGGCGACGGAGATCGCGCAATCGGCGCCGGTCGCGGTGCAATCGACCCGCGCCACCCTGCGCAAGGGGCTGGCCGATGCGGTCGAGGCCGCCACCACACACGAGCTGGCGGAACAGCAGGTCCATTTCGCCATGGCGGATTTCGCCGAGGGCGTGAAGGCGATGGCGGAACGGCGGCTGCCGAACTTCACCGGGCGCTGAAAGGTTGCGGCAGGGGATGGGAACGGGGCGGCCGGTCCCGCCGGCCGCCCCGTTCTCCGTTGCGGATGTTAAGGCACGAACAGGTCGGCGCAGTGGCCGGGCTGGGCTGGCGACGGGGCGATCGAGCCGCCATGGGGGATGCATTGGTCCGGCGGCAGCCGGTCGCCATGCTCGACATAATCGACCAGCAGATCAAAGGCGCGCTGGGCGTGAGGCTCGATCAGCTCGAGCTGCGGCAGCGTATCCTTATAGGTCTCGATGTGATTGCCGTTCTGGACCTCATAGAGCCGGTAGGCCGGACTCCGGCCGCGGTCGTCATCGAAGGAGGAAGCGGCGGCGACCTTCCGCGCATAGGCCCGGGCGTGCTGGTTGATCGGCAGTAGCCCGTCCATCGTGCCGGCGACGGTGATGAGCGGCCGCTTGATCTCGCCCGTGGTCGTGATCGCCGCCATCTCGGCGCCGACATCGGATTTCGACAGGCGATCGATATAGCTATAGGTCCCGGTGCCCGATCCGTAGGTGTCGTAAGTCGGGTCGAGCCGCTTCTGCCATTGGCACTGGGTGACTTCCCAGAATTGCCCGGAATAGAGATTCCAGAGCGAAGTGGTCCCGGCGACGATGTCGGGCGGGTAGCCGACGGCGACGATGTTCTTCGCCGCAGTGCTTTGAGGGTCGAAGCCGGAGGCGGCATAGTCCGGGAAGTTCAGGATCGCCGGCGGCAGGCCGCTCAGCAGGTTGGTCGCCGCCGGGTCGACGAAGGTACCTTCCCAATCGACGCCGCCATCGAACAGCTCGGGCGCCGTCTCGACCGCGCGCCGTACCTGATAGCCGCCATTCGAGGTGCCGACCGCATAGGTGCGGCTCGGGCGCCGGCCGTACTGCGCCAGCAGCGCATCCTTGCCGATGCGGGCGGCGGCCAGCATCACTTCGTTCCAGCGGGTGAATTGCAGTCCGGGGTCATTGTCGTAGAAATGGACGAACACGGCCGATGACGGATTGAGGCGGCAGGCGAGCGGATCGGCCGACGTCGAGAGTTGCAGGTTATAGATGCCCTTGTTCTGCGAGACGTAGGCATAGCCTTTCTGCAGCACATAGTCGCTCCAGGCGAAATCGCCATTGAACTCGCTGCGCGTGCCCGAGGCGCCGGCGACGACGAGCTTGCCGTTCCAATTGTTGGGCAGGCGAATGAGGATGCGCGCCTCGCCCTGCGGATCGCCCGTCAGACGGGCCTGGAACTGCACGCCGGGCACAGTCTTGGTGATCGGCGTGCGGTTGGGCGCGCTCGGCGCGATGACGGAGCGATCGGTGGTTGGCGTGAAGGCGAAGGGCGGCAGCCCGACTAGCGAATTGTCCGCCGGCGTCGTCGCCGGATTGTTGGTGGTGAGGTCGGTGCTCTCGGTGCAGACGACATCGGCGACGCGATCATGCAGGAAGGAAGAGAGGCGGCCGCAGCGCGACGCGGCGTCGGAGGGGCCGCCGAGAGAGAGGGCCGCCAAGAAGAGCGCGCCCCAGAAGGTGCGGGATAGTGTGAACATCGTCCATCCTCCCATTATTATTTTCGATTGAAGATAACCTATCCGCGTGAATATTCGATGGCAACGCGCTGTGAGGGTGGCTTCAGGGCAGATGCCGCGCTGCGGGCGCATCACGGCCATATTCCTTCCGCATTTCCCTCATCAGATTGCCCGGTGACACTTTCCGTCCGATCCCGTATCAACCGTCCCGGCTTCTCACGCGGATGATTCTCTTGTCGCGATCCCTCACCTTCGGCCTGTCGCTGGCGGCACTCGCGGCCGTTGCCGGCTGCGCCCCGGATTATTCCCCCAACACATACAACGCCAACGCCGTGCAGCAGGCGAACAAGGTCGAGTCGGCCGTGGTCGTCGGCTTCCGTCAGGTCTCGATCAGTGCCGCCGGTACCGTGGGCGCCGTCACCGGCGGCGCCGCCGGCGGCATCCTCGGTGCCCAGGTCGGGCCCACCGACACCGCCTCGGCGCTCGGGGCGGTTGGCGGCGGCATCGTCGGTTCCCTTCTCGGCACCGGCATCGAGCACGCGACCGCCGACACCACCGGCTGGGAATATATCGTGCGCAAATCGAACGGCGATCTGCTGTCGGTGACCCAGCGTGAGCCGCAGCCGATCCCGCTCGGCCAGAAGGTGCTGGTCATCACCGGCAATCAGGCGCGCATCATTCCCGACTATTCGGTCGGGCCGCCGCCGGGCGAAAAGGACAAGGCCAACGACAAGGATAAGCCCGCCGAGAGGGAAAAGCCGCCCGAGAAGCCCGCGCCGGCGGACGACAAGCCGGTGCCCCTGGCCGAGCCCGCGGCACCGACGTCATCGGTCGAAAAGGCGCCGCTGCCCCCGCCCGACGAGACCCATGCGCCTGCGGACGATACGCCGCCGCATGAACCCACTACCCCGCCGCCGCCGGGACCGCCGGCGCATCCGGAGCCGCTGCCGCCGGCCCCGGATGCCGAGCTGTGAGGCCGGCGTGCCGTGTCAGCCCCCGACCGTCTATACTGGCCGAAGCGGTATGAAGAGCACGTCGGCATAGCTCTTCGATCCGGTCAACCCTGCCAGAAGCTCTTCCACCGGAATGACCGGAGACAGCCCCGACCGCGTCAGCAAATGAGCGCTGTATCCCAGTCCGACAATATGCCGAAGCAGCATCTCGGCCGAACAGCCCGCAAGACGCAGATGCGCGTCGTCGACCTCGATGAACAGGGTCGGACGGCTCCGCTCGATCGTCTGGCCGGCCCCCTGCAAGACACGGAACTCGGCTCCCTGGACATCGATCTTGATCAGCGATACGCGCGGCCAACCCCGCTCCGCCATCAAGCCGTCGATGGTTACCATCGGCACCGAAATACCATCTTGGGCGAGCCGGTGGTCGGCCGGATTATCCGGATTGAGCTTCAGGAACACGGTTCCTTCGGTCTCGGCGGCGGCGGCTTGAACAGGATCCACGACGGCGGAAAGCCCCCTGCGATCGATCACGCGGACCAGGGCCTCGAAATTCTTCGGCTCCGGCTCGAGCGCGATAACTCGGCCGCCGCCGCTGACCCATCGCGCAAATCGGCGCGTGAAGAAACCGACATTGGCGCCGATATCGATCACTGACGTCGATGGAGTGATCATCGGCTTCAATCGATGGATCGGCCCGGCCTCGATCGCCAGCTTGTAGAGCTCATAGGCGGTCGCGAATATGGCCCGCCCTGCCGGAGTCGAAAGCAGCGGCGTCCGACGGACCCATCCGTAACATTTCAACAGGACCAGTTGGGCCAGGCTGGTATGGGACGTCGACATCGATTTCTCCGGTTGATGTTAGTGCGCGCGACGGCTGGTTGGCTGTGGCGGTCGTTGCCCTGCAGTGGCGTGATCAGCTTTCCGGCGATGGCGCGGGTGTCAAACGGCGCCAGCTAGCAACGAGCTTGTGCGGATCGCCCGCTATTGAAACGGTGCTTGTCGGGTCGAGGCAAAAATCGATCCGATCGCTCGGGCTGACGGGCGGTGCGTCCGGCCATACCGCTTCCACGACGCGCAACGAGGGCTCACGGCTCAAGAATTTCAGAACTATAGATCCGGCCGCAAGCTCGGCAAAATCGTGATCGAACCAATATTTGCCGGTAAAATATCTCACCGGCATGGCTTGGAACGGTACGATCGGGCCATCGGCAACTTTCCGCAGCATCAGCGCCTGATCGAGCGTGATGATCGTCTCTTCCAGGCCGGGAGCGCAATTGCCCGGCTGGTTTTGCTGCTCTGCGACGATCGCTCCTCTGGCGATCGGAAGGAATATGAGAGCCCCCAATCCCAAGAGGGTGACAGCTCCACCGAATGCGGATGTCCTCAAGGTCGGAAAGGCGAGCGCGCTCCGCACGCCGCAGCAGCGAGAGATAAACGCACCAGCGGCTTGCAACCCGAGGCCGGCGATGAGCGCGTCCACGGGCATGGTAGCGGCAAGCACGCGGTTGCCGCCATCTATATAGCCGAATGGTGCCGTCAAAGCTTCCCCGATGAAGACGAGTGCCAAGATCTGCATGGCTCCCGAGCGGACCCGCCAAGCGATCGCGATGAAGCCGGCCGGAAGCAGCCAACCGGCGACCCGATCGTGAAACCATGCGGGTGAAATCAGAAGAAGTTGTTGTTGCCAGAGGACGAAATTCTTCTGAATACCTTGAAATAAAACAGCCGCGTTGGATTTAACATTATCAAGCGCGAGCCCATAGAGTGCTCTAGAGATCTCCTTATCCGAAAGCGTGCCATTGAAAATTTCCGGATGATCGGTCATCCCGCTCGCCCAGGGGCGGCCTCCGACGGAAAGCCCATACAGTGTGTACGCAATATTGCTGCCGCTGTCCGCGAATTGGCCGTCGGTCGCGATGACGATCACGGCTTGCAGAAGAGGTCCGGCCATGGCGGCCAAGACACCGAGCAACAAGGCGCGAGAAACCGATTGTTGCCATCTCCACGCCGAGAGGCCGAGCCATACGACGAGGAGCGGCAGCGTGAACACCGCGCCAATTCTGGCCGAAAGGCCGACGGACAGGCCGGCGATACCGATCGCTATGATGGATTGGCTGCGCCGATCGGCTCCGCAAAGCAAGAGTGCGAGGCTCGACAATCCAAATGCTAGACCGGCGTTCTCGGACATGGTCTGGCCGAAAGCCAAGTTATCGCAGAACCAGAAAATCAGCCATATGGCCAACGCTCCACCAAGAGCGCCGGCCAGCCGGATGGCCTCGCGAGCAAACCAAGCGATCGCAAGACCTATAACTGCCGCCTGCAACCAGATGAGATGTCCGACCGAGGCGCCTCCAAGCAAATCCAACCCGCCGATAAAGAGTTCGTAAATCGGCCGCCGCTCGCACCACGGTTGGGCATAGTGAGAGAAGGTGCCTACCCAGGCGATGTTTTTCGCGCAGGCCCACCAGCCGAAAGCGTCACTGACTTGAAACCAACCGCCGACTGCTAGGCCGGTCCACAGGCCGCTCGTCATGAGGTGCCAGGTAAGCGCAAGCGACAAAGCAATGGACAGAAGGATGAGCAACGCCACGCGATAGCCATTGAGGAATAGTGGCGACGGGGCCAGAACCAGCCGATATATTGCAGCGCTATACTGGTTCCTCCGTAGGTGCCAAACTAAGATGAGAAGGATGCCGCCGATGGCCAGCGCGCTTAGCCACTCTTGCGGTAAGGACCTGATCTCGACAGTATATTTTCGGCCGTTGTCGGCGGGAGTGCTGTTGTCGCTGCTGGAGAAATAGAGGTTGCCGCCCCAATGGGAGAAGCGGCCGCCTCCTAAATGCCTGATATCTTCATGACTGCTGTGAGGGGGACCCAGCGGCTTTTCGTCTTCGGATAAGGTTAGGGTGGAGTGGCTATCATATGGTGTATCGCTCTCGAACCGGACCCAAATGGTATTCGTCAAGCGTAGCGGCAGTATGAACGCATTTCCGTTCTCGTGCGCCAGATCCGTACGAGACAGGTCGAAGCGGACGGTAGGCGGCTCCAATGTGAGCCAAAGCCAAGGCAGAGCCAAACAAATAGCGGCGATGTGCAAGATGAACAGGAGGCGGGGCCGTCTCAACAGATTTACTGTCAAGAGGTCGGTGCGCTTGTCCAGATCTAGCATCTGATAATTTCCACCTTCGTCACAAATATTGTGAATGCTCGACCGACAAGCCGACAGACCCTGTCGAAGGATCACTAAGCAGCGGCTGTATGGCTATTTTTGAAAACGTCCGGCGTTTTATCGTGAAAAAAGGAGGAAAGGAGGCTCGCGTTGCATCAAGGATGTCCCCTCCGCTCGATCACGACAATCATGCGAAACGCCATGAACCAGCCAAGGATCGGCTCGAGCCATTGCTCGATTCGAAGAAGCGGCCGGACGAACGTGCCCGGGAGTAGGCTCCAAGACCGGAACCCCCCGGATAACGGATAGGTGAACAAGGCCAACCTGCGAGACTCGACCAGTCGCAACGTTGCAAACTCGGATGCCAATCGTGCCTTTTGCCGGCTGAAGAGCAAGGTCGGGATCGCCTGATTTGCTTCGAACGCGTCCCGAGCGGGATCGAGCGGGCCGTCCACCAGCGGATCGGCGGACATGTCCACGGGCTCTGGATGGAAATTGCGGTAAAACAGCCCGCTGAGCGGCGTGATCGCCGGCTCGATCATCACGATTCGGCCACCCGAGCGCAGCACGCGTGCCGCTTCGTCGAGAAACATCCGTGGTCGCTCGACATGATGCAGCACATCGAACATCACGATATTGTCGAAGCTCTCCGATGCAAATGGCAAGCGCTGCGCGTCGGCAACCGCGTCGAGCCAGGGAGCCGGCAGGATGTCTGTCGAGATCACGGCAGGTGCGAAATTCTTCATATTGCCGGATCCGCCACCGATCTCGAGCGTGCGTCCCGGCCGGCAGCGGGCAAGGATCTCCTGATAATAGGAGCGATAGATCGCCCGCAATGCCGGCTTTTCCTCCCAGACGACCCGATAGTCGAATGGGCGCTCGTCGGTCGCCATCAGATCGCCTTCAGCTTCCACCAGGCGAACATCACCATGCGCAGCAACAGCAGGCCGTGCCGGAATCGTGAGATTTGGGTTTCCCCATAGGTTCGCGCCATGTAGCGGATGGGCACTTCTATCGATTTGAGATTGAGCTTGGCGGCACCGAAGATCAGGTCGAAATCACCGAACGGATCGAAATTGCCGAAATAGCTCCGTCCGGCCACCAGTTGCTGATAATGCACCCGGGATAAAGCCTTGGTGCCGCACAGCGTGTCGGTGAAGCGCTGGTTTAGGAGGTAGCTGAACAGAATGGCGAAGACGCGATTGGCGATGAGGTTCAAGAACCGCATCGCCTCGTCTTCCATCGGATAGACCAGGCGACTGCCGTTGACGAACTCGCCCTTGCCGCTCGCCAGCACGTCGTAATATTTGCCCATATCCTCGGGCGGCATGGTCAGGTCGGCATCGAGGATCATCAACAGGTCGCCCTCGGCCATGTCGAAGCCCTTGCGCACCGCGTCGCCCTTGCCCTTGCCGTCCTGCACCGCCCCGCGGATCCGGAGATGCGGATAGGCTGCGATCACGCGCTTGACCTCGTCGAAGGTCCCGTCCTGGCTATGCCCCTCGATGAAGATGATCTCCTGCACCGGGGCGATCTGGGGCAGGCGCTGCACTGCCGCCTCGATGTTGCCGCGCTCGTTGCGGCACGGCACGATCACCGACAACGAAGGTTGTGTCGGTTGGAGGACGCGTCGGCTGCGCAACACCAGATAATTGCGCACGGACAGCCTCCGCAGGAGAGGCAAGGTGCCGACGAAGCGATTGATCAGGGGGCCAAGCCCGCCCCAGCGTTTCGGCAGCAATTGCCGCCATTCCTGCTTGATTTGCTCGAAATCGGCCAACGCCAGGATCGCGGATATGTCGTCGGTCGACAGCCAATTCTGGGTCTGTGTCGGCATTTTCAGCCCGATACGCTCGGCGAAGCGCAGGGCCGGCTCCCAAAGGCGCGAATAGTACGACACCACGATACGGGTCTCGGTCGTGCACAGGGGGTGCAGCAACTCGAAGCTGCGCTGAATATCCTCGAGGGAGCCGATCGTGTCGGACAGCAGGATCACATCGAAGGGACGCGGCCCCAGGGCTCGAATCGTCTCGGGATCCTCGACATCGCCGAGCACGAAGGTCTGCTCGGGGTGACGGTGCCGAGCCAACGCGATCATCGCCGGGCTGAAATCGATGCCGACACCCTCCGCAGGGGTGAGGTTCGCGAGCAGGTCGCCGTTGCCGCAGCCAAGCTCGAGCACCCGGATGCCGGGCCGGATCAAAAACCGTAGATACCGGGCATCCTCTTCATGGAAATAGCGATTGCGCTGCCGCCAGTCTTCCAGCTCCGGCGCCAGCCGCTCAACGGCATCGTATATTCTTCGCTTCCTCTCGCTCATCGTCGGCGAGACCGATGGCGTCGCTTCGACGGGCTGTGGGCGGGTTAGTCCGCTCATGCGATTTCCTTGTTCTTGGCATGGGCGATCGGTACACGTCCTGGACGGGGCACCAACCAGAGCAGCCCGCCGGGAATGCCGGCCAGCATGAAGATGAATCCGAACGCGACCGAAAGGGCGAGCGCGTCGGCGGGATGGACGCCGATCTGACCCAGGGCTACGACCATCGCCCCCTCGCGCACGCCCCATCCCGCGATCGAGACGGGGATAGCCATGGCGAGGAGTGCCGGAAGCAGCAGAATGACGGTCAGGACCGGGTCGACGGCGATGTGCATGGCCTTGGCGCACAGCACGGCGACGCCGCCCGACAGCAGATGGCCGGCGATCGCGAGCGGTACGGTTGTGACGACGAGCTTGCGATTGCCGAGAAGCGAGGATGTGGTCCCTGCCAGTTCGATCAGGACTCGCACCAGCCGCCAGAGTCGCCATCTATGAGGTATCAGCAAGGGCAACATCAGGAATGCCACGATGCCCGAGACCAAGATCGCAGCGAGAAACGCCATGCCGTATATCAAGCGCGGCTCGGCGATGCTCACGGCAAGGATCGGAAGCGAGGCGGCGACGAGGCCTATCAGCACGCCCAGGGCCAGAATCCGGTCGATGACCACGCTCAGAAAAGCGCGCTTGACGCTGACCCCCTCGCCGACGCTGAGGAGAACGCGTATGGAATCGCCGCCAAGCGTCCCTGGCAGCGTCTGATTGAAGAACATGCTGATGATGGTGAAGCGGATCGCAAGCAGAGCGCCGACACGGGCATCGCAGAAATCGGCGATAGCGCTCCATCTGACGGCGAAGAGCACGTTCTGAGCGAGCACGAGCGCGAAGATGGCCACCAGAAAGAGCGGGCTGAGCTGCCGCAGGCGATCGAAGACGAGGCTGAAGTCGATGAAATGGAAGAGGGCGACGATGACCAGCAGGGAAACCGCGATCCTCAACAGCAAATTGGTCCGCGAGCTCATCCCCGTCGAAGTCCCAAACCGATCATGATGCCGAGAAGCGGAAGGATCGCGCTCCGGAATGCCGTGTGCGAGGCGCTCAAGTCCCCTCCGTTGCCGGGAATAACTAGCGAACTTGAACAGGCCGCGCAAGCAAACCGTACCGGCTCAAGGTGGTGGGGGTGGTGGGAGGGCAGGCCTTGAGTTGTGCGGCAGTTGGGGGTGGTCGGTCACTGGCATCGGCCAAATCGGGTTGGGATGCCGCGAAGCCAGATTGCCTCCACCGACCAATTTCTTTAAGCAAGCCGGCTTTCCCGCATATACTGGTCCGCCGCAGCGCCGTGGGTGCAAATCCCTCAGCTCACTGCTACTAAGGTCATGGCCTCCGATTCTATCCGTCGCGGACAGGTCGGGGCAACGTCGAGGTTTGGAAGATGAGTGCAGACTGCAAGAAGACCCGGTGCGCCTATCCTTGGCAGCAGATGGTCATCGACCTGACGGGCGAGGTGGTGCCGTGTTGCTTCTACAGCGCCTATGGCGGCAGCGAGGCCAAACCCTTCGGCAATACCAACGGCCAGACGCTCGAAGAGATCTGGAACGGTCCCGGCTATCAGGATCTGCGTCGACGGCATATCGAAGGCGATTTGGAGAACCATCCTTGCGACAAATGCGTCGCCTACTATTGGAACAATGAGGATTATCCGAAATTCCAATGGCCGTCCGGCGTCGTCCCGGAACAGGGCAAGGCCTATCTGGCCAAGATTTCCGAGCAGTTTCAGCAGGCGATCGGCGACCGGCAGGGCGAGGTCAAGCTGTTCGAGGACGGTGTCGAGATCGGCCCCGGCAATTCGATGCATGCCGATATCCGTTCCGAGGGCGGCGGCCGCTACTCCGTCTGGAACGGCACGCTCTATTTCGCGCCGCCCGACGATAGCGATCCGGTCACCAACGGCCGAACCTATGAGCTGCGCCTCGACAAGGTGAGCTGGACGATGGCGCGCTTCGACCGGCGGGCGCCATCGGGCGAGAATCTGCAGTTGGCATACGAGGAATACCGCAAGGGCAGCCTGGTCCAGGAAGCCAAGCCGACCATGCTGACCTGGTCGTCGACGGCCGATTGCAACATCGATTGCGGCTATTGCAGCCAGAACATGTACCGCGCGGTCAAGCTGCAGCATCGCGGCGAGACCGAGGACGATGTATTGGCGCTCGTCCCGCAGCTGATCTATTTCAGCTGGGCCGGGGGCGAGCCCTATTTCCTCAAGAATTTCCGCAAGTTCATCGACGAGTATGTGCCCGGGAGCAACCCGAACCTGACCTTCGGCTTCACCAGCAACGGCACGCTGCTGTCGGAAAAGGAGCTGGAGAAGCTCAACAAGTTTCCGCGCCTGTCGGCCAGCTTCTCGATCGACAGCTTTTCCAAGGACAGCTTCGAAAAGCTGCGCTACGGCGCCAGCTACAAGCGGGTGATCGAGAATATCCTGCGTGCCGTCGCGACCAACGATACGCCGGACCGCAGCTTCATCTGCGGCCAGCTGGTGTTGAAGTCGAACTTCCTCGAACTGCCGGACAATGTGCGTTTCGCCATTGCCAACGATATCGGCGTCAATTTCTCGCCGGTGACGACCTATCCGATCAATGAGCGGATCGATATCCATCCCGATTTCGCCGCCATCAAGGATGCCTGGAACGCCGCCCTCGACGAGGCAATGGAGATTGCGCAGCAGGCGCGCGACGAAGGTTCACGCGCGACGCAGCGCGTCGATTTGCTGAGCTCGCTCTCGGCCGTGCGGGCTATTCTCGACGCCACCGCCGAACGCTATCGGACTACGGCACCGATCAGCTTCCTCGTGGAGGATCCACACGGCTCGCTCGAAAAGATGAAGCTGCCCGGCATCTTCGTCTCGTTCGAGAGCATAGGCGATCGTCCGCTGACCTATGTGCCGATCGATCGGGGACCGGGGATCTATGTCTGTCACGCGCCGCTGGCCGAGCTTGGCCGGAACGACGTGCTGCGCTGGGACTTCCTGGCCGACCTCCAGGAAAATTGGGTGCGCCATGTCAGCGGCCACATCTTCGCGACCGACGGCAAGGCTTGGCACAAGTCGCCCCTGCGGGCGCCGGACGCGACGGTGCTGGCCCAGACCCACATCATCATTCCCGAGTTTGTCCCGCCCGAACGTCACCGCAACGCCAAGGTCGCCAATGCCGGACTACCGGTTCCGGACGGGCTGGCCGCGACCAGCGAACAGCAGATGTGGCGCGCGGTTCAGCAGCTGGAAGTGTTGGAAAAGCAGGCGGCGCTCAGCGCTCGTACAGCGAGCCGTCCCTTGATCTCGGCCCTGGAGCGCTCGCCGCAGGTGCGCCAAGCCTATGCCGCCGTTCGCCAGATCGTTGGCGACTTGATCGAATGAGGTCCTGTCCGTGGAGGCGGCGGTTCCTGGCGCACTCCCCGGACGAATCTCCTGCTTAGAGACGACCTATATGAAAACGGTTCATTGGACGCCGACGCTCGTCGGCCGTTTCTGGGATGGGCTCACGGAAACGAGCCTGCTGGATCTCGCCTTCTCCAGGCTCGCGGGTCATTGGCTGCTGCGGGCGTTGGAATGGCATCTCTCGCCGGGACGGCGGCATCTCGATTTCGGCTCCGGTGACGGGCATTTCGCCAAGCTGCTCGCGGCCAAAGGATACCCGGCCGCCGTCTACGAACCCTCGCAGGGGCGGCTGGGAACCCTCCGGCGGGCGCTCGGCGGAGTCGACGGCTTTCTCGGTCTCGCGGGCGAGGGCGATGCGCCGTTCGACGTCGTGTTCATGATCGAGGTGATCGAGCACATCCTCGATGAGCAGATGGACGAGGCGATGGCGTTGCTGGACCGGTTCGTGGCGCCGGACGGGCTGCTCATCGTCACGACGCCGAACAGCGAAAATCTGGACCATGGCATGGCCTACGAGCCGGTCAGCGGGGCGTTGTTTCATCGCTGGCAGCATGTCCGGTCGTTCACCGCAACTTCTCTCGTAGAGCTGCTCGGCCGCTACGGCTTCGAGCCTCTGGTCGTGCATCAGCTGGAATTCTCCGACCGTCTTTTCGGCGAGGCCGGGGGGCGGATCGGCACGGCCGACTATTTCAGCAATTTGTTCAACACCATGCGGCCGATCTATCTGGGCGATGGCGGTGGGCTGGTTTATGTCGGTCGGCGCAAACGCTCCGGCGCCGATGCACCGCTGGCCGATATCGATCAGAACTGGCGGAAGCAGCCATTCGTAGTCGGGACGACCACGACGCTCTCGATTCCCGGCAGCCCGCGCCTATCCGCGGCGGATGCCGCACCACCCGTTGCCGAGCAGCCGCGCCCGAGCATCGAGCTCGAGATCCCGGCGACCGCAATTCGTCACTATAGCGGCCAATGCTGGACCATTGGGCTCAAGGGCCTCCCAGTCGGGGACGACTTGGCCGACGGCTTCAGATCGCCGCTCGAGCTCTACGAAAACCTGCTGCCCCTCGGGCCGGGTCACTACGACCATCAGGGCGTCGGCACGCTCGGTCAGGGCCGCTTCTCGCACTGGGGAACGGATTTGTATTTCTCTTCCTCGGACAACACGCCCCCAAACGAGAATGGCCGCAAATACGTGATCAGGCTGCCGGCGCCGGGCGTGGATGTCGGGTGAATCTATCCTGTTGGCGGTGCGCTGCGCAAAGTGCTGCCTGCGCGCGCTGGATTTGGCGATATTTCGGAATTTTTGCGGGGCAGGCTTCACGACGCGATTTATGATCGCGCTTTCCTATGGGACAAGGGATCTGTCTTTTTCAGCCGGCTGCCGCTCATGTCCAGCATGAACTTCGCTTCGCTCTACGCCCATGGCTTCGTCCGCGTCGCGTCCTGCACGCATCGGACGGCACTTGCCGATCCTGCCCGGAATGCCGAGGCCGTGCTGCGGATGGCCAAGGATTTGGCCGGGCAGGGCGTGGTGTTGGCCATCTTTCCCGAGCTGGCGCTCTCCGGCTACTCGATCGAGGATCTGCTGCTGCAGGACGCGCTGCTCGATGCGGTGGAGCAAGCGGCCGCCACTCTGCTCGCGGGATCGGCCGAGCTGGCGCCCGTGCTGGTGGTCGGGGCGCCGCTCCGCCATGCCGGCCGGATCTATAATACGGCGCTGGTGATCCATCGCGGCCGGCTGCTCGGCGTGGTACCCAAATCCTATCTGCCGACCTATCGCGAGTTCTACGAGCGCCGCCAGGTCGCCGCCGGCGATCTGCTGCGCGGCGAAATCGTGCTCGCCGGTCAGCGGGCGCCGATCGGCAACGATCTCCTGTTCGCGGCGGAGGATGTGCCGGGCTTCGTGCTGCATGTCGAGATCTGCGAGGATATGTGGGTGCCGATCCCGCCGAGCGCCATGGCGGCGCTGGCCGGCGCCACGGTGCTCGCCAACCTGTCCGGCAGCCCGATCACCATCGGCCGGGCCGACAGCCGCCGGCTGCTCGCGCAATCGGCCTCGGCCCGTTGTCTCGCGGCCTATATCTATGCCGCCGCCGGCATCGGCGAGAGCACGACCGATCTCGCCTGGGACGGGCAGGTGATGATTTTCGAGAACGGCGTCTGCCTGGCCGAGGCCGAGCGCTTCCCGCTGGAGGCACAGTTCGTCGTCGCCGATATCGATCTCGACCTGCTGCGCCAGGAACGGATGCGGATGGGTACCTTCGACGATAATCGCCGCACCCATGCCGCCGATACCGACGGTTTCCGCCGGATCGATTTCCGGCTCGATCCGCCGGCGGGCGATCTCGGCTTCCGGCGTCCATTGGAGCGATTCCCGTTCGTGCCGGCGGACCCGAAGCGGCTCGAGCAGGATTGCTACGAGGCATACAACATCCAGGTCGCGGGCCTGGCGCAAAGGCTGCGGTCCGCCGGGCTGAAGAAAGTGGTGATCGGCATTTCCGGCGGTCTCGATTCGACCCACGCGCTCATCGTCGCCGCCAGGGCGCTGGATCAGCTGGGCCTGCCGCGGAGCAATATACTGGCTTTCACTCTGCCGGGTTTCGCCACCAGCGACGCCACCAAAGCCAACGCCTGGCGCCTGATGCGCAGCCTCGGCACCACGGCGCGCGAGATCGATATCAAGCCGGCGGCCCGGCAAATGCTCGGCGACATGGGGCATCCCTTCGCCGGCGGCAAGCCGGTCTATGACATCACCTTCGAGAATGTGCAGGCCGGCTTGCGTACGGACTATCTGTTCCGTCTCGCCAACCAAAACGATGCCATCGTCATCGGCACCGGCGATCTCTCCGAGCTGGCGCTCGGCTGGTGCACCTACGGCGTCGGCGATCAGATGTCGCATTACGGCGTCAATGCCGGCGTGCCCAAGACCCTCATTCAGCATCTCATCCGCTGGGTCGCGCATTCCGGCCAGTTCGCGCCTGAGGTCGGCGAGACGCTGGAAGCGATCCTGGGCACGGAGATCTCTCCGGAGCTGGTGCCGGCCGAGGAAGGCGCGGCACCGCAGAGCACCGAGGCCAAGATCGGGCCCTATGCGCTGCAGGATTTCCATCTCTACTACACGCTGCGCTACGGCTTCCGCCCGTCCAAGATCGCCTTCCTCGCCTGGCGCGCCTGGGCGGATGCGGCCGCGGGCTCATGGCCGCCGCATTTCCCGGAGGACCGGCGCGGCAGCTTTGCCTTACCGGAGATCCGGCATTGGCTGGAGCTGTTCCTGCGCCGCTTCTTCGCCTTCAGCCAGTTCAAGCGGTCGGCCATGCCCAACGGCCCGAAAGTCTCGTCCGGCGGCGCCTTGTCCCCGCGCGGCGATTGGCGCGCGCCGTCGGATGGCAATGCCGCGGCCTGGCTCGAAGAGCTGGAGCGCAATGTTCCGAAGATTTGACGGCGCGCTGTTTCGAGCTGTTACATAAACGCACCAATCTTTACAGCCCATACATCACCGATATACAGGGCGCGGGCACAGTGTCTCCAACAAACACGGAGGCAACCATGCAGACGCAGGGCATTCCCACCACCGATCATCGCGTCCTCGCCTTCTATGGCGAGTCCGACCTGGCGATTTTCAAGCTGCCGCCCAACGCCACCATGGCGGATCTCGCCGAAAGCCTGGCGCGCCGCGCGCCCAAGGCGGGCCAGATGCCGCTCCATATCGAGATCAATCTCGCCCACTGAGTCCTAACCTCCCATCGAGAAGGATTGCGCCATGAGCCGGACGAGCACGCAGCCCGATTTCAAGCAGAGCCTCGAAGCACTGATGCGCGAATATACCGTTCCGCCCGCGGCGACGGCGCGCGCCCTCTCTCAACATGGGCGGCGCTCCCAGGGGCAGGCGGCGCGCTTGCAGACCAGGACCTCGAGCCGGCGGCGTCTGGCCGGCGGGCAGCAATGGGGTCGGTGCTGATCGATATCGATCGCGGTTAACGCTGCAAGAATACAAACGGCCCATGGAAACTATACCCATGGGCCGTTCGATTTCCTTAAGACAGTTCTTCGATCGATCTATTGGCTGAAGGCGACGCGCGAGCCGGAACCCGGCGGCACGCAGGTGAAAGTCACCTCCTGGCCGGCGGTCGTGGCCAGCGCCCGCAACGCATGATCGGTCAGCGTGGTGCCAGCGGCCGAGGCGAAAGTGCCGGCACTGGGCTTGTACAGATAACCCTGGACGCTGCCGCCCTGGACCAGGTTCGCGACCAGGTCGCACTCCGTCACGGTCCCGCCCAACAGTTTCGAGGTGAAGGCGGCTGCCGCCCGCTGCTCCAGAAGCGTGATGCGGGAACCGACAGCGGCGCTGTTCTGGCCGGTGAGAGTGATCTGCTGGCCGACGACCGGCGCCAGATCGCTGTCGAAGGCCAGCATGAACTGCTCGACATCCCGCCGGGTGCCATCAGGATTGATCAGCGGGAAGCCGCTATTGAGCAGCGGATTGAACACTTGGGCATGGAAGAAGTCGAACATCGTGTCGACCGAGCCCTCGTTGGTGAAGCCGAAGCCGCGAATCTGGGGCCCGGTGCTACCGGAATCGATGTTGTTGAAGAAGTTGATGCTCGGGAAGCCGAACATGCCGATCTTCGTATACATGTTCCGAAGATGCGGAATCTTGAAGATCTGGGTGATGCCCTCGAAGCTGGCGTTCGTCCCGGTGCCGAAATCGCCGGCGGCGGGATTGAGCACGTGGCAGCCGTTGCAGGTGAAGGCGCTCTGACCCAGTATCAGGCCGAGGCCCGGAACATTTAGTCCGTCGGCCGGCCGGTTGCCGCCGAAGAAGTTCTTGCCGCGCTGCTGTGACGAAGTCAGCGAATTATCGAGGCTGCGCACCGGGTTCGGCGGCAATTGGACCTGCAGCTGGAAATTGGTGAAAGCCTGCATCTGTGCCGGTGTCGGCATGTTGACGGTGCCGATCAGCGACTGGAACGCGACGATGAAATTGTTGAAGGACAGGTTCTCGTCGGTCGCGTTCTCGCCGAAGAAGCCGTTGGAGCGATCGCCGCGCCAATGCATGGCGCCGGCATTGGCCAGACCGCGCAGAGTCTGGGTGGTCATCGGCCCCTTCATCGGATGAAAGGTCTGCGCTTGGCCGGTGCCGTTGAGCGGCGTGGTGACGCCGAACAGCAGCTCGCCCAAGGCCAGCGCCGCCGGGTTGCCGAGATTGATCGGGATCGGGCTGGCGGTGACCGCGTTCTGCGGGCTGCCGAGATCCCAGGCGAGTTCGTCCTTGTCGCCGAAGGTATGGCAGCTCGCACATGAGGATTCGCCATTGCTTCCGAACGGCCTCGCGTCATAGAGCATGGATCGTCCCTGGACGACCGACGCCGGCTCCGGATTGTTGAGCGTCAGCGACTGGACCTCGGCCTTGGAGCCGAGATTGATCACCTTCACCGCATCGTCGAAGCGGGTCAGCACATAGAGCTGATGGCGCGCCTCGTCCAGCACGACGCCGCTCGGCCCGCCGCCGGAGACGGGGATATAGTTGGCGCTGATGACGGTCGGGTCGAAGCTGTTGCTTTCGAGTGCCGTCGTATTGAACACGCCGATCTTGCTGGAGCCGAAGGCGGCGAGATAGAGCGTGCCGCCATCGGACGAGACCGCCATGCCGAGAGGCGTGGCGAGGCTGTGCTGCTGCTGGGTCGGGTCGAAGCCGGCATCGCCCGGCAGCAGGCTGTAATTTATGTGCTTGTTGAGATGGATCGGCGTCACGGTCGAGCCGGCGATGACGGTGATGTCCGTCTCGGCGAGATGGCCGGTCACGCTATGGCCGGCGGAGCGGGTCGGATCCTCGAAGCGTACCTGGTTCTCGGAGGCCGCGTTCGAGACATAGAGATGCCCGGTCGCGGGATTCGCCACCATGTTGAACAGGGTCGTGCCGACATGCGAGAAGGCCGCCTTCTGGGTCAGCTGGTTGGCGTCGATGGCGAAGACGTCCGTATCCGGCAGGGTGAAGCGGACGGATTTGTCCCATTTGCGGCCGAGCTCATCCTCCCAATGGCCGTCGGCATTATTGAACTGGACGATCTCGGAGACCTTCGGGGCGTGCTCGCCCGAGGTATCGGTCGACGGGCCGAGATTGCCGCCCGGGCTGAGCGAGCCGTCGGTCTGGAGGCAGGGGATGCCGGTATTGAAGCCGTCGCAGATCCGGCCCTCATTGACGGTCGTCGTCTGGTTGCCGGTCTCGAAGCCGGCGACATAGACGGTATTGCCGTCCGGGCTCACCGCGAGCGCGCGCGGCGTATCGGTGAAGAAGCTCAGGATCGCCTGGGGCGTGCCGCCCATGGATGTACCCAGATGATTGGGATCGAAGACCCAGACATCGGCGCGGGGGACGCCCGGCGTGGTCAGCTTCGGATCGCCGGCGCCGGGAACGCCGGCGAGCGAGGGGTCGCTTCGCTGCTGCCCGCGATGGGCCGTGGTGATGAAGGCATAGCCGCTGCTGCCGGCGAAGACGATGTCGCGCGGCTCGTCGCCCACCAGCAGCGTGCGCACGACATGCGGCGTGCCCACGAGCGAGATGATGCTGATGCTGTCGGACAGGTGGTTGACCACCCAAACCTCGGTGTTGGTGCGGGCGGCGACGGCGACCGGCTCCATGCCGACCGGGATATGGGCCGTCTGTGCCAAGGCGCCGCCGCCGACGGCGAAGGCCTCGAGCGTGCCGTTCGGCGTGTTCACGGCGAACAGCGTATTGCCGTCGGGCGACAGGGCGAGCGGGCGGACCTGGCCGCTTTCGAACTCGATGAAATTCGGTGCCGCCGCCGCCTGGGCCGCGATGGGAAGCGACAGGCCGCCGATCAGCGACAGCGCCAGAATCGGCATGGGTAAACGCCGCCGCCCGGAATCTTCGAGCGCGGGTAGGGGCTGTGCCATGGGTATTCCTCCCTTATTGCCGCGAGCTTGGGTTGAGGAAGCCCAACCGCTCGGGACGGCTTTTTATGGATCGAATCAAGAGGGAAGGGCGTGCTGGACGGAACGGCCGGGCGCGATGCCGCGGCGTCGGGCCACCTGATTCTCACACGCTACCCTTATCACGGGTTCTATCGAGAGTTCAATAACTGTTCGCTCAGAACAGTGAGCGATCAGTCGGCAACATCGCCCGCTGCCAGCCGTTGCGGCCGTTCGGCGGCGTTCGGTGCCTGCGTCCACAGGCCGGCGGAGAACATGTCGATCAGCCGCTCGATCGCCTCTTCCTCCGGGGCGCCCAGATGCTGGTTGCCCCGCATGTGCCGTTCGATCACGAAGTAATTGAAGAAGAACAGATAAATCGTGGCCAGGACGAAGGCCGGGTCGAGCCCGCACCAGCCCGGTCGCGTCTTCACCCGGTCCAGCTCAGGCCCGAGCAGGTGACGGAACTGGGAGGGAACGTCGCGGAACAGATCGGCGAAATGCTGATTCTTGAATTCGAGCACGTCGACGAACATGAGCAGCACATATTGCGCGTCGTCATAGACCATGGACCGCACGGTCCAGGCCAGCAGCCGCAGATTGTCGTTCGAGAGCGGATCGTCGAGCGCCATGATGATCCGCCGCGTGAACCGCACCATGCAGATCTGGTAGCTGCGCGCCAGCTCCTCGAAGATCGTCTCCTTCTTGGCGTAGTAGGTATAGATCGTGCCTTGCGAGAGTTCGGCCTTTTCCGCGATGTCGCGGATATGGGTCCCGTGGAAGCCTTGGGTGGTGAAGAGCTCCAAGGCGGCGGTCTCGATATGGAGCTGGTTCTCGTCCGGCCGGTCGCGCGCGGTTTCCGGCAGGAACAGGATCGGCACTCTCGCCGCCGGCTCGGCCTGCTTGCCGGAAAGCCGGGTCAGGATTTCCGGCGGCGGGTTCCACAGCCGGCCACACAGCAGCCGGATGAACTCGATCCGGTCGCGGGCGGCCTGATCCAGCGCCCGTTTCCGCGCGAGCGAGCGTGGCGTTGGCCGGTAGCGCGTCTTGGGTTTCGTGGGCTGTGACAACAGGCCGCCGGCCAACAGATCGACGAAGCGCCGAATCGCCAGCTCGCTGGAAACGCCCAGATGGCGCTCGCCCTGCATATGATTTTCGATGAGCGCGCAATGAAAGAAGTAATTGTAGACCGCGGCCAGGACGAACGCCGGATCATGGCCCCGCCAGGTCGGCCGCTGCACCACCTCGCTCAGGGCCGGGCGCAGCAGGCGGCGCAACCGCTCGGGCATCTCGTGAAAAAAATCGGCGAAATGCCGGTTCTTGAACTCGGTCACGTCGATCAGGACCAGAAGCAGCCCGTCGCGATCTTCCCCCAGCTTTGCCAGGATCGCGGAAGCGAAGGCCCTGAGGTCGCGCTTCGAGAACGGGTCCGTGAGACCGGCGACCGTCTCCTCGAACCAGGCGGTCATCCGCGCCCGGTATTTCTGCGCCAGATCGTCGAAGATTGCTTCCTTGCTGGAATAGTAGGTGTAGATCGCCGCGGTGGAGAGGCCGGCCCGGTCGGCGATCTCGCGGTTATTGGTGCCGTGAAACCCTTGCGTCGTGAACAGCGCCAGTGCCGCCGCTTCGATCCGCCGTTGATTGTCAAGCGATCGATCCTTGCCGGGCGTCGCGGGCTGGCCGATCGTCGCAGCATCGTTGTCGGGCGTCGTTACGGGGTCGCCGATACGAGGCGGGCGACGTCGGTTCATGGCAGCCTCGGCCTTGATCTCACTCGGTCAGTATCGGCGTGACGGCTCGGCCCGTGCAAGCCGCATGGTTCTAGCTGGGGCCTGCGGCGTTCCGGCCGGTTCCGGTAAGGGCGAGCGGCGCTGCGAGGCCGATGCTGATCGCGGCCATGAGGGCGACGCTCGCCACGGCGAGCGATGTCGTCTCGGCGACCAGAGCCGGTGGTGCTGCCGCGCCCAACTTCAGGAGCTGCAGCAGGCCGATGACGGCGCGAAAGGCGTAGGAGCCGGGCACCATGGCGACCACACCAGGATAGGCCAGGGCAGCCGGCGGTACATCGAGCCGGCGCGCGAGGCCGAGGGCGATGCAACCGGCCGCGGCCGCGCCCAGGAGCGTACCGGTCGCAACGTCGATTCCCATATGCATTGCCGCCGTCCGCAGCGTGTGGCTGCACAGGCCGCCCAGCACGCAGGCCCACCAGAGGCGGGCGGGGATGTTGAAGAGGAGGACGAAGCCGATCGCGGCCAGGGCCGAGAACAGCGCATCCTCCGGAACCGACAGGAGCCGGGTCGGGCTGTCGACCGGAATGCTGCTGCCGGTCACGAGGGCGGCGACGGACAGGCCGAGCGAGATCGCCGCCACGGTGAGGACCGCAAATCCCAGACGGGCGAGGCCCAGGCTCATATGGTTGCGGATGCAGTCCCAGACGCCGTTGATGAGCGGCACGCCCGGCACGATGATCATTCCCGGGGCGATCAGGCACAGTGCCGGCGTCATCGTGCCGCCGAACCTTACGCCCAGCCCGCCGAGCACGCCGCTTGCCGCGGCGCCGAGAAAGGCCGTGAGGAAGGCGTTGACATGCCGGCGGCCCAGTTCCAGGCGCAGAAACGTCCCGGCGAGGCCCGCGACCAAGACGATCCCCAAGGTGGCCCAGTCGCCGCCGAACAGCCGGGCGAGGCAGGCCGCCGTCATGCCCATGCCCGCAGCGACGAGCCAGCGCGGGTAGGCTGCCTGCGGCAGCTCGATCGCCGCGAGCCGCATCCCGGCCTCGGTGGGGCCGAGTCGATGATCGCTCACTTCCTCGAGGATGCGGTTGAGCGCCCCGATCGCCCCCATATTCACGCTCATGCCGGGCAGGTGGCGCCCGGCCTTGGTCTCGAAGCGCCCGTCCCGGACCAGCGTCAGCAGCAGCATCTCATAAGTTACGAGCAGGTGGGCTTCGCAGCCGAACGCGGCTGCGAAGCGGGTCACCGCCAGATGCACCTCGCCGGTCTCGGCACCGTTCGCCAACAGCAGGCGGCCGAGCAGCAGCGACTGATGTGCTATTTCCTCCAATCGGTCGTCGCCGAGATGCACCTCGCCCATCTCAGCCTGCGTAGGCCGCGTGATAGGCCGTCTCTCGAATGTGGGCCACCATGTCGCCGGGCTTGGGCACGCCGGCGAGGCCGTGATCGAAGATATATTCGGCGACCTTGCCCGCGACATGGAGCGACGCTTCGAGGATCTTGCTCTGGGGCGGGTAGATCAGGCCCTTGGTCAGACTCTCTTCGGTGACCTGCTCCGCCACCGCCTTGGCGGCGACGATGAACATCTCGTCGGTCACGCGCTTGGCCTCGGTCGCATACACCGCCATACCCATGGCCGGGAAGATGTAGACGTTGTTGCCCTGCCCCGGCACGAAGGTCTGGCCCGAAATCTCCACTGGCGGGAACGGGCTGCCGCTGGCGAAGATGGCGCGGCCCTGCGACCAGCGATAGGCCTCTTCGGCCGTGCATTCCGAGCGCGAGGTCGGGTTGGAGTAGGGGAAGATGATCGGTCTTTCATTGATCTCGGCCATCGCCTCGATGACCTGCTGATTGAACAGCTTGGGCACCGTGCTGACGCCGATGATGCCGGTCGGCCGGAGCGCCTTCACCGCATCGACGAAGGCCGAGACGGGCCCGCGATCCTGGGCGAAGGGCTTCTGAAAGTCGGCAAGATCGGTGCGCGATGTCACCATCAGCCCGTTTATGTCGAAGAGCGCGTTGCGCTTGCGCGCTTCGGCGATATCCATGCCGTCGAGCGCCATCGCTTGGCTGATCAGCTCGGCGATGCCGGTCGCGGCCGAGCCGCCGCCCAGGAACAGGAAGCGCTGATCGGCCAGCTTCTGCTTGGAGATGCGGAGGGCGGCGAAGATGCCGGCGAGCGCCACCGAGGCCGTGCCCTGGATGTCGTCGTTATAGGTGCAGATCTTGTCGCGGTAGCGGGCCAGGATCGGCACGGCATTGATATTGGCGAAATCCTCCCACTGGATGCAACATTTCGGATAGAGCGACTGCACCGCCTCGACGAACTCCTCGATGAAGGCGTGATATTCCTCGCCGCGCACCCGGTTCTGGCGCAGGCCCAGATAAAGCGGGTCGTCCAGCAGATCCTGGTTGTTGGTGCCGACATCGAGCGTCACCGGCAGGCAATATTGCGGCGGCACGCCGGCGCAGGCGGTATAGAGGGCGAGCTTGCCGATCGGAATGCCCATGCCGCCGACGCCGAGATCGCCCAGCCCCAGGATGCGCTCGCCGTCGGTCACGACGATGAAGCGGACATCCTGCTCCGGCCAGTTGCTCAGAATGTCGCGCAGCCTGCCTTTCGAGCTGATCGGCAGGTACATGCCGCGCGCGGCACGGAAGATGCGGTCGAATTTCTGGCAGGCCTCGCCGACCGTCGGCGTATAGACGATCGGCATGAAGCTCGCCGGGTCGGACATCAGCACGGCGTAGAACAGCGTCTCGTTCCGTGCCTGGAGATCGGACAGCAGCAGATATTTCTGCAGGTCATTGTCGAGATTGGCGAGCTCGGCATGGGTACGCGCGACCTGGAGCTCGAGCGTGCTGGTCCCGGGCGGCAGCAGCCCCTCGATGCCATGGGTCCGGCGTTCGGCCTCGGTAAAGGCGGTGCCCTTGTTCTGGCGCGGGTTGCGCAGCAGCGCATAGCCGGCGTTGGTTTGCGTGGTCATGATGCTCTTCTCCAAAGGCCGGTCAGTTCGCCGTGGCGACATAGGGCTTCACCATCTTGGCCGGGTCGACGACCCGGTCGAACTCCGCCTCGCTGACGAAGCCGAGCTGGAGCGCCGCCGCCTTCAGCGTCAGATCATGGTCCATCGCGTGGTGGGCGATCTTTGACGCTTTATCATAGCCGATCACCGGCGCCAGCGCCGTCACCAGCATCAGCGAGCGCTCGACATATTCGGCGATCTTCTTCTCGTTCGGCCGCGTCCCCTCGACCAGGAACTTGCGGAAATTGGTGCAGCCGTCGGTCATGAGCGTGATCGACTGGGTGACGTTCTGGATGATGAGCGGCTTGTAGACATTCATCTCCAGATAGCCGCCGCCGCCGCCGAACCCGACCGCGACATCGTTCGCCATCACTTGGACCGAGAGCATGGTCAGCGCCTCGGCCTGGGTCGGATTGACCTTGCCCGGCATGATCGAGGAGCCCGGTTCGTTCTCGGGGATCATGAGCTCGGCGAAGCCGGCGCGCGGGCCGCAGGACATGAGGCGGATATCATTGCCGATCTTGTAGAGCGAGGTCGCGAGCGTGCGGAGCGTGCCCGACAGCTGGACCAGCGCGTCATGGGCGCCCTGGACCGTGAATTTGTTGGGGGCACTGACGAAGGGCAGGCCGGTATAGCGCGCGATCTCGGCCGTGGCCGCCTCGGCGAAGCCGGGGGCGGCGTTGATGCCGGTCCCGACGGCGGTGCCGCCCAGCGCCAGGCGATAGACGCCCTTAAGCGCATCCTCGATCCGCTCCAGATTGTCGCTCAGCATGCCGGCATAGCCCGACCATTCCTGGCCGAGGGTCAAGGGCGTCGCGTCCTGCATATGGGTGCGGCCGATCTTGACGATGCCGTCCCAGGCCCGGGCCTTCGCCGCGATCGCGTCCCGGAGAGCGGTGACAGTGGGCACCAGCCGGCTGGTCACGTTTACCGCGGCCGCCACATACATGGCGGTCGGGAAGGAATCGTTCGAGGATTGCGACATGTTGACATGGTCGTTCGGATGGACCGGCGCTTTGCTGCCGAGCGCCGTGCCGGCGAGTTGGCAGCAGCGGTTCGAGACGACCTCGTTGACGTTCATGTTGAACTGCGTGCCGCTGCCGGTCATCCAGACATGGAGCGGGAACATCTCGTGATGCTGGCCGGCCAGGATCTCGTCGCAGACCTTGACGATGAGGTCGTGGACCTTGCCGTCGAGCCGGCCGCCGGCATGATTGGCGATCGCGGCCGAGCGCTTCAGGACGGCGTAGGCGGTGATCATCTCCCGCGGGATCAGATCCTTGCCGATGCTGAAATGCTCCAGCGAGCGTTGGGTCTGCGCGCCCCAGAGCTTGTCGGCCGGCACCTCGACGGTTCCGAGGCTGTCTTGTTCCTGGCGAAATTCGGTCATGCTTGTCTCCATCGGTTCGGATACGAGGAAGGTGCGGGTTCAGAAGGTTGCGGCGATCGCGAGGCCCCCGGCGATCGTGATGATCGAGAAGAAGGTGCTGGCGGCGGTCGTGCCGGCGGCCTGCTCGACATAGGCGTCGTAGCGCTGAGCCAGGACCGAGGCGGCCGTCGCCGAAGGCAGGACGCCGGTCAGGAAGACCTCCTTGGCGAGCGTCGGCTCGAGCTTCAAGGCTAGCGCGGCGCCCAGCAGGATCGCGGGCTGCAGCAGGTTCTTCAGAGCGAGGTTGGCCAGTATATCGCGATCGAGCCTGAGCCGCCGCTCGGACAGCATCAGCCCGAGGGTAAAGAGCGCGACGCCGCCGGCGGACTGGCCGATCTGATCGACCGAATTATCGACGAGGGCCGGCAGATGCAGGCCGGTGAGAGCGAAGGCGGCGCCCAGCACGGGCAGCCAGACCAACGGCTGCTTTACCGCTCCCATGAGGCTGCGCGCAATCGTCCGCCATTCGCTCTCGGTCTTGTCGCCGGTTGCCGGTGCGGCGAGCTGCAGCAGGACCATGGTGGCGGGCACCAGGATGACCGTGACGATGAGGTTGCCGACGATCACGGCCAGCACGCCTTGCGCACCCACCGCGGCGATCAGCACCGGCGGACCGCAATAGGCCATGTTGGGGAAGCTGCAGGACAGACCCTGGAGGGCGCTCGCCCGGAGATCATGCTTGAACACAAGCCGGCCGAGCAGCAGGCCCAGCACGTAGCTGCCGATAAGGCCGATAGCCAGGCTCAGCGCATAGCGGGCGTCGGTGAGCTGCTCGGGCTTGGTCCGGGCCGCGGCCAGGAACAGCGAAAGGGGCAGGGCGAAGCGGACCACGAAGGTCGAGAGCGTCGTCGTCGCCTGCGGGCCGAACAGTGCCATGCGGCCCGCCAGCCAGCCGAGGAATGCCACGAACAGAATCGGCAACAATGCGCTGAGAATGATCGAAGTCATGATTTTCACCTCCTGGATCGGCGGCGATACATCGGCATCGTCCGTCCGTTGCCAGGGAGGTGGCACTCGGTCGACTGAGTGTCCAATATATCGGGAAGCTGCTTTCGATACTCTATGGGTATGCTTCGAGTCGCTGGAAGGCGGATGGGAGTCGGTCCTCCGCTTGCAGCCTTGCTCGGATCGCCTCGGCACATTCCGCGGGGCTCATCAGTGACGTGTCGACCTCGAGATCGTAAAGGCCCGGATTATGAACAGTCTTCTGCCAGAGCAGGACCGGGCCCGGCACCGGTTCTTCCGGGGAACCGGTCGCATATTGACCCTCGCGCCCGGTCTGACCGGCGTTGCGGCGCGCCATGATCACCTCGATGGGACAGCGGATGCCGACGAAGAGCACGGGAAGGCCGGCGAGGCGGCGCGCGCAATCTCCGAGGATGCCGCGAGGCTGGGCATAGGCGTCGTGATGCCCGATATCCGTGACGACGTTGAGACCGAGCCGGCCATGCGCGGCGATGGATTCATAGAGGGCTGCGTAGAGGGTCGGGACCAGCGCCTCGAGATCCGGGCGCTCGCCGCCCGGCCGCAGGCCGATGGCGGGTCGATAGCGCGGCGGAGTCACATGCCGCGCATGGATGTCGACGCCCAGATTCATCCAAGGCCCGTCGAAGCGTTCCTGGATGGCGGCGGCGATGCTCGACTTCCCGGATCGCGGGGCGCCATTCAGGATCACGATCCGTCCAGGCTGCGGCTTCATGCGGCTCCCGCTCCTCTGTCCTATGCGACTGGGCGAATTCGATATTGCCGGAGTATCGTCGACGCCATGGAACTTCGACATCTGCGCTACTTCGTCGCCGTCGCTGAGGAGCTGCATTTTACCCGGGCGGCCGAACGGCTCGGCATCAAGCAGCCGCCCTTGAGCCTGCAGATCCGCCAACTCGAGCAGGAGCTGGGCACGCCGCTCTTTTACCGGCTGACTCGCGGGGTCGAACTTACCGAGGCGGGCGGCGTGCTGCTTGAAGAGGCGTACCGGATTCTGAGCCAAGTCGAGCAGGCCAAGATCGGCGTCCGCAGCCGCGCGCGGGGTGACACCGGCAGCATTCATCTGGGTTTCGCCGGCGCCACCTATTTCCAGCCGCTCGTTCCCGGCATCGTCCGCGCCTATCGCGAGCGCTATCCGCTCGTCTCGCTGTCGCCCGAAGCCAGCAACACGCCGCGGCTGGTCGCCGGCCTGCGCAATGACGAGATCGATATCGCTTTCGTCCGGCCGCCGGTCGGCGAGGCCGATGGCCTCACGATCGAGCCGCTCGTCGAGGAGCCGATGGTGATCGTGCTGCCCCGCTCGCACGCCCGCGCCGGCGACGGCTCGGTGCCGCTTGCCGTGCTGGCGGACGAGACGCTGATCCTGTTTCCGCGCGCGATCGGGCCTGGCCTCTACGATACCGTCCTCGCCGCCTGCCGGCAGGCCGGCTTCAGCCCGACGGTCGGCCAGGAGGCGCCGCAGATTCCGTCGATCGTCCATCTGGTCGCGGCCGGCTTCGGCGTGTCGATCGTGCCCAAATCGATCGCGCAGATCGATGCCGAAGGCGTGTGCTATCTGGGCATCGAGGGCGACGGCCCCTCGGCGCCGATCGGCATCGCCTACAGGCGCAACGACCGCTCGCCGCTCGTCCGGAACTTCGTCGCCCTGGCCCGGCAAGTCGCCCGCCCCCGGCCTGCCTGAGCGGTCAGCCCGGCGTTTCCGCGGCATATTCCGTCAGGCTCCGGACCAGATGGCCGAACACCGCCCGGACGCGCTCGACCCGTTTCAGATCCTCGTGCATGGCGACCCAGGTTTCCAGGCCGTAGCGAAATCCGTCGGGCAGGATATGCACCAGATCGGGATGCCGGCGGCCGAGCGCGATCTGGCAGATCCCGATGCCGAGGCCGGCCTTGATCAGCCCCAGATGCGCGAGCTGGTTGTCGGTGCGGATGGCGAAGGCCTCGTGCGGCAGCGCGAAGCCGAGATCGGCGAGCCGGCGCAGGTCGCTCATGTCGCGATCGGGTCCGATGATGGAGAAATTGCGCAGTGCCTCGATCGTTTCCGGCGTGCCGTGCCGGTCGAGATAGGATCGATGCGCGAACAGGCCGAGCCCGATCACGCCGACGCGCTGGGCGACGAGGGCCGCCTGCGCCGGCCGAATCATCCGGATGGCGATATCGGCCTCCTGGCGCAGCAGATCCTCGTTGCGGTTGCTGAGATGGAGCTCCAGCACCAGGTCCGGATGGGCCTCGCGCAATCCGGCGAGCATGGCGGGCAGCACCTCGGCGCCGACGACATCGCTCGCCGTGATGCGGACGGTGCCGCGGATCGAGCCGGCGTCGGCGGAGGCGGTGCGCGCGAAGGCATCGGCGGCGGCGGCCATGGCCTCGGCATAAAAGCCGAGATCCCGCGCCGCTTCCGTCGGCGTCAGGCCGGTCGGCGAGCGCGTGAACAGGACCGTGCCGACCGATCGCTCCAGCGCATCCAGCCGGCGGCGCACGGTCGGCTGGGTGACGTTGAGAAACCTGGCCGCCGCCGACAGGCTGCCCTCGCGCATGAGCAGGAGGAAGGCCTGGAGATCGGTCCAGTCGAGTGCTGTGGGGTTCATAATTTTTAGACTAGCAGATCGACGGATTTAGCCAATTCCGTTGAACACTGACGAGCCGCATCTTTCCAATACAGATGGAAGGAGAGAGTCATGGCTGAAGGACGGACGGCATTGGTGCTCGGGGCGACGGGCGGGATCGGCGGCGAGATCGCGGCTCGATTGCTTCGGCGCGGCTGGCAGGTGCGGGCGCTCGCTCGCGATCCGGCCAAGGCAGCCGGCGGTCGGAACGGGCCGCAGCCCGCATGGATCGCGGGCGACGCCATGGATGCGGCCGGCGTCACGAGGGCCGCACAAGGGGTCGATCTCATCGTCCATGCCGTCAATCCGCCGGGCTATCGCCATTGGGCGCAGCTGGTGCTGCCGATGCTGGAAAGCAGCGTTCAGGCCGCCGAGCGTTCGGGCGCGCGCATCTTCCTGCCGGGCACGGTCTATAATTACGGCCCCGACGCCTTTCCGACGCTGACCGAGGCATCGCCCCAGCATCCGCTCACCCGCAAGGGCGCGATCCGGGTGCGGATGGAAGAGCACCTGCGTCAGGCGGCGGATCGCGGCGTCCGTTCGCTCATCCTCAGGGCCGGGGATTTCTTCGGCGCCCATGCCGGCAATAGCTGGTTCGCGCAGGGGCTGGTAAAGCCGGGCAAGCCCGTGGCCGCGATCTCCTATCCCGGCCGGCGCGGTATCGGCCATCAATGGGCGTATCTGCCCGATGTCGCCGAGACGGCGATTCGCCTGATCGAGCAGGAAGACAAGCTCGCCCCCTTCGAGCGCTTCCATATGAAGGGCCATTGGGATCCCGACGGCACGCGCATGATCTCGGCCATCCATGCGGCCATCGGGCGGGAGGTGCCGGTGAAGCGCTTCCCCTGGTGGCTCGTCCGGCTCGCGTCTCCCGTCGTCCCGCTGTTCCGGGAGATGGACGAGATGCGGTACCTCTGGCGAGAAGGCTTGTTCCTCGACAATAGGCGTCTCGCAGCGCATCTCGGCAGCGAGCCGCACACGCCCTTCGACATCGCCGTCCGCACGGCGCTCGCCGGGCTGGGCTGCCTGCCTGCCGCCGCTGATCTAGGCCTCGACGCCGACCGGAATGCGGTGGCCGGAGCGGGGCAATAGGATCTTGAGCAGCGGTCCGGTCATGATCGTCGTCACCACCGCCATGATCACCAGCATGGTGAAGGCGCCGGCGGGAACGAAGCCCAGATCGTAGCCGATATTGAGCACGATCAGCTCCATGAGCGCGCGCGTGTTCATCAGGCTGCCGAGGATCATGGCCTCGTCATGGGCGAAGCCGCCCAGGCGTCCGGCGACATAGACCGGGACGATCTTGCCCAGGATGGCGGCGGCCAGGATGATGCCGAGCCAACCCAGCTCCGCGGCCGTGGTCAGGCCCAGAATATTGGTGCGCAAGCCGGTGAAGGTGAAGAAGACGGGCAGGAAGAACACCAGCACGAACTGGCCGACCTGCCGCTGCCAAGCCTCGACGAAAGCGGTCTGCCGATGGAACAGTAGGCCGGCCGCGAAGCCGCCGAAGATGGTGAAGATGCCCAGCTCATAGGTCGAGATGCCGAGCGCGAAGATGACGCACAAGACGATGGCCATGAGATTGGGCGCGAGCTGGCTGTCCCGGACCGGAAACTGGCGGACGAGCCATTCCGCCAGCGGCCGCAGCACCACCAGCAGCAGGATGATGAGCAGAATGATGCCGCCGATCTGCATTCCCATCTGGGCGAGCGTGAAGCGCGCCGTCGCATAGGCCGAGACGCCGGCCAGCATCACCCAGCCGATCACGTCGTTGACCGCGGCCGCCGAGATCGCGACCACGCCCAATTCGGTCCGGGTCAGGCCGAACTCGCGCAGGATGCGGCCGAGGATGGGCACGGCGGTGATCGCGAGCGCCACGCCGCAGAACAGGCTGTAGGTCAGCGGATCGGTCGAGGGGGCAAGCGTCGCGGCCGAGGTGCGGCCGATCAGCAGGCCGAGCGTGAAAGGCACGAAGACGGAAACCAGCGCCACCAGGATGGCGGAGCGTCGATTGCGTTTGGCTTTCAGATGGCCGAACTCGAAATCGGCGCCGATCTGGAACATCAGTAGGCACAGGCCGATCTGGCTGATGATCGAGATCGCCGGCGATGCCGTGGCGCCGAACAGGGCCTTGGACTGGTCGGGAAAGAAATGGCCGAAGAGCGACGGGCCGAGCAGCAGGCCGGCGACGATCTCGCCGATGACACCAGGTTGCCTCAGCCTGCGGAAGACCGTGCTCATGAGGCGCGCCGCGCCGATCATCACGATCAGCTGCAGCAGCACGGAGAAGAGCAGCTGCTCGGTCTGGTGGACGGAAGCGGTCATGCGGCGCCGGTCATGCGGAATGCCTCGATCTCGACCAGCAATTCGGGCCGGCAGATATCGGCGCTGAGATAGAGGCACTGGCAATCGGCGCCGAACATGCGTTCGACCGCCGGGTGCACGGCCTCATAGTCCTCGGCATGGCGCAGATAGGCCTTGAGCGCCCAACCCGTCCGGCCCGGCGGCAGCCCTTGGCGTTCGCCCTCGCCGATCAGCAGCCGGATATTCTCCAGCGTCTCGCCGAGCTGGGCCGCGAGATCGCCGCGATGCAGGCTTTCATGGCCGACGATGCTGGCCGTGCCCGAGATCAGCAGGCTCGGCGCGCCGCCATTCCCATGCGTCGCGGCCCGGGAAAAGCGCGGGCTGCGCGGGCCGTAGATCGGCGGATAGGCATAGGCCGAGACTTGGCGCGGATTCTCGATCGTCCGCGCCGGCTCGCGCGCGGCCAGGAAATAGATCAGCGGCTTGCCGACCTTGCCGCCGAGCGCGCTCGCGACCGGCGGCACCGGCAGCGTCAGCCGGTCGGAAAAAGCGTCGTGCCGGCCGACATTGAAGCGCCGATAGCGCTCCATGCCGTCCTCTTCCTCGGTAATATGCGGCAGGTAGTTCCAGAAGCGCACGGGAGTGCCGCACGGTACCGCGTCGAGGAAATCAAACAGGCCGCGATAGGCGTGCTCGACCACCGTTTCGAACGTGCGGTCGGTGCCCTCCTCGAGCTCGACCAGACCGAAGGTCACCTCACCATTGTAGCTGCCGCGGACGGCGCCCACGCCTTTGGTCTCGACCGGCGCGCGCGTGTTCCAGACTTCGAACATGGCCTCGCCGGTCACGGGCACCACGGGTGCCTCGGCGAAGGGGCAGGCATCGGGCAGTCCGGCAGGGCGGGTGGCGCCATAGCCGACGACGCCGAGGATCGGGGTGTTGCCGGCGGCGAAATCGGCGAGGCCGGCAGCAGTGAGGTATTGGACGGCGAAAAGCGGAGCGGGCATCAGGCTTTAGACTCATTCAGGGCATGGGGTTTCCGTCCGGCATAGCTGCGGAACAGATCGAACCAGGTTTCGCAGACCAGATCGGAAAAACCGGATTGGGACAAGGTTCCCATGATGGTCGCGGGCGGCACGCAATCCTCCATGGTCTTCCAGTGGTAATCCATGAGCGCATGGATCTTCGGCTGCCGGGTCGCCCAACGGCTCAGGACGGGCACTGCCCGGCCGAGATAGCGTGCCAGGGTCGAGCGGTAGACGGCATTGGTCGGGCTGCTCACCTCCAGCAGCAGGATCGTACCGCCGGGCTTCAGCACGCGGCGGAATTCCCTAAAGCAGGCGCCGAGATCGGCGATGTGGCGGATCGCATAGCCCATCACCAGGAAATCGAGCGCGGCGTCGCCGATCGGCAAATCGTCGGCATTGCCCTGGATCAGCGGAATGTCGAGCTTGCGCCGCGCCTCGGCCAGCATCCCCTCGCTCAGATCGAGGCCGATGATCTCGCCCGTGTCGCCGACGATGGCTTGGGCCGAGGCCGCGATGAGGCCGGTGCCGATGGCGATGTCGAGCACCGTGTCGCCCGGCTTGAGACCGGCGCGAAGCAGGCAGCGCCGGCGATACCAGGTGCCCGAGCCCAGGGAGAAGATACGGTTGACCGTGTCGTAGTGCGGGGCGGTGTCGTTGAAGAGCGCGCGCACGAAACGCGGCGCGGTCCGCGCCGCGACTGAGTCCCGCGGGCGCTGCCCGTGCGGCTGATCGGCTGGCTGCCTCGCGCCCATCAGTCTCTCCAAGCCCTGGTCGCTCTCGCTGCGAACCGGCGAGCGCGGGGCCGAACCGGTCCGGCTGACATAACAGATGTTTCTGGTTGGGCGCAAATGCCCATGCTAAAAGCTGCCTCGGAAAGCGGCAATCGGCCCCCGAAGCCGCAACGATCTGGAGTTGAGCGTGACGTTGGAAACCGCCGGCGACGGTCTTGTCACCTGCGATGTCCTGGTCATCGGCGGCGGCCCGGCTGGGTCGACGATCGCCGCCCTCCTGGCCGAGCGCGGCAAATCCGTGGCGCTGGTCGACAAGGACCGGCACCCGCGCTTCCATATCGGCGAATCGCTGCTGCCCTTCAACATGCCGCTGTTCGACGCGCTCGGCGTGCGCGAGGAGATCGAGCGGATGGGCATGCCGAAATTCGGCATCGAATTCGTCTCGCCACATCACGCCAAGCCGAGCCTGCTGGAATTCCGCTCGGGCTGGCGCAAGGAGATGGATTACTCGTTCCAGGTCCGGCGGTCGGATTTCGATCACATCCTGCTGCGCAATGCCGCGGCCAAGGGCGCTGCTGTCGTCGAGGCCTGCCGCATTACCGAGATCGAGTTTCCCGAAGCCGGCGGCGCCGTCGCCGCCGGCACGGACGAGAACGGCACGGTCCGGCGCTGGCAGGCGCGCTTCGTCGTCGACGCGACCGGCCGCGACACCTTTCTCGCCAGCAAGCTCAAGCGCAAGCAGCGCAATCGCCGGCACGAAAGTGCTGCCATCTTCGGCCATTTCACCGGTGCGGAGCGCCTCGAAGGCCGGGCCGAAGGCAATATCAGCATCTTCTGGTTCGACAAGGGCTGGTTCTGGTTCATCCCGCTCGCCGACGGCGCCACCAGCGTCGGCGCCGTGTGCAAGCCGGAGACCTTCAAGGACCGCGACGGCGACGTCACCAGCCTGTTCATGGCGCTCATCGCTTCCTGCCCGGCGCTGGCGCATCGGCTGCGCGACGCCACCCTCGCCGGCCCGGCGACCGCGACCGGCAACTACTCCTACGAATCCGACAGCATGATCGGCGAGCGCTATATTCTGGTCGGCGACGCGTCGAGCTTCATCGATCCAGTGTTCTCGACCGGCGTCTTCCTCGCCATGCGCAGCGCCTTCCTGGGCGTGGACGCGGTCATGGCCTGCCTCGACGAGCCGGCGCGCGCGCCGGCGGCGCTGCAGCGTTTCGAACGGGAGGTGAAGGGCGGGATCGACCGGTTCTCCTGGTTCATCTACCGGATCACCAGCCCGGCCATCCGCAGCCTGTTCATGGCGCCGCGCAACTTCTTCCGGATGGAGGAGGCGGTGCTGTCGCTGCTGGCCGGCGACATCGCCGGGAATTCGCCGATCCGCTCACGCCTGTTCCTGTTCAAGCAGCTCTATTACGCCAAGACGGGGCTTGCCGGTGTCGGCCGGTTCTTCGGCCGGTTTCTGGGTCGCTCAGCCACGGGCGCGATCCGCCAGCGCGGCTGATCGGCGCCATGAAGATCGATTTCGATGCGCCGCCGATCGGCGGCATGCTGGAAAGCATCCGACGGACCCATCTGGTCTTGATCCCGAGCTACAATTCCGGCCCGAAGCTGATCGAGACCGTGCGTGCCGCGCGCCGATACTGGGCGCCGGTCTGGGTCGTGATCGACGGCAGCACCGACGGCAGTGCGGCCGCCCTCGCCCCGCTGGCGGCGGGCGATCCCGATCTCAGGCTGCTGAGCTTGCCCGAAAACCAGGGCAAGGGTGCCGCCATCCTGCATGGCGTTCGACTTGCCGAGCGCGAAGGTTTCACCCATGTCCTGACCATGGATGCCGACGGCCAGCACCCGGCGGCGCTCATCCCGCATTTCATCGCGGCGTCGCGGGCCGAGCCCGATGCCCTCATCCTCGGCCGGCCAGTCTTCGACGACAGCGCACCGCGCATTCGCGTCCTCGGGCGCAAGTTGTCGAATTGGTGGACCGGTATCGAGACCCTATGGATTGGGCGATTTGACTCGCTGTTCGGGTTCCGTGTCTATCCGGTCGCCGATCTGCGCGCGGTCATGGAGGAAAGCCGCTGGATGCGCCGCTTCGATTTCGATGCGGAGGCGGCGGTGCGCCTGTGCTGGCGCGGCTTTCGCCCGGTTAGCCTGCCGGCGCCGGTGCGTTATTTCACGCCGCAGCAAGGCGGCGTCTCGCATTTCCGCTATGTGCGCGACAATATTCTGCTGAGCTGGATGCATCTGCGGCTGGTCGCGGGCTTCGGCCAGCGGCTGCCCTCGCTGCTGGCCAAGAGGGTCAGACCATCCCGCCATTGATCGAGACGATCTGGCCGGAAATATAGCCGGCCCGATCGGACGCGAGGAAAGCCGCGAGATCGGCCACTTCCTCGGGCGTGCCGGCCCGCTTCATCGGCACCAGCTTTGCGATCGTCTCCGCATCGAAGCTGCCTTCGCTCATGGGCGAGGCGATGATGCCGGGGGCGATGGCATTGACCGTGATGCCCCGGCTCGCCAGCTCCTGCGACAGCGATTTGGTGGCGCCGTGCAGCCCGCTCTTGGCCGCGGCATAGTTGGTCTGGCCGCGATTGCCGACGAGGGCCGCGACCGAGGAGATGTTGAGGATGCGCCCCCAGCGGGTGCGGATCATCGGCATCAGCAGCGGCTGGGTCACGTTGAAGAAGCCGTTCAGCGTGACATCGATCACGCTCGTCCATTGGCCCCGCGCCATGCCGGGCATTACCGCATCGTCATGGATGCCGGCATTGTTGACCACGATCTGAATGGCGCCGTCCGCGGTCAGCGCCGCAAGCGCGGCCTCGGCCGCCTCGCCGTCGGTCACGTCGAAGCCGATCGCCTGGGCCGAGCCGCCCTTGTCGCGGATCGCCGCTGCGACCGCCTCGGCCCGGGCGATGCCCTTGTTCGCATGGACATAGACATGGAGCCCGTCGGCGGCGAGCTTGCGGCAGATCGCAGCGCCGATGGAACCGCTGCCGCCGGTGACGATCGCGCGTTTCATGCTTCCCCCGCATCGAGCATGACCGAGGCCCGGCCGCTCAGGATGATGGCATCGCCGCAGCCGACGGTGAATCGATAGCTCACCTGACTGCCCGCCTCGGCCTGCAACTCGGCCTCGACGATGAGATCGCCGTCGAGATCGTCGAGCCGGGCGACTGTCAGCTCGAGTCCGCGCAGGCTGACCAGATAGCCCGCGCGCGGCTTGCCGGCAGCACCGGTCAGGCCGCCATGGATCGCCATCGCCTGGGCGGCATATTCGACGCCGCAGGCGGCGCCGAGCTTGCCGCCGACCGCGAGCGGATTGGTCGGATCGCGGTGGCTCGAAGCCGTGCAGCGAATCGAGGCCGCATCCCAATGCTCGACCCGGTCGAGCAGGCACATGCGTCCGGCATGGGGGATGAGGGCGGCGATGCCGTCGCGGTCGATCATGATTCCAGGCCGAGGATCAGCCGGTTGCCGGCGATATGATCGAGCACGACACTGCCGGTCACGCCCCGCGCCAATGCTGCGAGCAGCGGCAGGCCCCGGCCGGTCGGATTCTGCTGCCGCAGTGCCTCCAGCCCGGGCGCCGGCATCACTGTTTCCGGTCTGGTATCGCGCGCGAGCGTCAGGGTGAGAGACGCCAGGCTGCGCCCGCTCGCCTTCGGCGACAGCAGCAGGGCGATGCCGATCTTGCCTTCGATCGGCCTGACGCGGTGCAGGGCCGATGGGTAAGGCACGTCGTAAGAGACGAGCAGCACCTGCCGATCCTCGTGCAATGCGAGCGAAGCCGCCTCTATCAGGCCGGCGCCGAAGCTGTGATCATGGCCGCACAGGCTGGTCGAACTTTCGTTCGACCGGTTGGCGATGCTCCAATAACCCGACGGCGCGTTATGGACGGAATTGTGAAACCGGGTCGGCGAGACCTCCCGCTCGGGCGAGGCCAGGATCTCCAGGATGGCGGTGATGGTGGTGCCGTCGCCGCCTGAGGAGGTGAAGACCGAGGGCACGCTGCCCGGCGTGCAATCGCCCGCCGCCATCGCCTCGGCGCCCACGGCGAGGGCGAGCTTGACGGTATCGGTCATCCGCCGCCGTTCGGCCGGCGGCAGCAGCTCGCTCGGCGCCAGCGCCACCTCCGCGGATCGATAAATCCCCGGCCCGGCCAGAGCCTCGCGCCCCGTGCACCAGCTCGGCAGGCCGGGAGCGATGAGCCCGACGCCGTCGATATGGACTCTCATGCGCCATGTCCGAGGATCAGGCTGCAATTGCTGCCGCCGAAACCGAAGGAGTTGCTCATGACCCGGTCGGGCTGCCGATCCAGGTTCTCGATGCGATAGTTGCTGCCGAGCGCCGGGTCGAGCTTCAGCGTCGCCGGGCTGCCGGGGATGAAGCCGTCTTTGAGGCACAGCGCCGAAATGATCGCTTCGAGGATGCCGGAGGCGCCGAGCGTGTGGCCGGTCAGGCCCTTGGTCGAGCTGCACGGCGTCCGGGCCCCGAACACCGACAGGATGGCGCGATCCTCGGCCGCGTCGCCGATCTGGGTCGCCGTGCCGTGCAGGTTGACATAGCCGATATCGGCCGGGCCCAGCGCTGCCGAGGCCAGAGCCTTCTCCATGGCGAGCCGGGCGCCCAGCCCTTCGGGATGCGGGCTCGACATGTGATGGGCATCGCTGCTCTCGCCGATGCCGAGCAGCAGTATATCCTCGGGTGCTGCATCGTCGGCGCGCTCGACCAGGGCGAAGCCCGCGGCCTCGCCGATGGAGATGCCGTCGCGCGCCGCGTCGAAGGGCCGGCAGGGCGTCTCCGAGGTGAGCTGCAGCGAATGGAAGCCGTAGAGGGTGGTCAGGCACAGGCTGTCGGCGCCGCCGACGATCGCGGCGTCGCACAGGCCGAGCTGGATCATGCGCGCGGCATTGCCGAAGGCCTTGGCGGTCGAGGCGCAGGCGGCCGAGACGGCGAGCGCCGGCCCGCTCAGGCCCAGCTCGCGCTGGACATAGTCGGCGATCGAATAGGTGTTGTGGGTTTCCTTGTAGCGGAAGCCGTCCGGCAGCGCGCCGGCCTCGTCGCGCCGGCGGAAGGCGAGCTCGGTTTCCAGAATGCCGGCCGTGCTGGTGCCGGCGAAGAGGCCGATCCGGTCGGCGCCGTAGCGCCCGCGCGCCTCGGCCACGGCGGCTTCGAAATCATCCTGCCGAAGTGCCAGGCGGGCGAGCCGATTGTTCCGGCAATCATAAGCCGCCAGGTTGCCCTCGATCGGCGCGTCCAACCCTTCGGCCGCGCCGATGTATGTCGGAATCTCGACCGTCTCGAAATCGCAGGGACGCAGACCGCCGCGCCCGGCGCGCAAGGCCGAGAGCGTCGCGGCCAGGCCCGGCCCAAGGCAGGAAGCCAGCGTGAAGCGGCTGATCTTCAGCGGTTTCATAGGGCGTGAGCCGATGGGGGCGGTGAATTCAGCCATGCGATGTTCCGAGCCGTCTCGGCTGATTGTTGAGCGATGTAGGTATAATATTTCTCATAGAAAACGGCGAAATCGTGCCTTTCCTCCGCCGTCATGCGCTGGGCGGGAGGATATCGATCCAACGGCACCTGCTGCCGCTCTATGCGCTGATAGAGCGTGGCGAAATAGGCGAGATTGTCCTTGAGGCTGAGATACCGCTTTTCCGACAGAATCCGGTCGAACCATTCCTGGTAGGAGCCGGTGATCGGCTCGTCATAGAAGATGATCTCGGATTTCGTGTCGTAAACTTCATTCTCCGGGATGATCCCGCCCAGATCGGCGATGGCGCCGGGCTCGGTCGGCAAGCGTCCCTGCTCCAGCAGCATCCGGCGCGCGGCCGTGTCGCGATAGAGGGTTTCGGGATCGTCGATCGGCAGATCGTTGGTCCGCCGCATGAGATTGACGAACTCGTTTTTCGGCACTGGGAAGTCGAAGAGCGCCCATAGGATGAAGCGATCCTCCGCCCACTCGTCCCACAAGCCGGCGATCGCCAGCGCGTTGTGGTTCATGTGGGCGCAGTTATGCGTGAACAGATTCCAATCGAACACCGCTTCGCCGGTCCGATAGGGCTCGTTCAGCGCATCGAGGTAGCGCACGATTCCCGCCATCTGCGGGCGGCTCAACGGCACCTTGCCGCAATAGCGATTGCGGCCGAAGGCGATGGCGAAATCGGTCGCGACGGAGATCTCGTACTTGAAGCTCTCGCGCGTGAAGCCGGCGGGCACGTCCTCATAGGTCACGTCGTGGAAGGCGATGTTCTTGTAGATGCCCTTGGCCTCAGCCTCGGCCAGCACCCGGCGGTAAGCGTCGCGGGTGAGCGGCCGGTCCGGGGCGAGCCCGCCTTCGAAGAAGAAATCGCGCCCCTCGATCGCGACCCAGTTGGCGTTGGCGTAGTGCGCGTTGACGCTGAGGCCGACACCGTCGGCGGTCGGCTTCGGCAGCTCGTCGCAGAGGGCGAGGACGGGATATTCAATATCCTGCTTGCGGCACACGCCGTTCAGATAGAGCACGGCATGGCCGCCGATGCCGCTGCTGATCTCGGCGCCGAAGCCCGGCTTCTTGCCGAGTTGGCTCACGGCGCAGATCTCCGCGTAATAGGGGTAAAGCGCCGCATAGGCGGCTTCGTCGCCGGGTGCCGCCGTCGGTACGGCCATGGGGCCGGCGGCACAGGCGCAGAGCGGCAGCAGAAGCACGCTGCTCAGGAACCGGCGCAGCCGGCTCGAGCCCGGTCCAGGATCTGTCGCCACGGCCGTCTTCACCTTCTCAATCGCGTCACCCAGCCATCTTTTGTTGCGCGCTTCATTTTGCGCAAGCCGGGCGATCGAGCTCGCGCGTCATGATGGCAGCGGCGACCAGGCTGATGGCCGTGCCGACCGCGACCGTGCTGCCGATGCCGAAGAGCACGGGAATGCCCGAGAGCGACAGGGCGCCGAAGCCGATGACCGTGCACAGATTGGCCAGCAGCAGCGAGGTCACCGTCCGCTCCCCCGCAGGCCCGGCGAGGGCTCGGCGCTGAAAGAATAGGCAATAGTTGGAGCCGACGGCGATCACCAGCAGCAGCCCGAACAGATTGAAGATCGACAGTTTCTGGCCGTGGAGCGTCAGCAGCGCCAGGGTCATGACGACCGCCACCGCCAGCGGCGCCAGCACCGTCGCGGTCTGCGCCACCGAGCGGAAATGCGCGAGCAGCAGCAGCGCGATCGCGGCACTGCCGAGGGCCGACAGCAGCAGCGCCTCCTGCCGGTAGCGATGCAGCAGCCGGTCGGACTGGGCCTTGAGGTCGAGCAACTGGATGCCCTGGGCGCCGGCCAGGGCATCGGCGATGCGCTGGGCATCCGCGACATCGTGGAGCGGCAGGATGGCGACCGTGCGTCCCGGCTGCTCGATCAACAGGGAATCGAGCTTGAGCGACAGGGCGGTATCGTCGAGCGATCGTCGGGTGAGCGGCATCGCCGCCTTGGCGGCGGCGATATCGGCGAGGAAGGGGGCGAAGCTCTCCTGCCAGAACGGCAGCCCGTCGAGCGAAGACCGCAGATTCTGCGCCAGCAGATCCGGGTCGGGCAGGGCCTCCTGCCGCCGCCGCTGCGTCGCCACGCTGGGCAGGTAGCGGCCGGGCGCGTCATAGGATTTGAGCGCGCCGGACGGGATCAACCCGTCGAGCAGTACTCCCGCCTGCTCGCTCGCCCGCAGCGCTGCCTCGGTCGTCGGCGCGGAAGCGATGGCCAGATAGCGGACATCGGGCGCGCCGATATCATGCCGCAACTCGCGGTCAAGCTGTTGGGCCGACGCCGGGATCGGGCTCATGCTGGAAAGATCGTCCTCCCAGAGCGAGTCGCTGCGAATGACCACGAGCACCAGGGCGGCTGCGGTCAGGAGATAGAGCGCCGGGCGCAGACGGCCGGCACGATGGACCAGCCGCAGCAGGCCCGGCGCGAAGCGCGCCGCTCTGGTGCCGGCAAATCCCACCGGCAGCAGCGACGGCAGGACGAAGCGGGTGACGCACAGCGCGGTCGCCAGCCCGACGATGGTGAAGATGCCGAGCTGGGCGAAGCCGGTGAAGCTCGAGAACAGCATCGCCGCGAAGCCGCTGATCGAGACCAGCACGCCCAGGCGCAAGGTCGGCCAGATCCGCGCCATCGTCGCCTCGGGGCCGCTTTGCGCCGAGGTCTGGGCCAGCAGATAGATGGCGTAATCGACCGCCTCGCCGATCAGCGTCACGCCGAAGCCGATGGTGATGCCGTGGACGAAGCCGAACCACAGGCTGACGGCGGCTATGCCGGCAAGGGCGCCGGTGACGACCGGCACCAGGGTCAGGCCCAGCGCCACGGGCGAACGGTAAAGCCCCAGCAGCAGCCCGACGATGGCGAGGGTGGCGATCGCCGAATAGAGCGACACGTCATGCTTCATTTGCGCGCGCGTCTCCACGCCGAACAGGCCCGGGCCGGTGATCAGCAGCTTCGCGCCTGCGCCGTCGGCGATCTTCTCCCGGGCTTCGGCGAAAGCCTGACGGATGGCGGTGATGGCCCGTTCCTGGGCGTCGATATCGATACCGGGTGCGCGCGTCTGCGCCAGGATGAGGGCACGATCGCCGCCGGGCGCGGCCCAGACGCCGTCGCGGATGGTGCGGCTCGTCTCCCCCGCGAGGCTGCGGGCCAGGCTCAGCGTCTCGCCGGTCGGATCGGCGCCGATGCTGCCCTTGACCAGCGGCTCCAGGCCCGACGACAGAAGCTCGACATCCTGCTGCAGCGCCTGGCGCAGGCCGGCCGCGGAAAAGCGCTCGGGCGTCACGGCCGGGCTCAGCAGATAGCGGTTCCGCCAGACGAAGCGCTGATCCTCCTTGCCGATCCCGCCATCGCCATTGTCGATCAGCGCGAAGTCCGCATTGCCGCGCAGGGCGCCGGCGACGGCGCGGCTGATCCCGGCCCTGGCCGTCTGCGTGCCGCCCTCGATGCCGACCAGCAGCAGGCGCGAGGCGACGCCGTCCTTGAGCTGGTCGACCAGGATCTGCTGCGCCGGCTCCGGCGCGCTCGGCAGGAAGGCCGACATGTCGGTGGTGAAAGGCGTCCGCAGGATGATCCCGACCGAAAGCGCCAGGGCGAGCAGCCAGAGCATGACGGCGAGGCGCCGCTTGGTCATGAAGCGTCCGGCGTGACGATCATCTCGGAATGGTCGCCGTCGATTTCATGGATATCGACTTCCGCGAGCGCGGTTCCGGCGCCGACGATGCGGATGACGTCGACCTTGTCGCGCACCGACTCGTCCCTGGGCGTCAACAGCAATTGCCAGGCGCCGCGCGTGCCAAGCAGCCGGACGATGTAATAGCGCTCGAGCGTCGGCAGGTCGCCGGCGAGGGTCGAGCGGATGCCTTCGACCAGGGCCGCCACCTCCGGATGCTCGTTCAGATCGACCGAGTAGCGGTCGCCGTTGCTGCGCAGGCCGCTCAGCATGTCGCCCCGAAGCTCGATGCTCTCGGGCGCTGGCGACAGCGTCTTCTTCTCCATCGTGCGCGGCGCGACGTAGGTGAGCGTGCCCGTGGCTTCGAGCGGCCGGGTCAGCATCTGCACGGATTTATGCTCGACGAAACGGGCCGAGGCGGATTTGACCTGGCTCAGCGACGCCATCAGTGATGGCAGGCCCCAATCCGTGTCGGCGCCCATGGCCGGGATGGGGGCGGAAAGGGCGAGCAGGCAGGCGGCGAGGTGAAAACCCTTCATCTCAGCGCCAAATATCGTAGAAATTGAACCAGTTATAGGGAGCGGCACGGCAGTAGTGCTCGAGCCTGCCGACATAGCGTCCGACGATCGCCTCGATCGCGGCGGCGTCGGGCCGACGCGGAATCTCGCCCGCCTCGGCGAAGCGCTCGAAATGAATGTCGTACCGGCCGCCGCCGCGATAGAGCCCGACCATGAACACCACCGGCTTCTGCAGGATGGCGATCATGCGGAACGGGCTGACCGAGAATTGCGCGGGCGTGCCCAGGAACGGGCAGGCGACCTGCCGCTCGTCGGTCAGGCTGCGATCGGCCAGCATGCCGACGAAATGTCCCTGCTCCAGGCAGCGCTGGATGGTGAGGAAGGAATCGGGAGCGCCCAGGCTGATCACGTCTTGCGCCAGCGCGGGATTGATCGCGTTGAGTGCTGCACTCACCTTGCGGGCGTTTTCCTCGTACATGACCATGTTCACGCGCAGCGACGGCTTGCTGCGGCCGACCGTCCTCAGCACCTCGAAGCTGCCCATATGGGCGCCCAGCAGGACGCAGCCTTCGCCCCGCTCCAGGATGCCGTTGACGATTTCCTCGCCATGGATGCGCAGATCGAAATAATGCGTCCGGTCCTTCAGGAAGAAGATCCGGTCGAGCACGCAGGAGGCGAAAGCGAAATAATGGCGGAAGATGTCCGCGAGGGTCGCTTTCCGGCCGAGGGCGCGCGTGAGGTAGAGCCGGGAGGCGTGCCGCGCATCCCGTGAAAACGCCATGAAATAGAGGCAGATCGGCGCCAGCAGCGGAAGCATCGCCGTCCGCCCGGCGGCAATGGCCAGCCAGACCGTCAGCCGGATGGCGGAGAGGCTGCCGCGTTCCTTGCGGCGCAGCCACTCCGGCTGGCGCATCGTTGCCGCGCGGCCCATCAGCGCAACGGCAGGATCAGGGCGCCGACGAGCGCCGGCTCGCCCGAACCGTTGCGGCATTCGAAGGCGACCTCGCCGGCCGTGGCCCGCCAGCGGATCTCGATCGGCTCGCCCGGCCGTACCGGGCGCAGGAATTTGACCATGCGCAGGCTCGCCGGGCCGGCCGAGATCGCCCGGAGCGCGTGGTCGAGCAGGAGGGCCCCGGGGATGATCGGGATGCCGGGGAAATGGCCCTCCGCGGTCGGATGGCCGGTCTCGAAGCGGTGCTCGACCGAGGACCAGCCCGCTTCAGCGCTCAATTGTTTCAAGCGACAGCTGCTCCATGGCGTGGCGAGTGAGCTTGCCGAGGGCGTTGCGCGGCAGGGTGTCGACGAAATGGATCGGGCGCGGCAGGAAGGCCGGATCGAGGCGCTTGCGCAGCTCGGCCAGAAGCGTCTCCGGGGTCAAGGTCGGCGCCACGACATAAGCCGTCAACCGTGCGCCGTCCTTCGTCTCACTCGGCAGGATGAAGACACCGTCCCGAACCCCCTCGATCCCGTTGAGCTGATGGTTCAGGTAGGAGAGCGAGTTGCGCTTGCCCGCGACGTTGACCATGTCCGACTTGCGGCCATGCAGCAGGAAGCGGCCGTCACCCTTGAGCTCGATGATGTCGTTGAGCGGCGCTGCCTGGGCGGCGGCGGGGCCATGCGCCCAGACATCGCCATCCTGCTCGACCAGGCCGATGCCCTCGAAGCAGCGCCATTCGAGCGTCTCGACGGTCCGGCGCGTGGCGATCTGGCCCACTTCCGAGCAGCCATAGATTTCGAGCAGGGGGGCCGCGAAGCGGGTCTCCGCCGCCTGGGCCAGATCCGCCGACAGCGGTGCCGTGGCACACAGGACCAGATGCAATCGCGGCAGCGCGCCTTCATGGGCGACCAGCGCGCGCAGATGGATCGGAGTCGTCACCAGGATGCGCGGCGCCGGCATCCCGTCCAGATCGGCGACGATGTCGGCCGGCAGCAGCGACCGGCCGCCATGGAAGGCGAAGCCCTGCTGCAGCGCCAGCATCATGATCGATTCGAGACCGTAACTATGCTGGTGCGGCACAGTCCCGAGCAGGCTGGCACCGGCCAGCTCGGCAATGCCGAGGGCGCGGGCGGCCGCCCGGGTGCTGTTGACCAGGGCCCGCCAGCTGCGCGGCTGCGGCACCGGCATGCCGGTCGAGCCGGAGGTGAACAGGATCGCCGCTTCCTGCTCGGCCGGAATCCCGGCGAGCGGGCGGTCGCTTGCCGGCAGATTGTCCGGGAAGCGGATGGCGCGCTGCCCCGCCCGGGCGCGGAAATTTCCATCATGAAGGAAATAGGCGCCCGCATAAGCCTGTGCGACGGCGGCGAGCGGCGCCGCCGCGTCGCTCGAGGGCAGCAGGGTCGTCTGCCGGCGCTGCAGTGCCGCCGCGAAGCCGACCGCGAACCGATACCGGTCGGCGCAGAGATTGACAACATGGCCGGCGGCCGGCAGCAGATCGGCCAAACCCGTGACATCCGAACGGAATCTGTCCGCTGCGATCGGCCCCGATGACGCGTGGACCAGGGTCGAAGCCGAATCATGGCCGGCGAGGATCGGAAAGGCCGGCTCGGTCACGACAGGCCGGCCCGGCGCGTGAACGGGTTTGCGCCCTTCATATGGACGATCATGTCGCGCATCTCCGCGACGCTCTCATGCGGCGCGTCGACGAGCAGGAGCGGACGGATCAGCCGCTCGACGGCGAACATCAGGACCAGAAGCGGGGCGTTGAGGATATTCACGAACATCGACCACCATGCCACCGGGGCAAACAGGATCAGGATCGCAGATCCGGAGATTTGCAAGAAAAAGAAAACACACCAGGCGACCGTGACCTGGCGTGTGTAGCGGATGGTCGAGGGCGTGATCGAGCCGTGGATGCGACGGGCCAAATAAGTCACGACCGGCTCGCGCCCGCGCAGCAGCGAGGCGCCGAAGATTGCCAACAATCCGAGATAGACGAGCGCGTGCGGCACGGCGGACGCCAGGATCAGTCCGCTGCGTCGATGCAGGAACCAGATGGCGAGGGCGAATCCGGCGAGCCCGATCAGCGCCGCCGGCCGATAGGGCCCTTGAAGTCGCGTTCCGATCAGCCACAGCGCGAGGCCGGCCTGCATGAGGATCAGGCTGTAGACGGCGATGCCGGGCTCCGGGTTCAGCAGCAGGAAATGCATGACGAACGGCGACACCGCCACGATCAAGATCGAGAAAGCCTTCGCCGAAACCGGGAGGTGCCAGACCATCTATTTCGTGCGATGCTGCTGCACGTACTGGCTGAGCGCCTGCAACGACTTGAAGATATCCACATTGTTCTTGTCGTCGGAGCGCAATTTAACGCCGTAGCGCTGCGATATCGCCAAGGCGACTTCGAGAATATCGATCGAATCCAAGCCGAATCCTGCCTCATAGAGCGGAATCTCCGGCTCGATGGCGTGAAGGTCGAAATCCAGGTTCAAGGTGCCGACAATCAAATGGGCAAGCTCAAGTTCTTGATCGCTGATTACGTTCGTGCCGGTCATCAATAGTCTCGCTCTCCCTTGGGTATTGAAGCTTGCCAATACAACTTCAATATCCTGACGTTCCGCACCGGATACCAGATTCCGTCGGGTGTGGCATCAGTTTGCTGATGAATGCCACAAAGGAGCCGAAGTTCCCATTCGAGGCGGCGACATTTCATCCCTGATCACTGCCCATTCCGCCATCGTCACGGGCGGCCCAGCACGATGACGCCGTTCGCGGGCAGCGTCAGTGCCGCCGAAGCGGCGAAACCATCGAGCGCGCCGTCGAGCGCCTGAACCGAGCCGCCATTGCCGATCACGGCCGGGTTCGGGAAATTATCGTAGAAATCGCTGTTGAACAGCTCGCGCCAATTGCCGGCATAAGGGAGGCCAACGGCATAGCCATGCTTCGCCGTCTCGTCGAGGCTGGCGATCACGACGAGATCGTTCCCCTGGCCCGGAGCCCAGCGATGCAGCACGAGGATCCGGTCGTCATTCTCCGCGCGGGAAACGCGGACACCCTCGGCTCGCAAGGCCGGATGGCCGCGCCGGAGCCGGACCAGATCGGTCATGAAGCGCAGGAAGTCGCGCATGGCAGGGTCGGGGCCGTCGAGGCCTGCCCACCAGATCAGGTCGCCGGCAGCGGGGTCGTCGCTCCAGTCCTTGTCCTCCAGGAATTCCTGGCCCATGAACAGCGACGGAATTCCCGGTGCCGTCAGCAGCAAGGCCGAAACCACCCGGCTGCGGCTGCGCGCATACCAGGACCGACGGTCGGAGGCGTCCGCGAGCATGGGCACGCGTGCCGCACCGTCATGGCGGGCATAGGTCAGATCCTGGTTTTCGAGGAATTGCACCGCTCGCCAGGCATTGGGAAATCCCGCGGGCGCCGTGAGCGCTGCCGCTACGGCGGAAAGGTCGATCCGCGCGCCGGCGCCCCCTGCGGCTTGGCCCAGCAGTCCGCGTAAAGCGTCGCGCAACCCGTCGCCGAGTTCGGCATCGAAGCCGAGTCCGCCCGGCGGCGGCAGGATGGCGCTCGGCCGGTCGGGATTCCAATATTCGGCGATCTGAATCGCTGCCGGATTGGTCGCCCGCACCGTCTCGGTCAAGTGCTGGCAGACCTCGCGGCCGCCATTATTCTCGATCACCCGCACCTCGTCATAGCGGATGCCGTCGATGCGGTATTCGTTCAGATAGAAGCGGGCATTGTCGATCAGGAACTGGGCAACCCACTGGTTCCAATAGGCGAAAATCTCGCCGCCGGCCCAGCCCTGGTCGGTGAAGAACAGGCTGTTGTTGAGGTTGCCGTTGGCCTGGCGGTCGTAGAACCAGAGGCTCCGATCGTCGAAGCCGCCGCCGGCATGGTTGTAGACCAGGTCGAGGATCACGGCGATGCCATGGAGATGGCAAAGATCGATCAGGCATTTGAGCTGGTTGATGCCGGGCGCCAGCTGCGCCTCGGTCAAGGCCGGCTGCCCGAATGAAGCGAGCAGACCATTGATGCCTTGCAGGCGGCCGCCGATCTCGTCCGGCGCCACGGTATATCGGCCTTCCGGGGAATAGTAGTCGACGCCGTTATAGCCGAGGCTGAACGCGGTCGTGAATTCCTGGACCGGCAGCAGTTGGATGGCGGTGACGCCGAGCGCCCGCAGATGACCGAGCTTTTCCACCGCATCGAGGAGGGTCCCGTCTTGCTGCGTCCGGATATCTCGGCCCATGCCGTCCACCGCCCACCAGGTGCCGATATGAAGCTGGTAGATGACCAGATCGTTGAAAGCGGGCGGCCGCCAGCCCCGATCGTGCCAAGGGTAGGAGGCGGGGTCGCGCACGATGCAGAAACTGTCGGGAAAGGCCGGCGCCAGCGTCAGCTCACGGGCGCAGGAATCGCGCTTCCAGCCGGCGCTGCCGGCGCCCTCGACGAAGAACATGTAAGGCGTGCCGTCTTGTGCCTGTGCCCCGGCGAGGAAGCCGCCCCAGCTGCCGTCGCCCAGCGGCGCCAGCTGATCTTCCGAATCGGGCCGCCAGGCCGGATCCGGTATCTGCCCTAGCCGCGCTCCTGTGACCACGGCGACGGCACGCGCATTGGGGGCCCAGGTGCGGAAGCCGGTGCCGTCCGGCCAGACGGTAGCGCCCATGGCGCTGGCGCGGTCGATCCTGCCTTGCTGCACACCCATCGAAACCTCCGGGCGAATGTTCGCACGCTGATCCTGCCCGAGATTGAGAGTGGATGATACTGGGCGCTACCGGTCTCGTTCCTGACCGAAGCCCGGCGGCATCAGAAGCTTATGGTCGAGACGCCGGCCATCCGGACCGGGATCTACCCTGGCGCGCCTATGACCTTGGTCGGCAGCGTCAGCAACCGCTCCTCATCCGCGACGGATTGACTTGCAAAGGTAACTTGCTGGGGTACGCGGAAAAATGTATGCGAATGGATCTGATAATCATTCGCGTCTGATGGCCGCCCGTCAGCGCCTCCCATACAACGCCATTCTTCGGGTCGCCTGATGATGAACAAGCTGCGCGTGCTGCATCGCTGGGTCGGGCTGGTTCTGGTCCTGCCCATGGTGCTCCAGGGGATCTCCGGGCTGATCATCGCCGCAGCGCCGCCGTTCAACGAAGCGACCCGGCCCCTGGCCAAGTCGGACGCTCCGCAGCGCGACTTCTCCGAGATCGTCGATGCCGCCCGCAAGGCCGGGGCGGCCGATCAGGTGCCGGCTCGCCTGCGCATGAGCGGCGGCGAGCGCCAGGTCGCCATCATCGACATGGCGAAGCCGCCGCAGCGCATGGCGACGGCGCGCATCTTCATCGATCCGGGCTCGCTCGAGATCCTAGAGGTGGTGCAGAATCCAGACGATGTCGTGCGCTTCGCCCACCGGCTGCACGAGACTCTGCTCATCGCCGGGCCGCTCGGCCACAGCATCATCGGCTGGTTCGGCATCGGGCTGCTGTTCATCGCCGTGACCGGCATTCCGCTCTGGTGGCCGCGCCAGGGCCGGGTCAAGGCCGCCTTCATCGTCTCGCCCACGGCCACGGGTTATCGCTTCCAGCGCGAGCTGCACGGTGCCGCCGGCATCTGGCTGCTCGCGATCCTGCTGCTGCAGAGCCTCAGCGGCGCCAGCATGGCCTTTCCGGAGACCGCACGCGCAATCGTCGGCTTGTCCGGCCCACAGCCGCGCGGCGGCGGCATGAAGTTGGATGCGGCGGCCTTCGATGTCGACGAGGCGGCGCGGCAGGCCGAGCAGGCGGCGCCCCAGGCCCATATCCGCGATATCCGCCTCCCGCTGGCGCCGGGCCAGCCGGCCGCGATCACGCTGCTGCCCGACGGCTCGGCCGCCCGCGCGCCGACGGCGCTCGTCCGGCTCGACGCGTCCGGGCACAGGGTGTTAGGCGTCGAGGACCCGCGCACCGCCGCCTTCGGCGTGCCGCTGCTCGGCTGGATGCGGGCATTGCATTCGGGTGGCGGGCTCGGTCCGGTCTGGACGCTGGTGATCTGCATCGCCGGTCTCGCCTTGCCGCTTTCGGCCGTCACGGGCTTCACCATGTGGCTGCTGCGCCGCCGCAATCTGCGCCTGAGGGAGAAGAAGCGGCAGGAGATCCTTCAAGCCGCCGAGTAGAATTCGGGCCGCGCGGCTTACAAGCAGCCGTCGAGCTTTCTCCCTGTAAGCGCGCTCAATCGGCCGGCATCGTCGGCTGACCAGGAGACTGTTCCATAGGTCACGCAGACATTGAGCTGATTCACGGGCGTCTCATAGCTTGCCTCACGCCGAGCGGCCTTGAGGTCCGTGACCGGGCGAAAGCCCTCCAGCCACAGTTCGCGAACGAGATCGGCTTCATTGGAGCCGAGCGGGAAACGGTCTATCAGCCGCTGCGTAAAGGCCTGCTCGGCTGATAAGCCGATAGCTATGGGAAGACCGTCAAGAAGTGCGGGCTCGGGCTTGCGGTTGCCGAGCGTCCAGAGAAACGTGCTGCAACTCGCCACCAGCGCCACAAGGACGAAGGGCACTCCTCGCCAAAGCAGCCGTATTCGCCGAAATTGTTGCGGCTGAGGGGCGGTCGTTTCAAGCATGGTCGAGTTCTTCCTCTCAGGCCATGAGATTATAAAGGCCAGTCGCGCATACACCAAAGTTGTGCCGGCTGATCCGGCCGCCGGGAACGTCCGAGGCCGGTCCGGGTTGACTCACGTCCAGTGGAGTACCTCATCGTGGCGCCACGCGCGAATTGGAAGGGTTTCCTCAAGGTCGCCGAGCTGAGCTGCCCGGTGGCGCTCTATACCGCCGCCTCGACCGCGGAACGGATCGCCTTCCACACGCTCAACCGCGCAACCGGCCATCGCGTCCATCGCCAATTCGTCGACCAGGACACCGGCAAGCCGGTCGAGCATGACGAGCAGGTGAAGGGCTACGAGGTCGGCCAGGGCGACTATATCGTGCTGGAGCCGGACGAGATCGCGGCCGCCCTGCCCGAAAGCGACAAGACTCTGGCGGTCGAGCATTTCGTTGCCTGCGCCGATATCGACGATGTCTATCTCGACCGACCCTACTACCTGGCGCCCGGCGACAGCATCGCGATCGAGCCCTTTACCCTCATTCGCGACGGGATGCGCAAGATGCAGGTGGCCGCCTTGGCGCGCACCGTCCTGTTCCGCCGCGTCCGCACGCTGCTGATCCGGCCGCATGGCGACGGCATGATCGCCAGCACGCTCAATTTCGACTACGAGGTCCGGCCGGCCGAGGCCGCCTTCGCCGACAATCACACGCGCAAGATCAAGGGCGAGATGCTGGAGCTCGCCCGGCATATCATCGCGACCAAGCGCGGTGCGTTCGACCCGAGCGGCTTCGACGACCGCTACGAGGCGGCGCTGGCCGAGCTGGTCAAGGCCAAGATCGAGGGCAAGCCGATCCGCGCCCGCAAGGCGCCGGCACCGACCAAAGCGTCGGATCTCATGGCGGCGCTGCGGATGAGTGCCGGCAAGACCAACGTCAAGCCGCGGAAGGCAGCGGCGCCCCGGCGCAAGGCGAGCTGAGCCATGGCGCTCGAAACCTATCGCAAGAAGCGGAATTTCACGGCGACTTCGGAGCCTGCGGGCAGCGACGAGCAGGCACCGGCGGGCGACAGCTTCGTCATCCAGAAGCACGACGCCCGGCGGCTCCATTACGATTTCCGGCTGGAAATGGATGGGGTGCTGAAGAGCTGGGCGGTCGCCAAGGGGCCGAGCCTGGTGCCCGGCGAGAAACGGCTCGCGGTCCATGTCGAGGACCATCCGCTTGAATATGGCGGCTTCGAGGGCACCATCCCCAAGGGCGAATATGGCGGCGGCACGGTCATCGTCTGGGATCGCGGCCGCTGGACGCCGATCGGCGATGCCGCCAAGGGCTATGCCAAGGGCCATCTCGATTTCGATCTCAAGGGCGAGAAGCTTTCCGGCCGCTGGCACCTCGTCCGCATGAAGGGCAAGCCGCGCGAGAAGCGGGAGAATTGGCTCTTGATCAAGGGCGATGACGAGGCGGCGCGGCCGGATGGAGCGGACATCCTGGAGGAGCGGCCGGAATCGGTGAAGACGGGGCGCGAGATCGCGGATGTCGCCGGCGAGACACCGGGCTGGTCCTCGCGCACCGGCAAGATCGAGAAGGCGTCCCACTCTCTCGATCCGGCCGGGGTCAAGAAGGCGACAGAGGAGAAGTTGCCGGATTTCGTCCCGCCCGCGCTCGCCACGCTGGTCGCCAAGGCGCCGGCCGGCAAGCGCTGGCTGCACGAGATCAAGTTCGACGGCTATCGTCTCCAGGCGCGCATCGAGGCGGGGCGGGTGAAGCTGCTGACGCGGACCGGACTCGACTGGACCGATCGCTTCGGCAAGGAGATCGTCGGCCTGTTCAAGGCGCTGCCGGTCGGGACCGCACTCATCGATGGCGAGCTGGTGGTCGAGAACGACCATGGCGCCTCCGACTTCTCCGCCCTTCAGGCCGATCTGAGCGAGGGGCGCGGCGACCGCTTCGTCTTCTATGCCTTCGACTTGCTCCATCTCGACGGCTGGAACCTGCGCGCCGTGCCGCTGATCGAGCGCAAGCGCCTGCTGGAAAAGCTGCTGGCCGACCAGACCGGCAAGCTGCGGTTCAGCGCCAGCTTCGACGAGGATGGCGATGTCATCCTGCAGCATGCCTGCAGGCTCAGCCTCGAAGGGCTGGTCTCGAAGCTGCGCGATGCGCCTTACCGGTCGGGGCGCGGCAAGGATTGGGTCAAATCCAAATGCTCGACCCGGCAAGAATTCGTCATCGGCGGCTACGTGCCCTCGACCACCTCGCGCAAGGCGATCGGCTCGCTGGTGATGGGCTATCACGAGGGTGGCAAGCTCGTCCATGCCGGCCGGGTCGGCACCGGCTATACGATGAAGGTGGCCGAGGAATTGTTCCAGCGGCTGGAAAAGCTGCGGACCGACGAGAGCCCCTTCGCGGCGAAGCTCACGGCCGAGGAGGCGCGCCAAGTCCGCTATGTCCGGCCCGAGCTGGTGGCGGAGGTCGAGTTCCGCGCCTGGACCGCCGATCATCATCTGCGCCATGCCGCCTTCCGCGGCCTGCGCGAGGACAAGCCGGCGGCCGAGATCGTGCGGGAAGCGCCGGCCGAGACGGTGCCGCCCGCCAAGCCGCAGCGCCCCTTGGTCAAGCTCACCCATCCCGATCGGCTCTACTGGCCCGATGCCGGCGTCACCAAGGAGGGGCTGGCCGATTATTACACCGAGGTCTGGCGCTGGATCGCGCCCTTCATCGTGGGCCGGCCGCTGGCGCTGGTCCGTTGTCCCGGCGGCATCTCGGGCCAATGCTTCTTTCAGAAGCATGCCTGGCAGGGCGTCAGCACCAATATCCGCCTCGTACGGGATCCCAAGGACGAGGCCGCCGAGCCCAACATCGTCATCGGCGGTCTCGACGGGCTGATCGGCCTCGTCCAGGCCGGCGTGCTGGAGATCCATCCCTGGGGCTCGGCGCTGGCGACGCTGGAGCAGCCCGACCAGATCATCATGGATCTCGATCCGGGCGAGGGCATCGTCTGGGACGACATCATTGCCGCGGCGATCGAGGTCAGGGACCGGCTGAAGGATCTGGGCCTGACGAGCTTCGTCAAGACCTCGGGCGGCAAGGGCCTTCACGTCGTGGCGCCCCTGGTGCCCGCGGCCGGCTGGGATCCGGTGAAGCAATTCACCAAGGATCTCGCCGACGCCATGGCCGCCGACAGCCCCGATCGCTATGTCGCGACCGTCACCAAATCGAAGCGGCAGGGCAAGATCCTGTTGGATTACCTGCGCAACGGCCGAGGCAATACGGCGGTGGCGCCCTATTCGACGCGCGCCCGACCGGGTGCTTCGGTCTCCATGCCGCTCGCCTGGGACGAGCTCGGCGCCGGCATCGGACCCGCCTATTTCACGGTCATGAACACGCCGTCGCGCCTGGCGCATCTCGGCGCCGATCCCTGGCGGGATTTCCGCAACGTGGCCCGGCCATTGCCGGATGGCGGGAAATAAGTTGATCGCGCCTCAGAGCCGCGCGTCGAACGGCATTCTGAACAGCGCGAGCCGGCCGTCTTCGGTCGCGGCGGCGAGGTGCTTGCCGTCCTTCGACCAGGCGAGCTCCTCGATTCGCTTGTCATCCGCCGGACGCAGCCGGGCGTAGCGCTCGCCGGCAAGCTCGCACAGCACGGCACGGCCATCCTCGAAGCCGACCGCCACGATCGGATGCAACGGATGGACCGCTACCGCGGTGGTCAGGCGTCCGATGCCGACGCCGATCTCGATCGGCGGCTTGCCTTGCGGTCCGCTGCCGGCGAACACCCAGCCGATGGCGCAATCGGCCCCGGCGGTGACGAGCGTCATCGGCCGCGGCAGCCAGCCCATCGAGCGGACCTTGCTTATATAGCCGCTCATGCGCATGTCCGACCGATCGGCGAGCCGCCAGCCATGCAGCTCGCTATCCTGCATGCTGCTCAGCACGGCCGAACCGTCCGGGCTCCAGGTCACGCCGATATGCGAGCCGTGCCAATCGAGCCGTGTCGCGCCCTGATCGAGCTTGCCGATCCAGCGCAGCGTGACCCCGCCATAATGCGACGATGCGATCCGCTTGCCCTTGGGGTTGAAAGCGAGGCCGGTGATGGTGCTCGGATGGTCGTCGCTGGTGCCGATGATCCTGTCGGCCCGATCGATGAGCCGCAGCACGCGTCCTGCCGCCACGGCGCGCAGGCTCCCGGCGGCGGAGACGGCCAGCGCGTCGATCTGGCGGCCGGGAAACGCCGTCAGAACGCGGCTCGAACCGTCCCGGCCGGTACGCACCAATTGCCCATCATCGCCACCGGTCAAGACGGCGTTTGCGTCGATATCCGCGGCCAGGCTCAGCACCGCGCCGCCGGCTTCATGCGCCTGGACGCTGACCGTCGAGCACGCCGGATCTGGCGGCACGAGCCGGACGGAGCCGTCGCCCAAGCCCAGCGCCAGCAGGTCGTCGGACAGAAAGCGCGCGCCCGCGATCGTGGCGTCGAACGCGATCTCCCGGCTCGGCGAAAGCGCCGTCGGCGGCCCCTGCTCGAACAAGGTCATCCGGCGACGCAGCCCGCGAAGCCGGCCCGCAGCGCCGCCGGGTCGAGGCCGCGGCCGATGAAGACCAGCTTCGAGACGCGTGTCTCGCCCGATAGCCAGCGCTTGCCGTCATCGCCCTCGGCCAGCATATGGACGGCTTGGAAGACGAAGCGGTCCGGGCTGCCGGCAATGTCGAGAATGCCCTTGGACCGCAGGATGTCCTGCCCCTTCGTTCGCAGCAGCGTTCCGATCCAGCCGTTGAACTTGTTCAGGTCGATCGGCCGCGTCTCGATCAGTGCGGCGCTCGTCACCGCATCGTCATGCTCGTGATCAGCGCTCGAGAGAAAATCCGGCTCGACCTCGAGAATGCGGTCGAGATCGAAAGCGCCGCGATCGAGCAGATCGGCGATTGGCAGCGCGCAGCGCCTGGTGTTGTGGATGATGGCGGTCGGATTGATCGCCCGGATACGCTGCTCGATCCTTTGCCGCTCCTCGGCCGAGACCAGGTCGATCTTGTTGATCAAGATCGTGTCGGCGAACGCGACCTGCTCGGCGGCCTCATGGCTGTCCTCGAGCCGGGCGGCCAGATGCTTCGCGTCGACGACGGTGACGATGCTGTCGAGCTTGGCCCGCCGGCGCACCTCGTCATCGACGAAGAACGTCTGAGCGACCGGCGCCGGATCGGCCAAGCCGGTCGTCTCGATCAGGATGCCGTCGAAGCCGCCCGCGCGTTTCAGCAGGTTGCCGATGATCCGGATGAGGTCACCGCGTACGGTGCAGCAGATGCAGCCATTGTTCATTTCGAACACTTCTTCGTCGGCGTTCACGACCAATTCGTTGTCGATGCCGATCTCGCCGAACTCATTGACGATGACGGCGTATTTCTTGCCGTGCTGCTCGCTCAGCAGACGATTGAGCAAGGTCGTCTTGCCCGCGCCGAGATAGCCTGTCAGGACCGTGACGGGGATCGGGGACAGGTTGCGCATACGGGATCTCCGACAATCTGATATGAAATGTTATATCATCCTTTTTCGCGCCGTACGGCAAGCGGTCGTGACATGCGGCGGATTAGGGGCTCCCATCCCGGCCTCTGGCGCTCTTCGTCGCGCCATGGCATGGTGCCGGCCACTTGAAGGCGAGCCTCCGCACCTCCTATGCCCCTTTATCTGATTGAAATCGCGCTACAGATCGCCTGCGTCATCCATATCATCAAGACCGGCCGGAATTATCTGTGGTTGACGGCGGTGATCTTTCTGCCACTGGTCGGCATGGCCGCCTATTTCCTCGCCGAGATCCTGCCGGCGCTGTCGGGCAGCTACCGCACGCGTCGGCTGGCCGGCGCGGCCCTCGGCCAGATCGATCGCGGACGCGGCGTGCGACAGCGTGTGCAGGCGCTCGACATGGCCGACACCATCGAGAACCGCCGGCGCCTGGCCGAGGAATATCAGGCTCTCGGCCAATATGACGAGGCGTTGGCGCTCTATGAGCGGTCGTTGACCGGCATCCATGCCGACGATCCGACCTTGCTGCTCGGCGTCGCGCGCGCCGCCTTCGGACTGCGCGACGGCCAGCGCGCGGTCGAGGCGCTCGACCATCTGCGCGCCGCCAATCCGGATTTTCAGTCGACCGAGGGGCATTTGCTCTATGCCAAGAGCCTCGAAGCGGTCGGCCGGCGTGACGAGGCGCTCGCGGAATATGCCGCTCTGGTCGAATATGCGCCGGGTGAGGAGGCGCGTTGCCGTTATGCGCTGCTGCTGCAGTCGCGCGGCGAGGTCGAGCCGGCGCGCGCGCTGTTCGCCGAGATCCTTGAGCGCGCCCGTCTCGGCACCGGCCGATATCGCACCACCGAGCGCGAATGGATCGAGATCGCCAGGCGTTCGATCCCGGCTTAGAGCCTCTTCGCCACGCTGAGAAATTCGCGAATCAACGCGATATCCTTGATCCCCGGGCTCGTCTCGACGCCGGAGGAGACGTCCACGGCCGGGGCGCCGGTCGTCCGCACGGCTTCCGCGAGGTTGCCGGCATCGAGGCCGCCCGACAACATCCAGGGCAAGGGCCAGCTTCGGCCGGCAAGAATGCGCCAATCGAAGGCGATGCCGTTGCCGCCGGGCAGCGCGCCTTCAAGACGCGGCGGCTTGGCATCGAACAGCAGCCGGTCGACGGTGCCGACCCAGCGTTCGGCCTGGGCCGCGTCCTCGGCCGAGGCAATGCCGAACGCCTTCATCACCGGACGTCGGAAGCGCTCGCGAATAGCGGCGCAGCGCTCCGGCGTCTCGGCGCCATGAAGCTGCAGCAGATCGAGCGGCACCGCCCCCAATATCGCCTCGATCGTCGTATCGTCGGCATCGACGAACAGGCCGCAGCGCTGGACCCGGCGCGGCACCGGCCGGGCGAGATCGGCGGCGCGCGCGGCGGTAACGGCCCGCGGGCTGCGTGGAAAGAAGACGAACCCGATGAAGTCGGCGCCGCTGGCGACGGCCGCCTCGACCGTCTCGGGCGTCGAAAGCCCGCAGATCTTGGCACCGAGGCTCATCGCGCGAGCTGCTCGGCGATGGCGCGGGCGGCGGCTGCGGGGTCGGGGGCGGCGTTGATCGGGCGGCCGATCACCAGATGGTCGGCGCCCGCCGCTATCGCCTCGGCCGGACCCATGACCCGCTTCTGATCGTCCAGGCTGGCGCCGACCGGCCGGATGCCGGGCACGACCAGCAGGAAATCCGAGCCGCACTGGGCCCGCAGGGCGGCCACTTCGAGCGGCCCGCAGACGACGCCGTCGAGGCCGCTCGCCTGAGCGAGGCCGGCCAGGCGCTTGACCTGGTCGCCGGCAGGACCGCGCTGCCCGATCGCGTCGAGATCGGCATCGTCGAGGCTGGTCAGCACCGTCACCGCGATGATGCGCATGCGCGGCCCGTCGCCGGCCGCGTCCGCCGCCGCCTCGCGCGCCGCCCGCATCATGGCGCCGCCGCCGGCGGCGTGGACGTTGAGGATCGCCGGCTGGAGCGGCGCCACGGCGCGCACGGCGCCCGCCACCGTGTTCGGAATGTCGTGCAGCTTGAGATCGAGGAAGACCGGCAGGCCGGATGCCGCCCGGCGCACGCCGTCATGGCCGAGCGCGCAGAAATATTCGAGGCCGAACTTGATCCCGCCGACATGCGGGCCGGCCTTGCCGATGAGCGATTGGGCGGCTTCCAGATTCGGCGTGTCGATGGCGAGATAGATCGGGTTGGCGCTCATATCGTCTCTCCTCTTGCCCAGGCAGGCAGGTCGCCGGCCTCGCCCGCATCGATGGCGCCGGCCACGGCGCTGCCGAGCAAGGGGCCGAACTTGAAGCCGTGGCCGGAACAGGGGCTCATCACCCAGCCGGCCAGGCCGATCGGCTCGACGACGAATTTCTCGTCCGGCTCCACCGTATAGAAGCAGGTCTTCAGCCGGTCGAGCCGGAATTGCTCGCCCTGGCGCAGCGTGGCCCGGCAGGCCGCCAGCATGCTCTCCGCCTCGGCCTCGACCGCCACGCGGTCCGCATCCGGGTCGCCGGTCAGGCTGAAGCGATGATCGCCGACCTTGAGGCCCGTGCCGGCGACCGGCGGCAGCAGATAGAAGCCGCGTTCCGGATCGATATCGAGCATCAGCGGCGCTTCCGCCCAAAGGGCGGCGAGCGAGGGCGGCGGCGTCAGATAGGCCAGCACCTGCCGTGAGGGCGTCACGCGCGGGGCGAGCGCCGGCACGAGCCGCGACGCCCAGGCGCCGGCGGCGACCAGCACGGCATCGGCCCCGACGATCGTGCCGTCTTCGAGCGTGACCCAGCCGCGATCGGGCTCGACCGCGCTGACGTGGGTGCCCGGTCGGAGCTCGACGCCACGGCCCGCGACCAGCCGAGCCAGCGCGGCGAGGATACGATCGGCCAGCAGCGCGCCACCGGATTTGAGGTGGAAGGCCGCTCCTACCCGGTCGGCGGCGACCATCGGAAACCGCCGCTCCAGCTCGGCCGGTGCCAGCCATTCAAGCGCGTGGCCCGCCGCCGCCAGCGTCTCGGCCGAGCGATGCAGCCAGCCCGCGCCGGCGTCGCCCAGGCAAAGCGTGCCGGTCTCGACATAAAGCGTCTCGCCCAGATCGGCCCAGAGGCGCGCCCAGATCTCATAGGCGTCGGCGACCATCCGCATATAGCCGGCATCGGCGCCATAGGCATAGCGGATGGCGCGGTGGGAATCGTGGGAGGAGCCGAGCGGATTGGGGATGGCGCCCTGGTCGAACAGGGTGACCTGGTGGCCGAGGCGTTCGAGCGCCCAGGCGGCGCCCAGCCCCATGATGCCGGCGCCGACGATCGAGACTTTCATGAGTTCGACGGGATGCGCCGAATTCGCCGCTCCCGCAACAGCAATTAACGGGATACGGCCATGAGAAAAGGGCCTCCCGATCGCTCGAGAGACCCCAAGACCGGGCCGAATTAGTGAGAGAGGAGGAGAGCCGGCCCGGTGACCGCCACCCGAACGCTAAAGCCTTTTAGGCAGCGGTCTTGAACAGCGTCTCGACGGCGGCGTTCAGTCGAGCCGTGACCGGCGCGAACGCCTCGGTCGCGACCTTGACGCCCATCTCGCTGAGCTTGGTCGAGCTGGCAACCAGCTTCTCGTAGCCGAGCTTCGCGGTATCGGCGTTGAGCTGGGCCACGGCCTTCAGATCCTTCGCCTTCAGCGCGGCCTGGCCGGAGCTGGCGGCGCTCTCGAGCTGAGCCTGGGCCTGGGCGAAGATCTCCTTGGAGATTTCCTGGGCACCCTTGACGAACAGCGTGTTCGCCTGGATCAGCGCTTCGAAATTCGCCTGATGGAAGGCGACGAGCTTGTCGAAAGACGGAAAGAGCTTGGTGAAGTCTTGGGCAGCAGTCACGGGGAAGTTCCTCTCATGTTGCGTTGCAATATGAGGGATATAATGACGCACCCTGGATCCGTCAAGCGCTTTTGTGCATCGCAGCATGGCGCTCTAAGAGGCATCGGCTGCCTCTTTCTTGGCCTTGTCGATCTTGCGGCGCAGTTCGGCCTCGAACTTCTTGAGCTGCCGGTCGAGTTCCTCGATCTGGCCGAAATTGCGGCTGCGGGCCCGGGCGCGAACCCCAACCGCGACGCGGCGGACGCCGAATTCCAAGATCATGGCCAGCAAAACCAGGCCGGACGCCCCGATCAGCAGGGCCGCTGCCGGTCCGTAATTGCGATCGACGGTCACCACCGCGCCCCAGAAGCCGATCGTCACGATCGCGGCGGCGCCGACCGCGAGCATGCGGCGCGCGACGAGGTCGAGGCGGCCGAGAGCGGCCTGCTGCTCGACTTCGGCGAAGCTGTTGGCGATCTCGACCCGGGCCATGGTCTGCCAGGCCTTGAAGGGCATGCCCTTCTCGGTCTTCTTGCCTTCGACGATGAAGCGTTCGAGTTTCCGCACCAGATAGTCGGCCCGCTCCATCGGTGTCGGATCAGCCATGGCGGATGATATCGAGCAGCAGCTTCGCCGCCGCCAGATCCTCGAGCGCCGTGCCGACCGACTTGAACAGGGTGATCTGGTCGTAGTAGCGCCGCCCGGCCCGGCTGCCCCGGCTCAGCTCGATCAGGTCGCCGGCGATGTCGTCGAGCGTCAGCCGGCCATTGGCGAGCGGCTGCACGATGTCGCCGGCCTCGCGCGCGGCCCCTTCGCGGGTGTCGACGAAGACGCGCGCCCGGCTGATGCAATCATCGTCGGCCTCGCGCATCTCCGGCGTGAAACCGCCGACGAGGTCGAGATGAACGCCCAGCGGCAGCCACTCGCCCTTGATCAGCGGTTCCTTGGCGAGCGTGGCGCAGGTGATGATATGGGCGCCGCGCACGGCGCCGGCGAGGTCCTCGGTGGCGCCGACCTTGAGGCCGCGCCGGTCGAGACGGTGAGCGAGCCGGGCGGCCTTCTCCGGATCCCGGCCCCAGATCAGCACGTTGCGAATCGGCCGGACCTGGGCATGGGCTTCGACGAGCTGCGGGGCGAGCGCGCCGGTGCCGACCACGAGCAGCCGCTCCGCATCGGGCCGGGCGAGATAGCCCGCCGCCAGCGCCGAAGCGGCGGCGGTGCGGCGCAGCGTCAGAGCCGGTCCGTCGATCAGCGCGCGCGGCGCCCCGGTCTCTCCGTCGAGCAGGAGGTAGCTGCCCATGACCGACGGCAGACCGCGTTCGCCATTGGACGGAAACACGGTGACGAGCTTGACGCCGATATGCTTGCCCTGCTCCCAGGCGGGCATGAGCAGCAGCGTGGCGTCGTCCCGACCGCCACCCACGGGAACGGTGTGATGATGACGGTCGGGCACGGTGCAGCCGGCCCGGAACATCTGGCGCAGCGATTCGACGAGTTGATCGTAGGGTAGATTGGCATGAACTTCCGAGGCGCCGACCGGCCGCATGCCGGGCAGCGGCAACGGACGATCGCGCAACGCCTCGACCATTTCAGGCTCCGATCATGTCAGGCGACAAGGGAGCGGCCGGGCTCCGCTGTATCGCGGACCCGACTGAGTTCGGTTTCAAGCGTTTGGTTCTGCTTGGCGAGGCGCCGGCGTGCCTGCCGGGCCGGCAGATGAGCGAGCCAGCAGCCGACCCAGCCGGCGAAGAGGCCGATGCCGAGCGGCGCCAGCACGGCGAGAAAGGCGGGTAGCTCGAAGGCGAAGGGCAGAGGCCAGAGGTCGAAGGCGACGAGCGCACCGTTCCACACGGCGAAATTGGCCGCCAGAATGGCGATCAGACCGATGATGATCCAGAACACCCAACGCATCTAGATCTCCGCCCGAAGGCGCTCAGGCGCCGCCGGCCCCCGTGTTGAGGCGGTCGCGCAACTGCTTGCCGGTCTTGAAGAAGGGGATGAATTTCTCTTCGACCGGGACGCTGTCGCCGGTGCGCGGATTGCGCCCGATCCGGGCGTCGCGCCGCTTTACCGAGAACGCACCGAAACCGCGCAGTTCAACCCTATCGCCGCGCGACAGGGCGGAGGCGATCTCGTCGAAAATCGTGGTTACGATACGCTCGACATCGCGCTGATAAAGGTGCGGATTACTCTCGGCGAGACGCAGGATGAGCTCTGACTTGGTCATGTCGGCCCGGCCTTCCCTTTGGCGCAGCGAACCTGCTGACCAATAGCCTGCCAAACTGGCCGCCTAAGGTCAAGTAAACCATGGAGAAAAAAGGCTTTTGGCCGAAAAGGAGATGCGGCCCTCCCCTCCCGGAGGAGGAGAGGGCCGGGCCCGCGGGATTATTCCTGCGGGGTATCGGTCTTGTCGGTGCGCGCACGCATTGCGGCACCGAGGATGTCGCCGAGGCTGGCGCCGGAGTCGGACGAGCCGAACTCGGCCATCGCCTTCTTCTCTTCATCCACTTCACGCGCCTTGATCGATAGCGTGATCTTGCGCGTGGCCTTGTCGATCGCGGTCACCTTGGCGTCGACCTTCTCGCCGATGGCGAAGCGGTCGGGCCGCTGTTCGCTGCGGTCACGCGACAGCTCGGACTTGCGGATGAAGCCGGGCATGCCGTCGGGCGAAACCACGTCGATACCGTTCTCCGTGATCTGCGTTACCGTGCAAGTGACGACATCGCCCTTCTTGAGCTTGGCGATCGTCTCTTCGTACGGGTCTTCCGACAGCTGCTTGACGCCGAGCGAGATACGTTCCTTCTCGACATCGACATCCAGCACCTTGACCTTGACCATCTCGCCCTTCTTGTAGTCCTGGACGACTTCTTCGCCGGCCCGGGCCCAATCGAGATCGGAGAGATGCACCATGCCGTCGATATCGCCCGGCAAGCCCACGAACAGACCGAACTCGGTGATGTTCTTGACCTCGCCTTCGAGCTCCGCGCCGACCGGATAATTCTCGACGAAGCTTTCCCACGGATTGGCGAGGGTCTGCTTCAGGCCGAGCGAGATGCGGCGCTTCGCGGGATCGACATCGAGCACCATCACTTCGACCTCTTGCGAGGTCGAGACGATCTTGCCCGGATGCACGTTCTTCTTGGTCCAGGACATCTCCGAGACGTGGACCAGGCCTTCCACGCCCGGCTCCAGCTCCACGAAGGCGCCGTAGTCGGTGATGTTGGTGACGCGGCCCTTGTAGCGGGCGCCGGACGGGTACTTGAGCTCGACGCCTTCCCACGGATCGGCTTCGAGCTGCTTCATGCCGAGCGAGATGCGCTGCGTCTCGGAATTGAAGCGGATGACCTGCACCTTGACCGACTGGCCGATATGCAGCGCCTCGGACGGGTGGTTGATGCGCCGCCAGGCGATGTCGGTGACGTGCAGCAGGCCATCGACGCCGCCGAGATCCACGAACGCACCGTAGTCGGTGATGTTCTTGACCACGCCGTTGAGGATCTGGCCTTCCTTGAGGTTGGCGACCAGCTCCGAGCGCGCCTCGGCCCGGCTCTCTTCGAGCACGGCGCGGCGGGACACGACGATGTTGCCGCGCGAGCGGTCCATCTTGAGGATCTGGAAGGGCTGCGGCGTGCCGATCAGCGGAGTGATGTCGCGGACCGGACGGATGTCGACCTGGCTGCCCGGCAGGAACGCCACGGCGCCGGAAAGATCGACGGTGAAGCCGCCCTTGACCCGGCCGAAAATCACGCCGGTGACACGCTCATTGGCGGTGAAGCTCTTCTCCAGCAGGGTCCAGGCCTCCTCGCGCCGCGCCTTTTCGCGGCTGAGCTGGGCCTCGCCATGCTTGTCTTCCATGCGCTCGAGATAAACTTCGACGATATCGCCGATCTTGATCTCGGGGGTCTTGCCGGCGGTGGCGAATTCCTTGAGCGGGACGCGGCCTTCGGATTTGAGGCCGACATCGATCAGCACATTGTCGTTCTCCACGGCGATGACATGGCCGCGGATGACGGTGCCTTCGAGGCTGGACGACGTGCCCATGGATTCGTCGAGGAGGCTGGCGAAGCTCTCCTTCTCGGGCGCATCGGTATGGATTGCAGAAGCCATTGGCTCTCCTAGATCCCCAACTGAGATGAGCCGGACCGCCCGGGATCGGAGCGGACCGGCCGACCGCCGACAGGCGCGGGCGCGGCGGTGAAGACCCGTTTTACGAAATAGCGAGCGCCGCGCCCGGTCTCGGGCACGGCGCAAAAGCGGGCGACTCTATACTCTTCGGCGCATCGGCCCGCAACTAGATACGGCTAGCTCGTTCGGCCAGCCTGGCCTCGACCAGTGCTACCGCCCGGTCGAAGACCTGGTCGGCATCGAGCGCCGTCGTATCGAGAGGTACGGCGTCCTCCGCAAGTTTCAAGGGAGCCGAAGCGCGGGCGCTATCGCGTGCGTCGCGCGCCGCGAGATCGGCCAGGATGGCGGGCGGGTCCGATGCCTCGCCGCGCCGCTCCAGCTCCTTGACCCGGCGTTCCGCCCGCGCTTCGACCGAGGCGGTGACGTAGAGCTTGAGATCGGCGTCGGGGCAGATGACCGTGCCGATATCGCGCCCGTCGAGCACGGCGCCCGGCGCCTTTGCGGCGAAGCGGCGTTGGAAGTCGAGGAGTGTCGCGCGCACGCCCGGATGGACGGCAACCAGCGAGGCGGCACGGCCGACATCCTCGTCGCGCAGCCGGGCATCGGCGAGGCTGCCGGCATCGAGTGCGAGCGCGGCCGACTCGGCGGCCCCGGCGTCCGCGGGATCGCCGCCCAGTGCCAGCACGTCGCGGCCGACCGCGCGATAGAGCGCCCCGGTATCGAGATGGGCGAAGCCGTAGCGCTCGGCCAGCCGGCGCGCCAGCGTGCCCTTGCCCGAGGCGGCAGGTCCGTCGATGGCGATGACGAAGGATCGGGTCAACGCAACGCTTCCTCATGATCTTGGTGCAAATCGCCGATATCCGCACCGAGCCGGCGCATGAAGTCCGTGAAATCGGGAAACTCGGTCTCGATCGGCGCCGCATCATCGAGCTCGACCGGCGCCCGGGCGGCCAGGCCCAAGACCAGGAACGCCATGGCGGCGCGATGATCGGGGCCGGTGTCTAGGCGGGCGCCGCCCGGCGGCGGGCCGGCAGCACCGTCGATGGTCAGCGCGCCGTCCTCGATCCCGGCCTTGACGCCGCATCGCGCCAAGCCCCGGGCAAGGGCGGCGAGCCGGTCGCGCGCGTTCGGTCCGAGCGCATCCAGCCCGTGCATCACGGTGCGGCCCTCGGCGCAGGCGGCGGCGATCGCGAGGATCGGATATTCGTTGCTCAGGCGTGCCGCCCGCTCTGCCGGCACCGCGATCCCGCGCAGCCTCGTCGCCCGCACGCGCAGGTCGCCCACCGGCTCTTCGCCGGCCACATGCCCATTCGTGATCTCGATCTGCGCTCCCATCTCCAGGAGGGTGTCGAGCAAGCCGGTGCGCAGCGGGTTGAGCCCAATTCCGGTTAGGGTCAGATCGGATCCTTCGGCGAGGAGAGCGGCGACCAGCGGAAAGGCGCCGGAGGAGAAATCACCCGGCAGGTCGAGCGCCTGCGGGCCGAGCTCCGGCTGGCCGTCGATCGCGATGCGACGACCGCCGGCCTTCAGCGGCTCGATCGCGACTTTGGCGCCGAATCCGCGCAGCAGATGCTCGCCATGATCATGGGTCGGCACCGCTTCGATCACGGTGGTGCGGCCCGGTATGTTGAGCCCGGCCAGCAGGATCGCCGATTTGATCTCGGCCGAGGCGACCGTCAGCTCATATTCGATCGGAATCGGCGTGACGGCCCCGGTCACGGTCAGCGGCAGATAGAAACCGGCGCGGCCGATGAACTGCGCGCCGATCCGTTCCAGCGGTGTTATGAGCCCTGCCATCGGCTGCCGGTTGAGCGAGGCGTCGCCGGTAAAGACCGCCGTCATCGGATGCGTGGCGGCCAAGCCCATGAGCAGCCGGACCCCGGTGGCGGACCCGCCGAGATCGAGCACGCGGTCTGGCTCCATGAGGCCGCCGATGCCGATGCCGTCAACGGTCCAGATGCCGTCCGGATGACGCGCGATCACGGCACCCATCGCCGCCAATGCCGCGGCCGTCCGGCAGACATCCGGGCATTCGGTCAGGCCGCGCAGTGTGGTGCGTCCGACCGCGAGCGCTCCGAGCATAAGCGCACGGTGCGATATGGCCTTGTCGCCCGGTGCCGCGACCCGGCCGGAAAGCCTTTGGCCCGGCCGGGCTATCGTTGGTCTTGCTCGTTCGATCAAGGCTGTGCTTCCGCCAAATTGGCACCATATTCATTTTGGTTTTGACAGGGACCGGCGATCATGGCAATTGCCGCCCTCCAAACCCGCAAGTGAGAGACTGGAGCATCCGGTGGCAAAACCCGAATGGGGTACCAAGCGTATCTGCCAGAATTGCGGCACGAAATTTTACGATCTGCAGCGCGAGCACATCGTGTGCCCGAAATGCCAGACGGAATACGATCCCGAGGCCTTTCTGAAGACCCGGCGCAGCCGCACGGCGGTGGTCGCCGACAAGGAGGTCGTGCCGAGCGCCGCCAAGGTCGGTGACGAGATCGGGATCGAGGATGTGCCCGAGGATGAGGAGGTCGTCGGCGACGCCGCCGGCGAAGAGGAAGACGAGGACATGATCGAGGACGCCTCGGAGCTCGGCGAGGACGAGGACGACATGGCCGAGGTCATCGAGAATGTCGACGAGGAAGAAGAGCGGTAGGCACCCGCATTTTTCCCTTGCACCGGGACGGGGGCGGCAATAACTTCCCCCACCCGGCCGGCAAGCAGCGCAACAGCGCGGCGCCGAGGGCTTGGGGTCATAGCTCAGTTGGTAGAGCGCTACAATGGCATTGTAGAGGTCTGCGGTTCGATTCCGCATGGCTCCACCAGTTTCATCTCAAGGGGTTAGCCGGAAACGGCTAACCCCTTGATCATTTCTGGGATAGCAAGCGGTGTCGCAACCTGTTCCCAGCGCCTTCCCGACGCGTCGCTTTTCCGCGCGCGGCCGGGATTGCAGGTCTGATCATCTTGTGTGGGGATATTCAGGCTGCTGTGGCGCCGTGCCGTATGCTAACGATTGGGACGGGCAATTTGGGGGGGTCATGGCGAAGCTTCTCGGTCGGTTCCGACACATCAACAAGGGCCAGGTCATCGAGGGCGGCCGGGAGATCGAATTTCGGATCGAGATGAAATCTGGCGATCTCGTGACGATCCAGATGCTGGTGTCCGAGATTTCACTGGTCACGAACTATCTTGAAATTCTGAAGGTTAAAGCGACTCCAGACGACGAATAAAGACTCGCTTCCATCGAGTGACGATCTCGCCCGTGGATGGCAGAGAGGCCTTTGCCTAGATCCACCCATTCCGTGAATCTGTCTCTATCGAGATAAGCAGCCGTGCCGCCAGTCACTCGTCAGTGGCCGGAAGAGCAAATGAGGAGCCGCCCAGAGTCGGCGGTAAGGTTCGTTTCGGCGAAGACGAGCTTCGGCGTGCCGTTGGCCAGTGAAAAATATCCACGGTGCCGACCTCAAGCATCTCGCCATGACGGGCGAATGCAGAGGCATCGATAGCACTCGCCACGGCAATTTGAAATCGCCGAACGCCCGTTGAAATCGGCACGGGCGCCTGCCGCGCGGTCATCAGATGCTAAGGCTTCATTGATAATAATCATCAGATGGAGCGCGAATCATCGGTGTGAGCGATCACCGAGAGAATAGGCGCTACAGTAAGAAAAGAAATACATCCGACTCGTATCGTTGAGCTCCGTCGGCCCAGACTGCGTTATCGTGCATCATTATATTCTTTGTGATCGGGAATCTATTCAAAATTCCATACTTTCTCAACTGTCATATATTGTATCGACAATACTAATGAAATGTATTTTCCGAAGATGATTTTAGTTCTCCTGCCATACGAATGTATGACGGAAGATTGGGGTGTTGATATTTGCGATCGAAATATTTTCTCCGCGATGGAATCGCTCGATGAGACGTGGTGAGAGTGCGGTCCAGACCTGTCTCGGTAACGCATTTCTGAAATCGTCCATTTTACAGACAAAAAATATTTTCTAATCACGACGGCGGAGGCATTGCAGAGCGTCTAGTCAGCGTAGTTCACCTGTCTAACCAGATCAAAGGAGGCTGATTAAGAGCGTTTTCGCCTTTTCTGTGATTTGTTCACGTATTTGTCACAACGATAAGGCATACAATCGTGTCTGTGCTAACGCTTTATTAACCATATTGCGCAACCCTTGGGCGCGTTAGTCTAATAAGGGACTATCGGCAAGCAAGGAGCTATCATGAAATACTTCATCGGGACCGTTACCCTTATTGTGTCCACTCAGATTTCCGCCTTCGCCATGCCGGTCGGCACTGCCATGCCCGCTCGCGAGGCGGCGGTGACGCAAGCCCGCGTCGTCATTCCGCCGGGCCGCAACGCCAACATCATCCAGGTCGGCGGTCATGCTGCCGCGCCGGACGCTCACGTCGTTCCGCCTTATGCCGTCACGCTGAGCCCGGGCGTCCTGACGACGCCGTCGGCGACATCGCGCTCCTCCAGCGCTTCGACCGCGGCGCCGCAAGCTCATGTAGTGCCGCCGGGTGCGCTCAAGCTCGCGCCCCTGCTGCAGTAAAGGAACGGCCGAGGCTGCTCGCCGCGGCCGAGATATCGAGGAGCCCGGCTCGCCGCGGCCGAGACAGGCCGGGTTCCTAAAACATCGCTGAAACACGCGCGGTGCCTGCGGGCGCGGCCGCTGGCGTGACGTTCCACGCTTGCGCTCGATTTCAGACGGTCTTCGTGGTGACGCGATCTTCCGACGAGACGATCCGCTCTCTCGGCAGATGCAGGGTGACGGTCGTGCCGACGCCGCGCGTGCTGATCAGTTCGACCGTGCCGCCATGCTGCTCGATCAGCTGCTTCGTCAAAGGCAGGCCCAGCCCGGTACCGGTTCCGGCCCGCGCATTCCCGCCCTGCCCGAACCGTTCGAACACACGGGGAAGGTCCTCGGGTTCCAAACCGATGCCCGTATCGGCGACGGTGATGTGCGCACCGTCCTCGTCGCTATGGGACGAGACGGAAATCTCGCCGTCGGCCTCCGTGAACTTGATCGCGTTCGACAGGACATTGATCAGGCACTGCTTCATGCGCAGCGGATCGACCCGGATCAAGAGGCCGCTCGTGCGGGGGGCCTTCAGCCGAACCTTGCCGGTATGAGCGACTTCGCGCAGAAGCATGACGACATCGTGCATCATCCGATCGAGATCGACGGTCTCGTCGACCAATTCCAGCTTGCCGGCCTCGGCCTTGGAAAAGTCGAGAAGCTGGTTGATCAGATCGAGCAGGTGCTGGCCGCTGCCGTAAATATCGTCCAGATAGGACAGGTAGCGGGGCAGGACCTCGCCGAAAAGCTGCTCGCGCATGATCTCGGTGAAGCCGATGATGGCGTTGAGCGGCGTCCGCAGTTCGTGGCTCATGTTCGAGAAGAACTCGGATTTGGCGCGGCTTGCCGCCTCCGCGGCGGCGTAGGCTTTGCCCAGCTCGCCGGCCAGCTCCTTGAAGCTGGCGGCTTCCGCCTTGCTCTTCTCCAGCTCAAGGATGGTCGCCATGTGTCGCGAATACTGCTCGACGACGTCGCTTCTGCCATGCCGTTCCATCTCATGGAAGATGATGAATTCTTCCAGCGCCGCCTCGTGGCGTCCGAGCGACCGCAAGCCCTTCGACAAGGTGAGCCGTGTCCGCGCCAGATCCTCGGGCACGAGGCGCGCACTGTAGTTCCGGATCACATCCAGGCAGATATCGACGGCGTCGCGCGGGCGGTCGAGCGCCAGCCAGGCTTCGGCCAGGCCGACCCGATAGGTCGCCTCGCCGATCTCGTCGCCGTTGCCGGCGATCAGCCTGAGGTTTTCGCTGAAGATATCAACGGCCGAGGCCGGATCGCCCCGCAGGATCTGGCTTTGGCCGACGGTATCGCGGAAAGCCAGATAGTAGCTCGGCAGGCGCTGCTCGGCGCGCGCGATGATCGCCGGCGACAGGATCTCGAAGGCGGCGTCGGCGTCGCGCAGCACCTGAGCCGGATCGGTCGACGCGCGGGCCCGATTGATCAGAGTCTGCGCCTTGTTGCACAGCAGAAGCAGAAACTCGCTCTCATGCTCGACCGGGTCGCACAGCGCCTGGGCCTGGTCATAGGTTGCAAGGCAGCGGGGGTAGTTGCCGAGATATCCCAGCATCACGCCCATCATCATCTGGCAGCGGATCTGGCGATGCTGGTTGCCGGTCTCCGAGGCGATCGCCTCGGCGCGCTCGAGTGCGCTCAAGGCCTCGATAAGGCGCCGCTGGTGCCACAGCGCGATGGCGACGCGGTAGTGGGCCACCCCTTCGCCGACCCGGTCGCCCCCGGCCACGGCGACGCTCACCGCCTCCCCGGCCACGGCCAGCGCCTCATCGGCTGCCCCGGCCGCCTGGCACACGCCCGAGTAGCATGTGAGCGCCCGCACCAGCAGACTGGCATCGCCGCAATCGCGCGCAAGGGAAACGGCTTGCCGGGCTTTGCCGAGATCCCCCGACGCCAGGTTGCGATTCTCAAGCGACTCGAGCAGCCGTCGGACCTTGAGGGGCGCAACTGTCGATGGTGTCGTCTTCGTCATCCCGGCAGCCATTCCGATTTCCGGTTCCGCTGAGAAAGGACGGCTCTCTGCCGATAAGCCGGCGATCCTCTCGCCCTAGCGCCGCAGCAGGGAAAAGTGCTGACCGTTGTCGATCGCCGCGACCTCTCACCAGTATAGGAGAGCGGTCGCATGCGGAAGCATTTTGGCGCGATGCGGTAGCATTCACATCCACTTATAACTGAAATTAGGCGTAAATTGAGGACGATCCGCCGACCCGGCATTTGCTGCCTCCGCCGCCGGCGCCCCGTGGCTACACGTTGTGATCCTTTCGTGAGTTTCGGCCGGCGATGCGGCCCCGGTCGGAATGCCGCGTTGACCTGCCTCGAAGCCGGCCGGTAGAAGCCCCGTTGCGGCGGCGCAAGCGAAAGGCAATCTCGACATGTGGAAAATCGTTCTGGCCTCGTTCGCCATGCTGCTGACCTCTTCTGCGCGCGCCGAGGGCGATGCGCCGGCGTGGCCGGACAGCTTCACCGGCCGGCTGGAAGCTCTCGCCTTGCTGCAAAGCTTGAATGCCGAGCTTTTGAGCCACGACAGCGCAACGCTCACGCTCGACCGCTGGTGCGAGGCGCATCGGCTGGCGGCGCCGGCTAAGATCGTGGCCGAGCAGGTCCATGGCGCCGACAAGGAACCCACTGCGGAGCAGCGGCAGCAGCTTGGCGTCGGTCCGGCCGAGCCGATTCGCTATCGCCGCGTCCGGCTCCATTGCGGCGAGCGCGTCCTGTCCGAGGCCGATAACTGGTACGTGCCGAGCCGGCTGACGGCCGATATGAACCATCAGCTCGAGACGACGGACACCTCCTTCGGGCGTGTGGTGCAGCCCTTGCACTTCCAGCGGCACACGTTATCGGCCAAGCTGCTCTGGGCGCCGCTGCCGGAAGGCTGGGAGATGGGGGCGGCGGGGTCGGAAAGCCCCTCCGGCTCGTTGGAGATCCCGGATCACCTGCTCGAGCATCGGGCTGTCCTGACCACGCCGGACGGCACGCCTTTCAGCGAAGTGGTCGAGACCTATACCAGCACGGTGTTGTCCTTCCCGCCGCCTCGCCGCTGACGGTCGGGGACGGTCCGTTGGGGGGCCTACAGCTAGCGTCAGGAGAGGCACATGAAAGCGATCGGCTACTACCATCCTCGTCCCGTCACCGATGCGGCGGCGCTGGTCGAGTTCGAACTGCCGGTGCCGCAGCCCGGTCCGCGCGATCTGCGCGTCGCCGTGCGGGCCGTGTCGGTCAATCCGGTCGATGTCAAGGTCCGGGCGAGTGCACAGCCGCCCCAGGGCGAGGCGCGTGTTCTCGGCTTCGATGCGGCCGGCGTGGTCGAGGCGGTCGGGGCCGAGGTCACGCTGTTCCAGCCCGGCGACGAAGTCTATTACGCCGGCTCGCTGATCCGGCCGGGCACCAATACCGAGCTGCATCTGGTTGACGAGCGCATCGTCGGGCGCAAGCCAGCGACGCTGAGCTTCGCCCAGGCGGCGGCTTTGCCGTTGACCACGATCACGGCGTGGGAGCTGCTGTTCGACCGGCTCGGCGTCGCGCGCGGTGCCACGAGCGAGGATGCCATCCTGATCGTCAATGGCGCCGGCGGCGTCGGCTCGATCCTGACCCAGCTCGCTCGCAAGCTGACCGGGCTGACGGTGATCGCCACCGCCTCCCGGCCGGAGACGATCGCCTGGTGCGGCGAGATGGGGGCTCATCATGTAGTCGATCATCGCCGGCCGCTGAATGAGGGGCTGGCCGAGGCGGGGTTCAAGCAGGTTCGCTATATCGCCGGCCTGACCGCGACGGAACGGCATCTGCCGGCCATCGCCGAGGCGATCGCGCCGCAGGGACAATTGGCGCTCATCGACGATCCGAAGATTCTCGATATCGTGCCCTTCAAGCGCAAGAGCGTTTCGGTGCATTGGGAGTTCATGTTCACCCGCTCGATGTTCCAGACCGCGGACATGTTGGCCCAGCACCGGTTGTTGACCGAGGCGGCGTCGCTCGTCGATGCCGGTGTCCTGCGCACCACCATGACCGCCGATCTCGGCCGGATCGATGCCGCCAATCTGCGCCGCGCCCACGAGGCGGTCGAGAGCGGCCGCTCGATCGGCAAGACCGTGCTGGCGGGCTTCTGAGGAGATATTGGATGGCTGAGACGGGGCGTTTCGATATAGCGGCGATCGCCGCGAGCTTTCCGGCGACGGCGGATACGCTGCTGCTCGATCGCTATCTGACCAATCGCGAGGCTGCGAGCTCGCGGGTGTTCCGGGTCTATCGTCCGACCCCGGCGCACTACCACGCGACCTGCGACGAATATCTCTTCGTCATCTCGGGCCGAGGCACCTTCTGGATGGCGGACCCCTCCACCAAGGCCGAGTTCGGCCCGGGTCAGCTGCTCTTCTTCGCGCGCGGCACGGTGCATGCGTTGCCCGACATCCTGGCGGAACCGGTGGTTTTCCTCTCCGTCGACACACCGCGGCGTGATCCCAAGGACATCATCTTCGTCAATCCCGAGGACGGCACGCCGGAAAGCTTCATCGCCGGCGCGCCGTGATCACGGCCGGGCGGCCCGGCGACAGGCGCTCGGGCTCGTGCCGTGCCACAGCCGAAAGGCCCGGCTGAAGGCGCTCAGATCCGAGTAGCCGAGCAGCAGGGCGATCTCGGTCAGATCGCGGTCCGAGCGCGTGACATAGCGTAGGGCCGCGCCCTGGCGCACCGACAGCAGCAGCTCGTCATACGGCGCGTCATAGCGCTTCAGCCGGCGGCGCAGCCCGCCGACCGACAGGCCGAGCCGCCGGGCGACCGTGTCGATGCCGACATCGCCGAATTTGCACTGGCTCTCGATGATGTCTGCGACCAGGCCGAGCACGGCCTCGCGATCCTCAAACGCGCTCTCGATCAGGTCGACGCGTTCGAGATAGCACCTGATCACCGCGCGCGAGCCGGCGAAGGCGCGCGGGTCGGGCGAAGGGATGGGCCGCTCGACCTGCGCCGCCTCGATCACCAGCCGGTTGGTCGCCTGGTCGAAGAACAGCGTTTCGCCGAAGATCTTCTCGTAGTCCCGCCGCCTTCCGCCCCTGCCATGCTCGAAATGGGCTTCGAGTGGCCGCCAGCTTGGCCCGAGAAAGGCGCGGATGAGCCCGCAGAAGGCGGCGAGGGTCAACTCGGCGTCCTGCTGCTTGCAGGGGATTCGAGCGTCGCAGATCCGGTAGTCGAGCATGGCGATGCCGTCCTGGACCGAGAAGCCGACGATCGAATTGCCCTGGATCCAGCCATAGTGCCGAGCGAGCGCCGCCAGCCCCTCCTTGAGCGTGGGGGCGTTGGCGACCAGCCCGCCTACCGCGCTGAAATGCGGCGGCGTGAAGCCGCTGCCGAACCGAGCACCGAAAAAATCGTCGCCGCTTTGTCGGGCGGCAATGTCGAACAAACGGCAATAGTCGCCGAGCTCCAGCCGCAGGCTTGGATCGGTGATCCGGGCCGAATCGATGCCGGCCAGATCGAACACGCGATGCGCGTCGATCCCGGCGGCGGTGATCGCGCGTTCCACGCCGGTCGCCGCAGCAGCCAGGATCTGCGGGCGTGCCATCGGTTGAAGCAGCTTGGGTTCCATGCCGAAAGGCTCCCACAGCGTCGAGAGATGTCAAGCGAGCCTTCCGTTCTAAGGATAGGCTCGCCTTTTCCATGCATCACCGACAGGGGGATGTCCCATGGTCCTGCATACGCCGCAGACGACGCGCCGCCAGATCCTGACCTACGCCGCTTCCGCCGCGGCGCTGCCGCTGCTGGCGGCACCCTCCGCGGCGGAGGCGGCGGGGCCGATGCTCGGTGCCTCGACGCCGAGGCACTATCGTTTCAAGCTGGGCGCTTGGGAGATCACCACCATTCTCGATGCCGGCGCCATGCTCGATGGACCTTGGCCGATCGTGGGTGAGGATCAGCCGCAAGCGGCGGTGGAAGCGCTGATGCGCGAGAATCTGCTGCCAGAGAAGAAATTCCAGCCCGGCTTCACGCCCATGCTCGTCAATACCGGCGTCGAGCTCATCCTGTTCGACGCCGGCAACGGCGCCAACGGTTTCGTGCCCCGGCCGGATGGTGGCTGGCTCGCGGCCCTGTTGAAGCCTGCGGGCTTCTCGGCGGACGAGATCGATCTGGTGGTGCTGACGCACGGCCATCCCGACCATGTCGGCGGGTTGATCGAGGCAGGCAGTCCGCTCTTCCCGAACGCGCGCTATCTGATCGGCGATGTCGAATATGATTTCTGGTCGTCGCCGGACCGTCTTTCCGGGTCGACCGAGGCCTGGGCTCGGATCTTCCAGTCCAATGTCATGCCCTTCGCGCCCAAGGCCGGATTCATCAAGCCCGGCGGCGAGGTCGTGCCGGGTATCCGGGCGGTCGAGGCCTATGGCCACACGCCCGGCCATCTCGCCTTTCATCTGGAAAGCCAGGGGAAGCAGCTCTTCCTCTGGGGCGATTGCGCGCATCACCATATCGCATCGCTCAGACGGCCGGATTGGCATGCCGTGTTCGACATGGACAAGGAACAGGGTGCCGCGACCCGCAGGACGGTCTACGACATGCTGGCGACCGAGCGCATCGCGGTCGCGGGTTATCACATGCCGTTTCCGTCGCTCGGCTTCGTCGAGCGGCTGGAGACCGGGTATCGCTGGATCCCGGTCTCCTACGAGCTCAATTTATAATTTAGTGCCCCGTCGCGTCGCCCTGACGGGTGGCCTCGAACAGGAACCAGACGCGGCCTTCGGCCTCGTCGATCCAATTCTCGAGCAAGCTCGCCGTGGCCACGTCATTATGCTCGTCGCAGAGCGCATGGGTCTCGAGCATGTGGGTCTTGAGCTGCTTATTGTCCTCTTGCAGCTCGTTCAGCATCTCCAAGGCCGAGATCGACTCGGAATTATTGTCCTTGATGCGCTGCAGTTTGCCGATCTGGCCGATCGAATGGAGCGTGGTGCCGCCGATCTTGCGCACGCGTTCGGCGATGACGTCGGTCGTGGCGAAAATCTGGGCGGCCTGATCGTCCAGCAGCAGATGGTAGTCGCGGAAATGCGGGCCGGAAACGTGCCAATGGAAGTTCTTGGTCTTGAGGTAGAGCGCGAACATATCCGCGACCAGCGTGGTCAGCGCGCTGGAGATGGCCTTGGTCGCGTTCGTTTCCTTGGTGCTCATCGGATCGGTCCTTTCTTCGCGGAATCGGGCTTTATGTAAGGTTGGCGTCCTATCGAATGCATAGGATAAAGGCGATTGCTGCCATGAAAATTCCCAAGGATGCCAAAGCCCGAGCGGAGCCTTTCATGCGGCGACCCCGTCCGCGAGGGCGGCCAGGAGCGCGGTCATGGCGGCGACCGGCCCGGCGACGCTGGCCGCGCCGTGACGCTCGGCCAGCCAAGCCGGCAAATTATAGGAAAGCCAGGTCCGGCCGGTCTCGTCCTGCCACACCAGCATCTTGAGCGGCAGGTCGATGCCCATCGTCTGGGCGGCCTGCATCAGCGGGGTTCCGCCGCGGGCGTTGCCGAAGAGGAGCACGACCGTCGGCCGCAGCGCCAGCCCGACCTCGGCGGCGCCGGCGGCGTGATCGATCTTGGCGAAAAGCGTGAGGCCTTTGGCCGCGATGGCGGCTTCGAGGCGGGAAAGCGTCTCTTCCGGCCCGTGGCGGCTCTCGACTGTCTGCAATCCTTGCGGCGCCATTATCTGCCTCCTCAGTTTCCGTCGTGAACGAGCTTGGTGAAGAAGCGAGGATCGATAACGAAATTACCCCATTCGCGTCGGAGGCGGCAGTCGGTTTCGCCGCGGCAATCGCGTCGCCTCAGATTGTCGGTGCGGGATGGATCTGCTCGGTTCTGCGATGAAGAAGGGCTCGCTGCCCATCGGCAGCGAGCCCCATTCGGTCAGAGCGCATCGACCAGCACGATCTCGGCATCCTCCAGCCCGACGATCTGCAAGCTGGACTGGTCGGTGATCGCAGCGCCGTCGCGGGCCTCGATGCGCTGGCCGTCGAGCTCGATCGCTCCGGTCGCCGGCACCAGATAGACATGCCGGTTCGGGTCGAGCGTCAGCGTGATGCGCTCGCCGGCCTTGAGCGTAGCTCCCATCACCCGCGCCTCGGCGCGGATCGGCAGCGCGCCCTCGTCATCGGCGAAGCCGCTCGCCAGCGTGACGAAGGTGCCCGAGCGGTCGGCCTTGGGGAAAGGCTTCGCGCCCCAGGAAGGCTTGCCGCCGTTCGTGGTCGGCTCGATCCAGATCTGGAAGATGCGGGTCGTCTCATCCTCGAGATTGTACTCGGCATGGCGGATGCCCGATCCGGCCGACATCACCTGCACGTCGCCGGCCTCGGTGCGGCCCTTGTTGCCCTCCGAATCCTGATGCGTGATGGCGCCTTCGCGGACATAGGTGATGATCTCCATGTCGGCATGCGGATGCGGCGGGAAGCCGGACTGGGCGGCGATCTCGTCATCGTTCCAGACGCGGAGGTCGCCCCAGCTCATCCGCTTCGGATCATAGTAGCTGGCGAAGGAGAAATGGTGCTTGGCCTTGAGCCAGCCGTGGTCGGCACCGCCCAATCCGGCGAACGGCCTGCGTTCGATCATGATGATTTCCTTTCGAGTTCGAGGGCTTTCGCTCTCTGTTGAATGAGAAGATGGCGATCTTGGTTGACGACGAAAATAGAAAGGATGGAATTTCATTCTTTCCGTTTTTGAGGTTTGTTCGTGATGCCGCTGCCAGATCTCGAAGCCTGGGCGATCTTCGCCAAGGTCGCCGAAACCGGCTCCTTCGCGGGCGCCGCCGCGGAGCTGGGCCTGTCCAGCGCCACCGTCTCCAAGGCGATATCGCGGCTCGAGACGCGCACCGGCGAGCGGTTGATCCATCGCACCTCGCGCCGCTTCGCCGTTACCGAAACGGGCCGGGTGCTGGCGGTCCGGGCGGCGCAGATCCTGGCCGAAGGCGAGGCGGTCGAGGCCGAGGCGCGCGCCAGCTCGGCGACGCCGCGCGGCCGGGTGCGCCTGGCCGCGCCCATGTCCTTCGGCCTCCGGCATCTGGCGCCGGCGCTTCCGGATTTCTTCGAGGCCTGTCCCGAGGTCTCGATCGATCTGCAGCTCGACGATCGCATGGTCGATCTCGTCGCCGACGGCATCGATGTCGCGCTCCGCATCGCCAATCTGCCGGATTCGAGCCTGATCACGCGGCGGCTTTGCCCGGTCCAGCGCTGGGTCGTGGGCGCGCCCGCCTATTTCGCCCGCCGCGGCACGCCGCGCCGGCCGCGCGAGCTCAGGGATCATGCCTGCCTCTCCTACAGCTATCTCTCGACCGGCGAGACCTGGCGCTTCACCGATGCGGCCGGCGCCGAGGAGGCGGCGACGGTGAAAGGCCCGTTGCGCGCGACCAATGGCGAGGCGCTGAGTGCGGCGCTCGAGGCCGGGATCGGCATCGCCCTGCAGCCCGATTTTCTGGCCTGGGACGCGATCCGCGACGGACGGCTCGTGGCCATCCTCGAAGATTGGTCGCCGCCGCCGCTGGCGCTCAATCTGGTGACGCCGGCGGGAGGTCCGCGCGCGGCCAGGATCGCCGCCCTGCTCGATTTCCTGACCCGCCGCTTCGGCGCTGGTGCGGCTCCCTGGACGACCGTCCCGGCTCAGCCGAAGTCCTAAATCTGCCCCGGCAGCTTGCGAGGCGCCTCTAATTCGGCGCGCGTCGATCCTTCGTTGCGCCGCCTTCGAGTGATAATAAGAACGATTCGCGATCAATTATCGCATCACGGGTCAAAGTTAAGGCATTTGGGTGCGGCAGACTTGAACGGCACAGCACACCGACCGCATTGGTTAACGTGCAACAAAGCGGCAATAATTCAGCCCGAAATGCGTCATTCGCCATGGATAGTCTGCGCCCCGTTTCGTACCACCGTTGGGGGAACGTATGCTCAATACTATCCATAATAAGCGCCGGGTGGGTGCCGTCCTGGGTGCTTCTCTCGTTGCGTTGATCGGTGCCGGCTATGCCTCGGCCGGCGCCAAGGCGACCAATCCGGACGCCGCCGACAAGATCAAGACCACCAGCCCGATCAAGCATGTGATCGTCATCGTCGGCGAGAATCGCGGCTTCGATCACACCTTCGCCACCTACCAGCCGAAGCGTGGCCAGAAGGTGAACAACCTGCTGTCGGAAGGCATCATCAATGCCGACGGCACGCCGGGCCCCAACTTCTCGAAGGCCCAGCAGTTCAGCGTTCCGACGCAGAACCAGATCTATTTCATCAGCGCCGACAAGAACCAGAAGGTTCCCTACACGGCACTGCCTGGTCCGGACACCAATGGTGCGCCGCAGGCGCAGAGCACCTCGAACGCGCCCTTCACGACTGCGGCTATCGCGAATGTGGAGCCGGACCTGGAGCAGGACGACAAGGTGTTGCTGACGACCGGCTTCACCGGCCTGCCGAAGGGCCCGGACGCCCGCATCTCCGGCCGTCCGCAATATGCAGCCGGCATTCCGAACGGCCCCTACCAGATCAGCGGCCTGAACGCCTCCGCGGCTTCGCTCGCCGCCGGTGCCGATCAGGACATCACCGACGACGACTACACCGGTGACACGACCCACCGCTTCTACACCAACTGGCAGCAGTCGGACTGCTCGGCCGACGCTCAGCACGTGTCGAAGACGAACCCCTCGGGCTGCCTGCAGGATCTGTTCCCCTTCATCATGACCACCTACAAGGGCGGTGCGGATGAGGGCGTCGGCAACTCGATGGCGTTCTACAACAACCAGGACGAGGACGCGGAGTTCTTCACCGACCTCGCCAACAATTTCGCCATGGCCGACAACATGCACCAGTCGGTCTGGGGCGGCACGGCCGTTCAGCACGTGGCGCTGCTCACCGGCGACGCCATCTGGTGGAGCGACGGCAACGGCAACCCGACGGTGCCGACCCCGGCGAGCCTGATCGCCAACCCGAATCCGGTGCTGTCCGGCCAGAAGACCGTGAACCAGTACACGGTCGACGGCAATTTCAGCAAATGCGCCGACTTCTTCCAGCCGGGCATCGGGCCGATCATCACCTATCTGAACTCGCAGCATCTGACCTCGAACTGCGAGACCGACCACTACTACATGCTGAACAACACCAACCCGGGCTACCTGCCGAACGGCGCGCTCTCGGGTGCCGGTAACGTTCCGCCGTCCTCGACCCGCACGATCGGCGACGCGCTCAACGACAAGAGCATCTCCTGGGCCTATTACGGTGGCGCCTATGCCGCCGCCGTTCGCCTCTCGAACATCGCGGTTCAGCTGAACCCGACCGCTCCGAACCTGTCGGCCGCGGCCGCGCAGGATCCGGCGGACGCGATCGGCCTCACCCACTGCGACATCTGCGAAGCGTTCGAATATTCGAAGTCGATCATGTCTGACGACACGATCCGCACGACGCATCTGAAGGATGTGTCCGACCTCGACGCCGCCATCGCCGACAGCACCCTGCCGGCCGTGTCGTTCGTCAAGCCCGACACCTTCCTGGACGGCCACCCGGCCTCCTCCAAGGTGTCATTGTTCGAAGGCTTCACCCGCAAGATCCTTGACGCTCTGGATGCCAATCCGAAGCTCAAGGCCGAGACCGCCGTCATCATCACCTTCGACGAGGCCGGCGGCTACTGGGACAGCGGCTACGTCCAGCCGATCGACTTCTTCGGCGACTCGAACCGTATTCCGATGATCATCATCTCGCCCTTCTCCACGGGCGGTACGGTCACCCACACCTACTACGACCACGTCTCGATCCTGAAGTTCATCGAGCGCAACTGGAAGCTGCAGCCGCTCACGGCCCGCAGCCGCGACAATCTGCCGAACCCGACCCAGAAGGCCGACAACCCCTACGTGCCGACCAACTCGCCGGCCCTCGGCGATCTGTTCGACCTGTTCGACTTCACGACCACGCCGACGGCGACGGTCAACTTCAACCCGCGCCGTACCGCGACCGCAGATCGCATCTGAGGCTCGTTACGCGTTGTTGAGTTGAATTGAGGTGTTGGCGCCGGCCGGTCCTACAGGGCCGGTCGGCGTCGGCTTTAAAAAGCAAGAGACCCAGAGGTACCGTCCATGAATCGAAAGGTCATCAAAGCCGGGCTCGTCGCCTTCGCCCTGTCCTGCGGCCTGTTCAGCGCCGCGAGCCATGCTCAGCAATTCTCGGCGAGCGTGGTCGACCTCAAGCCCGACGGCAGCAAGCGTTCGATGGGCGAGAGCGGCAAGCTCTATGTCTCGGACAGCAAGATCCGCATCGATCGCAGCGAGGCGAGCGACACGCGCTTCGTCATCGATACCGAGAAGGCGACCGCGATCGTCATCGCTCCCGGCCAGCGCCTTTATATGGATGCCAAGCAATCGAGCATCCTGACCGAGCTCCTGGTGCCGGTCGATCCCGAGGCGCCCTGCGCCAAGTGGGAAGCGATGGCCAAGATCGCCGGCGATGCCGGGCCGGACGGCCATGGCGAATGGCAGTGCGAGCAGGCCGGGACAGAGGATCTGAACGGTCGTTCGGCCGTCAAGATCACCATGACGTCGCCCCGCGGCGTGCACAGCACCGGCTGGATCGACGACAAGCTCAAATTCCTGATCAAGATGCAAACGGCGGACGGCGCCGTCATCGAGCTGCGCGATATCGCCGAAGGCCCGCAGCAGGCCAATCTGTTCGATACGCCTGCCGGTTTCCACAAATACGATGTCGAGCAGCTGATCGCCCGCGTCAAGCAGACCGACGCCTGGGTCGAACCGGTCAAGTAAGCCGCAGCCGGTTCCTTGGCGTCTCAGCCGAGGCCGAGGAACCGGATCAGGACCAGCGCGATGCCGCCGAGCAGGACGAGCGAGAGCGTGACGACGCCGGTCACCCGCAGCCCTGCTCGCGCGACCACGCGCACATCGACGCCGAGGCCGAGCGCCGCCATCGAGATGACGGTCAGGATGCCGGTAAGCTGGGCCGTGGGCGCCAGTGCCGCGTGCGGGACGAGATCGGCGGAGCGCAGGCCGGCCAAGGCCAGGAAGCCGACGATGAACCACGGTACCAGCCGATGGGCGGATATGCCGGCCAAGCCTCCGGAACGGCGGTGCTGGCCGGGCTCGGTCTCGCGCAGACTGCCGGCGAGCAGCGCCAGCACGACGCAAACCGGGCCCAGCATGAGCACGCGAACGAGCTTGACCAGCGTGCCCATCTGGACGGAAAGCGCGCTCACCGGTGCCGTCGCGGCCAGGACCTGCGGCACGGCGTAGACGGTCAGGCCGGCGAAAACGCCGAAGGACAGGTCGGTGAGATGCAGCAGCCCGGCCAGAAACGGCAGCCCGAGCACGACGCCCACGCCGAGCACGGCGGTAAAGGCGATCGAAGTGGCGATGTCGTCGCAATCGGCGCCGATGATTGGCGCCACCGCCGCGATCGCGGAATTGCCGCAGATCGAGTTGCCGCAGGCGATCAGGATCGCCATGCGCTGCGGTAGCCGCAGCAGCCGTGCCAGCCCGTAGCTGGCGCAGATCGCGATTGCGACGGTGCCGACGATACCGGCGAGCAGTGCCGGGCCGGCCGACGCGATGGCCTGTGCGCTGATCGAGGCGCCGAGCAGCAGCACGGCGATTTCCAGCAGGATCTTGGCGCTGAACTGAATGCCGGGGACCCAGCGTGCATCCGGCTTCCAGGCCGTGCGGATGACGGTGCCGAGCAGGATCGCCAGCACCAGTGATTCGAGCCAGGCTTGCCCAAAGAGCCGCGTTTCCAGTTGTTCCAGCCCGACCGCGCCGGCGCTGACGGCGCCGCACAGAAGCGTGCCGGGCAAAAGGCGCACCAGAAGGTCGGTCGGCATCGGCCGGGCCGGAATGGCTTTCAAATCGATGGAACGGGCGTCGGTCATCGGAACCTCATCTCGCTCCATGACGATCTCATGACAGGCGTCGATCGATCCAACTCATTAATATTGTCAGATCGATCGATTCGTATGATGATTCGTCTATGACCTTGGAACAGCTTCGCATCTTCGTCGCCGTGGCCGAGCGTCTGCATATGACGCGGGCGGCCGAGGCGCTCCACATCACGCAATCGGCGGCGAGCGCCGCCGTGGCCGCTTTGGAGGAGCGCTACGGCGCGCTGCTGTTCGACCGGGTCGGACGCGGCCTCGTCTTATCCGAGGCGGGGCGGCTGTTCCTGCCCGAGGCCAAGGCCGTGCTCGGCCGGGCCGACAATGCCCGGCAGGTGCTCGACGATCTCGCCGGCCTGAAGCGGGGCCTCGTCACCATCCATGCGAGCCAGACCTCCGCGACCTATTGGCTGCCGCCGCGTCTGGCGCGCTTCGCCCGCGCCTATCCGCAGATCGAGCTCAGGCTCAGCATCGGCAACACCGCCCAGGTCGCCCGGGCGGTGATGGAGGGGGAGGCAGAATTGGGCTTCGTCGAGGGGCCGGTGGAGGAGCCGAGCCTGGCGCATGCCCGGATCGCGTCCGACCGGCTGACGCTGGTGACGGCGCCGAGCCATCGGCTGGTGTCGGTCGGCACGGTGACGCCGGACGATCTCGCGGCTGCCTCCTGGGTGCTGCGCGAGCCGGGTTCGGGGACGAGAGCGGAGCTGGAGCATGCGCTGCTCGCCATCGGAGTCGATCCGGCGCGGCTGAACGCCGTCCTGGTGCTGCCCTCGAACGAAGCGATCGCTGCCGCGGTTAGCGCTGGCGGCCTGATCGCCGCCGTTTCCGAGCTGGCGGTCAAATCGATGGTCGAGATCGGCCGGCTCTGTCAGCCGGTTTTCGAGTTTCCCGAGCGTCCCTTCGAGCTTCTGACCCACAAGGAGCGCCGGCGAAGCCGGGCGGCGGCGGCCTTCATCGAACGGCTCGGCACAGAATGAGCCGCCGCGCCCGGAGACGGCGACTACTGCGAGCGCCGGCCGAAGGATTCGGCGTAGGCGCCGGTACGGACATCGATCAGCGGATCGTTCGATTCATCGATGCCCGGCGTCAGGTTGGTCGGCAGGAACAGCAGCGCCTTCTCGGCGGAGAGGCTGTCGGGCACGGCCTTGGTGATCGAGATCTCGCCGAGCTCAACAGTCGGATTGGTATCGGGCCAGACCTTGGTCGCATCGTCGGTCGGATCGCCCGGTTTGGCCAGCTGCACCAGCAGCTTGAACTTGATCGGCGATTTGGCGAGTTGCGCGCGGGTCAGGTCGGCGAGCGCGTTCGGCTCGCGCTTGGCGGCTTCCTCGGTGCTCACATAGGCGGTCTCGGCGACCGGCACGATGCGGTAGCGGCCATATTGGACGTCGCCCTGGGCATTGGTGAATTTGAAGGCGTTCACGCCGAAATAGGGCAGGGTGCCGTAATTGACCGGAACCGGCGTCGGCGCCGTCAGCGCCTTGGCCGTTTCCGGCCGGGTCGACAGGAACTGCTCGAGCGGGGTCGGCTTCGGCGCATCGGGCGGGCTCTTCGCGAGCGCTTGCAGCAGCGCCAGGAAATCCTCGCCGGTGCGGACCGGGAAGCCGTTGGCGCTGATGCAGACCATGTCCACTTCCGACGAATCCGGCAGATGGTACTTGATCGCCATGCCGCGGATGAGGCCCGAGGGATGGATGTCGGGCGCGTCCGGCAGGCCGCCGCCATTGGAGAAGCGAACGGTGATCGGCGTCGGCGCCTTCTGCAGGAAGACCGCCTTGCTGAGCGAGGCCGCTTTGGGCGACGGCGTGAAGGTGCCTTCGAACACGGCGCCCTTGGCATGATTGGCGCGGAAGCCCGGATGGCTGCCGAACATCGCGTTGAACTGGTCGACCAGCTTGACTTCGACCGGCTTGTCCTCGGCCCGGACGCCCGAAGGCGCCAACAGCGTCAGCGCGGCGACGGCACAGGCGACGACCGCCCCGTGAAATTGCCTCATTGAATCCTTCTCCCCAAGATGCGCCGGTGGCCTGCGCTCGATACCGGCTGAAAACCGCTTCCGATGGCGGGCATTATGCCCGTAGGAAGTGCTGAAAGCCGAGAGAAATCAATATCCAGAAGGGAACCCGGGAGCGTGCTTGGAGGATCGGCTCGACCCATCCGGTCGAAGGAGAGACCGGTGCGCGTCAAGCTGATTCTACGCGGGAAGACCGGCCCGCGGCGTTGAGCGCGCCCTACCTCTTCGTCGCGGCGAACCTCGTCATCGGCTTATCGCGCTGGCGACGCTCAAGATCGCGCTGCAGGGGCGGCTCCTGCCGGCACCCCCGCCTGTTGTTGCGACGCAGTAAGAATTCGCTGCGTCGCAGCAAATATTCGTTCGGGCCGTTTCAGGAAATCTCCCTTCGTTTCCGTGCTTTACCCATGTTAGCGTCGCGCGACGTTCTATCGCAGAAGCGGAGATCCCGATGGGAGAAATTCCCGAGAAGCGCACGAGCCTTTGGGTCTGGGGCCTGTTGATCCCCTTCATCGCCCTGCTGTGGCTGCCCTTCTACAATAGCCGCGAGCCAAGCTTGTTCGGCTTTCCGTTTTTCTACTGGTATCAGTTCGCCTGGGTGCCGCTGACCTCGTTTCTGATCTATCTGGCCTACAGGGCGGTAAAATGAGCGTCGATTCCGTCAATTGGCCGGCTCTGTCGGTCTTTATCTTCTTCTTCGCGCTCGTCACGGTGCTGGGCTTCGTCGCGTCGCGCTGGAAGGCGGGCGATCTCACTCAGCTCCATGAATGGGGGCTGGGTGGCCGGCGCTTCGGCACGATCATCACCTGGTTTCTGGTCGGCGGCGATTTCTACACGGCCTATACCGTGATCGCCGTGCCGGCTCTGGTCTATTCGGTCGGCGCCTACGGCTTCTTCGCGCTGCCCTACACGATCATCGTCTATCCGATCGTGTTCCTGATCATGCCGCGCCTCTGGGCCGTCTGTCACAAGCACCATTACGTCACCGGCGCCGATTTCGTGCATGGCCGCTACGGCAGCGCCTGGCTGGCACTGGCCGTGGCGATCACCGGCATCCTCGCGACCATGCCCTATATCGCGCTGCAGCTCGTCGGCATGCAGGTCGTGATCGGCGCGCTCGGCATCGGCGGCGAAGGCTTCACGGGCGAGATCCCACTGATCGTCGCCTTTCTCATCCTGGCGGTCTACACCTATTCCAGCGGGTTGCGCGCGCCGGCCATGATCGCCTTCGTCAAGGACATCATGATCTATATCGTGGTGTTCGCCGCGGTCGCGGTCATTCCGATGCATCTCGGCGGCTATGCGGCGGTGTTCGACGCCGCGGACAAGGCGTTCCAGGCCAAGGGCGGGGCGACCGGAATCATCCTCCAACCCGGCCAGTTCATGCCGTTCGCCACGGTGGCGCTAGGCTCGGCACTCGCCGCCTTCATGTATCCGCACACCATGACCGGCGTGCTGTCCTCGTCGAGCGGTGATGTCGTGCGCAAGAACGCCATGTTGCTGCCGATCTATACGGTGCTGCTCGGCCTCATCGCGCTACTGGGCTATATGGGGATCGCCGCCGGCGTCTCGGTGAAGAGCGCGACGGCGATCGTGCCGGCCCTGTTCCTCAAGATCTTCCCGGGCTGGTTCGTGGGATTCAGCTTCGCCGCCATCGCCATCGGCGCGCTCGTGCCGGCGGCGATCATGTCGATCGGGGCCGCCAATCTCTTCACCCGCAACATCCTGCGCGCGATCATCAATCCCGACATCACGCCGGCGGCCGAGGCGTCGAGCGCCAAGCTCATCTCGCTCATCGTCAAGTTCGGCGCCCTGGTGGTGATCGTGTTTCTGCCGACCCAGTTCGCGATCGACCTGCAGCTTTTGGGCGGCGTCTGGATCCTCCAGACCTTCCCGGCGGTCGCGCTCGGCCTGTCGCGCCTGCGGCTGCGCCCTTCGGCGCTGCTGCTGGGCTGGGCCATCGGCATGGTGGCGGGCACCTGGATGGCGGTATCGACCGGCCTCAAGCCGATCTTCCCGCTCAGCCTCGGCGGAGCCACCTACCCGATCTATATCGGCATACTGGCCGGCGGGCTCAATCTGGTGATCAGCGTCGTGGCCTCCTATGCCTTGGGGGCCATGGGGGTCGACGAAAACGTCGACGAGACCAGGCCGGCGGACTACGTGGTGTAAGGCGCGGCTTCCGGCGCCCGTGGCAATGCGGGCGCCGGATCGCTTGACTGAATTAAGACGATCGGTCATCTTGCTCGGATGGCCAGACCGAATTGCCGCGAGAAGATTCTCGACGCCGCCGTGCAGACGCTGCACGAGCGCGGCTTCAACGGCTGCGGCGTGCAGGACATCACCGATGCCGCCGGCGTGCCCAAGGGCTCGTTCTACAATCATTTCGAAAGCAAGGAAGTGCTCGGCGCCGAAGCGCTCGACCGCTTCTGGCAGAGCAGCGCCTGCGGCTTCCTCAGCATCCTCAGCGATGAGAGCCTGACGCCGCTCGACCGGCTGCGCCGCTATTTCGAAAGCGCCGGCAGCGCGCTCGCGGGCCGCGACTACGCTTGCGGCTGCCTCATCGGCAATCTCAGCGTCGAATTGTCGGATCAGAGCCGGCTGGTCCGCGACCGCCTCGCTTCCGTCTTCGCCGGCTGGACCCGCTCCATCGAGATCTGCCTGCGCGACGCGCAGCGTGCCGGCCAGGTCCGCGCCGATCTCGATGCCGGCATGCTCGCGGGATTCCTGCTCAATGCCTGGCAGGGGGCCGTGCTGCGCAGCCGCGTCGAAAAGGATGGCGGCGCCTTCGCCGCCTTCCAGGACATCATCTTCAAAACCATCACGGTTTGATCCATGTGCCAGAACCCCGCCCATTCCCAATCCGCAACCGAGGTTAAGATGACCGATCATCTTGAAACTGTTTGCGACGACGTCCAGGCCCGCATCGCCGATACCGTCGGCGCCCATCCGATCGTGCTGTTCATGAAGGGTACGCCGGCTCAGCCGCAATGCGGTTTCTCCGCCGCCGTGGTCAAGGTCCTCCAGCGCTATGACGTGCCGGTCCACGCGGTCGACGTCCTCGCCGATCCGGCGCTGCGCCAGGGCATCAAGGCGTATTCCGATTGGCCGACCATTCCGCAGCTCTATGTCGGCGGCGCCTTCGTCGGCGGCTGCGACATCATCCGCGAGATGCATACGAGCGGCGAGCTGGCGCCGGTGCTGGCCGCCTATCGTCCGGCCGCCGTGTCATGAGCCGGCCGACGGCGGTCGTCGTCGGGGTCGGCGCCGAACTGGGGCTGGGAGCGGCCCTCTGCCGGCGCTTCGCCGCCGAGGGCCATCACGTGCTGGTCGCCGGCCGCACGCCGGCCAAGATCGAGCAGGTGGCGCGCACGATCGCGGCGGCCGGCGGCAGCGCCGAGCCGGTCCCGACCGATACCACGGTCGAGGCCGAGGTGATCCGCCTGTTCGACCGGGCCATGGCGCCCGGCAACGGCGCCGGTCCGGCCGATCTCGTCGTCTACAACGCCGCCAATAATCAGCGGCTCGATTTCCGCGAGCTGTCGGCCGAGAGTTTCGAGGATTTCTGGCGGCTCGGCTGCTTCGGCGGCTTTCTGGTCGGGCGCGAGGCGGCGCGGCGGCTGGTGCCGCTCGGCCGCGGCACCGTGCTGTTCACCGGCGCTTCGGCCAGCCTGCGCGGCAAGCCCGGCTATGCGCATTTCTCGGCGGCCAAAGCCGGACTGCGCATGATCGCCCAGAGCATGGCGCGCGAATATGGGCCGCAGGGTATCCATGTCGCCCATATCGTCATCGATGGCGGCATCCATGGCGACCGGCTCATCGGCCGATATCCGGATCTTGTGGCGCAGCGCGGCGAGGATGGGTTGCTCGGCGTCGATGCGATCACCGAGACCTACTGGCACACGCATCGCCAGCACCGTTCCGCCTGGGCGCAGGAAATCGATCTGCGCCCGTACAAGGAAAGCTTCTGACGGGGGAGATCCCCGATGTCGAGAGATCGGCAATGGCGCCTGGGCGCCTTCATGCGTGATGAGCGGGGATTGGCTCTTCGGCAATAGCTGCGACGGCTTCAACGTCATGTTCCGACGGTTGCCGACGGGCCTCGACGGTTTCGTCGATCAGATGGTGCCGGAGCTGCAGCGGCGCGGTCTCTTCCGCCGGGGGTATGAAGGGCGGACCTTGCGGGAAAATCTGGGGCTGCCGCGTCCCGAGAACCGCTTCTTTCCGGCCGGCTGAGCCGATCCGGTGCTATCGAGAATTCGGCCGCCGGGCGAAGGGAGAAGAGCTTCTCCGTTTCGTGCCGGCGGCGGGTAATTTTGTCTTCTTCAGCGACCAGCTTCAGCGGTCAGCGCTGCGCCGTGGCGAGCTGGACATCCGACGCGTCCCGATCTTCAACACCAGCCAGGCTGGCGACGAAGCGGTCGGCCGGATTGCCGGCGACGGTGACGTTCGACTGCGGGGCCGGGGAGTGCACGCCGGCGAGGCCCGCGACGAAGGACTGAGCAGGGTCGCTGCTGACGGCGACGGCTGACACGACGGCGGGGTTGCTCACCCCGGCGAGGCCGGCGATGAAGGACTGGGCCGGATCGATGTTGTCGGCCTTGGCGACGCCCGTGGCGGCGATGGCGATGGCGGCAGTGGCGAGCAGAGTCGAAAGACGGGTCATTTTGCGATCTCCTGTTTTCGGCGAACGCCCCAGCGGCCTTCCGCTTGGATTGATGACGTTCGTCACGATTACAAAGGTGAAGATCGTCATGATAATTTTCAAGGGCCGCGGCAAAAAGAATTTTGCGGATTTCGACGAACTAGGATTTCCAAGGGGTTGGCACCGAGGCGCCCGCTCGCTATATATAGCTGACGAACGTCATAATAGGAGGCCGTAATGCGCCTTACAAAAGAACAAAGGGCGGAAAACCACGAGAAGATCGTCAAGGTCGCGGCCAAGCTGTTCCGCGAGAAGGGTGTCGACGGTGTCGGCATCGACGAGATCATGGCCGCCGCCGGCCTGACCCACGGTGCCTTTTACGGCCATTTCCCCTCGAAGACGGCCTTGACCGCGGAAGCGGGCGCCCAGGCCCTGGCGGAATCTCGTCTCGCTCAGCGCCGGGCGGCGCAGGAGTCGCAGCTTCCCTTCGTCGGGTTCGCACGCTTTTATCTATCCGACCGGCATCGCGACGCGCCGGGCGGAGGTTGTGCCGTGGCGGGCATGGGCGCCGATATCGGCCGGCAGGACGATGAGGTGCAGGCCGTCTTTTCTCAAGGGATGGAGGCTGCCGTCGACGAGCTCGCGGCCCAGCTGCCCGGGCCGCGCGATGTTGCCCGGCGCGATGCCATCGCCAAATACGCCTCTCTGATCGGCGCCCTGATCATGGCCCGGAGCGTCGGAAAGACGCCCTTGTCGCATGAGATCCTGGATACTGTCCGGCAGAAATTGGAAGCAGAGGGATAGTCCCTCTCTGCCGGGAGGATGACATGCGTGTACTCGTCGTGGGCGCCGGCGCGATCGGCGGCTATTTCGGCGGCCGGCTGCTGAAGGCCGGCCGCGATGTGACCTTCCTGGTCCGCCCGAAGCGCGCGGCTGCACTGGCCGAAACCGGTCTCGTGATCCGCAGCCCGAAAGGGGATGTCGATATCGCCCGGCCGCCAACCGTCACGTCGGACCGGCTGGACTCGACCTTCGACCTCGTGCTTTTGAGCTGCAAGGCTTTCGACCTGGAGGACGCGATCGCTTCCTTCGCGCCGGCGGTCGGGCCGGAGACGGTGATTTTGCCCCTGCTCAACGGGATGAGTCATCTCGACGCGCTCGATAGGCGTTTCGGGGCCGAGCATGTGCTCGGCGGGCAGTGCGTGATTTCGAGCGCGCTCGATGCGGAGGGGCGCATCCTGCATCTCAACGAGGCTCACGCGCTCACCTTCGGCGCGCGCGACGGCTCCGGCTCGGCCCGTATCGAAGCTGTCGCCGCCGCGCTCGCGAATGCCGGGTTCGATACAAGGCTCAGCGAGACGATCCTGTCGGCGATGTGGGAGAAGTGGATATTCATCTCATCGATCGCCGGTGTCACCTGCCTGATGCGCGCTTCGATCGGCGATGTCGTAGCGGCCGGCGGGGCCGATCTCGCCACGGCGCTCCTTGCCGAGTGCGCGGCGATCGCGGCCGGCCAGGGCTTCCCGCCCAGCGCATCCGCGCTTGAGCGCGGCCGGGCCACGGTCACGGCCGCAGGATCGAGCTTCACCGCGTCGATGCTGCGCGATATCGAGCAGGGTGCGAGGATCGAGGCCGATCACATCATCGGCGATCTGCTGCGCCGCGGCCAGGAGAGTGCCGGCCCGCTTTTGCGGACCGTCTATATCCATCTCAAGGCCTATGAGGCGCGCCGCGCGCGCGAGCTATAAGCCCGTCAGGCGGCCTGGCGGGAAAGCGTCAATTCGTCATAGAGGCGGCGATAGAGCCCGACCGACCGTCGCCAGGAGAAATCCCGTCTCATGCCGCTCTGCATGAGGCGGCTCCAATGGTCGGGCTGGCGGAACAGCGCCAGCGCCGCGTCGATCGCGTCGAGCATGGCGACGCCCGTCGCGTCGGCGAAGCTGAAACCGGTGGCCATGCCGTCGGCGAGCGTACTTTCGCGCACTCCGACGACCGTGTCCTTGAGGCCGCCGACGCTGCGGACGATCGGCACCGCGCCATAGCGCAGCGCATAGAGCGGGGTCAGGCCGCACGGCTCGAAGCGCGAGCCGTGGATCAGCATGTCGCCGCCGGCGAAGAGCTGACGGGCCCATTCCTCGGCATAGCCGATACGGGCGGCGACCCGCCCGGGCGCGCGCGCCGGCCAGCCGGCGAAGCCTTCCTCGATCGACCGGTTGCCGCGTCCCAATATGGCGATCTGGGTTCCGGGCCGCTCCAACAGATCCGGCATCACCGCCAACAGCGTATCCGCCATCTTCTGGTCCTCGAGCCGGGCCGCGAAGACGAAGAGCGGCGCATCCGGATCGGGCGCCAAGCCCCACTCGTGCTGGAGCGCCGTCTTGCACTGGGATTTGCCGCTCAAATCGTCGGCTGAATAAGCGTCCGCCAGCATGCGGTCGGTTGCCGGGTTCCACAGAACCTCGTCGATACCGTTCAGTATGCCGATCAAATCGCTCCGACGACGCGCCAGCAGGCCTTCCAGCCCCATGCCGAACTCGCTCGTGGTGATCTCCTCGGCATAGCTCGGGCTCACCGTGGTCAGCTTGTCGGCGAAATTGATCCCGGCCTTGAGAAACGAGATCTGGCCGAAGAATTCGCATCCCTCGACCGAGAAACTGCCGGACGGAAGCCGCAGCTCGTCGAACAACGGCGCCGGAAACAGCCCTTGAAAAGCAAGGTTGTGGATGGTCAGCACCGTACTGGGCCGCCGCGGCTCGGCCGCGAGCAGCAGCGGGATGAGGCCGGTATGCCAATCATGGCAATGGACCAGATCGGCGTGCCAATACGGCAGGGCCCGGCCCGCCGCCAGCGCCGCAGCCGCATGACAGAGAGAAGCGAAGCGGACGGCATTGTCCGGCCACTCGCGGCCCTCCTCATCGACATAAAGGCTGCCCGGCCGTCGGAATAGATCGGGCTGGTCGAGCAGGACCAGCGGCTGGTCGGTTCCCGGAATGAGGCCGACCAGAAGGCGCGCATCCCCACCAGGCAGATCCTTGAGCTGGGCAAGTTCACGCAACTCGCCCATGGCGGCGAACACGCTGTCGTAGCCCGGCATCATCAGCAGAATGTCGAGATCGCCTTCCCTGCCGAGGGCGGCGGGCAGGGCGCCGCAGACATCCGCCATGCCGCCGGTCTTGGCCAGCGGAAAGATTTCGGCGGAGACGAAAAGCACACGGCGCCGGTTGGTCGCGAACGGTAGCAAATGGGTAGTCATCGGCAATCCTACGGATGAGACGCGGAAGCGGTCGGAGGACAATCGCCGGAGACGAAAGATATGACGGACGGTGCTAGCGAAACATACAATCTCAGCCCGCCTGCCAACGCGATTGGTGGCATGGGGTTCCAGATGCCTAAAAAGGATCTGAATTATATTCGCAGGGCAACCGGCCGAGGTTTCAGTGGTTTTTGACTACTGCAACTTCGATGAGGAGTGGAACATGGCCGACCGACCCGAACACCGAGCCGTCCGCGAACAACCGAAGCATGAGGATGCGCTCGACGACGCGCTGGCGGACAGTTTCCCGGCCAGCGATCCGGTGGCGCCGGTCACGCCTCACACTTCGGTGCCGCATGATCGCGGGCAGACTGAGGAGCTGGCCAAGGCCGGCGACAAATTGCGCGGCGCCGGCAAGGAGAGGTAAGAAGGCCTGCGTCAGGCGGCGACCGATTCGGCGTCGCCGGACAGGGGAATGAAGGCGGTGCCCCAACCGGGGAGTTCGGCTTGATCCTCGCCGAACCGGCCGGGTAGCGGCGACAGGTTGAACACACAAAGCAGCCGGGTGTCGCCGAGCACACGCTCGAAGCCGAGCATGTCGCCCTCGCGCCACACCGCGCCGAGGCGGCCTTGGACGAGGGCCGGCACCGTCTTGCGCCAGCGCAGGAACTCGCGCCAACCATGGAGCGCACTGCGCGGATCATGCTCCTGCCGGTCGGCCGAGAGCGCGCGGTGCGCTTCCGGCACCGGCAGCCAGGGCGTGCCTTCCGTGAAGCCGGCATGGGGCGCCAGCGCGTGCCAGGGCATCGGCGTCCGGCTGCCGTCGCGGCCGGCGAATTCCGGCCAATAGGTGATCCCGAACGGATCTCGCAGCTGGTCGTGCGTGAGTTCGGCCTCGGGCAGCCCGAGCTCATCGCCTTGATAGAGGCAGACGGCGCCGGGCAGGCTGCCGAGCAGCATCATGAGCGCATGCTGCGCAGTGCGGTCGCCTCTAGCCCAGCGCGTCGCCACCCGGACCACATCGTGATTGCCGAAGGCCCAGCACATGGCGCCGCCATCGACGGCGGCAGCGGCCTCGCGCAAGGCGTCCTCCAACGAGGCGGCGGAAAAATCGCCGCGCAGCAGCCGCAGCGTATAGCCCAGATGCAGGTGATCGGCCCGGGCATAGTCGGCGATCCGGCCGAAGGCGCCCGGTTGGCTCGAAATCTCGGCCAGGGTCATGGTGCCGGGAAACTCGTCCGTAAGCGCACGGATGCGGCGCATGATGTCGAGCGCGTCGGGATGCAGCATGTCGTGATCGTGCCGCTGCAACCCGAACGGCTTCAGCGGGATCATGCCGCCGGGCGGCGGCAAGGCCGGATTGTCTCGCAGCGCCGGGTCGTGGGCCATGAAATCGACCGCGTCCAGCCGGAAGCCGTCGACACCGCGCTCGAGCCAGAACCGCCCGGTCGCCAGGATCGCATCGAGCGCCGCCGGATTGCGCAGATTGAGCTTGGGCTGGCTCGACAGGAAATGGTGCAGGTAATATTGCCGGCGCCGCGGCTCCCAGCTCCAGGCGCTGCCGCCGAAGACCGACAGCCAATTGTTGGGCGGCGTGCCGTCCGGCCGCGGATCGGCCCAGACATACCAATCCTCCTTGCCGTCCAGGCGTGAGGCACTCGCCTTGAACCAGGGATGCTGGTCGGAGGTGTGGCTCCAGACCTGATCCAGGACGATCTTGAGGCCGAGCCGGTGTGCTTTGGCGATGACCGCATCGGCATCCGCGATCGTGCCGAACAGCGGGTCGACCTCGGTATGGCAGGATACGTCATAGCCGAAATCGCGCATGGGCGAACGGAAGAAGGGCGACAGCCAGACGGCATCGACGCCGAGGGAAGCGACATGATCGAGATGGTCGAGCACGCCGCCCAGGTCGCCCCAGCCGTCACCGTTCGAATCGGCGAAGCTCAAGGGATAGATCTGATAGATCACGGCGCCCCGCCACCAGGGCGCATTCTGATCACAAGACATGCTGCGGATGCCGGATTGCTTTCATCTCACGAACCTGCCGCGCGCCCGATTAAGGCGCGGTTTCAAAGCGGACCGGCGAAATGAACCCAAGCCGCCCGGCCGTGTTGGAACTGATAAGGCGCTCGGCGTCGCGGTGCTACTGCCGCGGGGCCCGGTTCAACGCAATGGAGGAATGAATGATAAGACAGCCGCCTCTGGAAAACCCGATACAGCGCGGGAATCCGCGCGTCATCAGCGCGTCCAAGGTGCAAGGCACCTCGGTCGTCAATCCGGCCCAGGAAAGCTTGGGCAGCATCAGCGATGTCGTGCTCGACAAATATGACGGCGCCGTCCGCTATGCCGTGCTCGAGTTCGGCGGATTCCTCGGCATGGGCAGCAAGCTGTTCGCCTTGCCTTGGGAGCTGCTGCGCTACGACCCGAACGTCGATGCCTATGTCATCAACATCGACAAGGAGGTGCTGAAAAACGCGCCCGGCTTCGATTCCGACGATTGGCCCGATATGGGGGCCGCCGCCTTCGATACCGGAATCCGTCGCCATTACGGGCTCGGCGACGCTGCCGCAGGCTATGGTGGCGCGCCCGTCATATAGATATCGGAAAAGGCGAGCTTGACTTCGGGAACTATCCGGCTTTCGGTGAATTCGCTGATTCGGACAGTGTTGGAGAACGAGATGTCTGAAGAACGCCGGAAACGTGTAAGCGATCACGCCCATAGTCTTTGGGAAAAGGAAGGCAAGCCGTCGGATCGCGCCCTCGATCATTGGACCGAGGCCGAGCGGCATATCGAGCAGCAGGAGGCTGTGGAAACCGATCCGGGAACGGCTCGATCCAAGACGGCAAAGCCCCCAGCGGCCCTGCAGGCAAATGAAGGCGAAGGCAACCGCACAGCCGCCAAGGCCTATAATCGCAAAACCAAGGAATTTGCGGAGAGCGGCCAAGTCGAAGGCAAGGCCAAGGAAGCCAAGGCCGATCTGGACGGGCCGAAGGGCGATGAACTGCGCAAAGCAGAGACCGCCGGTCGCCGCCGAAGCAAAGGCGAGGATCCTGCCGTAAAGCGGTAAGGCCGCCTAGCTGCCCCACTCGATGCCGCATCGATCGCCGCCTGAAAGGGCGGCGATCGTTTTATTTTCAAATGCCCGCTCGATCGGTCCCATCATCGTGTTGGTTGCGGTAAGGGATGGCCAGGCCTCCTCAAGAGTTACATCTGTTATTCATTTAGTTTCAGTCATCCAATCCTATGGGAATTCGGCGTTAGAGCGCATGGGTTGATTTATAATGATTAATATTGATCTGATTTCACAAGGAACTTTGGTTTCGAAAGAGTCGTTGGCCAATCAATCAGATGCAGTGAGGAACATTGGTCATTTGGTCTGTCGAGGCCGAATCGACTCGACCATTGGACAATCCTTTTTCGAATCGAGGGACCACGTGAGCTATATCGACGAATTCAAGAGGGATCTCGTAGAGACCCTGCCTCATCTGCGCTCCTTCGCACATTTATTGGCGCGGGAGCATGCACTGGCCGAAGATCTGGTTCAAGACACCATGGTCAGGGCGCTGGCTCATCATGATCAGTTTCGCCCCGGCACCAATCTCAAAGGGTGGCTGATCATCATTCTGCGCAATCGTTTCTTCAACGAGATGCGCCGCAGCAGCCGGAAATCGGAAATCACCGTCGAGCATCAGGACCAGCTGGTCGTCGTCGATGGCGGCCAGGAAGCGTGCATCGAGATGCGCGATTTCCGGACCGCCTTCCGCGACCTGCCGCAGGCGCAGCGTCAGGCGCTGGCCCTCGTCGGCACCAACGGCCTCTCTTACGACGAGGCGGCAAAGATCGCCGGCTGTCCGATCGGGACGATGAAGAGCCGGGTCTCGCGCGCAAGGCTGGAGCTGCAGACGCGGATGAGCGGGGTCGAGCGTCCCGAGGCCGCCGGCTCCCGCGAGCGATCGCGCGGTGCACGCGGCACCAGTGCCCGAGAGCGGGCCGGGCGCAACGTCAGGTGACGATGCCGCCGGTCGCGAACAGGCCGACCGGAAAGCCCTCGAGCAGATCGGCCAGTCGGATCGGTGTACAACCTGCTGCGGAGGCACCGGTCAAGACGTTGCGATAGTCGCCTGCCGGCAATGCGATACGCGTCCCGCCCCAGCGGGGCGCGTCCGCCTCATCCGGCCAGAGTCTCGGCCAGAAACGGGGCGCGAGCGCGATCAGGCGGCTTCCCTCGTGTTGCCGGGCAAAGGCGATAAGGCACGCCGCCTGTTCGCCCTGGGCTTCGAGGGGGGTATAGCTACCCTCCGCGAATAAGTCCGGCTGGGCCCGGCGCAACTCCAGCACCCGCCGAATGAGGAAGCTCTTGGCCGCTCCGTCCCGCCATCCGCCGCGCAGCGCCGTGGCGACCGGCTGGTCGAGACGAGCGGCGGCCGCTTCGTAGTCGACCGGCCGCCGATTGTCGGGATCGACGAGCGACAGGTTCCAGCCTTCCGAGCCCTGATAGACATCCGGGATGCCCGGCGTCGTGTGCCGCAGCAGCGACGCCGACAGCGAGGTGAGTGCGCCCCAGAAACCGATGCGCTCGCAGAAGCCGGAAAGGTCGGCCAAGAATTGCGCCGAACGGTCCGGATCGAGCAGGGCGTCGATGAAATCGCCCAGCGCCGCCTCGTAGCCATCGTCGGGATCGTTCCAGTTGGTCCGCTCCTTCGCTTCCCGCACGGCCTTGACCATGGCCGGCCGTAGCCTCTCCTTGAAGGACGCCAGCCCATCCCGATCGGTCGGCTGCAGCCCGGGCGGCCAGGCGCCGATCAGGCTCTGATAGACGTAATATTCGCCGTTCGGACCCGGCGCCGGGCGGCCCGCGATGTTGCGGATGAAGCGGCCGTTGGCGCCTCGCCAGCGCACCAGTGCCGCATCCCAGTCCTCGGTGACGGAGGAGAGGCAGAGAAGCCGTGCCCGCGCATCCTCGCCCCGCTTGGTATCGTGCGTCGAGCCGGCGATCAGCGAGTGCGGAAAGCGCCTGCCCTGCGCCTCGTTGAAGGCATGGAAAGCGGGCAGCTCGCCGGGCTCGACATCGGCCTCGCCGCCGACCTCGTTCAGCGCCAGCAGCGGCACATATTGGAAGAACACCGTATCCTCCAGCCCCTTGGCCATGGCCGGGCCGGAGATCTGCTGGAACAGGCTCTGGACCTCGAGCACCGCCTCCGGATCGAGTTCATAGGGATCGATCAGCACGGCATAGAGGAACTGGACGAGCAGCTCGTCCTCGAGCGTTGCCGCGTCGAGTGCCGCGATCAGGCGGCGCCGGTCGATGCCGGTGGCACCGTTGCGGTCGAGATAGGTGCGATAGACCGGCAATTGCGCGACGACCGCCTTGAAGCCGGAGGCGATCGCCTCGACCGAGAGCGGCCGGTATGTCGGATAGCGCTCGGCGAGCTTGGCCGCGAACCGGGCGAGCCGGCCGACCTCGCTGGCATAGTCGGTATCGAGGAAGCGGCGCTTGGCGGACCGGATGCGCGCTGCCGGCGAAGGCGGCCGGCCGGTTAGTCGGCCATAGGTGCGGACCAGCGGCTGGGCGCCCTCGGGATCGACGAACAGCCGGTCGACCGGCCCGATCCTGTCGTACCCTGTCGTGCCCATCACCGGCCAATCGGCCGGCAGCGTCTCGTCGGAGGCCAGGATCTTCTCGACCAGGATGCAGGGCGCGCAGCCACGTTCCGCCATCGCCGCCGCCAGTCGGTCGAGATATTGCTTCGGGTCGGCCAGACCGTCGACATGATCGATGCGCAGCCCGTCGATCAGCCGCTCGCCGACCAGGCGCAGGATCAGCGCGTGGCTCGCTTCGAACACCTCGATGCGGTCAGCCCGGATCGCCGCCAGATCGTTGATGGCGAAGAAACGTCGGTAATTGATCTCGGTCGAGGAGCGACGCCAATCGTCGATATGCCAGCATTGCCGGTCGAGGACCGTCCGCAGCAGCTCCGAGCCGGCCGCGCTCCAGGTAGTGAGAAGCGCGCGCAAGGCGGGATGGGCCTCCTGCCGCTCCGCCAGCATGCGCTCGAGCCCGGCCGATTTTTGGCTGAGCGTCGCCGGATCTTCGATCTCGCCGAGCTGATCGAATTCGTCGGCGAGCGTGTCGATCCCGGCAGCGCGCAGAATGGCACCGTAGCTCAGCGGCGTCAGCGGCCATGATTGATGCTCGCCGCGCCGCGCCACCATCGTTTCGCCATCGAAACCAAGCGAGATCTCACCGGCCGACAGCAATTGATCGAGCGGCCGGTCGAGCACCGGCAGGAACACCTTGCCGGCCAGGTGCGGTTGCGGCGGATCCCAGTCGATGTCGAAGAATTCGGCGTTCTCCGACCGCCTTCCCCACCGCAGCAGATCGACCCAGCGCGGATTGTCCGGCCCGGTGCCCATATGGTTCGGCACGATATCGACCACGACGCCCAGCCCATGCCGGCGGAAGGCGCCAACCATGCGCCGGAATTCCTCTTCGGTGCCGAGCTCGGGATTGATCCGGCTGTGATCGGTCACGTCATAGGCATGGCTGCTGCCCGGCTGCGCCTTCAGGATCGGCGAGAGATAGGCATGGCTGATGCCGAGCCGTGCGAGGTAGGGCGCCAGCTTCTCGGCGGCGGCGAAAGGGAAGTCCTGGGTGAGCTGCAGCCGGTAGGTCGCGCGCGGCACCATGATCAGCGTGCCCCGGCGAGATCGACCCCGACGAACCAGGGCGGCAGCGGATCGACCGCAGGATGGCTCTGAAAAATCACTTGGCCAGACGGCTCCATCCGGACCGGAACGGGTTCGGGCCCGAGATTGGCGACCAGCCGCAATTCCCGTCCCGACAAGCGCCAGCGGACTTCGAGCGCGGTCTTGCCGAGCTTGACGAAGCGGCCATCCGGCCCTTTGGCGTGAGCCAGCAAGGGCGCGATATGGCGTTGGCGGAGCGCGATGAGTTCCCGATAGAGCGCCAGCATCTCGCGATGTCCCGGCTTTTTGGCGGCGGCCCAATCGAGCTTGGCGGACAGGAAGGTCGCCTCGGCCAACGGATCGGGAATGGCGGCGCGCGCTTCGGGATCGCGAAACTCCGGGAAGCTGCCGAATTCCTCGAGGCGGCCGTTGCGGACGGCGTCGGCCAATTCGCCCTCGAAGTCACAGAAGAAGGGGAATGGCGCATCGCTCGCCCACTCCTCGCCCATGAACAGCAGCGGCAGCCCCGGCGTCAGCAGCAGCAGGGCGGCGCCGGCGCGCAGCGCCTCCGGCGTCGCGAATTTCGGCAGCCGCCAGCCGTAGGCGTGATTGCCGACCTGATCGTGGTTCTGCAGGAAATTGATGAAGGCGGTCGGGGGCAGCGACGCGGACTTGCCGCCGCGCGGCTGGCCGCCGCGATGCCCGGACGATTCGCCCTGATAGGCGAAGCCCTCGGCCAGCACCCGGCCGAGCCATCCGACCGGATCGTCGGAATAATCCTCGTAATAACCGCCTTTGGCGCCGGTCAGCAGCACATGCAGGGCGTGGTGGAAATCGTCGTTCCACTGCGCATCGTAGAGGCCGGGACCGCCTTTGCCGTAGCCGAGCAGGGACGGCTCGTTCTTGTCGTTCTCCAAGGTCAGATGGATCGGCCGGTCCGGGAAGGCTTCCCGCACGCGCTGGCCGAGCTCGACCAGGATCGGCACGGCGCTTCGGTCTTCGATGGCATGCACCGCGTCGAGGCGGAGCCCGTCGAGGTGAAATTCCTTGAGCCAGTAGAGCGCGTTTTCGATGAAGAAATCGCGGACCGCGCGGCCCTCGGCCCCGTCGAAATTGATCGCAGCACCCCAGGGCGTCTTGCGCGCCTCGTTGAAGAAGGCGGAGGCATAGGCGTGCAGGAAATTCCCCTCCGGCCCGAAATGATTATAGACCACGTCCAGAATCACGCCGATGCCGTGCCGATGGCAGGCATCGACCAGCCGCTTCAGCTGGTCCGGGCCGCCATAGCGCCGGGCCGGCGCGAAGGGCAGCACGCCGTCATAGCCCCAGTTCCAGCGCCCCGGCGTTTCCGCGACCGGCATGATCTCGATGAGCGTGATGCCGAGCGAGGCCAGGTAATCGAGCCGCTCGGCGATGCCGGCGAAATCGCCGCTCTCGGAGAACGCGCCGGGATGCAGCTCATAGATGACCGCCTTTTCCCAGGGGATGCCGCGCCAGCCCGCATCTTCCCAGCGATAGGCGCCAGGGTCGATCACGCCGCTCGGCCCCAGCGCCGCCTCCGGCTGGCTGCGCGAGGTCGGATCGGGATAGAGCGCGTCGCCGATACGGTAGCGATAGCGGCTGCCCGGGCGCGCCTTGTCGGTGACGAGGCTGAACCAGCCGCCGCCTTCCGCCTGCATGGCCTGCGGCGGATCGCCGTCGATGACGACGGAGACGTCGGCCGCATCCGGTGCCCAGAACCGAAAGCGGACTCCCTTTTCGACCAGTTCGGCGCCGAAGGAGAGGGGATAATGGGTCATGGCTCGGTCTCGCGATGAATGAACAGGGCGAGCGAGCGCGCCTTCAGCAGGAAAGGTTTGTCGGGGCCGATCTCGATGCCGGGATCGGCTCTGCCGGTCTCGGCCACGGTGTCGATCTGCGCCTCCCAACGCATCGGCCGCGGCGTCTCCGGAATGTGGAACTCGATATCCTCGTGATGGGCGTTGAGCAGGACCAGGAAGCTCGAATCGAAATCGCGCCGGCTGGTCGGGCCGTAGAAATATTCGCCGGCCCGGCCGTTGAGCAGGAAGCCCAGGCAGCGCGCGAAGGGTTGGCCCCAATCTTCGGCGGTATATTCCTTGCCCTCGGGGGTGAGCCAGGTGATGTCCTTGAGCCCGTCGGGCTGCTTGGTGCCGCGGAAGAAATGCGGCCGCGAGAAGACACGGTGGCTGCGCCGGAGCCGAATCAGCAATTCGACGAATTGCTCGAACTGCCGTTCGGACTCGTCGATATTCTCCCAATCGATCCAGGACAACTCGTTATCCTGGCAATAGGCGTTGTTGTTGCCCTGCTGGGTCCGGCCGAGCTCGTCGCCCGACAGCAGCATCGGCACACCCAGCGACAGCAGCAGCGTCGCCATCAGATTGCGCTTCTGCCGGCGTCGAAGCGTCAGGATCTCGGGATCGTCGGTCGGTCCCTCGACGCCGCAATTCCAGGAGAAATTGGCGTCGTGCCCGTCGCGATTCTCCTCGCCGTTCGCTTCATTGTGCTTAGCGTCGTAGGAGACCAGATCCTCGAGCGTGAAGCCGTCATGGGCGGTGACGAAATTGATCGAGGCCCAGGGGCGCCGGCCGCCATGGCCGAAAATGTCGGAGGAGCCGGCGAGCCGGCTGCCCATCTCGGCCAGCATGCCCTCATCGCCCTTCCAGAAGCGTCGGACCACGTCACGGAACGGCCCATTCCATTCGGCCCAGCCGGGCGGAAAGCCGCCGACGCGATAGCCGTCCGGTCCCACATCCCAGGGCTCGGCCATCAGCTTGATGCCGTTGAAGTCGGGGTCCTGGCGGATCACGTCGAGAAAGGCGCTGCCCGGGTCGAACGCCTCCTTCTCGCGCGCCAGCGTGGTCGCGAGGTCGAAGCGGAAGCCGTCGATGCGGATCTCGTTGGCCCAATAGCGCAGACTGTCCATCACCATCTGCAACACCCGCGGATGGTCGAGGTTCAACGTGTTGCCGGTGCCGGTATAGTCGATGTAGTAGCGGCAATCCTGGGCCAGCCGGTAGTAGCTGGCATTGTCGATACCGCGGAACGACAAGGTGGGCCCGAGCTGATTGCCCTCGGCCGTGTGGTTGTAGACCACGTCGAGGATGATCTCGATCCCGGCCTCGTGCAGCCGCCGCACGGCGGTCTTCAGTTCGCCGATGGCGCCGGTCGAGAGATAGCGGGGGTCGGGGGCGAAGAAGCCCAGCGTGTTGTAGCCCCAGTAATTGCTGAGGCCCCGCTCGACCAGATTCCGGTCGTTGAGGAAGAAATGCACGGGGTTGAGCTCGATCGCGGTGATGCCGAGCTTGACCAGGTGATCGATGATGGGCGGCGAGGCGAGGCCGGCGAAGGAGCCGCGAAAGCGCGGCTCGATATTGGGATGGCGTTGGGTCAGCCCTTTCACATGGGCTTCGAGAATGACCATCTCTTCCCAGGGCAGGGCGGGCTTGCCGTCATGCCCCCAGGTGAAGGCGCTTTCCACCACTTCCGACTTGGGCACGCCGCGGGAATTGTCCCGGCGGTCGAAACTGAGGTCGTCGCGGCTGCTGCCGAGGCGATAGCCGAAATGCGCATCGGCCCAGCGGATCTGGCCGCGGATCATGCGCGCATACGGGTCGATCAACACCTTGTTCGGATTGAAGCGATGGCCGTTGCGCGGCTCGTACGGGCCGTGAACCCGATAGCCATAGAGCAGCCCCGGCCGTGCCTCCGGCATATAGCCGTGCCAGACTTGGTCGGTGTAGTCGGGCATGCGCAGCCGCGCCACTTCGCGTGACCCCGCCGGGTCGAACAGGCAGAGATCGACGGCGCTGGCATTGGCCGAGAAGAGCGCGAAATTGACGCCCGCACCGTCCCATGTCGCGCCGAGAGGATAAGATTTTCCGGGTACCAAGGTCGGACGGGCCGGCGGATGGCGCTCGTGATTCATGCAGCCTCTGAAACGAGAACGATCGTGGCGAGCGGCGGGAGCGTGAGGGTGAGCGAGCACGGCTGGCCGTGCCAGGCCCGGTCCTCGGCCAGGGCGCCGCCGCCATTGCCCATGTTCGAGCCGCCATAGATGGCGGCGTCGGTGTTGATCCGCTCGATCCAATGGCCGCCGCGCGGCACGCCGACGCGATAGCCCTGGCGGGGGACCGGCGTGAAATTGCAGACGGTCAGCACGATCCGCCGGTGGCCCGCATCGAAGCGGACGAAGCTCAAGGCGCTCTGTTCGCTGTCGGTGGCGTCGATCCAGGCAAAGCCCTCGGGCATGGCGTCGAGCCGATGCAGCGCCGGCTCGCTCTTGTAGAGATTGTTCAGGTCGCGGATCAGCCGCTGCAGGCCGGCATGCATGGGATCGTCGAGCAACTGCCAATCGAGCGAATGGTCGTGCGACCATTCGCGGGTCTGGCCGAACTCGCAGCCCATGAACAGCAGCTTCTTGCCCGGATGGGTCCACATGAAGCCGAAATAAGCGCGCAGATTGGCGAAGCGTTGCCAGGCGTCTCCCGGCATCTTGCCCAGCAGCGAGCCTTTGCCATGGACGACCTCGTCATGGCTGATCGGCAGGATGAAGTTTTCGCTGAAGGCGTAGAGCAGGCCGAAGGTCAGGTCGTTATGGTGATATTTGCGATGGATCGGCTCGAACGACATGTAGCGCAGCGTGTCGTGCATCCAGCCCATGTTCCATTTGAAGCCGAATCCCAGGCCGCCGAGATATGTCGGCGCCGAGACCATCGGCCAAGCCGTCGATTCCTCGGCCGCGGTGGTCGCCCCCGGCGCCTTCTCGAACACCAGCTCGTTGAAGCGACGCAGGAAATCGACGGCGTCGAGATTTTCCCGACCGCCGAAGCGGTTCGGGACCCATTCGCCCTGCTTGCGGCTGTAGTCGAGATAGAGCATCGAGGCCACGGCATCGACCCTGAGCCCATCGACATGGAATTCCTCGAGCCAGGACAGCGCATTGGCGATCAGGTAGTTGACCACCTCGCGCCGCCCGTAATTGAAGATCAGCGTGTTCCAGTCCTGGTGGAAGCCCTGGCGCGGATCGGCATGCTCATAAAGATGGGTCCCGTCGAACAGGCCGAGCCCGTGCTGGTCGGTCGGGAAATGGCCGGGCACCCAGTCGAGCCACAGCGCCAGCCCGGCCTGGTGGCAGGCATCGACGAAATAGCGGAAATCGTCGGGCGTGCCGAACCGGCTCGTCGGCGCGAACAGGCCGATCGGCTGGTAGCCCCAGGAGCCGTCGAACGGATATTCGCTGATCGGCAGCACCTCGATATGGGTGAAACCGAGATCGGCGGCGTAAGGGACGAGCTGCTCGGCCAGCTCGCGATAGCTGAGCACACGGCCATCCTGGTGCCGACGCCAGGAGCCCAGATGCACTTCATAGATCGAGATCGCCGCCTCGCGCGCATTGCGGTCGGCACGGCCCTTCATCCAGTCGGCATCCTGCCAGGCGTGCCTGGGCAGCGGGGCCACGACCGAGGCGGTCTTGGGCGGATGCTCGGCCTGTCGCGCCACTGGGTCGGCCTTGAGCGGCAGCAGGTTTCCGTCCGGACCGTGGATCGAATATTTGTAGGGCGCGCAGTCCGGCACATGCGGAAGGAACAGGTCCCAGACACCGTTGCCGGGATGGAGCCGCATCGGATGGCGCCTGCCGTCCCAATCGTTGAAGCTGCCGACGACGCTGACGGCGCTGGCATTGGGTGCCCAGACGGCGAAGCCCACGCCCTCGACCCCGTCCATCACCATCGGATGGGCGCCGAGCTTGGCGAAAGCGCGCTGATGCGTGCCCTCGCCCAGGAGGTGAAGGTCGAGCTCGCCCAGCACCGGGCCGAAGCGATAGGGATCCTCGAAATCGACGATCCGGCCATCGATCGTGGCTCTGAGGCGATAGCGCAGCCGGTTCTTCACCTGCCCCGTGAACAGGCCCTCGGGGGTCGCCCTGTGCAGGGTCGAGACCTCGCTGCCGTCGGCGGCATCGAGCACGGTGAGGCTTTCCGCCCAGGGCACGAAGGCCCGGACGACGAAGGCGCCCATCTCCTCATGCAGCCCGAGAAAGCCGAACGGGTCGTGCAGCGTCGCCCGATGGAGCTGGCTTACGGCCAGATCACTGGATGCCATTGAGCGTCCCTTCTTCCGAATGGTCGAGCAGATCGATCAGCCCCTGCACGGGTATGGATAGCCAAGCCGGGCGGTTGGCGAGATCGTAGCCGATCTCATAGACGACTTTTTCGATCAGCAGCAGATCGAGCAAAGCGGCGACTTCGTGCGGATCCTCGGGCCAGCTCGCGACGCCGTCGATCGCGGTGCGGTAGCTGGCGAGGAACGAGGCGATCGAGCGGTCGCGCCAGTCGCGGCACAGCGCCTCGAAGGCCGGGCGATCGGTCGAGGGTAGGTCCGCGGCGGCGCGGATCGCGGCACCCGCACTGTAATCGAGCGACCGCACCATGCCGGCCACGTCGCGCAACGGCGTATGCTTCCGCCGCCGTTCGGCCAGTCCGCGTTTCGGCTCGCCCTCGAAATCGATGATCATGAACTCGTTCTGCGCCGCCAAGACCTGGCCCAGATGATAGTCGCCATGGCAGCGCGTCTTCATGGCATGGACATGAAGCCTCTTCGCGGCCTCGATCCGAGCCGTAAGCTTGTCGCGGCGGGCGAGAAGCTCGCCCACGAGCGGATCGGGCGTGGCACGCTGGAACTGATCGAGCCGGTCGAGAATTTCGTCGGTCTGCCGGCGCGTCGCCTCGTACCATTCCCTCGTATCCTCGGCCGTGATCGTCTCGGGCGCGAAGGCGGGATCGGCCTCGCCCGTCGGGCACAGCGCGCGGTGCATCTCGGCCGTCTGCTTGCCGAGCTTGCCGATCATGTCGAGGAAGAAGCCGTGCGGATCGACCGGCGGTTCCGCCGCCACAGCCGGCAGCTCCTGGAAGGCGCGGCGCAGATGGTCCTGGGCGAAGGCCCAGCCATCGCCCAAATTGGGCACATAGGCGAAGAGCACGCCCAGCGCCGTCACCGTGCCGTCCGCCGCGATCTTCTCGACCGTGCCGAGGAGCGGCGGCGTGCCGTCGAAGCGCGCTGTTTCGGTCAGGTAGCGGCACATCTCGACCTCGGGATGGATGCCGTCCTGGAGGCGACGATAGAATTTGAAGACGCCGTAATCCTGGATCGCGACCGAGCTGTTGGATTGCTCGCCCAGGCGGCGGACGACCGGGTTCTTCGGAAATTCATGCTCGCCATATTGCGTGGTGATACGGAACTGCACCTCGCCGCCGTCTCGCGAGGCGAGGTTCCGCTCCGTCCGCAGCGCTTCCATGATATCGAGCACGAAGCCGTCATGGGTGCCGGCGTCGATGAGCCCGCCTTCGTGCCGCAAGCGCCTTACATTCGCGATCGTGACCGAGGCGAGGGCGGCACGGGCATCGCCCATGGGCGGGCCCCAGATAAGGCCGAGCGGCATCAGATACTTATCTGCCTCACCGTCGGTCTGGCCGGCCTCGACGATCGCCAGGCACCAGGGGTCCTGGCCGGACGAGGCGGGAAGCTCGGCCGTGTCGCCGATCCGGGCCCATTCGACCGGCTTGTCCTTGGTGGCGTACCAGCGCTGCGTCGGCAGGAAGTTGCGGAAGGTGGAGCGGCCCAGCTCGGAGGCGCCGGCGCCGGTCATGAACTCGTTCCACCGGTCGCGCAGCACCAGCGTCACCAGCTCGACGCCGGCGCGGTCGGTCTCGACCGGTGCCAGGCCGCCTTCGATCTGGTCCGCCTGCAGCAGCTTGAACCAGAAGTAGCTGTGGCCCGACATGGTCAGGTGATAGGACCGCTCGGTGATGATCGGAAAGCTCGACAGGCCGAGCAGCTCGACCGGGACCAGGCCGCGATAGGCGCTCAGCTCCAGCTCGACCGATTGCGCCGCGCGCGAGAGGTTGACCACGCACAGCACGACCTCGTCCTCGAAGAGGCGCAGATAGGCCAGAACCTTGCGGTTGCGCGGATAGAGGAATTCGAGCTTGCCGCGGCCCATGCTCTTGAGATCGTGCCGGACCGCGATGAGCCGCCGCATGGCGTTCAGCATCGAGGTCGGAGAGCGGCTTTGCGCCTCGACATTGACCGATGGGAAGCCGAATTCCGGATCCTGCACGGCCGGCAGGAACAGGCGCGCGGGATCGGCGCGGGAGAAGCCGCCATTGCGGTCGGGCGACCATTGCATGGGCGTGCGCACGCCGTCGCGGTCGCCCAGATAGACATTGTCGCCCATGCCGATCTCGTCGCCGTAATAGAGCACCGGCGTGCCCGGCATGGAAAGCAGGATGGAATTCAGCAGATCGATCCGCCGCCGGTCGTTCTGCATGAGCGGCGCCAGGCGCCGGCGGATGCCCAGATTGATCCGCATGCGCCGGTCGCTGGCGTAGTATTCCCAGAGATAGTCGCGCTCGCGGTCGGTGACCATCTCGAGCGTGAGCTCGTCGTGATTGCGCAGGAAGATCGCCCATTGGCAGGTTTCCGGGATATCCGGCGTCTGCCGCATGATGTCGGTGATCGGATGCCGGTCTTCCTGCCCCACCGCCATGTAGATGCGCGGCATCAGCGGGAAGTGGAACGCCATATGGCATTCGTCGCCCTTGCCGAAATAGGGCAGCACGTCCTCCGGCCATTGATTGGCCTCGGCCAGCAGCATCTTGTCGGGATAGTCGGTCTCGATCGCGGCGCGGAGCGTGCGCAGGATCGCATGTGTCTCGGGCAGATTCTCGTTGTTGGTGCCCTCGCGCTCGACCAGATAGGGCACGGCGTCGAGCCGGAGCCCGTCGACGCCCATATCGAGCCAGAAGCGCATGACGTCGAGCACCGCGCGGACCACCGCCGGATTGTCGAAATTGAGATCGGGCTGGTGCGAGTAGAAACGGTGCCAGTAGTAGGCTTGCGCCACCGGATCCCACGTCCAGTTGGATTTCTCCGTGTCGCAGAAGATGATCCTGGTGTCGGCATAGCGCTGGTCGGTATCCGACCAGACGTAGAAATTCCGCCGGTGCGAGCCGGCCTTGGCCTGCCGCGCGCGCTGGAACCAGGGATGCTGGTCCGAGGTGTGGTTGATCACTAGCTCGGTGATGACGCGGATGCCGCGGCGATGCGCCTCGCGCACGAAGGATTTGAACTCCAGGAGCGTGCCATAGGTCGGGTTGACGCTCTTGTAATGGGCGATGTCGTAGCCGTCGTCGCGCAGCGGCGAGGGGTAGAAGGGCAGCAGCCAGATCGCGGTGATGCCCAGATCCTGCAGATAGTCCAGCTTCTGGGTCAGCCCGGCGAAATCGCCGACTCCGTCATTGTTGGCGTCGTAGAAGGATTTGATGTGCAGCTCGTAGATGACCGCGTCCTTGTACCAATCCTGCGCTACCACCGGCTGCGAACGGTCGCGGATCGCGGCGGAGTCCGCGGCGGCCTTTTCCCGATTGCTCATGAATTTCCTCCCGCCGGGCGATAGTGCATCACCATCGCCGGGCAGATTTCGGGGTCGAGCAGGATCCAGTGCCGCGCCCCGGCCCAGCGCCGGCGTTCGCCGGTGAAGAGCTCGACGGTCTCGAACTCGGCATCGGCCGAAAGCCCCATCGCCTCCAATGGAAACACGATCTCGCAGCGTATGACATGCTTGGGCTCGAGCGCCACGGCGACGAGCACGGCATCCGAATGATCCGGCATGATCTTGCTGTAGAACAGCACGTCGCCGTGCGTCGCCTCATGGAAGCGCAGATTCTCGAGCAACCGCAGCGACGGGCTTTCGCGGCGCAGCCGGTTGAGCCGGGTGATATCGCCCTTGATGTTGCCCGGCCGGTCCCAGTCCCACACCTTGTACTGGTACTTCTCCGAATCGAGATATTCCTCGCGGCCCGGCAGGGCCGCGGCCTCGCACAGCTCGAAGCTGTTATAGATGCCGTAGGCGGGCGAGAGGGTCGAGGCCAGCACCTGCCGGATGCGGAAGGCGGCGCGACCGCCGGTCTGCAGGAAGAAGGGCAGGATGTCGGGCGTGCTCGGGAAGAAGATCGGCCGATAATATTGGGCCGCTTCCCCGAGCGTAAGCTCGGTCAGATATTGGGTGAGCTCCTCCTTGGTGTTGCGCCAGGTGAAGTAGGTGTAGGACTGGCTGAACCCCACCTTGGCCAGGCGCTGCATCATCTTGGGCTTGGTGAAGGCCTCGGCCAGGAACAGCACCCCGGGATCGTCGCGCTGGATCTCGGCGATCAGCCATTGCCAGAACGCCACCGGCTTGGTGTGCGGATTGTCGACGCGGAAGATCCTGACACCTTCCCGGACCCAGAATTGGATCACGTCCCTGAGCGCCGCCCACAGCGCCGGCCAGTCCGGCTGGTCGAAATCGAGATTGTAGATGTCCTCGTATTTCTTCGGCGGGTTCTCGGCGAATTTGATGGTGCCGTCGGGGCGACGCTTGAACCAGGTCGGATGCTCCGTGACCCAGGGATGGTCGGGCGCGCATTGGATGGCGAAGTCGAGCGCCACCTCCATGCCCTCCGCCTTCACCGCCCGGACGAAGCTGCGGAAATCCTCGATCGTGCCCAGTTCGGGGTCGATCGCGTCATGGCCGCCGGCAGCGCTGCCGATGGCATAGGGGCTGCCTGGCTCGCCCGGCTCGGCGATCGGGCTGTTGTTTCTGCCCTTGCGATTGACCGTGCCGATCGGGTGGATCGGGGTCAGGTAGACGACATCGAACCCCATCGCCGCGATCTCTGGCAGGCGCGCCGCGCAATCGGCGAAGCTCGCGGATTTGTTCGGATCCGTGCCTTGGCTGCGCGGGAACATGCCGTACCAGGCCGAGAAACGGGCGGCCTCGCGATCGACCGTCACCCAGCCGACCGGCTCCTGGAACACGATGTCGCCCCGGTCCGGCACCCGGGCCATGGCGTGGGCGACACGGTTGGAGAGAAGGAGATCCGCCCTCTCCGTCTCGTCCACCCGCTCGATCTCGGCCAGGATCGCGTCGATCCGGGCCTTCTCGGTGCCGGCTGCTCGCACGGCTGCCGCCGTCACCAGCTCATGTCCTTCGATCAACTCCAGCCCGATGGTGCGGTTGGCGGCCCGCTTTTTCGCGACCTCGTCGCGCCAGCTGGCAAAATGGTCGGTCCAGGCCGAAATGGCGAAGCGCGTCGGCCCGACATGATCGAGCCGGATCGTGCCGCGCCAGCGGTCATTGTCAAAGAATTCCATCGGCGCCAGCCGCCACTCCTCGACGCCGCGCGGCTGAAGCCAGAGGGCGGCCGCGATCTTGTCGTGCCCGTCGCGGAAGATGTCGGCCCAGACCTCCAGCCGGTCGCCGACGACGCGCTTGGTCGGATAGCAGCCGCCATCGAGGGCGGGCCAGACCCGCTCGACCACGACCCGGGGCACGCCCGCAGCAGGCGGCAGATCCTGGCCCGGCACGATCAGCTCGCCGATCGGGGCTGCGCGCAGGATGCGCACCTCGCCCTCCGCCAATTGCAGCGGCGAGGGCAGGAGATGGCCGGCCTCGATGCCGGGGGTCACGTCGCGCAGATCGCGCCCGGTGCCCGTCAACATGCCCAGCAGCTTATCGATGTCGACCTCATGCGGGGCGTCGCCGCTATTGATCAGCACCAGCACGGCATCGTCGCCGGCCGCCGTCTCGCGCAGGATCGCCGTCACCGGCGAGCCGGCCTCGCTCAGGCGCAGCATCGGCCCTTCCTCGGCGAGGGCGGGAATCGAAGCCTTGAGCCGGTTGGTTTCGGCCATCAGGTCGCGCAGGGCCGGCTGATCCAGGAAATCGGTATTGACCATCAGGCCAGCCGACAGGCCCGCCGCCATCAGCAGCCGCCGACGGCAGGATTCGACGGATACTTCGCAGGCGGTCTCGGACGGCAGCTCGGGAAAGCCGATCGAGGCCGCGACATTGCGCGTGAGCGCCTGCTGGTCGAGAAACCAGGGCGCCTGCCCGTCCCACCAGCGCACGCTGTTCAGCATGAAATCGAAGCCGGCATCGCGGAATTCGAGCGCATCTGTCGGTGCCGTGCCCAGCATCTCGGCCGCGAACACGCAATCGCCGTCGCGGGCATGGGCGCCGTCGATCATGTCGCGCCAATGCTCGGCCGGTATGAGATGGGAGGCCGTGGCGAGAAAACCGTGCACCCCCATCTCAAGCCCTTCGCGCAGCTCGCGCCGCGCCGTCTGCTCGTCCGGCGGCAGGGAGGTCATTACATCCAGGCCGGACGAACGCGCGGCCGAGACCAGCCGCGCCAGGGCCGTTCGGTCCTGGCTTTCGGCGGGGCCGGTAAAGGCGACCATGGTGAATCCGAGCGAGGCGATCGAGCGCGGATCGTGCTCGGCCGGGTCGGAGATGTCGGGGAGGGCGAGGATACGCGGGGCGGTTTTCAATTTTGCCTTCCGTATCGCAGTCGGAACGAGGCCGATCGACGATTGAACGTCGCTAGCCTCTGTCGAACCGAAGATGGCGGGGCACAGTTCCATCAGATCCCCGTGAGCGTGCAGGGACAAAGCTTTTCCGGCGAGGACGGAACCCAGGGGGCGGGTGCGGCCTTTCTCAGGGAAGGCCCTTGCTATGGAGGCAACCATGCCCGATGACGGACGACCGGTTCTGGAAACCCGCCAGGCCAGACAAGGCGAGACCAGCGGCCGCATGCGCCTCGTGCTCGGCATCTCGCTGGTCCTGATCCTGGCGGTGTTCGCCGGCGCCTGGTGGGTTGAAGGCCATCAAGCTCCCGACACCGCCCGCGCCCCGACCAGCCAAAGCGTGCCAGCGCAGTAAAGCTAGAACGAGGTCGCCACCATCGCCACCACTACGACGGCCATGGCGAGGGTGGCGAGCCAGCCGAGGACGGCGAGCCAACCCTTGACCGCGAAGGGCCCCATGACATCGTGCCGGGCGGCTACCAGCATCATCACGATCATGACCGGCACGGCGACCACGCCGTTGAGAATGGCGCTGCCATAGAGCGCCTTGATCGGATCGATCGGCGTGAAATTGAGGATCATGCCGACGAGCGTCGCGAGCACGAGGGTGGCGTAGAAGGCCTGCGCCTCCTTCGGCCGGCGTGCCAGGCCCATGGGCCATTTGCGCGCCTCGCCGATCGCATAGGCAGCCGAGCCGGCCAATACCGGCACCGCCAGCAGTCCCGTGCCGATGACGCCGAGGGCGAAGACCCAGGTCGCGAACGGCCCGGCGATCGGCCTCAGTGCTTCGGCCGCCTGGGCCGAGGTCTGGATATCGGTGATGCCTTGAAGATTGAGCGTCGCCGCCGTGGTCACCATGATGGCGAGGGCGACCAGATTGGAGAATCCCATGCCCACGATCGTATCGATCTCGATACGAAAGAGCGCTGCCTTCGCCTGCTCCGGCGCCTCGAACAGATCGGTCCGGCGCGGATGGACGCGCAAATCCTCGACCTCCTCCGCCGCCTGCCAGAAGAACAGGTACGGGCTGATGGTGGTGCCGAACAAGCCGACGATTACGGCGAGATAGTCGGCTTTCAGGGAGATGTGCGGCCAGACGAGATTGATGGCCATCTCGTCCCAGGCGACGTGCGAGACGGCCGCCGAGGCGAAATAGGCGAACAGCGCGATCGTCATCCATTTCAGCACGGCGACGTAGCGCGTATATTGCAGAAACAGCTGGAGCGAGATGCAGATCGCCGCGAACAGCAGGACATAGAGCACGGGCGGCGCCGGCAGCAGCAGCGCGCTGGCATCGGCCATGGCGCCCAGATCCGCGCCCAAATTGATGACGTTGGCGATCAGCAGCAGCAGCACGATGCCGTTGAGCAGCCAGGAGGGGTAATGCAGCCGCAGCAGCCCGGCGATCCCATGCCCCGTCGTGCGGCCGATGCGCGCGCTGATCATCTGCACCGCGACCATCAGCGGATAGGTCAGCAGCATGGTCCAGCCCAGGCCGTAGCCGAACTGGGCGCCGGCCTGGGAATATGTCGCGATGCCGCTGGGATCGTCGTCCGATGCCCCGGTGATCAGCCCGGGTCCGAGGATCCGGAACAAGCGAGGGCGCGTCGGGCCGACGACGGGACTCGGCTCCTCGGGATCGTCCTCGTCGGCAATGTTCTCCATCGGCCGCTCCCTGTGCGCGCCTCATGGTACGGCGCTTTTCACGCTGAGAACAACCTTCCAGGGATGTGAATATCTCATGTGAATAAAATCTATTTGACATAATAGATCTGTGATTTGATGATTAAGCACAGCGCCGGAACGGCCGGCGCTGCAGCGAGGGTTGAGCCCATGAGCGTTGAATTCATCGGTATGATCGCGGCGCGGCCGTCCTCCGAGATCCATCCGCCGCGGGAGCCGGCCTTCGATGCCGATTACATCCGCCGCTTTGCGCAGGCGCATGAGCAGGCGGGTTTCGACCGCATCCTGGTGGCGCACCATTCGACCGGGCCGGACGCGTTCCTGGTGGTAGCGCACGCCGCCGCCTCGACGAGCCGCATCGGCTTCATGCTGGCGCACCGGCCGGGCTTCGTGGCGCCGACCGTGGCCGCGCGCAAATTCGCGACGCTCGACCAGCTCACGGGCGGCCGGCTCGCGGTCCATATCATTTCCGGCGGCGACGATGCCGAGCAGCAGCGCGACGGCGATTTCCTATCGCACGACGAACGCTATGCCCGCACCGACGAATATGTCGAGGTGCTGCGCCGGATCTGGACCAACGACAAGCCGATCGATCACGAGGGGAAATATTACCGGTTCAAGGCCGGCTTCTCCGAGATCAAGACGGTGCAGAAGCCGCATATCCCGATCTATTTCGGTGGCCAGTCCGAGGCGGCGACGCGGGTCGCGGGCAAGCATGCCGATATCTACGCACTCTGGGGCGAGACGCACGAGCAGGTGCGCGAGACGGTTTCCCGCATCCGCGCCGAGGCGGCGAAGCATGGCCGGCAGGTCCGGTTCAGCGTCTCGTTCCGGCCGATCCTGGCCGATACCGAGGAAGGTGCCTGGGCGCGTGCCGACAGCATCCTCACGGAATTTCGCCGCCTGCGCGCGGCCGCCGGGCTCGGCGTCGGCGATCCGAAGCAGAGCGTCGGCGCCCAGCGCCTGCTCCAGGCGGCGGCCCAAGGCGAACGGCTCGACAAGCGCCTTTGGACCGGTATCGCCAAGGAGAGCGGCGCGCGTTCGAATACGACAGCCCTCGTCGGCACGCCCGAGCAGGTGGCCGATGCGCTTCTCGACTATTACGATCTCGGTGTCACCACCTTCCTGATCCGCGGCTTCGATCCGCTGGAGGATGCGCTGGATTACGGCCGCGTGCTGATCCCCGAGACGAGGGCGCTGGTGGCGCGCCGCCTCGAGACGCGACAGGCCAGGGCGAGCTGAGATGCGCATCATCGGCTTTATCGCTGCAGCCCTGCTCGCGGGGCTGGCGGCTACCGGCGCGCAGGCCGAGGATCTGAGCAAGGTCACGCTGCGCATGGCCGACCAGAAGGGCGGCTCCCGTGCCCTGCTCGAAGCGGCAGGCGAGCTCAAGGACGTGCCTTACAAGATCGAATGGAGCGAGTTCCCGGCGGCAGCACCTTTGCTCGAAGCGCTCAATGCCGGTGCTGCCGATGGCGGGCCGGTCGGCGACGCCCCGCTGGTATTCGCGCTCGCGGCCCAGGCGCCGGTGCGGCCGATCGCGGTCAATCGTTCCGACCCGTTCGGCACTGCCATTCTCGGCCGGCCGGATTCGCCGCTCGACGGTGCCGCCAGTCTCAAGGGCAAGCGGATCGGCACCAACAAGGGTTCGATCGGCCATTTCATCGCGCTGGCGGCGCTCGCCGATGCCGGGCTCAAGCCGACGGATGTCACCTTCGCCTTCCTGCCGCCGGTCGATGCCAAGACGGCGCTGGCCAGCGGCTCGATCGATGCTTGGGCCACCTGGGAGCCTTATACGGCGCTGGCTCAGGTCGCAGACCATGACAAGGTCATCGTCAATGGCCGCGGGCTCTGGTCGGGCCTGAGCTATCAGGTCGCCACCGTCGAGGCGATCCGCACCAAGCATGCGGCCTTGCAGGATTATGTCGAGCGGTTGCGGCGGGCTCAGCGCTGGGCCAACGAGCATGTCGATCTCTACGCCGCCAGCCTGGCGCAGATCGTCGGCATCCCGCCCGAGGCGGCAAAGCTCGCTTTCGAGCGCCGCCACACGGAATGGATCGCGATCGACGACAGCGTCGTCGCGGCCGAGCAGCATGTCGTCGACACCTATGCCGCCGCCAGAGTCATCCCCACCCGTTTCGAGGTGGCGCCCGACTTCGACCGGAGCTTCAGCCTGACCGAGTGAGGCGTCAGAGTCTGATGACAGTCGAATCGACTTATCGACCTAATGTCATCAGACTCTGAACATATGAACTAAGGTTTGTTGAGATTCAGGATTCCATTTTGGGCTTGGAAGTGATTCAAGCTTCTGATGGAACGCTTCGTACTGACAGACGCCCAATGGGCGAAGATGGAGCCGCACTGCCTGGGCAAGCCGAGCGATCCCG